>Ga0207414_1000050_pt1 | contig 54704 bp, 43 predicted proteins | sample PonA231FremontCA_2_FD_187269 | JGI IMG/M metagenome (GOLD analysis project Ga0207414, IMG submission 187269) | Marine sediment microbial community from Fremont, CA, USA - Pond A23 Sediment 1 (SPAdes) | ecosystem: Environmental > Aquatic > Marine > Unclassified | place: USA: Fremont, California...
AAAAAGATTTTGAAACCGCAGTGTATATTAATACATGAGGATTTCAAAGGCTTAAAGCGACGAAGTAGATGGGTAGAGTTTTCGTCCAATCACTATTTAAATGCCATGGGCATTTCCGAATCCAAATAATCAAGTTTCTCGTATTCGGATTTATACATGCTAGAGACGGCCCTGGAAAACTTTTCCCGAAAATGGGATGGATCAAACAGGTGTTTGGGAATTTTTGTATTTATTCCCTTCCATTTAATATCCATTTCAATCTCTTTACCCTCGGGAAAAGCGATTTCGACCTTGTGTGGAAGATAATAATTGCCTAGCTCAGCATATTCCTGCCAATTCCATTTTATCTTTTTCCAGTTAATCACGAGCAGGGGAAAGTACTTATCCTTGTGAAGCCAGAGTTGCGGACTATTAAGATCTTGGTATTCCGCCCCAACTACCAAGCAGGGAGTTTTTTCCAGAAATTGATAACTCATAATTTCTGAATTAATACCCAACAGTTGCCAAAATTTATAGGCATCCCCGGGATACCAGAAATGAAAAACCGACAAGGGAAAGCTGGACTTCTCGGGAAAGGTTGCCAACAATTTTCTACCATCGCCAATTGCTGCCTGAACTATCTCCGAAGAATTACCATTTTTACTTATCCATTCCTGACGCCACTTGCCGCTTTGCCTCCAGACATGGATACGAGAAGTGGAATTTCCTGAAAAGGATATTTCCGCCATTAAGGAATCTATCGAACCATACCTTTTCTCGATTTTTTCTGAAACTTTATTGACATTCGGAAAAAAGGCTCCGGCGTATCCGAAACCCAATAACAAGATCAGTATAGCAACAAATAGGATCCCTATCTTTTTATTCAAGACAAAAGCTCCTGTTATCCATTTATTGGGGTTAGATGCAACCGTTTCAACACATACACTCCTCAACAACACCGGACAATTCACCCACTAATTTTTCCACTTTTTGCACATTCTCTCCTTCCACCATAACCCGTGCCACTGGTTCGGTCCCGGAATACCTCAACAAAACCCTGCCGTTGTCTCCAAGTTCCTGTTCAGCTTTCTGGACGGAATCTTGCAAATGCGGGCTTTGCTCAAAGGGGATCTTGCTTTTCACCCTTACATTGACCATCTTTTGCGGGAACAACTCCAGCATGCCAGCCAAATCGGATGCACGGCGCTGTTTTTCCCGCATTACTTTCAAGAGCTGCAGCGATGCCAATATCCCGTCTCCAGTGGTACTATAGTTCAGGAATATAATATGGCCGGATTGTTCTCCACCCAGGACAGTGCCGTTTTGACGCATTGCCTCTGCCACGTTCCTGTCCCCTACCGGGGTTCTGATCAATTCACCTTTGCGTTCACGCATAAATACTTCCAGGGCCATATTGCTCATTACCGTGGCCACCAGCTTTCTATCCGGCAACTGATCCTTGTCCATATAATCCTGGGCAAATATGGCCATAACCTGATCCCCGTCAAGTATCGAACCCTTTTCATCCACAAGTATGACCCTGTCGGCGTCACCATCCAAAGCTATACCCAGATCCGCATTAGTTTCCAGTACCTTTTCCCTTACCTGTTCCGGATGCAAGGATCCGCAATCTTGATTTATGTTAGTACCGTTGGGTTCTGCACCCAAGGGAATCACTTTAGCCCCCAGTTCCTGGAATACTAGGGGGGCGACCCTGTAGGCGGCTCCGTGGGCACAATCCAGGACAATGGTCATGCCTTCCAGGTCCAACTCCGGTGGAACGCTGTTTTTCAGGGAAACAACATACCTCCCCGGACCATCCTGAATCTTGTAGGCCCTTCCTATTTCCTCCGGGGCTGGGGAATTCCAGGTAGTATCCGGAGAAGTAACCATTTTGGATATTTCCTGTTCAACACTGTCAGTTAATTTGAACCCGTTACTGTCGAAAAACTTGATCCCATTGTCCATAAACGGGTTGTGGGATGCAGAAATAACCACGCCCAGATCCGCCCGCATATTCTTGGTCAAAAAGGAAATCGCAGGCGTGGGCATCGGCCCTACCTGGTACACGTTCATCCCTGCGGCGCAAAGTCCGGAGGTCAGGGCAGTTTCAAATACATACCCGGACAACCTGGTATCTTTTCCTATTACCACCCTGGGATTCATGTTCCCGTTGGTAAAATATTTTCCAGCAGCCAGCCCCAATCGCAAAACCAATTCCGGCTGCATAGGGTATTCATTGACCTGTCCTCTGAGGCCGTCTGTTCCGAATATATTCTCAGGCATGGATTACCTCCGTTATAGTAACCGTTCACTGTCTCTTCGTTCCTTGTTCCTGGTTAAAGAAATCAAGGGAATTTACGGTCGCCCTGATTGCTGACTACCGTCTTCTGTCATCTGTCTTCTGTCTTCTGTAATCTGTTTCACAACTTCCAGTGTCTGTACAGTCAAATCAACTTCATGCACCCTGTGCATACTAACCCCTTTTTCAGCCATAAGTGCTGTTGCCACCTGGGTAACATTCCCCCGTTCTTCCGGGTCGAGCCCCAATAGCTTCTGCCACACGGATTTATTGGACAGTCCGGCGAAAAGCGGTCTTCCCAGGGACAAGAATTCCCGCACGTTTTTCATTATAGTCAAATTGTGTTCCAAGGTCTTCCCAAAGCCAATACCCGGGTCCAGGACAATATTATCCTCTGGCAATCCCGCGGCGGTCAAATCCTTTAACTTCTGTTCAAAAAACCCCTTGATTTCCCCTATTACATCATCGTAACAAGGATCTTTCTGCATGTCTTCAGGACGGCCCTTGGAATGCATCAGGATATAACCCGGTTTGTAATCCGCTATTATATCCCGGAGTGCGGGATCAAAGCTACACGCGGAAACATCGTTGATCACTGAAGCCCCCGCCTCCAGGGCCTCTTTTGCCATATCCGCCTTGTATGTATCCACGGAAATCAAGGGATCAAACAATTCCTGCCTGATATTCTCAAGCACCGGCAGTACCCTGCTTCTTTCCTCCTCCAGGCTGACCCGTTCCGAGAACGGCCTGGTAGATTCCCCTCCCATATCCACAATGTCAGCACCCTGATCAAACAGGGTCCTGGCCTGCTGGGTAGCTGTAGATTCGGAATCGTATATTCCACCGTCATAAAAGGAATTCGGGGTAATGTTCAATACACCCATTACCAAAAAAGGAGAAGGTTGTACAACCCTACCACCCAATATTTTCCAGGATTTTTCGCTTTGCATTCTCCTCCCCCAAATCTGCTAAATAGTGCATGTACGAAAACCGTGATTGGACGTAAACTTGCCCAGATACAAGGAGCAAAAAGATTTTGAAACCGCAGTGTATATATTAATACATGAGGATTTCAAAATATTGCAGCGACGATGTAGATGGGTTAGTTTTCGTCCAAGCACTAGATATAATATTATTTATCATCCCCTTCTTCCAGGGTAAATTCAGAAGAATCGGCATTTTCAGCCGAGGTGGTTGCAGTCTCTTGCTCATCCTGGATGTCGAACCCGCCCTGATCACTATTTTCAGCATTTTCACCCGACTGGGATCCGGCTTGCCCTATTTTGGCATCCAGAGGAGGCAATTCCTCACCATTCATGAGTTTTGTCAGTTCATCACCTGTAACAGTTTCTCGTTCCAACAATGCATTGGCCACCCTGTGCATTATTTCCTCATTACCTTGTAAGAGTTCCTGGGCCTTGCTATAAGCGTCCTGCATCAGTTTCCTGACTTCGGAATCTATTAAACGCGCGGTCTCTTCACTGTACTGCTTGTGTTGTACCAGTTCCCGGCCCAAAAACACCTCGTCCCCGTTGTCGCTCAAGGCTATGGAACCGAAGGTTTCACTCATACCCCATTCACACACCATTTTCCTGGACATTTTGGTGGCTCTTTCCAGATCGTTGCTGGCACCGGTGGTTAATTGGTTCAAAAACAGCTTTTCGGCTACCCTGCCTCCCAGCATTACAGTCAAAATATTTTCCAGGTATTCCTTGGAATAGTTGTGCTGCTCGTCCACAGGCAATTGCATGGTTATACCCAAAGCCTGTCCCCTGGGTATAATGGAAACCTTGTGTACAGGATCCGATTTGGGCAACAATCTGGCCACCAGGGCATGGCCGCCCTCGTGATAGGCTGTGGTCTTTTTTTCCTCTTCACTCAGAATAACACTCTTTCTCTCCTTGCCCATCATCACCTTGTCCTTGGCTTCTTCCAGATCCTCCATTTCCATGTATTCCTTGTCCTTCTTGGCGGCAATCAGGGTTGCTTCGTTGACCAGGTTTTCCAGGTCCGCACCTGAAAATCCGGGGGTGCCTCTCGCTATCACCTCCATATCCACTGTATTCGACAAGGATACTTTTTTGGAATATACTTGCAGAATCTGTTTTCTTCCGGTCAAATCCGGGTTGGGGACCACAATCTGCCGATCGAACCTGCCAGGCCTGAGCAGTGCAGGGTCCAGAACATCGGGGCGGTTGGTGGCTGCTATCAGGATTACGCCCTCGTTGGATTCAAACCCGTCCATTTCCACCAAAAGCTGGTTCAAGGTCTGTTCGCGCTCGTCGTGGCCTCCTCCCAGACCGGCGCCGCGTTGCCTTCCCACTGCGTCCAGCTCATCTATGAATATCAAGCAGGGAGCATTCTTTTTCCCCTGGGTAAAAAGATCCCTTACCCTGGAAGCACCCACTCCCACGAACATTTCCACGAAATCCGAACCCGAGATGGAGAAAAAGGGCACTCCGGCCTCTCCGGCAATCGCCTTGGACAGCAGGGTTTTCCCGGTACCCGGCGGACCGACCATAAGCATTCCCTTGGGAATGCGACCTCCCAACTTGGTAAACTTTTTGGGATTGCTCAAAAACTCCACTACTTCGGTCAACTCTTCCTTGGCCTCGTCAACTCCTGCAACATCGTCAAATACAACCTTGGTCGTCTCCTCGGAGAGCATCTTGGCCTTGGATTTCCCTACAGACATGGCTCCTTTCCCTCCGCCACCGCCTTGCATCTGCCGCATGAAAAATATCCACACACCTATCAAAAGCAACATGGGAAACCAGGAGACAAGCAAGGTAACATACCAGGGAGATTCCTCCTTGGGTTCCGCCTTGACCTGAACGTCCTTCTTCATGAGTGTCTGGACAAGATCCGGATCATCCGGGGCGTAACTAACAAACTCTTTATCATTGACAAGCTTTCCGTTTATTTTTTCCCCTTGTATCTTAACAGACATCACTTCGCCGTTTTCTACTTTGGACATGAACTGGCTGTAATTCAATTCCTGTTTCATGTCCTTGGGTTTATTGAACATATTAAACAAGGCAACCATAACCAGTGAAATAGTTGCCCAGAGTATTAAGTTTTTAAAAAAATTATTCAAATTAACTTCCTCCAGGAATATTTTTCAGTTTATCTCCAACTAGTGCTTGCTTAAGTATATTTATTTTGTTAGACAATTTCATTACGCGGAAGCGTTACGTCACCGGTGTGGCGCCTGGACTTCAAATCCAGTGGGCGGCCGAGAGGTCGCCGGTAGGTTCGACTCCTATACGCTTCCGCCACTTCCTTTTTTAACATTGAGCATCCCACTAATCCAGCCGTCCAGGGAATCTATCTGCCTATTTACCGAATCCACCGAGGTGCTTCCCGGTGTGATGCGCCTTTCCAAGATACGTCTGTAATCCAGGATATTATATACATCTGCAGTAATATCTTCGCAAAATTGTTGAAATTCATCCAGATCCAAGTCTTCCAGTCCCATTTCCCTTTGTTCGGCATGCTTTACTATTTTGCCGGTTATATTGTGGGCCTCTCTAAAGGGTATTCCCTTGTTTGCCAAATAATCCGCCAATTCAGTAGCATTCAAGTATCCGCGCCTTATAGCCCGGTACATATTTTCCGGATAAAAATCAAGCTCTGCAATCATATTTATCATGATTTGCAGTGAACCGGAAACCGTATTATCTGCCTTGTAAAATCCGGTCTTGTCTTCCTGCAAATCCCTGTTATAGGCCAATGGAGTACCTTTGAGCAAGGTAAAGAGCCCTGTCAATTCTCCATAGATCCCTCCGGTCCTGCCCCTGATAAGTTCAAGGACATCCGGATTTTTCTTTTGGGGCATTATTGAAGAGCCAGTGGCCAAGCTGTCAGGCAGCCCGACAAATCCAAAATTCGGGTTCGCCCAGGTTATAAGCTCTTCGCACAACCTGCTCAAATGAGTCATTATCATTCCGGAACAAAAAAGGGCCTCCAGCACAAAGTCCCGGTCAGCCACTGCATCCATACTGTTTTCAAACACATTTTCAAAACCGATCAAACTTGCCGTGTATTCCGGGTCCAAGGGGTAGGTAGTACCTCCCAGGGCAGCTGCTCCCAACGGAGAGATCCTGATTCTTTTCAGGCTGTCGTCCAAGCGTTCCAGATCCCTTTTGAACATCTGGGCATAGGCAAGTAAATGCTGGGCCAGGGAAACCGGCTGTGCAGGTTGCATATGAGTATAGCCAGGCAATATGGTATGTTTATTATCTTCTGCCCGGTTCCTCAAAGTCTGCACGAATTTCAGCAGCAGGTTCCTCCAGTCCTTTAAACGGTTGTCCACATGGAGCCGAAAATCCACTGCTACTTGATCGTTCCTGCTCCTGCCGGTATGAAGTTTTTGACCCACCGGTCCCACCAATTCGGTCAATCTCTGTTCGATATTCATATGAATATCTTCCAGATCCGGGTTCCACTGAAACTCCCCCTGTTCTATTTCCTGTTTGATCTTATCCAGGCCGTTTTTTATTTGTTCAGCTTCTGGAACAGATATTATTCCCTGCTTGGCCAACATAGTGACATGGGCCTGGGAACCCAGGATATCCTCCAGGTAGAATTTGCAATCGTTATCCAGGGAATTGGTAAAATCCCGGACCAGGGAATCGGTATCCTGTTCGAACCTTCCTTTCCACATAACTATCCTCGCCTTCCTGCAATCAATCTGAGTCCCTGCAGCCTGATAAAGCCTTCTGCATCGGACTGGTCGTAACCACCACCCTGTTCAAAGCTGGCCAATCCGGAATCATACAGGGAATATTCCGACGTACGGCCCAGTGGGTAGACCTGGCCCTTGTAAAGTTTCAGTCGCACCCTGCCGCTAACATTTTCCTGGATGGAATCCATCATGGATTGCAGGTTTTTCCTTTCCGGGGAATACCAGAAACCGTTGTATACCATTTGCGAATATTTCGGAATCAAACCGTCCCTTAAATGCAGCGACTCCCTGTCCAGGCATATCCCTTCCAGATCCCGGTGGGCCATATATATTATCGTTCCACCAGGGGTCTCGTACAACCCTCTGGACTTTATGCCTACAAAACGGTTCTCAACCATGTCCACGCGGCCTATACCGTGCTTGCCACCCAATGCATTCAATTTCTTGATCAGTTGAGCAGGAGATAGATCCTCTCCGTTTACAGCCACCGGGTCCCCGTCCTTGAAATCCAGGGTTATTTCTTCCGGCTTATCCGGTGCCTTTTCAGGGGGAACACTCAAAAAGTAAGTCCCTGCTCCGGGTTCAAGCCAGGGATCCTCCAGTTCTTCGCCTTCAAAACTAAGGTGCAGGAGATTGCGATCACAACTATAGGGAGTTCCCTCACCCCCGGGTACGGATATGCCATTTTTCCTGGCAAAATCCAAAAGATCGCTCCTGGAAACCAGGTCCCACTCCCTCCAGGGAGATACAACTTTCAAATCAGGTGCCAGCGCCATTATTGCCAGTTCAAACCTGACCTGGTCATTGCCCTTTCCGGTTGCGCCGTGGGCAATTGCATCCGCTCCCTCTTTTCTGGCAACTTCCACCAACTGCTTGGAAATCAGGGGACGGGCAAGGGAAGTACCTAGCAAATACCTGCCCTCGTAGATAGCAGCGGCCCTAAAGGCGGGAAAAACAAAATCCCGGGCAAACTCCTCTTGCAGGTCCTGTACATAACCGGCAGAGGCACCTGTAGCCAAGGCCTTGTCCTCGATTCCATCCAGCTCTTCCTCCTGGCCCAGATCCGCGGTCAGGGTGACCACTTCGCAATCGTAACTCTGCTGGATCCACTTCAATATCACTGAAGTATCCAAACCTCCGGAATAGGCGAGAATCACCTTGTTTATATCCGTCATATCCTTAAACTCCTATTTGTATTGCTGTTAAGTTCTTGGACCTTTGGACAAGATTTCAGTTGAGTGATTAAGCTATTTAGCAAGAAGTTAAGAAGATTCCATTCATAAGTTCGATCTTTTCTTGCTCAACAGCTTAAAGGCTTATGAGCTTGGAAGTCTCGACCACTAAATGGCGAGAACAACTCCTTTCATGTCAACTCCCATGCCCTGCCGGGCAAAACGAAGCATGGGCAATCTCGGCTACGAAGTAGCAAAAAAACCCTAACACCTAAAACCTTGGCAATCTCGACTACGAAGTAGCGAGAAAACTTTTTCATGTCAGACTTTTGTCATGAATTTTTCCAACAAGACTTTCTGCATATGTAGTCTGTTTTCAGCCTGATCCCAAACAATGCTTCTGGAACTCTCCAGCACCTCCTCGGTAATTTCCTCCCCCCTATGTGCGGGCAAACAATGCAGTACTTTCGCATGGGAAGGTGCATTCTCCAATAACTCCGAGTTTACCTGAAAAGGCATAAATTCCTGCTTTGTTGCTTCTTCCCTGTCCTGCCCCATGGAACTCCATACATCGGTATTTATATAATTTGCATCCCTTACAGCCTCCAAGGGATCTTGAGTCAGGGTTATCCTTGCCCCGTTGTCAAGAGCTTCTTGCAACACTTCACTATTGGGTTCGTACCCCTTGGGAGTTGCAATATATAGATTTATCCGGAAACGATTGGCCAGATTGATCCAGGAATTGGCCATATTATTACCATCACCGATCCAGGCGATTTTCAAGCTGAACAAATCAGGGCTGCGCTCAGATATGGTCAACAAATCACTCATTACCTGACAGGGATGGAACATGTCGGTCAAGGCGTTAAAAATCGGTATTTGAGCATATTGCGCCAACTCCTGCAGATTTTCCTGGGCATAGGTGCGTACAATCAAGGCGTGTCCATAACGGGCCAATACACGTGCAGTATCCTTGAGGGGCTCGCTTCTGCCCAATTGAGATTCCATAGGGGTCATAAATATGGAATTTCCCCCCAATTCCTTTATTGCCACCTCAAAAGACACCCTGGTCCGGGTAGAAGCCTTTTCAAAGATCATAATCAAGGACTTGTCCTTCAAAACCTCATTGAATCTCCGGTTTTTCTTGATCCGGACTCCCCTGTCCAGCATCTCCTGTATCTCTTGATAAGATAAATCCAAGATGCTCAGAAAATTGTTTTTTTGCATATCTATCACCCCGGGTAATTATTAATCGAAGGGAAAAATATAATCGGTTTTTTTTTCATGTAAAGTATATTTTTTAACACTACAGCGAAAGTTACTTTTTATATCCGTCATACCTGCGAAAGCAGGAATCTAGACAAAGAACTGGATTCCGGCCTTCGCCGGAATGACAAGAATGGTTGTAATTCAAAGTTTCGCTGTAGTGTTAAGCTGAAAGCTCAAAGCAAGAAAAAGAATAATGAGTAATTAGATCCTATTCCTAGCAGACAACGAAGCATGGGGAATCTCGTCAACGAATACTTTCCTTGCGAGGGGTATCTCGTCTCCGAAGGAGCGAGGGCAATCTCGTCTCCGAAGGAGCGAGAAAAATTCTTGTTCATACACCTAAAACCTAACACCTTAAAACCTTTTCATATCAAATCATGTTCAATAAAAAATATCCATTGGCTGGAACTGATCCGGGAACAATTCCAGAATCCGATCTATCGATTTTTCGGTTAAGTCGTCCATCTTTTCACCGTGGGGATAATCTGCCAAGTGCAATATGCCGTGGGAAAGTAAACGTATCATATGTTCTCCTGGGTTCTGGAAATACAGGAAAGCTTCCCTGAACAAAGCTTCACCCGATATAATAATGGATCCCAGAGAGTTGGAGTCTGGTACTGCAGGGGGAAAACTAAGGACATTAGTCGGACCGGGCAAACTGAGAAAATTGGCATTGAACTCAGCAATTTCCTTGTCGTCGGTCAATTTGATCTCCGGGCCGGAAGAGAGTTCAAAAAAACTCAGCAATTCCCTGGCAATAATTTGGAGTTCGTTTCTACAAAAGGGGAATAAACAAAAATCCTGATTAGAATAAACAAGTTGCATTAATTATTTATTTTCCTCCTGTTCTTCGTAGGCCCGCACAATTTTTGCCACCAATTCGTTCCTTATCACGTCCTGGTTTTGAAATTCCACAAAACCTATTTCATCCAGATTGGCCAGTATTTCCCTTGCATGAATAAGCCCGGACTTTGAACCCCCGGGCAGGTCTATTTGGGTTATATCTCCGGTAACTACTGCCTTGGAACCTTCGCCTATCCTGGTTAAAAACATTTTCATCTGTTCCGGGGTGGTATTCTGGGCCTCGTCCAATATTATAAATGCGCTATTCAGGGTCCTGCCTCTCATGAATGCCAAGGGGGCGATCTCAATAGTTTCTGTTTCCAGCAGTTCCTGTACTTTCCTGAAATCCAGCATCTCGTTGAGCCCGTCATACAAGGGCCGCAAATAGGGATTTATCTTCTCCTGAATATCCCCGGGCAGAAAACCCAATTTTTCACCTGCTTCCAATGCAGGCCTGGTCAATATTATCTTTTTCACACTCCCTTGCAGTAAATAGGAAACCGCCAAGGCCACAGCCAGAAATGTCTTACCCGTACCTGCAGGTCCGATCCCAAAGACAAGCTCCCTCTCGCGTATGAATTGGATATATTCCCTTTGTCCCAGTGTTTTCGGGGAAAGAGTTTTTTTGGGGGATACTGCGAAAACAGACTCCGCAAACAAGGATTTCAAGTCAGCTCGAGGATTTTTCTTCAACAAGTCCAGGGCATGATCCATATCCTTTTGATGCAGTGAATGTCCAGCACGCAGCAATTCATAAACTTGAATAAGATAATTGCAAGCAACCTCCAGATACTTTTCATCCTCTGAAGTTAACACCAGTTTAGTTCCCCTGGTATTAACTTCCACACCCAATTTATTGCGCAACAAATCCAGATTCCTTTCCTGGGGACCAAAAAGTTCCCTGGCCAAATAAGTATCTTGAAATTCCAATTCTTTTTCTGATTTAGTAGATAAATTCATTACCCTGTCAGCTTACCTCCCAAGGTTATTTTGTTATGAACAAAATGTATATCATCTCCCTGAATATACCGGATCCGGAAAAACTACCCGCCAATATAGCTCATTTGCCCGGAACACAAGGAGTTTTGCGAATGATTGCTCTTGTACAATTCGTATCCCATGGGCTTTTTTTGCACAGCTTTCTGCATCACCTTCAAGAGATGCCCCTGCTTGCATTTGGGATTCCGCAATACTGAAAGCAAGTTGTATTCCTTGTCAGAAAAGAGGCAAGTCCTTAGCCGACCATGGGAAGTAATGCGAAAACGATTGCAAAACTCACAGAAATGATTCGACAAGGGAGAAATAACCCCTATCCTGCCAACACCCTGGGGCAAACTATACATCCTCGCCGGACCACTACGTATCTCTTTTTGTTCAACAGGCTCCAGGGGAGTCATCTCTTGGATCCGTTTCTTTATTTCGTCTGCAGAGCAAAACAGTTTTTCTTCCCAACTGGAATCGTTTCCAATTGGCATAAACTCGATAAAGCGCAAATCCAGATCATTGTTTTTGGCCAACTCCACAAATTCGTTCAGCTCATCATCATTCACCCCTTGCATCGCAACTACATTTACCTTTACCTTGATCCCTTTGTCCAGGCATTCGGCTATCCCGTCGCGTACACTCAGAAAACAATCCTTGCCTGTAATTCTTATAAATTTCTCCCTCTCAAGGGTATCCAGAGAAATATTCAAGTGATTCAAGCCAATTTCCTTGAGCCTACTAATCCGTCCTTTCAATAGAGTCCCGTTAGTGGTGACCCGAAGATCTATCTCGGGGAAATTTTGAAAAATCTGCTCCAGAAAATACTCAAAGTCCTTGCGGATAAATGGCTCCCCACCGGTTAGCCTCACCTTGTGCACACCCAATTGCCTGGCCGCCCTGATCAGTGACAGGCACTCCTCGTATCTGAGTATGTCAGCATGGGAGATATGCTTGTAATCCTTTCTACCCTTGCAATAAAAACACTGCAGATTACAGCGGTCAGTGACACTAAGCCTGAGGTAATTTATATTCCTCCCAAATCCATCCAGAAATTCAGGGCCGAGATTTTTATGCATGCTGGACTATCCTTGTGTTGGAGTATAATTAGTGCTTGAACGAAAACTCACCCATCTACATCAAAGCTGCAAAATTTTGAAATCCTCATGTATTAATATACACTGCGGTTTCAAAATTTTTTGCTCCTTGTATATGGACAACTTTACGTTCAATCACAGTTTTCGGTCAAACACTAATTAATTTATACTATTTTGAGTTTCTCTTCCAGCTCAGAATCCGGGGCAACCCTCAAACTCTCCTGTACCGCATCAACCCTGACCTGTCCAAGTTCTGCTCCTTTCAAGGGGCGAATATCCTTTACCAGTGCCAACATGATCCTGGCCTTGTCATCCATGGACTGATAACTGGATAGTGCAGCCAGGCTCGCTGCCTCCAGGATACTGCTCCTGGGAACCTGTTGAGCTGAAAAATCCCTGCGCAAAATCACATGCGCACCAGGGCCATCCTGGGCATGAAACCAGAAGTCAAAAGGTTTTGCTGCCTGGCTCAACAACTTGTGATTGGATTTCTTATTCTTGCCTCGCAGTATAGTAAACCCGTCACTGCTTTTAAAATAATGTACCTGTAAGCCTTTGAACCGTCTGTGAGTATTGGATACAGGATCTTTTCGTTTGTTATCCCTAAATTGAAGGCCTTTTCCATCAGACCCGACATGATTTTGATCTGCATTCAACTCTTGGTGCAGGGTATTTTTCCTTTCTCTAACCGCCTGCAGTCCCCTGCGGCCTTTTTGTGCCTTTTGGAATAATTGTTCCATATTCTGGTGTATAGTAAGTCCCGGATCCAAGTCCAGGTGCCTGCTAACACCGTTATGATCTATGATCTCCAGATTACTGGTCTTTTCCCTGGGATCGAACTTATACATATGATTACGTATCAATTCCGCATCCTCCTGCAGGGATTCCATACCCTCCAATCTTTGCTCATCCTGCTCCAGTTTTGCAAGGTTACGCCGTATCTTTTTAAAACGCCTCTTATTCTCGGAATCAACTTGACTCAAGCTCCTTATATGGCGATTCAACAAGTTCCACCCGTATTTTTCCGCTGCCTGAATTGCGGAATCGAATTTTTCCAAACTGTAATCACCGGAAATATTTTCAGGCAAAGGCCAGGGCAGCAAACTATAAACCCGGGATTCACTACTGTACAAGTAATATTCCTGCGGAGTATCGTTTTGCAGAAACTTTAACAAGGCGTGTGAATTCTGCCTGGGCTGGGAATAAACAGTCTTTCTGAGTAGAGGTGAAATCTGGGGGTAAAATTTATAGATCTCCTCGTTATCGAGGATCTCTTGTAATGAAGGCCACTGAGGAGAAAGGGAGGATTGCCCGGGCAATCCTTCTACTAGACTGAGGCCATTTTTTAGGTCCATCAAAATCCATTTGGGTTCCTCGGTGGATAATTTAAGCGCCAGTTGTCTATTTTGCCAAAACAACTCCTGATCCACTATCTTTTTATTAACTACATGTTTCCTCCACCACTGCACTTCCCCCTGGGGTTTATCCGGATTGTCAGGCTTGGAATCGGAATAAAACAAAGCCTCTCTCTTGCCACCGGGCATAAAAAGCAAATACGCCCTTGCACCCAGTTTAAAATTCCATACTCCATCACAAGGCTTAAATATCTTTTCAATCCTGCGACCTTTTAATCTGGGCCCCAACTCATGCACCAAGAAACGAAAAAAATTCGCTTCCATAATCAATTTATTCCATTATTGCCGTAATTTTTCTTCTTCTTCCTGCTTGCTCTTGCACTGAATACACAGGGTAGTAACCGGCCTGGCCTTCAATCTGGGTATACTTATTTCTTCGCCGCAGGATTCGCAAATCCCGTAGGTACCATCTTCAATACGTTCCTGGGCTTCCTTGATTTTTGTTATCAGCTTCCGATCTCGGTCCCTCAATCTCAAGGTAAAAAATTGTTCCGACTCTTGAGAGGCACGGTCAGCAGGATCGGCGTAAGTTTGATTGGATCCGGACAAATCTTCAATCGTATTTTGACCTTTTTCCTGAATCTCATTCAACATGTTCTCCAATAAATTCCTGAAATACTGCAAATCCTCTTGTTCCATAACCTAATTCCTCCTTGACTCTTCTGCCCATCGATTCACCACTGGTGCAAATATGTCTTATTACACATTGTTAGCAAAGCAATAATTCCTGATCCAAACCTAGACAGGTAAAGACCGAAATTCGAGGCAGTAATTACACCTCCTGAAAATTCCTGTTTGGTTAAATTAACATCTAACAAAGCAACTTTATTTACTGGGCAAAATATAGAAGAAATAATTGTACTTTAATTTTACTATGAATACAAGGGTAATATCTGGGTATTTAACAATAAATTTGTTGAAATCTATAGAACATCACTACGCAATAAAATCTAATCTGGTGTGATTCCGATAATCTCAACAACACCCCCCCCTAAAAGTAGATTGCCCGGCTTTAACTATAACAGCTCGAATTTTAATACAAAAAAAATAACCGGGGATTTTATACAAAAAATGGTTGACAAATCCCTCAAGTTTACTTAAATATTTTTTTGTTAACGCGGGAATAACTCAGTGGTAGAGTGCAACCTTGCCAAGGTTGAAGTCGCGGGTTCGAATCCCGTTTCCCGCTCCATTCCAGAACTCTACAGGCGGCATCGCCAAGCGGTAAGGCAGAGGTCTGCAAAACCTCCATTCTCCGGTTCGAATCCGGATGCCGCCTCCAGAAATATTAAAAAGCCAAACTAGGTTTGGCTTTTTTTTTGTAGAGAAATAATTTTAACCCAGGCTAAAACAAATAAATTTTGATTGCATCAGGTTCAAACTTATGACTAATTCCACCCTAACCAATTTCTCCACCGATTCATCCTTGCAGGAACTACTTGATTACGCAGAGTCCAAATACCAAACCAGATTCGAGTCACTCAAGGTGGGCGAAAATAGACTGGAATTATTGCAATTCCAAGACATGGAAAAATATATCGAGGAACTGGATTCCAGGACCGCTAATAATGAAAGGATTGAATTGCCTTTCTGGGCCAAGATATGGCCTACCTCCATTTTGCTCAGTTACTACCTGCACAATCTGGATATTCCCCTGGACAACCATTTATTGGAAATAGGTGCAGGAATCGGCATTTGTGGTCTGTTTGCAGCAAAATTGGGATACAATGTCACTATCTCGGATATAAACGAAGATGCTTTGCTTTTCACCCAAATCAACATATTAAAGAACAATCTCCAGGACAGGGCAAAAATAGAAAAAATCGACTTCACCCAAGACAGTACCAACGAAAAATACAAAACTATCCTGGGCTCGGAGGCCTTGTACAGGGAGGACACCTACAGGCCCTTGATTAAATTTTTCCTGAACAACTTGCAAGCAGCTCCGGATTCAGAAATAATACTGGCCAATCACTTCAAAATCAAGGCCAAGAAATTCTTCAAGCTAGCGGAACAGGAATTCAACATAGAACAAAAAACCATCGGCTTCAAGGAAAGCTCAGAAGATTCCGCTGATAACGACCAAGAATCGGAAAAACACCTTTGCAAAATATTCAGAATGCGTCCCAAAAAATATGTTAAAACTGAATAAATGTCCCAAGAACTATACTGCGGACCTGGACAAAGCCACTTCACCCGGGGATACGGTGGAACATGTAAAGAAAAGCCTGAGCAGCCGGGGAAGAGACATCCTGCAAGACTTGGAGCGAATTGACACCGGGCGTTTGAATATTCCGGTCTACATATCCCGCGTGGGCTCCTATGCACAAAGTGTGATGCCCACCGGAAAACAAATGGGTAAAGGCTCATCCCCGGACCAGGCCAGGGCATCGGCTATAATGGAGTTGGTGGAACGCTACAGTTTGTTCTCATTTCAAAACAAGCAGGAAAATTTTATTTCCCTTACCTGGACAGAAGCAGAAGCAAAGTTCCCAAATGATCTAATACCCATAAATGAAATAATATATTCGGTTGGAGAGGATATTTCCCCGGAAGATGCCCAAACGGTTATGGATCTGATAAAATGGGACTTTTGTCCTGCCTTGCATCTGCAGGGAAACAGGGAATACCACCTCCCTTTGAACTGGTTCAAAAAACTGAACGAATTCAACGGTTCTTCTGCAGGTAATACTTTTGAGGAATCCATTTTACAGGGCGGATGCGAATTAATTGAAAGACATGTTTGCGCCATTATTGACAGGGAAGAACCCCTGCTTCCCACAATCGATCCGGACAGCTTCCAAGATCCCACTCTGATTGAACTGTATCAAACTTTTTGCAAAAACAATATAGAAATATGGCTCAAGGACTTCACTTTAAATATGGGAATCCCTACTGTAGGTGCACTTGCCTTTGACAAGTCCACCTTTCCCCATTTAAGCGAAATAGTCTTTACTGCGGGCACTGCAACTTCTCCGGAAAAGGCAGCTGTACGGGCACTGACAGAAACAGCCCAACTGGCAGGAGATTTTGAAACCGGAAGCAGCTACGACCCTTCGGGACTCCGAAAATTCAATCTGATTGAAGACACCAACTGGTTGAGGCAGGGAGAGACCGTTTCCATAAACAACCTCCCTGATATTAGCGACAACGATCTTTTTCACGAATTGAAGGGACTAACCGCGGAATTGGACTTTCGGGGATACCAGTTTTACACTGTAAACACTACTAATCCGGAACTCCAAGTTCCGGCAAACTACAATATAATTCCCGGTTTCCTGTTCAGGGAACGAACTCCCTTCGCATCCCTGGGATTGTTTGTGGGCCGTATACTGGCGGAAGAATACCCGGTGGAAAAGGCATCCGGGAAATTGGATATCCTGGAACAAATCTATCCCGGTAAGTATTTTATTCCCTTCTTCAGGGGCCTAATCGAACTAAGAAAAGGAAACCCGGAACAGGCAGACAAACAATTCAGACAATCCGAGCCCATGCAACCGAGCAGGGAAGAACAATCCCTGGTTGCCTTCTATCAGGCTTATGCCAACACTCAAACCGAAAGTTGGGAAAAAGCACTGGACAATCTTGACAGGGCGATCTCCTTATCCAGTGACAACCATGCCTACTACAATCTACGGGGAGTTGCCAATTTTAAATTGCAAGAATTTTACAAGGCTGCCAGTGACTTTGAAAGTGCCTTGAATATAGATATGGGCTCGGCAACCGACCTGGCCAACTTGGGGCTTTGCCACAAATTCATGGACAATCCGGAAAAAGCGCGCGAACTATTGAATAAAAGTTTGGAGTTGGATCCTTCTTTGGATTTCATAAGAAGACACTTAAAAGAACTTGAAGAATTCCAATAAAATATACAAAACAGGTTCTTTTTGCTTGACCCTAAAAAAAATCGATTTATATAGATATTAATATTGAGCAATATTTCCACGGCCTTTTTGCTTCCAGAATTCAACTTACTGTATATATATAATTTTTTACTCCTTACAAATATAAAATTCTGGCAATCTTGACCTACTGGATCAAGAATATCGAAAATAAAATCAAAGAATTGATAAAACATCAAACATTAAACCTTAAATTCTTATTTGATTTTCAAAGCTAAAACTGGCTTGGAAGGTTAACTTACTGATAACAATTATTTTTTTATTGAGGACACAATTACCGTGGCAATATTTCACTTTCTCTTGACAAATATATTTTACAACATTTATAAGAATTACGTTTCGATCATAAAAAAACTTAGAACAGAGTAAATGAACTTGTGGCATTCAGAAGAATTGAAGCATTTAAAAAAATGGAAATCAAGAAATTTGAATTTGCAATAAAGTAGAAAAATTGATAGTAAGAGTTTTATTTCTTAAATTGGAACCTTGTTTAGTTATGGATGTGTAGGCAATCAATAACTATACAAAAAGCAAAATTGCATAATAATTAACAGCAAAAAAAGTGTTTATTTTTAATTTAAACACGGCTTAAGGAGGTAAACAAATGCCAACAGTTGAATTTAAAGGAAAGAACTTTGAAGTTGACGAAGACGGATTTTTGCAGAATTACGAGGACTGGACCGAAGAATGGGTTGAATATGTTAAGGATTTCGAAGGAATTAGCGAGCTTACAGACGAACACTGGAAAGTAATCAATTTCTTGCAGGACTACTATAACAAGAATGGCATTGCTCCCATGGTTAGGATTCTGTCCAAGGTTACAGGATACAAGTTGAAAAAGATCTATGAGCTCTTCCCATCCGGACCCGGAAAAGGCGCATGTAAAATGGCCGGACTACCTAAACCCACCGGTTGTGTCTAACTTTTTCTTCAAATCAAGACAGAAAAAGGGCAGATCTGATCTGCCCTTTTTCTTAATCTTATTTAGCACTTGATTGATTCAGTTGAATACTATTGAATAAACAGGAAATAGGCGGTATTGACAGAAGCAACTTCCAATTCCTAAAACTTCTGTCAAAAAGTAGCTAGCAAGCACTTGAATGTATTATCACTCCAAAACCAATTCCTTTATTGCGCCCAAGTAATCTTACATGGATCTTACACAAGCAATACAAGACCTCAAGCAACTTCCCGGTTTTACTGAAAATGTCGGGATGATGCTGATACACAACGGCGTGGTACGCGGCACCTCGCGCAACGATTCTTCCAGGGTAACAAAACTGGAAGTTGCCCCGGACCGGGGGAAAATCCAATCAATCCAGGAAGAATTCGAAGCAAAACAAGGGATTTTCAAAATCCTTATCGAAGCAAAACAAGGAGTCTTCACCCCTGGGGAAGATCTGTTGTATATCGTAGTAGCCGGGGATATCCGGGAAAATATAAGCCCTGTCCTTAATCAGGTCTTGAACCGGGTAAAAACCGAAGCCATACACAAGAAAGAATACAGCTAACTCCCTGTTCACAAGTTCAAATACTCCGGATTCAACCTGGATAGCACATATTCGCGAATCCTTTGAGCCTCCTCTTGTTTTCCCCTCTTTACGCACCCCTGCATGTAGACCTTTAATTTGGCGTTTAATTCGTTGAAAACCATAGAATACCGTTCCCTGGACAAATCAAAATCTGCGAGCAATTTACAGAGACTGTATATGCGGTACAAGTCCAAGCCGATAATCTTTCTGGAAAGCTGGTCCGGATGTCCCCCGTATTTGTACACCAACTCCCCAGGAACATGACCCACTGGATAAAAAAGGCTGCATCTCAGCCAGAGATCGTAATCTTCGCAAGCGGGCAACTCCGGATCAAAAGGCCCCACCTTTTCCCAGCAACTCCTGGAAAACATTACACAAGACGGGCTTACCAAACAAAGCTCCAAGCTAGGTGCAAATATCCAACCCGCCCTTTTGGCATGCCTTATTTTCGGATTCACCCTTTTCCCTCTCCTTATCCAGGTTTCACCGGTTTGAGCGATCTCCCAGCCCCCTTTCAGCATAAAACCTATTTGTTTCTGCAGCTTGTCCTCCTTCCACACATCGTCAGAATCCAAGAGAGCGATAAATTCCCCTCTGGCATAATTGATACCCAAATTGCGAGCACTGGAGACTCCTTGGTTTTCCTGTTTTAGCAAAACCACCCTGGGATCGTTCAGACCGGATACATCCGCAGAGGTACCGTCTGTAGAACCGTCGTCAACCAATATAACTTCCAGGTTTGTATAAGTCTGCCTGAGCACGGAATTAACCGCCCGGAGAGCACTTTCACTGCGATTGTAAGAAGGTATGACTACGGATATAAAACTCATAAGATCGTCATAATTCCAGAAATACATATTTTCTTGTTTGCAAAAAATAAAACAAACAACTATAGTGTACGCAATTTGCACAGAGGGCTACCCGGCCGCATTTAGGAGTTCTAAGCTACAGCTTTGCCTGATTTTTAACGTAATATCAAAAACTGACCCTAAAAACCCGGATCTTGAATATGTCTAAACATGAAAAGTGCCGCATGCTGGCCGAAGAAATAGGCTCACTCCTTTCCCAGGGGATAACTCTGGCCCCGGAGACAATGCAATACATAGAATCCACATTCGGAGTAAGCACCCCCGAAGGATTGTCGAACTTGCTTCAAGGGCAGGATGACACCGAAAAAGAATCTGTCCTGCAACTGATCTTTTTTCCAAGCAGGGAAACCAGAGAAATGCTCGAGCCCACCCTGGAAAGGGAAGATTTCACAAGCAGTGATACCCAGGAAATTGCATCGATCGTAACCAGTACAACCCCGGTTGTTTCATTATATCATCCCATTTGCAGCGAAAAAATCGGAATCGACCTGGAATTCGGATATGCAGCCGGATTTGTTTCCAGATTGTATATCCAGAGGAAACTCCCCCAGTATATAACAAATATAATTGACAACAACTTCTCTTCCGAATTCGCAACTAGCTTCAAGGTAGGTTTAAGATGCGCCAAATTCGAACAAGACACCACCAATCTGGAACTTTTGGAAACAGTGTTTAACAGACTGGATTTGGAAAAATTGCCCTGGAAGCTGTTCAACTATATTTTGACCCTGCTGGAGGAATCAAAGTCAAATGAAGATTTGTGGCAGTTTTTTAAACGCAAGAAAATATTTATCAAACAACACCTGGAAAAGGCGAAATACATAGAGGAACAAGTCTCTTCCCAACCCATGGAACTGCTAATGATGCAGGGAATCAACACCTTGAGCACTTCCTCCTCTGAATTGAGTGACCAACTCCACATGCTGGAGGATATTTGCCTGCAAACCTTCGGGGCGATCCCGGGCGGGGACAATTTCCAGCCGGTTCAAATGGAAAAGGATAATTTGTACCAAGATCTGGATGGATTCATGGGCCCGGACTTGCCGTGAATAGCTTTCCCAAACCCGCTAGAGCCATTGAATAATATCACCATGCGATTTCCTCCCTGTTTTCGTACAACAAAGATTCCACACCCTCGGGCAGCAAATATTTCAGGCTCCTACCCCTACTCCACTTGGACCGAACCAGGGTACTGCTTATTTCCAACCTGGGTATTTCCAGATACAGTATTCTGGTAGCATCAAAAACAGTCCACCCGGTCCCATTATTGTCCCGACAGAACTCTTCCGGGAAATTATCCTGCAGCAATTCCTGGATTTGCTCTTTTTCCAGACCCAGCCTTCCCACAACAATAAAATTTGTCAGATCGAACAATTTGAGCCAATTCTGCCAATGCGGCAAGGTCAAAAAATCATTGCAACCCAGGATAAAGAAAATTTTTCTCCCGGGTTCCAGGCTTCTATATTCCTGTAAGGTATCCACTGTATAGGAAGGGGCATTCCGCTTGCCTTCCAGATCGCTCACCTCCAGTCCCGGAACCCCGGATACCGCTTGTCTGAGCATCCTGTATCTGAGATCAAAAGGCAAGAGGAAATCGGAGCTTTTATGCGGCGGATAGAGGGCGGGTACAAAGTCCACCCTGCCCAGTCCCATCTCCTCCAGGGCCTCCAGGGCCAACCTCAAATGACCGTTGTGAACAGGATTGAAACTTCCACCTAATATTCCGATTGACATAACTTAACTCGCCCGGATTTGACCGTCTCCGAACAGGATAAACTTGGTGCTGGTTAGCTCCTTTATCCCCATGGGTCCGTAGGAATGCAACTTGGAGGTACTTATCCCTATTTCAGCTCCCAATCCCAATTGACCGCCGTCGTTGAAGCGTGTGGAAGCGTTTACCAATACCAGGGAAGAGTCCACTTCCCTGAGAAACTGCATGGCATTGGAATGATCCCGGGTCAAAATAGCCTCGGTATGATTGGACCCGTACTGTTTTATATGTTCCTGGGCATCCTGCAGGGAACTTACCACTCTGACCGCCAGGACCAGATCCAGGAACTCGTAACCGAAATCATTATCTTCCGCCTTATCTGCATAATCCGACAATAGCGGGTAGGAACCGGAATCCGCCTTGAACAGCACACCTTCCTTGCCCAACCTTTCACCCACCCGGGGCAATAACCTGTCTGCCACGGATTGGTGCACCAACAAGCATTCAACCGCGTTACAGACACCCGGTTTTTGTACTTTTGCGTTGTGAATTATCTCCACAGCCCCTTCAAGATCGGCATTCTCGTCAACATAGATGTGGCAGACACCTTTGTAATGCTTTAACACCGGCATAGAGGCCTCTTCCACCACTGCCTTTATCAGTCCTTCCCCTCCCCTGGGAATTACTACATCAATATATTCGTCCAGGTGCAGCATTTCCTTAACTGCCTCCCTATCCGTGGTGGGAACGAGCTGCACCGCTTCCCTGGGCAGGCCCACCTGGCCAAGTGCCCTGGAAAAGATGTCAGCCAAGATTTGATTAGTATTAAAGGATTCTGAACCACCCCTCAGGATCAGGGCATTTCCGGCCTGAATGCACATGATTCCCGCATCAATGGTCACATTGGGCCTGGATTCATAGATCATGGCCACCACGCCCAGGGGGATCCTCATTTTTCCCACCAACATCCCGTTGGGCCTTTTTTCCATGCTTTCAATATTCCCGACAGGATCTGCCATATTGCTGACTTCCCTGCAAGCAGCAGCCATTTCTCCTATCCCCTTCTCAGTCATATGCAAGCGCTGGGTTTTGGCCTTGTCCAGCCCCATTTCCTCGGCTGCCCGCAAGTCCTTTGCATTGGCCTGCAAAATAACACCCTGCTCCTGCTCCAGCATATCCGCCAACCTGTTGAGTGCCTTGGATTTCTGATCCCCGGAGGCATTGGCGATCTTTGTGGAGGCCTCCTTACCCTGCACAGCCATATCATATATTTGTTCCTGGATTCCCATTTTCAAACACCTCCTGCAAATTTTATTGTATTTCCGGATGGGAACAATTTAGATCAGATACTTAACACGAAAGGTATTCTTGTGCAACAACAGGGACGTATTTGCCAACTCCACGTCGCAAGCATCGGCTAACACCTAAGAAAAAGGACACTTCATACCAGATACCACTGCAAAAAGTAGCTTTAGCTATTAAATTTTGAAACATGCTAATTATAACGCTTTGATTTTTCTTAAAACTTTGGCAATCTCGGCTACGAAGTAGCGAGAAAACTATAAAACTGCCTGCAAAATACCTTTTGCAGGTGCGCCATACAATTTCCTTTGTGAAAATATAAACAGTCTTTTTTTTTACTTTGACCTTTTCCGGGTTATGGGTTAGGTTCGTCTTCGAGTTTTGTATAGAACTCGCATAGTTTGGCTTCTTGTTTTCAACTTGTCAAAGCAATTTATCTCCGGGGAGGACTTAATATGAATGAAGAATCCAAAAGCGCATTTGGACGTATAGAAGAAGAAATGAATGAAGAGATTCATCCGTTATACAGGAAATTAAGGGAAAACCTCAGAGAAATAGGTATTGTCCTGGGTGCCATTATCCTGATAGCTGCTTCTATAACTGGATATAAATATTACCAGCAGCACACCATCAAGAGCACCCAACAGGAATTTGAAAAAATCCTCACCAGCACACAGGGCAAAAACACCGTACAAAAGCTGGACAACCTCCTCTCCACTGCTCCTTCCGCATTGAAACAACCCATACTTATGGAGGCCTGCAAGAGAAGCATGAATCAGGAAATGTATTCCCGGGCAGCTGGTTACTGGACTCAACTCTTTGAAACCACATCCGATCCCAATATCGAGGTGATAGCAAAACTGGGTAAAGCCAAGTCCCTGAGACTGCAGGACAAGAACCAAGAGGCAATGCAAGTCCTCCAGGATTTAACCGGGGAGGCACCCAAGGCATTCAAAAAAAACATAAATTTCGAACTCGCAGTGGTAGCGGAAAAGCAAGAAGACTGGCAAAAAGCACTTTCCGCTTACCAAAACCTGCTTGCCAACTCCGAGTTAGGAGGCAAAAGACAACAATATATTCATTACAAGGTATCCAAAATAAAACAAAAGCTGAACTCTAAAAAATCTTAAAAGAGACTGCATTATGCTCCCCAAACTCCTATCAGATAATACCAGTGAAAAACATCTGCTTTTGGGAAACGAAGCAATTGTGCGCGGGGCCCTGGAAGCAGGAGTTGGCTTTATAAGCTGCTATCCGGGCACCCCTTCTTCCGAGGTGCCGGATACCTTTTATTCATTATCCCCATACGGTAATTTTCAATTCCAATACTCGGTAAACGAGAAAGTTGCCCTGGAAGTGGGCGGCGGAGCTTCCCTGGGAGGTACTCCCGCCCTGGTCACCCTGAAGCACGTGGGCCTAAACGTTGCAGCGGATCCGTTGATGAGCATCTGCTATGTTGGTACACCCGGGGGGCTGGTAATATTGAATGCCGATGATCCGGGAGCACACTCCAGCCAGAACGAACAAGACAATCGCTTTTACTGCAGACAGGGCGGGATCCCCTGTTTTGAACCTGCCACAGCCCAGGAAGCAAAAGACATGATGCTGGAAGCTTTCCGGATTTCCATAAAGCACGAACATCCTGTTATGCTAAGGACAACCACCCGACTGAACCATCTGCGTCAACCGGTTGTGTTCGGACCCTTTCAGGAAAAAAAGGACAAAGCAATATTTAACAAGAATCCCCAGAGATACGTCTTGATTCCCGCAGTAGCCAGGAACCGGCACCCCGTGCTCTTGGAGAACCTCACCAAGCTGCAGGAGGAAGCGGAACAATCCGCCTGGAACAAGACTTGGGGCAGCGGGGAAACTGGAATAGTATGCTCCGGTATCGCACGTTCCTATCTAACTGACGTGCTGCTGGAAGAGGGCTGGTCAGACAAGTTCTCGGTACTGGAACTCGGAGTAACCCATCCCTTGCCGGAAAATACCGTGTCTAATTTTATGCAAAAATACAACCGGATCGTAGTCTTGGAAGAACTGGAACCTGTCCTGGAAAACGAAATCCGGAGCCTGGGGCAAAAACAAGGGCTTAACACGGAAGTATTGGGCAAGGAAAGAATGTTTCCCAGAACAGGCGAATACTCCACAAAGATGATTCGGGACCAATTGGGAGCTCTTCTGGATTCTGACTACCGGCCCCAAGGCTTTTGCCATCAAGAGGAAAACCTCCCCCAGAGACCTCCCAACTTGTGCCCCGGCTGTTCCCACCGGGCAGTATTTTACGCGGTACGCAAGGTTTTCGGGGATGATGCAATCTACTCCACTGACATAGGGTGTTATACCCTGGGAATACTTCCTCCGCTCCAGGCGGCGGACTTCTTGTTCTGCATGGGTTCCTCCATCTCCGGGGGATCGGGTATGGCTGCCGCCTCGGACAGGCAAGTAATCGCCTATATCGGAGATTCCACTTTCTTCCACTCCGGAGTAACCGGACTAATCAATGCAGTATACAACAGGCACAATCTCATAGTTATAATCCTGGACAACAAGACTACTGCAATGACCGGACACCAGCCCCATCCGGGAGTGGATCAGACCGTGCACGGCAGCAACGATTCCAGGGTGGACATAGAACAACTCGTCCGCGGTTGTGGAGTGGAATACGTCAGAAAGATCAAACCCTTCAAGCATCAATCCACACTGGACGTATTAAACGAAGCCAGGGAACTCTCCGGGGTAAGGGTGATCATAGCGGAAGAACCCTGTGTCTTGTTTGCCAGGAGGGCACTGGGCAAAAAACAAAACGTGGTCGCCTACGTTGCTGAAGACCATCCTTCAGTGAGGCAAGCCCTGGAGGAAATTGCCTGCCCGGCTTTCTACATGCAAGACGAGCAGGTCAGGATCGACGAAAATCAATGCACCGGATGCATGCTCTGTGTACAAGTGTGCGATTACATAAAGACCAAAAAGAGGAACTGATATGAAAAAGTCCAGAATCCTGTTCGCAGGTGTAGGTGGTCAGGGCACCCTTACCGCAACCAACTTGCTAGCTCTGCTGGCAGTGGATTTGGATATGCCGGTGGTTACCGGGGAGATACACGGCATGGCCCAACGGGGCGGGATAGTGGAATCCTCGCTTCTTTTGGGCGGTTATTCCAGCCCCAAACTCAGTTACGGGGAAGCGGATATACTTCTTGGATTCGAGCCCCTGGAAACCCTCCGGGCGCTGCCGTATTTAAACTCCCAAGGGACCGTGATTAGCAACACGGATCCGCATATCCCGGTGGGAGTCAGCCTGGGGAAAGAGACTTACCCGGAGCTGGAATATATACAGGAAAAAAGCACCGCCTGCACCCCGAACTCCTATTTTCTGCCCTGCATCAGTTTGGGTGAACAAGCAGGAAAGGCCCAGAGCGCCAATGTTGTCCTTTTGGGAAGCCTATGTGCCACAGATAAATCTCCGTTCTCCCTCGAGGACTTGCAAAATGCAATCAAAAATCACTTGTCCTCCAAAATAGCTGAGATAAATCTAAAGGCTAGCGAACTGGGATTCAACTATCTCAACCCATAACAGAATTTAAAGTTCACGGTTCCTGGATCAGGGTAAACCGTGAACTACCACCACTACCAAGTCAATCTCGCACAACGAGAAAGGAAAAACAATTAGCACTACAGTAAAAGTTTTATAAAAATCCACCGAGGTACCTTAGATCTATTATCACTTGCAGGCATGTTGTTTAACCTGATAGACAAAAGCCTCCAACCTGTTCTTGGTATTGGTCTCCCGTTGCCCATCAAAGGCTACAGTAAGCATGGGAATGTCCTTGACCTTCTTTATCCTGTGGAAAAGCGCATCCACTACCCCTCCTGGCATGCAGGTAAACGGGATTACGTTCACCAGGCCGTTCACCGCCTTGTCCATGTAATCCAGGCTCTTTCCCACACTCAGGATCGCCTCCCCTTCAAAACGGGGATGTATATAGGGTTTGGCATCTTTTAACAGATCCTTGACCTTGGGTTCCGGAAGGGAACGCAGCCATCCGTTGCTCTTTTTTTCCATCCTCTTTTCCATCCAGTCCTGAATCACGGTCTGCATCAACATACCCATCCATCTCTTCTTGTCACCTTCAGACCATGCCGCTATCCGCCCGGTATAATTTACGTAATGTATCCACTCGCTAATAGTGGGCAACCAGACTTCCACTCCCAGTTCCTCCAGATTTTGTACAATAAATTCGTTGGCAAAGGGATTGGACCGAACGTAGATCTCTCCCACAATACCCAGGCGGGGCTTTTTCTGATCCGTCTTGCCGGGAAAGTCCCTGAATTTCTGGGAGGCTTCCACTATAATGTCTATAGGGTCCCCGCCTTCTGCCAATCTCTCGCTAACAGCCTGCAGGTAATAATTATAGGTCCGGTTTACCAAGTCCTTGTTCTCTACATAGGGCCTGGTCTCCAGCAGGAACTTTATCAGGAGGTCCACGGCCACCACCCCTTTCCAAGCAAGTTTGTTAAAGTCCTTGCCCAGTACTCCCAGCTCCTCGTAAAGTGTATAGCTCTGATTGGGAGAATAAACCGGCACGTTGTTCATTCCCAGATCGTCCAGGACCAGCCTGTGCAGTTGGTGGTAGAGGCCAAACCTACAGGGTCCCCCTGCGGAAGGCATAAAAAACGCCGATCTGTTGGGATCGAAATCCCGCGCCGTTGCTTTTTTGACAATATCCCCGGTAGTTATCACCGCTGGCAGGCACTCCTTGCCTTTTGTGTACTTGCGTCCCAGATCCAGGCTATATTCATCCGAGTCCGGCATTAATTCCACTGCCACTCCATTATGGGCAAAAGCGGAAGCAAAGGCATGCAAATGATCCGTCATGGGGGGTAGATACAGGACGCTGTCCTTTCTGTATTCAGGCCTGTGGATAACAAAAGGCGGCCTGGAATCCGGGCTGTCCTGCCTATTCTTGATACTGTCCCAGAAGGCCTCCAACCTGGTTACCACACCAGCATCCGCAGTATGCTCGTCTATTTCCAGTTCCAAATAGGGGCGTTCTCCCAGTTCCTGCTCAAAAAAGTGCAAGATAAAGGCATCAGGACCACAGGAAAAATTGGTCAGGTAAACCGGATAGAGATTGGAATATTCCTGTACGAACCTGCCCCCGATTAATATTTTCTGTCCGTAGGTCCAGTACATCTCACTCAGCTCTGTCTTGCTGCTCATCTCTTCCAATGGCAAAAGATCCAAGGGGATGCCCAGGATTCCCATCTTTTGCAACTTCTTGGATATATCCATGTTCAGGCCCGGGTCAAAGGCATTATATGGCCTTCCGATCAACAGGAACATCTTTTGGTCACTGGGGGTGTTTTGCAATATTTCCCTTCCCCTGGCCTGGATCTGCTCTTGAAAGCCGTTTTGGGCCTGCCAGGCACTGGAGATTGCCTTTTTCATCCTGCCCCAGCCAACATTCAGGGAACCAGCAAACTCCTTCCATTCCTTGTCCCTGATTTCCTGGTTTTTTCCCAAGTGAAAGACCGGGGTATAAACCTTACAATTCCTGGACTCGAAATCGAAGGTTGCCCTTATGGTCCAGGGCAGTCCCTGCACATAGGGACAAACCTGGCCAAAACCGTTTTCCTGATCAAATCCCGGAAGGGTACACACCTGGGGCAGGAATATCCGATCCACACCTTTGTGCAATAGATTCTGCACATGTCCGTTAGCCACCTTGATGGGCAAACAGGTCTCGGTGATCATTTTGGAAGATCCCTGAGCAACCAAGTCCTTATTGGTGGAATCGCTGATCACCACCTCGAATCCGAGTTCAGTTAGCAGTTTGCTGAAAAACGGTAGCCATTCCTGGAAATACAACACCCTGGGTATCCCGATCACTGCCTTGTTGCTATCAGCGGGAATTTCAGCCTGATAGCTGCTCCACTGCAACATGGCGCTCTCCCGGTACCTTACCAGGTCCGGGACCTTGTTTTCCGGTTTCACCGCGTCCCTTTCGTAACGTTCACAACGATGCCCGTAGTAAAAGGGTTTGTCTTCATCCTCCATCTTGATCTGTTGTATTTCGCACCTGTTTGTACAACCCTTGCACTCGAAAATCCGGGTGGTATAGTCTTTGTTGTTCAGGTCGAATCCCTTGAAAGCTGTCTGTCCGGTTTGTTCCCTGGAGGCAAGGACAGCAGCGCCGATAGCACCGGTAATTTCGTTGTGTTCCGGCACCTGGATCTCTTTATCCAGCATACTCTCGAATGCGGATACAATTCCCTCGTTATAGGCGGTCCCACCCTGAAAGACTATATTTTCTCCTATCTGCCTTTGTTCAACCACTTTGTTCAAATAATTGGTTACTATGGAATAACAAAGCCCGGCAGCCAGATCCTCCTTGACAGCACCTTTTTGCTGAAAATGCACCAAATCCGATTGCATAAACACAGTACAGCGCTCCCCCATCTTGACCGGGGCACTTGAAGAAAGGGCCAGGTTACCGAAGTCCTTTACATCCAGCCCCAGTCGAACTGACTGCTCTTCCAGAAAGGATCCGGTCCCGGCTGCACAAACCTTATTCATGGCAAAATCTTTTATCACACCGTCCTGCAGGAAAATATACTTGGAATCCTGCCCACCGATCTCGAATATGGTATCCACGCCCGGATTTATATATTCTGCAGCAGTGGCTTGAGCAGTAATCTCGTTACGCACTATATCAGCACCCACGAAATCCCCGCTCAAATACCTGCCCGAGCCGGTGGTACCCACGGCGGCTATCTGCACCTCTTGTTCGAGCTGGCGATATATTTCCTGCATACCAGTCTTAAGGGCTTCCAATGGATTGGCTGAGGTGGAAAGGTAGGTCTTGGCCAAAACCCTTAACTGCTTATCACTGGTCAAAATAGAGCCATATTCAACCTCATCCGACAGCAGGGCAAGCTTGGTACTCACAGATCCCACATCTATGCCCAGATAGGCCTTAACGGGTGCTCCTTTCCGCCCCCTACTACTGTCCGATTGGTAATTATTTTGGATACAGGGATTTTTTTCTGCCTTTCCAGGTTGCCCGCAAGATCTTAATGGACGCAATCTCTCTGCATCCTGCAAATCCAGGTTAAAATATTCCACCAGTCCATCCTTCCCCGGATAGAATGCCTGGTTTCCCTTGCGCATTCCCTCCAGAGATGCTCCTATAGCGCCCATGATCTTGAAATTTTCCGGGACCAGAAATTCCTGATCCCCCGACACCAAGGTCTCCCGCATAGCCCGGCGTACACCCAGATTCGCAGCCACACCGCCCTGAAATATAAGCGGTGGCTTTATTTCCTTGCCCTTGGCTATATTGGTTTTCAGGTTCCTGACAATGGCAAAACACAAGCCTGCAACCACCTCGTAATCCGGCATCCCGTTTTGCTGCAGATGGATCATGTCCGACTTGGCAAAAACAGTGCATCTTCCCGCAATGGAAGGAATCAATTCAGCTTTCAGGGCCATCTTTGAAAATTCCTGCAGAGAATATCCCATCCGGGAGGCCTGTTGTTCCAGAAAGGCACCTGTACCTGCCGCACACACGGTATTCAAGGCAAAATCCTGAATATAAAATTCCGAGTTTTGATTGGAATTTACTATTATCAGCTTGGCGTCTTCCCCTCCTATGTCAATGATAGTCTTGGCCTCTGGATGATAGAATTCCACAGCCTTTGTATGACAAATCACCTCGTTAACAAAAGGCACATTCAAAATAGAGGCAATCCTCTTACCCCCGGTTCCGGTACAACTTATAGTTCGAATACCGTCTGTGCCGAACTCCTGCTCCACTGAGCTCAACAAATCATATGCAACTTGCAATGGGCGTCCATGGGATGCACGATAATCAGAATAATGGACAGTCCCTTGCTGTGACATCACAGCAAACTTGCATGTTCCGGATCCTACATCCAAACCCAGGTGAAACTTTTCAGTCATGGTTAACTCTCTGTTTACAAATTTACCACTCTCGGAGAAAACCTGGACAAGCCGGCACAAGACAGGCTTTGCCGGCAAAAGGCCTCTATATCCAAGACTTTTAATAAAGTAAACATTTTTTACATATCCTGTCAAATTTATTTGGTTAAACCAAGTGCAAATTTATACTAAATAATATGAGATATCATAATGTTATAACAAGTTATCTCAAAACGGAGTGCTGGGTACCAGTTTGAGCTAAGCCATCGGAGATGGCTGGGCGAGTTCAGCAGAACCGGAAATCTTGTCCGAAGGAACAAAAAACAGCTACCTGCCGTGCATAGTTAATAATCTGATATGATTTCAAACCAAGGGGTATTTAGCAAGTAAACAAATCTGCACATTTTTGCTAATACTCCTTGTCATTTTTAAATTTTTGTCATAATTTTGACAGATGATACAACGATTTAATTTTTTACGTACCCGGTTTAAACCCCAGAAAATTTTGCAGCTAAAACCCATTTACCCAATTACTGGCTAGATACAATTACAAAGCGGATTTTAACTGCAAAATCACAGGAGGACAATTCTTGACATCCGGATCATATAGAATAATCGGCAGCAGTCCAATGCTGGAAGGAGTTTTAAAGACAGTGAGCAAAGTTGCGCCCACTGAAAGTACAGTGCTTGTAACCGGTGAATCAGGTACCGGCAAGGAACTGATAGTCAAAGAATTGCACTACAACAGTCCAAGGGCGGATCAGCCTTTCGTGCCCATCAATTGCGGAGCTATTCCCAAGGATTTGCTGGAATCCGAACTTTTCGGGCACGAAAAGGGTGCGTTTACACATGCTGTAAGAAGCAGGATGGGACGTTTCGAAATGGCGCACGGGGGGACCGTTTTACTGGATGAAATCGGAGAACTGGACCAACCCTTGCAGGTAAAGATCTTGCGGGTTATCCAGGAAAAAGAAATCGAAAGGGTGGGCGGTAATCAGGCCAAAAATGTGGACGTCCGGATCATTGCTGCTTCCAACAGAAATTTGGAACATGAGGTGGAGCAAGGACGATTTCGAGAGGATCTGTATTACCGCCTGAATGTGGTCCCGGTCCACCTACCTCCGTTGCGGGAACGAAAGGAAGATATCATGACTTTGGCAAAGCATTTCCTGAGTTCCTACTGCCAAAAAAAACAAAGGAATATATTGGAAATCAGCCCCCAAGCCGAAAAGATGCTGAAAAACTATTCCTGGCCTGGCAATGTCAGAGAGTTGGAAAACTTCATGGAAAGAATGAGTATTCTATGTGAAGGGGACAGTGTTCAATCCGAAGACCTGCCTGACAAGATCTTGAGCGAAAACAGCTCCTGTTCAAGTACTACTCCAGACCGGGAGCCCGCGGCACAGAATAGTGGCAATTTTTGGCCCAGCCTGGAACAATTAAGGGCATACAATACCAATCTCAAGGATATGATGGAACAATTCGAAGCCAGCTTGATCCAAGAAGCCCTGAGTGAATCCGACGGAGTCAAGAACAAGGCGGCGGAAAAACTGGGTATCAAGCGCACAACCTTGATTGAAAAATTAAAGAAGTTCAACAATTCTTGACTTGAAAACTCGATCCCCTGGATTGAAAAATCTTTAACAATGATTAATTTAATAAATATAGTCAAATCCAGGTCAATATCAAGCCCAAAAAACACAACTTTTTGGCTTAAAAATTGCAAAATGGACATTGTGTTAAAGAAAAAAAATTTTATAAAATATGTAGTTATTCTGATTTTACCCCTTCTATACGGACTGTTGGGTAGTCCGAGCGTGGTTTGGGGATTGGAATACTATTGGGGCGACCACCCGGACAAGGAACGACTGGTATTTGACTTCTCCGAAAACTTGCCTTCTTACCAAATAGACAGAGACTCCAAAGACAGTATAAGCCTGTCCCTGCCCCTTGACACCTGGGAAAGAGAGAATCGCCCCGTCTCCAGACAAATAGAAGACATGGACTTGCTGCAATCGGTTAATATAACCGGGGACAAAATCAGTATAAATTTACAGACTCCCAAGTTCGGGTACACCTATTTCAGACTTCAGGATGAGAACAAGCTGGTATTCGACGTGTTCAGAGACACTCTGGGCAGCAATTGGAAAAAAGAACCAACTCCGGAAAATCCGGATACCAAGCAAGAACAAGAAGTCCTGCAAGCGATCAGCAAAAGCACGGCTGATAACGAGAAGGATGCCGAAGGTAACACCACCCTGAACAAACAAGAGGAACAAGCAGCTAAAGGAGATAAAAAGAATAAAACCCGGCAGAACGAAAGAACACCCCAAAGCTCCAATAAAACTTCCGGGAAGAAGCAATTGGCAGCCCGAGACGAGACCAAGAACAAATCCCGCGACTCCAAAAACGGATCTCTCACAAACAGATCAATTGAAACTTCAGCTTCCAGTGAACCTGCAAACAACAAATTAATACAACCGGTTAACAAATCCACATTGACTTCCTCCAAATCGAATAAAAGTACACATACCTTCCTCTCCTCGATAAACAAAACCCTGATCCAACCCGAGAGGCCCCCTGAAAAGACAAAAGACAAGAACAGGAGTGCAAACAAGACCTTGGCAGCAAGCCCGGGAAACAGATCCGGAAATCGCTCCGTGCGCACCGGCAATGAATCGAGCAGATTAACTAAAAGACCCTCGGGGAAAAACAGGTCCAAATCCGGCAAGAATGCTACCAATGCCTCCAGGCTCAAAGCAAAGCTTGATATGGCAAAATTGGCCTTATCCAAGGAAAAACCCGGAACAGCCAAAAGATTGTTCCAAAATGTAATAGAGCATCCCAAGATCACTAAAGAACAAAAGGAAAACATCTTATATCATCTGGCTGATGCAAATTTTCAACTATACAGCGACAATCTCCAGGGAAACTATTCCACCCTGGTCAATTCACTGAAGCGTGCAATCAACTTTGATCCGGATTCTCCCCAAGTGCCGGAATCCATCCTGAGGCTCATGCTTCTGAACTTGCGAACCGGCAATATTCCGGAGGCAAAGGGATACTACGATTACCTTCTGGAGAATCACCCGGAAAGTGACGCAATCCCATCCGCGCATATGTACATGGGGAATCACTACTTGCAGGACTCCCAGTTCAACAAGGCCGCGGAGCAGTTCCAAAAAATCATTGAGAATCACCCCGAATATTCAGAGATAAAACAGGCTGCTCTCAACCTGCTCAAGACATTCAAGGAAATGGAGCTGTATGATAAAGGACGCAAAATTGCAGAATACATAAATAATAAATGGCCAAGAATACACCTTAAGAATCCTGAATTCTTGAAACTTGCCGGACTGGTTAATTTCAAGACCGGGAACTACAAAAAGGCAAAAGATCTATACTGGCAATACTACAACCTGAATCCCGAATCCCCGGAAGCTGATATCGTTTTGACCAGGATAGGAGACATTTACCTGCAAACAGGTAAAAAGGATGAAGCCAAAAAGATGTACCAGGACGTTGTATCCAGATATCCGGACCAGGACGGAGGTCTTGTTTCCAAGATGCGTCTGGCTGAAGAGGGTGTTCACGACGAACCCAATATAGGCAAGATGTTTTCGGTCTTCAACCGGCCCTTTAACTTGAAACCCCTTAAAGTCTACAAAGAGATAGTTCAAGAACATCCCAACAATAGTCTGGCTCCCTTGGCGCAACTAAAGATGGCCATGTGGTATCTCTGGAGGGACAAATCCCAAAAGGCACTGTCTAAAGTCATGGAATTTGAAAACAAGTTCCCGCAAAGCGAGCTAAAAGAAAGATCACGCGAGGTGGGTAAAAAGGCAATCCAGAACCTGGTTAAAAATGCCGTAAACGAAAAGGACTTTCAAAAAGCAGTCAAGTTGTGGCAAAATCACGACTACTTGCGCCAAGAGGAACAGGAAACCGATCCGGAACTTGAACTGGCAATCGCACTCTCCTATTGGAAAACCGGCAACCGGGAGCAGGCCATAAAAATGGCCTCGCCTTATATAAACCAGGAAGAAATTACCAAGGACTCTGAAAATGCCTTGGAACTTCTCCTGAATATTTACGTTAACAACCAATCCTGGGAAGATCTCCTCGCACTGTCAGAAGATATTCAAGCTGAGGAATTGACCCCCAAACTAAGATCCCAATATAAATACGCTTTAGCCCTGGCCAACGAAAATATGGGGAATCCGGAAAAAAGCAACGACCTCTGGAAAGAAGTGGCTACGAACAAGAACCTGTCAGACAAGCAATCCGGCTACGCATATTATTTTCTGGCCCAAAACGCCTTGAATGACAAAAAATGGGAAAAGGCTTATACTTATGCCCAACAAAGCCTTTCCACACTGCTGGATACAAGTCCTGAAAAAGACCGGGGAAAAATTTCGGACAACTACGACACACTGATCAATGTCACCAAAAACACCGGACGCATGATGGAGGCCCTGGAATGGGCGCAAAGATATGGGGATTTCCTCTCCAGGGATTCGGAAAACTGGCCAGAATACAGATACAAACTGGCGAACTTGTATCAAGAGGCGGGTGACCAGAAAAAATGGAAAGAAGTATTGAAAAAGCTAAAAGAAAACCATCCCCAGAGCTATTACGGTCAAATGGCTGATGCTGACCTCTCTTCATCCGACATTGCCCAACAAGCGAGTTCATTTTTGGATTGAAAACAATGTCTTGTCCAAAACAAGGGTTTGACTGCAAACAATTTGTATGATGAACTAAAAAAAATTAGGCTTGGAGGTAGTTATGGATAGAGAACCGATTGTAGCAGGGAAATTTTACCCCGGGACTCTGGAGGGTTGGAAAAAAGAAGTCGCACAATATCTAACCCTTGATAAGGACACCCCAACTCAAGAGTCCCTGCTGGCCATGTTGCCTCATGCAGGATACATATTTTCCGGAAGGGTTGCAGGAAAGACCCTTGCCCAAACAGAACTAGCAGATACAGTTCTCCTGTTGGGGCCGAATCACACTGGCCAAGGAAGCAGACTATCGGTCTGGCCGGACGGAAAGTGGCACTTACCCGGCACTCACATGGAAGTGGAATCCACACTGGCCCAGGAGATACTGACAACTGACAAATATTTCCAATCCGATTACTCCGGGCACATGTTTGAACATTCCCTGGAAGTAATCCTCCCGTTTTTATGGATGATAAACAACAATATCCAAGTCGTCCCCATCTGCGTTGCAGAGCCGGAACTATCCACTTTGCTCCGTGCGGGAGAAAACCTGGCCTCTATCTTGAAAAACTGGCCAAACCCGGTTTCCATCATAGTAAGTTCGGACATGAGCCACTTTATCACCTCGGAAGAGGCAAAAGCCAAGGACGATTTGGCCATACAGGCCATACAACAATTGGATCCGGAAAGCCTGTACTCCACGGTAAGACAAAACAATATCTCCATGTGCGGAGTATTCCCCATGACGCTCGGACTACAGATAGCCAATGAACTCGGTGCGAGCAAGGCAAAACTGGTGGAGTATGCAAATGCAGGCGATGTCACCGGAGACTATAATCAAGTAGTTGCCTATGCCGGAATGCTGATCCAATAGAACTTTCCATATTTTCCTTTGACCAGGAAATCAAAAAATTAGGAGTTTAAAGCGACGAAGTAGATGGGTAAGTTTACGTCCAAGCACTAACTACTATTTTGCCAAAACATCATGTATTCCTGATTACCTTTGGGCCCTTTTATATCACAGGGTACTACTCCGGAAAACAAAAGCCCCGGGAGGTTCCCCTCCACGAAATCATACACCTTTTGAACTGCTTCCTGTTGAAGATCAGATTGCCTGACCACCCCTTTTTCCGTCTGGCCCGCCTTTAATTCAAACTGCGGTTTAAGCAGCGCCAGGACAATCCCGCCCGGCTTCAAGAACTTATAGCTTGCAGGCAAGATCTTTTGCAGTGAAATAAACGAGCAGTCAAGCACCGCTATATCCACGGTTTCAGACAAGAGGCCCCAGGTAGCATGCCGCATGTTGGTACGCTCCAGGCTGATCACCCTTTGGTCTTGCCTCAAGTTCCAATGCAGTTGACCGTAACCCACATCAACTGCATAAACCCTTTTTGCCCCGAACTGCAGAAGGCAATCCGTAAATCCGCCGGTCGATGCCCCTACATCCAAGGCCACGGATTGATAAACATCTATTTGAAAGTGCTCCAAAGCGGTGAGTAATTTGTATCCCCCGCGGCTAACGAACCTGTCCTGCTTTTTTAAATAACATCTTGTATCAGCGGGATAAAAATGTCCGGGTTTTTGTATCTCCACTGCATGCCCATTGTCATAAAAATAAGCCTCTCCCGCCATTATCAATCTCTTGGCCTTTTCCCTGCTCTCTGCCAAACCCTGTTTTACCATCAATTCATCAGCCCTTAACTTCATCACCTTACCCAAGCTTGCAAAATTCATAAGTTGGTTTCATCGCATCCATCCCTTAAAAACCTCAGCTTTTCTCTTGTCATAATAAAAATTCTAAGGCAATATAAATTTCCAAAGAGCATTTGTTCAACTAGCGCAAATACCTGAACACAAGGGGATTTCAGAAAAAGCAACCCACAAACCGAAACGTTTGCTGATGAATGTGTACACCTTAAAGTCTACTCAAATACAGTTTACCCGGATCCAGAGTAAGCTGCAATCATATATTTTTACTTCAAAAATTCCATAAAATCTAACAAGGAGGGACACTATGCCGCTTACATCACCCAAGAAAATGTTTGAAGATGCCTATCAGGGAGGATACGCCATAGGTGCCTTTAATGTAAACAACATGGAGATTATCCAGGGCATAATCCAGGCTGCGGAAGAAGAACAAAGCCCACTGATCCTGCAGGTTTCAGCAGGGGCGCGCAGATACGCCGGACAAACCTATATAATAAAACTGGTGGAAGCAGCCCTGCAGGAATCCGATCTCCCCATTTGCCTTCACCTGGACCACGGACAGGATTTCGATATCTGCAAGGAAGTGATAGACGGTGGTTTCACCTCGGTAATGATAGACGGCTCACACATGTCCTTTGAAGAGAACATCAACCTCACCAAACAAGTCGTGGACTATGCACACGACAAGGGAGTGTGGGTAGAAGCTGAACTGGGCCAATTAGCCGGAGTAGAAGACGACGTAAGTTCTGAGAAGAGCATCTACACCGACCCGGACGAAGCAGTGGAATTTGTGGAGCGCAGCGGCTGTGATTCCCTGGCTGTAGCTATCGGCACAAGTCACGGGGCTTACAAATTCAAGGGTGATCCCAACATTGACCTGGAAAGACTGGAGACTATTTCCAGTCGGCTTCCCAATTTTCCCCTGGTATTGCACGGGGCCTCCAGCGTACCTAGCGAATTTGTTGAAATGGCCAACAAATACGGGGGACAAATTGAAGGTGCACAGGGAGTACCGGAAGAAAAACTGAGAAGGGCTGCTCAATCCGGGGTTTGCAAGATAAACATAGATACTGACATTCGACTGGGCATTACGGCAAACATTAGAAAACATTTCGCCGAGAACCCGAGTGAGTTCGATCCCAGAAAATATCTCAAGCCTGCAAGACAAGCAGTCAAGGATATGGTACAACGCAAAATCGACCATGTCTTGGGCAGTTCAAATGCTATATAGTGCTTGAACCTAAACTCACCCATCTACTTCGTCGCTGCCTTTGCTCCTTGTATATGGGCAAGTTTAGGTTCAATCACAGTTTTCGGTCAGACACTATATAGGACATATTCTACACTTTAAATAGTGAATTTCGCTACCTCGTAGTCGAGATTGTCCATGCTTGCCTGTGACCCAGGGCATGAGGATTCACATGGACAAGCCAAATATAAAATCTAGTGATACTGTATAAAGCAGCGTTTGAAGATTATTTCTCACTGCTGCGACCTTAAAGGGATTAACAATAATCAGGTTAGGAGGAAGGAACTATGGCTGTGCGCATAGGAATAAACGGATTCGGCAGGATAGGAAGATATATAACCCGACAACTCGCCGGGAACCCGGAATATACACTTGTGGGAGTCAACGCCAGGGCAGACAATGAAACACTTGCCCACTTGTTGAAATACGACTCCGTACACGGGATTTTCTCCGGACAGGTGGAAGCAAATGAAAAGGGATTGCTAGTTGAGGGCGAACAGATTTATGTAACCAACGCCTCTGGAGGAGAATGGAAATGGGGCGAACTGGGTGCGGATATAGTGCTGGAAACCACAGGCAAATTCAAGGACAGGGACAGTTGTGAAAAACATTTGCAATGCGGGGCCAAGAAGGTTTTGATAAGCGCACCTGGCAAGGGTTCGGACTTCACTGCAGTCATGGGGGTAAATGATAATCAATTGAGTGAGAAACACAATATCATCTCCAATGCCTCCTGTACAACGAATTGCATGGCTCCGGCGATCCAGGTTATCAACGACGAATTCGGAGTACTGCAGGGAAACATGTCCACGGTTCATTCCTACACCATGAGTCAGCGCATCCTGGACGGTTCCCACAAGGACTTGAGAAGGGCCAGGGCGGCAGCAATGTCCATCATACCCACTACTACCGGAGCAGCCAAGGCAGTGGAAGAGGTGATCCCGGACTTGAAAGGCAAATTAAGCGGCATGGCCATACGGGTCCCCACCCCTAATGTTTCTCTTGTGGATCTGAACTTGGATATAAAAAAGGAAACTACAGAACAAGAGATCAACACTGCTCTCAAACAGGCTTCCCAAGGGAGCCTGAAAGATATCCTGGGCTACAGTGAAGAGCCATTGGTATCAGTGGATTATGTGGGAAGCAAATACGGCGGGGTTGTAGACAGTTTGACCACCACTGTCACCAACGGAACACTGGTCAAGTTGATTGTATGGTACGACAACGAGTCCGGATTTGCACATCAATTATTAAGGCTTGCCAATAAGGTGTCCGCATTCTTATGAGTGACTTTGTCCACCTCCACACTCATACTGAATACAGTCTATTGGACGGGGCCATAAAGATTAAGGACCTTTGTTCCCGGGCGCTAGAGTTTGGCCTTCCTGCAGCAGCAATAACCGATCACGGGAATATGTACGGGGCCATAGATTTCTATCAGCAGGCAAAAAAATCCGGCATAAAACCCATAATCGGATGTGAGGTCTATGTAGCCCCGGAACACAGGACCAAAAAGCAGGCTACCTCCGCCTCGGATGCGGGCTATCATTTGGTCCTGCTGGCCCAAAACCGGGAAGGCTACCATAATCTAATCAAAATGGTTTCCAAGGGATTTTTGGAGGGCTTCTACTATAAGCCCAGGATAGACAAGGAATTGTTAAGGGATTACAATTCCGGTTTGATCGCCTTGTCCGGATGCCTGAAAGGAGAAGTATCCACCTGTTTAATGAATCAGGACTTTGATACTGCTATCCAGGTGGCAAAGGAGTACGAGCAATTCTTTCCGGAACGCTTCTACCTGGAACTGCAGGCCAATGGAATCCCGGAACAGGAAACTTTGAATCAAAGGCTCCTGGAACTTTCCGAACACCAGTCACTTCCCGTAGTAGCCACCAACGACTGCCATTATCTAACCCCCCAGGATGTGGAAGCGCACGACATCCTGCTCTGTATTCAGACCAACGCCCAGGTGGACGATCAGAAGAGGATGCGCCTGAACACCAGCGAACTCTACTATAAGACCCCGGAGGAAATGGAAAAGGAATTTTCCCACTGCCCGGAGGCAATAGAGAATACAGCCCGAATCGCCAGGGAATGCAACCTGGAAATAGAACTGGACAGACCCCATTTCCCGGCATTTACTCCACCCAACCACAACACCCTGGAAGAGGAATTTGAAAATGCCGCCAGGGAGGGATTGAAGGAACGCCTGCAAAAAATGCCCTATCAGGTGGACGAGGAGCAGTACTGGGACCGGCTGGAACAGGAGATAAATGTCATCCGCCCCAAGGGATTCTCCGGATATTTCCTGATCGTGCAGGACTTTATAAATTGGGCAAAATCCAGGGACATCCCCGTGGGTCCGGGCAGGGGGTCGGCAGCTGGATGCCTGGTTGCCTACGCCCTCAAGATCACCAATATAGATCCCTTGAAGTACAATTTATTGTTCGAGCGGTTCCTGAATACAGAGAGGGAAAGTCTGCCTGATATCGATGTGGACTTTTGCTACAACCGCAGGGAAGAGGTGATAGAATACGTCTCCGAGAAGTACGGAAAGGACAATGTGGCCCAGATTACCACTTTCGGGACCATGAAGGCCAAGGCTGTGGTCAAGGACGTGGGACGCACCATGGGCATGAGCTTTTCCCAAACCGACAGCATAGCCAAGCTTATCCCGGACGACTTGAACATCACTATTGAAGAGGCGATAGAAAAAGAACCCGAACTAAAGCAAAAAGTGGAGTCAGATGAAAACATTGCCAAGCTCGTGGACATATCCAAGCGTTTACAGGGCTTGGCCAGGCACGCTTCCACCCATGCAGCCGGGATTGTTATCTCGGACAAGCCCATGCAGGAGTACCTGCCGCTCTACAGGGGCAAAAGAGGGGAACTTGTCACTCAGTACGATATGAAAAAGGTGGAAAAAGTCGGACTGATCAAATTCGACTTTCTGGGATTGAAAACCCTGACCGTGCTAAACGATGCCTTGAAACTGGCCAGGGACAATCAAAAGCAGGTTCCCAACCTGGAAGACCTGACACTGGATGACGAGGATACCTATAACCTGCTCAGCAAGGGCCAGACCGACGGGGTGTTTCAGCTGGAGAGTTCAGGCATGCGCGGAGTGCTCATGGATCTAAAACCCAGCAGGTTCGAGGATATTATAGCTGCACTGGCCCTCTACAGACCCGGACCCCTGGAAAGCGGGATGGTGAACGATTTCATCCAACGCAAACACGGACAGATCCCGGTGGAATATCCGCATCCCATGCTGGAACCAGTACTGAATCAGACCTACGGTGTAATACTCTACCAGGAGCAAGTAATGCGCATAGCATCCGAACTTGCCAATTTCTCCCTGGGCGACGGTGACATACTGCGCAGGGCCATGGGAAAAAAAGATGCCTCCGCAATGGCGGAACAAAGGACGAAATTCCAGAAAGGCGCCCAGGAAAACGGTATCACTGAACAGGATGCCGACTACCTGTTCAACCTGATAGAAAAGTTTGCGGGTTACGGATTCAACAAGTCCCATAGTGCAGCCTATGCCTTTATTTCCTATCAAACCGCCTATATGAAAACGCACTACCCTTCGGAATTCATGGCGGCCATCCTGACCTCGGAAGTCAACAACACGGACAAGCTTTGCAACCATATAAACGCCTGCCGGGATATGGATATCCAGGTATTGAAACCGGATATAAACAAGAGCAGGAAAGAATTCTATGTGCAGGGAGAAAACATAATTTTCGGACTTGCGGGAATAAAGAACCTGGGGGAAGGTGCCATAGACTCGATTCTCGAGGAAAGGGAAAATCACGGACCCTTCAAGAACCTTTTCGACTTTTGTCAAAGGACAAACATGAAAAAGGTAAGCAAGCGCGCCCTGGAAAGCTTGATCAAAAGCGGTGCCATGGACGGATTCGGCACCACCCGCAAAGCACTTTTCCAGGCCATAGACAAGGTGGTCTCAAAATCCCAGAAAAAGAACAAGGAAAAAAACCAGGGTCAATTATCCCTTTTATCCATTGTCCAGGACAAGGAAGACACGGAATCCCCGGCTTGCACGGAAAACGGGGGTATAGGCATACAGTTGGATGAACCTTGTCAAGAGGAATGGTTAGAGCAGGAAAAGCTGCGCTATGAACAGGACGTACTGGGATTTTTCTTGAGCGGCCATCCCCTGCAAAGCCACAGGGAAAAGCTGGAATTCTTCGAGGCCAAATCCATTCAGGATTGCACTGAGCTACCTGCAGAACAGGAAGTTCAACTGGGAATCCTGTTAACAGGTAAAAAAGAGACAGTCACAAAAAAAGGCGAAAAGATGGCCTTTTGCCAGGCAGAAGATACGAGCGGAACTGCGGAAATAATCCTGTTTCCCAAGACCTATCAAAAGATCAAGGACTCTCTGGATTTTGAACAACCATTTCTATGTAACGCCAAGATAGCGGGTGACAACGATTCTTCCCAAAACGAGGAGGAATCAAAACATATAAAAGTAATAGCACAGTCGATTACACCACTTGCAGAGGTGAAGATACCGGAAGATAAGCCCTATCGCCTGCACGTAAATGCAGACAGGGTAAATTCCGATTATTTCCGGGAACTAAAACAAATATTGCATCTGCACCAGGGGACAAATCCGGTACATATGCTCCTATATTTCCAGGACAAAGTTTGCCGCCTGCAACTGGGGCCAAACTATTGTGTCCACCCGGATTCTCAATTTTTTCAAGATCTCAAGAAGTGGCAATCCGGAGAGTGGCAACCGGAAGTAAGGAACTAGACGATCTGGAGTAAAAATCCGGGTCCAGAGGACCAGTTTTTACAAATTGCTAAAAACAAGCACAATAAGAGGACTCGCTGTATGAAACAATCTCTTTATATAATAAAAGTAAGTTCCAAATTCAGTTCTGCACACGCATTACGTCACTATCAGGGGAAATGCGAATCCCTGCACGGACACAATTTCATCGTAGAGGCGGAAGTAGAAGGCAGGGAACTGGATTCCCAAACCGGGCTTTTAATGGATTTCTCGGAATTGAAAGACTACTTGAATTCCATAGTGGAATACCTGGACCACGGGCATTTGAATGAAAAGCCTCCGTTTGATAATATAAATCCTTCCTCGGAGAATATATCCTGTTACATCTACCAGGAACTGCAAAACAAGCTGCAAGACTATCAACTCAGGGTCAGAGCGGTCTCGGTATCTGAAAACGACAACTCCAAAGCTGTATATATGGAACAATAAGATGCGTTTTCTACTCCAAAGGGTGAAAGAGGCAGAAGTTAGAAAGGAAAACTCCTACATTGCCGCCATAGATAAAGGGATACTACTATTTGCAGGATTTTCCTATCAAGATACTGAAAAATTGTTGGATTCCAAACCCTGGCAAAAGATGCTTCAAAAAGTCCCTGAACTTAGGATATTCCCGGACCAGGAGGGAAAATCCAATCAGAGTCTCTATCAGATTCAAGGCGATTTGATGCTGGTGTCCCAATTCACTTTACACGCAGACTGCAAAAAAGGCAGGAGGCCTTCCTATAACCTGGCCTCCTCCCCGGAAATAGCGGAAACTCTTTATAACAGGTTGGTAAACGACATGACCAGCATATGTCCGGCAAAGGTGGAAAGTGGAGTCTTTGGGGCAGAAATGGACATATCTTTTTGTAATTGGGGACCGCTAACAATCATCCTTGACAGTGAAGAGTTTGTCTAAGTATATTTAATTATATATATCTAAAGAGTTCGAAGTTCGAGGTTCTATGTTCGAAGTTTTTGAATCAAAACAATACGTTATGTTACAAGGGAAAAGTACATTCAAATGCGGCATAAAAACTCGTAATTTCAGAAGATTATGTTAGAACTTTTAACTGTCCAGATATATATGAATAACCCGGATAATTATATTTTAAAAGGAAATTAACCGACCTGTATCCGGTTTGGGATTAATATATTAACCCCCATGCCCTAACTGGCACAACGAAGCATGGGCAATCTCGACCCCGTCCCTGCCTTGGCAGGGCGGGACGAGAAAACTTTTTGATCTTAACAACGGAGTGGATGTGATTGAAAAAACTTACCAAGGGCAAGCAACCCCTGGATCAACAAGAAATTTGGCAAAATCAGTAGCCCAATTTTTGAGACAACAATCACTTAATCCGGATATCACATACGATATCGAATTGGCAATTACCGAGGCATGCTCTAATGTGGTCCTGCACGCTTATTCTGGATGCGAATCCCCGGGTGAGGTGGAAGTCACTCTATTTCTGGACTGGGACAAAATAGAGATCAAGATATGTGATTGGGGCAGGCCCTTTCCCGGTCCCACTGAAGAAGTCTTTGAATTCAGTCCTGAAGACGAATCAGGACGTGGAGTCTACATAATTTCCCAACTAATGGATAGATACTACTTTGAAACCACATCCAAAAAAAACAAACTCATTCTGGAAAAAAAATTAGAGGAGAATTTATGGAACCACTAAATGTTGAAAAAAAGGGAAATGTAAGCATTATTCGATATTCCGGAGAACTGACCCTGGAAGTAATTGAATCCTTGAAAAAAGAAATGCAGGACCATTTATCGGATGAAGGCACCTCTACCCTTGTAATGGACCTTTCCCAAACCGTATTTTTGGACAGTTCAGGCATAGGCTTTCTAGTACATTTAAATAATCGCAAAAAATCACACAACAAGGAATTTTATCTCTTGCAACCTTCACCTCAAGTTCGCAAAACACTCAGTTTGGTAAAACTGCTGGATTTTTTCCACATACTGAAAAACGAAGAGGAGTTGGAAAACTTAACATCCTAAACAGGCACAGTCCGATTTTTTGGACACCACTCCCCAGGAAAGCCAGAGGCATATTCCGAGGTAAAAGAAGCAGCGGACAGCTGTATTTTTAGATAAGATTTTTACACTGATTTTAATACTGATTATAACTCAAGGGTAACAACAAGTATTGTTTATTGCTTCCAAAATTCCGGAAACAATAATATAATTACAGTATAGATCTCCAACCGGCCCAAAAACATACACAAAGTCAACAACCATTTCCCCAACAGGGAAAAATTTGCGTAGCTGGACATTAGTCCCCCGCCTCCCGGTCCGGGGCCTATATTTCCGCTACAGGCAACAACTGAGCCCAAGGCAGTCAAAACATCCAAGTCCACAACACTCAAAACCATGGTAAAAACAAAAATCAATCCCAGATAAAGCAGTACAAACCCACACACCCCTTTGAGGACATCGTCGGAAATCCTTTTTTGATCCATTTTGACATGCAAAACAGCCCTGGGATGTACCAACATTTTGAGTTCTCTACTTGCCTGCTTGCCCAAAAGCAGAACCCGCACGAATTTCAAACCTCCGCTGGTGGATCCTGCCATACCTCCGCAGAGCATACACAACAAAAGGACTATCAGCGGAAAAGTTCCCCATAAACCGTAATCCCCGGTTACAAATCCCGAAGTGGTCATAACCGAGACAGTCTGAAAAAGACTATATCTAATGGCCTGCAAATAACTGCCAAAAACATCACCCCAGATAAATAGCGAGATAATCAAACAAACCATCAGGATGGCATAAGTAAAGAATCTGAATTCGGAGTTGTAAATATACCCGCTTATTTTGCCTCTAAATAGTCTGAAGTGCAGGGCGAAATTTACAGCAGCCAGATACATGAATACTATTATTATGATCTCGACATACAGACTGGAAAAAGCCTTGATAGACCCGTTTTTGGTAGAAAATCCCCCGGTAGAAACAGTACTGAAGGTATGGCAACAAGAATCGAACAGGCTCATACCTCCCAGGAACAATAAGATAACTTCCGCCGCGGTCAATGACAGATAGGTAACCCACAGGAACTTTGCGGTGTCACGTAATCTGGGCCTGAGTCTGTCCGAGGTGTGGCCCGGGACCTCTGTTTTGTAGAGCTGCATACCGCCCACACTCAAAAATGGCAATACCGCCAGGGAAAGCAATATAATCCCCATGCCTCCGAGCCATTGGGTTAGGCTTCTCCAGAACAAGATACTAGGGGGGAAGGATTCAACATCACTTAGTACCGAAGCGCCTGTGGTAGTAAATCCGGACACGGATTCAAAGAAACAATCCGTGAAATGAGGGAATAATCCACTCAAGACAAAGGGCAAGCTGCCGAATAGACTGGCACAAAACCACCCCAGTACTACTAGAACAATCCCTTGTTTATGGTTCATTGCCGGGTCTGCGTTTTTGGTCTGGCAAAACAGGACCAGCATAATTCCAGGGATCAGGGCCAATAACCCGGATACCAAAAATACTCCCAGCATGTCGTCCTGATAATACCAGGAGACAATCGCGGGCAACAGTTGGGCTATCCCTACCAAGCAAATAACAATACCCACTAGTCGCAACGTTACTTTCCAGCGCATAACGGGAAACTCTCTTATTTTCCGGACAGTGCCTTTTCCACTTTGGAGATGTTCTTACTGGTGGATAGAATAACCACTCTGTCCCCGGGATAAATATAATTTTCCCCGGTAGGAATCATCACTGATTCACCTCGTATTATGCACAGGACAATGATCTCCTTGGGCAAGTCCAGATGTTTGATGGGCTTGTTGATCAAAGGGGAGCTCTCCTTGGCTATCACCTCCAGGGCCTCTGCTTCCTCTTTTATGGATAAACTGCTGATGACCGTACCCTGCCGAACATGCCTCAAGATGCTGTTTGCTGCAGCCAACCTGGGAGAGACCACGTGTTCCAGTCCGATAGTCTTCATAAGCGGTATATAGGCGAGCTTGTTCACCCGGGTAATGGTCAGGCCGGCCCCCAGGTTCTGGGTAAGCAGGGAGCACAGGACATTATTCTCTTCATCACCTGTGAGGGTGACCACCACATCCAACTCCCCAACATTTTCCTGTTGCAGGAGATTTTGATCCCTCCCGTCCCCGTGCAGGACAATGGTTTTATTCAGATTTTCAGCCAAAAAGTCACAACGGTTCTTGTCCTGCTCCAAAAGCTTTACCTGCAATCCCTTTTGCTTTTCCAGATCAGCAGCCAACTTGTACCCGATATTGCCTCCGCCGATGATCATGATTTTCCGCTGAACCTTGGCCACCGATCCAAAAGCCTTCAATATAGTGGGCAGATCCTTATTGATACATACGAAATAAATCAAATCACCTGCCTTTATCTTGTTGTCCCCACTTGGGATGATTATCTTGTCCCCCCTTATAATAGCCGCGATAATAAATTCCGGGACACCGACTTTTTTCTTCACATCCATCAGCTTATAATCCTTCAACTCGGTATTTTCCCGGATCCACATCCCGATCAACTTGATATTCACATCGGAAAATTCGCTAATTTCTGCTGCCCCTGGAGCACCCATCAGGCGTTTAATGGAACCTATTACTTCCTCTTCCGGATTAATCACGATGTCTATCTGTAACAACTCCCTGGCCAATTTGTCCTGGAACTCGATATATTCAGCATTCCTAATCCTGGCCACTTTGACTATTTTGGGTGACAAAATATTGGCAAAAGTACAAGCGATCAGATTTATCTCGTCGCTATCAGTTGCAGCGATCAGGATGTCTGCCTCTTTCACCCCTGCCTGCTCCAACATGCGGGGGCTGCTCCCGGATCCCAGCAAAGTATCCACGTCCAGGCGTTCAGAGACCTTGGAAAGCACCTCCTGGTGCTTATCTATAACCAATACCTGTTTATTCTCCGCAGCAAGCCGCCTGGCTATATGAAACCCTACTTCTCCGGCTCCGATAATTATGGCTTTCAAATCCAATTCTCCTTAAGTTTTTCCTATTTCCCATGAGGAGGCGTATCTTAATAAGTCGACGAACAATTTTGAAGATTGACGAAGCCAAACTGGAAAATGGCAATTTCAGAATGAAAACTTCTATTCCCCGATAATCTTCACCAGGACCCTCTTATTCCTTCCTCCGTCAAATTCCCCGTAAAAAATCTGCTCCCAGGGCCCGAAATCCATACGGCCCTGTGTTATGGCTACCACCACTTCTCTGCCCATCACCTGTCTCTTCATGTGCGCATCAGCATTATCCTCTCCCAGATTGTGCCTGTACTGATCCACCGGTTCATGGGGCGCCAACTTCTCCAACCACTCGTCGTAATCCTTGTGCAATCCGGATTCATTATCGTTAATAAACACAGAAGCAGTAATGTGCATGGCATTTACCAGTACCATTCCTTCCTGGACACCGCTTTCCCTGAGACAATCTTCCACGTCTCCGGTAATATTCACCAACCCCCTTCTTCCCTTGACATGATACCAAAGTTCCTTCCGATAACTTTTCATATATTATCACCTCCTGAAGTATACATCTGCTCTTTCTTATTAAATACAGTATTAGTTTTTGCAGTCTTTACACAAAATCAAACAGTTAGTAAATTAATATCTATTAAAAAACTGCTAAAATCCCTTGTCAAGTCCTGTATACAAAGTTAATATCATTTTGAGTGATCAAGGGACGATACCAAACAGTTACAGTCGCTAATGGGATAAATATATTCCCACGGCAAAATTTTTGAAAATAGCACCTGCTCAAGATGCAATTTTTTCTTCCCGGATCCAAAGTAGCAAGATATAATCTCTCTGTGCCTGTTTGGTCAAGGAGTAATCAAAGATTTGGAATTAGCGAGGCGAATTTTCTAGTAAAATTTATAAAAAAGGAGAATACAACCATGTTGGATCTAATCAAAAAGACAGTACTGGCAAGCATAGGAACCGCGGCAGTAACCAAAACCAAGGTCCAGGAAACCATGCATTACCTGGTGGAACAAGGGAAGCTCACCACTGACGAAGCGGAGCGCTTGACCCAGGAAATGACTGAATCCGGGGAAAATGAACTGAGCGAAGTCAGGGAACAATTCCGGGAAACCATAAAAAAGATAATGCAGGAAATGAATGTGGCCAACAATCAAGATCTGCAGGAACTGCGCTCCAAGGTGGAAAATCTTGAAAAAAGACTGGAGATCCAGGATTCCAATCAAGGGGATAATTCCTAACTAGTTTGGGATGTAGCTTAGTTATCAGATTCCGGAACATCCTCCAATCCAGCCCAAGGTAAGGGCTGGAGAAAATTCGACACAAGAACTACGAGGTAGTCTTTTTGGACATACAAACCATACCCAGGCTAAACAGGGCCAAAGATATCCTGCTCACCCTGATCAAATACGGGTTCGGGGATATAGTAGACAGACTGGAACTCAGGAACAAACTGCTCCCCTTCAGGGTGAAAACCCATGAACACTCCAACAAGAGTACCTGGGAAAGGATCATCCTGGTATTAACCGAACTGGGTCCCACCTTTATCAAATTCGGTCAGATTATGAGTCTGCGCCCGGACCTCATACCGGGATCATTGATCCGTGAACTGAGCAAGCTACAAGATGATGTGGCCCCCAATTCCTATCAAGATATAAAAGCCCAGGTGGAGAATTCCCTGGGCAGTCCCATAGAGGATATCTTCCTGGAATTTGAACAAGAGCCCTTGGCTGCCGCTTCTCTTGCACAAGTACACCGGGCTGTACTCCGGGACAACAACAATACCGTAGTGGCAGTAAAAGTACAGCGTCCGGGAATAAGGAGGATAATCAAGAAAGATCTGGACATCTTGGCTGCATTGGCAAAACAAATTCACGAAAGGGTGGAATTTCTAAGGATATACAACCTCCCCAATTTGGTAGAGGAAATGAGGAAACTGCTTTTAAATGAACTGAACTTTGAAAAGGAAGCCAAAAACATTCGCCTGGCAAAAAACAATTTTGCCAAGGATCCCAATTTGTATTTCCCCAAGACCTTTCCGGACTATTCTTCTTCTCAAGTCCTGGTAATGGAACTGGTGCAGGGGAAAAAACTGAAACACACCCAAGATCTCCCCAAAAAGGAAAAAACCAGGCTGGCCAAAGTGGGGATAAATTGCACCTTGAAACAGATATTGGAGGACGGATTTTTCCATGCTGATCCGCATCCCGGCAACATCTTCATCTTGGATGACGGCAGGGTAAGCTTTTTGGATTGGGGAATGGTGGGCAGGATAACACCCAATACCAAAATGCAGCTTTTAAATTTGTTTGAAGGGGTTTTGAACAAGGACAGCGAGATAATCCTGAAAGTCTTTCTATCTTTTTCCGTATCCACTGAACCGATTGACAAGAACCAACTCCAAAGCGAACTGATCGATATCCTGGACGACTATCATTCCGTTCCTCTGAAGGAAATCAATATCGGGAACCTATTATCCGCACTTACCAATATCTTTCAAGAATACAAAATCACTATAAAATCAGAAGTGGCTCTGTTGATAAAATCCATAGTCACCAGCGAAGGGACCGCACGCCTTCTCTATCCGGAGTTGGACGTGGTCTCGGAAGCAGAGCCCTATATCAGGAAGCTGCTCAAGCAAAAATATTCCCCTGCTCACTTATTCAGGCAACTCAGGCTGAACCTGGGCAATTTCCTGCAACTGCAAAAGGATCTCCCCAATCAATTAAACGACATTCTGAGCCAGATAGAAAACGGCAATCTATCCATAAATTTCAAACACAAGGGCCTGGATGACCTGCGCCACACCCTGGATCATATAGCCAACCGCTTAACGTTGGGGATTATCACCGCCTCCATGATAATCGGATCCTCCATGATAATTACCACGGGTGTCCCGCCCCTGCTCTTGGGCTACCCCGCCCTGGGACTGATTGGATACCTGCTTTCCGCTTTTGTGGGAGGATGGCTGGCAGTGGATATCATCAAGAAACGAAAAATGTAAATCCAGAATTTTAACTTACATGCCCTGACGGAGACAACGAGGCATGCAAGAAGTTAACCGTTATCGGTTATCAGTTATCTGGTTAAGAACTGGTATTCACGGATAGCAGATAACAATTAACGGTCAGATAACTGTCTTTCATGTTAACTCCCATGCCTTAGCGTGCACAACGAAGCATGGGCAATCTCGTCAACGAATCTTTTCGTTGCGAGAAAAGGTGCTCAACTTGTAGAATAAACATGCTATTAGTGCTTTTTCTTACTTAAAACTCTAAAACTTAAAACTTTTTCATGTTATATCCGGATATTCCAGATCCGGTTTGCCAAACCTGGATCTCAACCTATTCATCCAGCTAAACAAGTACCGCTGCCTGATAAGTCTTTTCTCCAACCTGTACTTCCCTGGAAAGTTGAGCAACAACAAGCCGATAAAAACGGTAATCAGACCCTGCCCGGGAGTAAAAAGCATAATCAGTCCCATAAGCAAAAAAAACGCACCAATAAGATTCTTCAAAATGATCCAAGAGATGCTTATAAAGGGAGAAACATTCTCTTTGAAAAAGGAAAAGGGCTTTTCCCGGGCAAAGTAGTCCGCTGGGATATGGATTACAACAAGTGGTATCACCACCAGGGAAAATAGCAGGAGCAGAAGAGATAAACTGCCCAGAATCCAAAAGATCTCGGAATATTCCTTAAGAAACTCCACAACAAGATCCATATCCATAACATACCAATAAAACGGGAAACATTGCAAACTCTTATCAAACACAGATAGGACTGCACCAACACGCTAGCCTTGCCGGGTGGACCACTTTTGCTCTGAGTGCTTATCCAGCACTCAAGAGGCCCGGATAAGCAAGTCGCACAGTGGACCACCCGGCTGCGGCTTTAATTGATACAAGCTATCAGGGGATTAAAGTAGAAAGACGGCTACTGCTGATCCGCGGCAAACATGGCCGCCCCAAGTGCCCCAATCGTATGCGGATCTTCCGGTATTTGCAGTTTGTTACCCAGACTCCTTTCCAGTTCTTTAACCACCCCGGTATTTTTTGCTACCCCTCCGCTCATGGCGAATTTTTCCTCTTTGCCCACTCGCTCCAGCAAGGACAATGTTCGCTGCGCAATACTGCTGCAGACTCCCCTGGCTATAACCTCCATGGGTGTATCTTCCGCAATATGCGAAATCACTTCGCTTTCTGCAAACACGCTGCACAAGGAGGTAATGTTTGCCGGGTAATCCGCCCGGAGAGCCAGAGGTCCCAGATCATCCAAGTCCACCTCCAGGGTCCTGGCCATCATTTCCAGGAAACGCCCGGTCCCTGCAGCGCATTTGTCGTTCATCAGGAATTTGCGCACACCTCCGTTTTGATCCACCGCAATCGCCTTGGTATCCTGCCCGCCGATATCTATTATCGTCCTCACCCCTTGCACCGAATGGGCCATTCCCCTGGCATGGCAAGTAATTTCAGTAATAACCTCGTCTGCAAAAAACACCGCATTCCTGCCGTAACCGGTAGCTACACAACCCTTGATACGGCTCGAGAGCCTGTCACTGTATATGTGTTCATACAACCTGGATATCGCCTTCTTGGCACTGGCACCGGTGTAAAACACCTCCCGGGAATAAATATTCTGATTCGCATCCACAAGCACTGCCTTGGCTGTTTCCGAGCCAACGTCTATACCCAGATACAGACTGTCCTGGTCCGTGTTCACAGAATTCCCGGTGGTCCGGGTCCTCTTCATCAACTCCGCAAAACTGGCAAGCCGGGTCTTGATCTGACCTTCCCCGAATTGCCTGTCATCTATACAATCCCCGTGCAGTTCCAAAAAAGGGACCCCCAACTCATCCATTTTATCCGACAATGCCCTGACAGCACCGCATCCCTGCCTGCATCCCCAGTGGGAAAAATGCAACACCCCGTCGACATTGTGTTCTTGTATCAAGTCTTTTGCATTGCGAATCCTGTTTTCAACAGACCCCAGAAAAGGGCTCTGCAATATCTTTCCAGCCAGGCTGTAATAGGGATTTGCCGGATCTAGAGGTTCCCAGCTCACGCTGCTCAACTCGTCCATAACCGGCTTTATACCCATTTCTTCCGCCATATCGGTGATCCGGTAGTCCTGGACATAGGGATAGGCCAAGAGCCAGAGAATCCGGTAACAGGAATCATCATCAATGCCATGTGTACAGCAGCTTTCCAACTCCCGGACCAATCCGGACAAATTGTCGGTTAAAAACTGCGTGCCCATGAGCAACAAGGAGATCAAATTCAGGTTAAAGCCTTCAACCCCGTACAAGAAACTTCCCGGCCTGCTCCGGAGCTCATTCATCCGGAGCAAAAGTTCCCTGCTGCGGTTGCTTTGAGCCATCACCCGCTCCCAATCCCTGGAAGTAGCCTTTTGCCTCCCGGTCAATTCGATCAGTTTGTCTTCCAGTTCTTGCAACTGCCAGGCTAGATAGTCCCTTGCATCCGGGGTGTCGTACTGAGGCACGTCAATCAATATATACGGGGCCCGCATTCTGTTGGCCATCTCTTCCAGGGTCTTGTTCTGCCCGTCGCAGAGGTGGGATGTTCCGACCACCAGTTGATAATCCGGGAGGTAATGCTCCAGATAGGCCCCTAGAGTGGATCTGTGAAACGTGCAGGTATCCCTGCTCATGCCCTCGATCTCGCTAGCCCTCAAAAAATCCGGGGACCTGTTAGTAACCGTGGTAATAGGGGCGAGAAATTCAGTAAACATAGGGGAGACTCCGTACAAGTGCAACATCTCCGCAGGAAGCAAAAATCCGGACAGAACGGAAATTTTGTTTTTCTTGTATCCGTCCAGCAGGAGTTCCCCTGTTTTTAACTTGATTTTATCTATAACCGGGGCGTTTTTCCTTTTATTCTTGATATTTCTAAGGATGAAACTCTGGACCAAGAGCTTGGCACCCCACTGGGTAACATTCTTTTTATTCAACACATATCCCATATTCCCACACTCCGAAAATCTGTTTCCAGATGCTGCAATCCCGGAACTAGACCGCAGAATCAGTTCCTCTTTTTGTCCAAAACTTCCAAAAAGGCCTCGATCCTGGTTTTCAACTGTCCATGCTCCTCTGCCAAGTTCTCCCTTTCAATATGCAGGTATTCTATTTGCTTGTCCTTCAGGACCCTCTCCAAAAGCGGGAGTTCGGATTGCAACAGATCGCAGAATTTCAAGGAATGGATAATCA
>Ga0207414_1000051_pt1 | contig 54608 bp, 38 predicted proteins | sample PonA231FremontCA_2_FD_187269 | JGI IMG/M metagenome (GOLD analysis project Ga0207414, IMG submission 187269) | Marine sediment microbial community from Fremont, CA, USA - Pond A23 Sediment 1 (SPAdes) | ecosystem: Environmental > Aquatic > Marine > Unclassified | place: USA: Fremont, California...
CCAAATTCCGGAAAAGATCGTACTCCCGCTTCCATTTCTGAAAGAGAACTAAGGGAATATTTCCTCCCGCCTTTTGAAGCATCAATAAAAGCTGGTGCTAAGACGGTGATGGTTAATTCGGCCGAAATTAGCGGTACACCCGTGCATGCTGATAAGTATTTATTAACGGATATTTTAAAAGAAGAATTAAATTTTGATGGACTGGTAGTGAGTGACTGGAGTGATATTCACTATTTACACAATCGTCACAAAGTAGCTGCTACCCAAAAAGAAGCTGTGAAGATGGCAGTAAATGCAGGAATAGATATGAGCATGGTTCCTGAAAGTTATGACTTTTTTGAATACCTAGTAGAATTGGTTGAAGCTGGAGAAGTTCCTGAAGAAAGAATTAATGACGCAGTCAGGAGAATATTAAGGGTTAAATTGCAACTGGGCTTGTTTGAAAAACCTTTTACTGATTACAAAAATTATCCAAAGTTTGCTTCACAGGAGTTCTCTTCATTTAATCTCCATGCGGCAGAAGAGTCCATGACATTGATGAAAAACATAAATAATGTATTGCCTTTGAATAAGAATGCCAACGTCTTGGTTACAGGACCGACAGCTAATTCTATGACAGCATTAAATGGTGGATGGTCATATACATGGCAAGGGAAACAAACGGACAAATATATTGAAGAGAACAATACAATATTAGAATCTATTCAGAAAAAAATCGGCAAACAAAATGTAAATTATGTTCCCGGCTCGGATTTTGATAAGGCTGTAAATATTGAGCAGGCTTCAAATGCGGCCCAAAAGGCAGATCATATCGTATTATGCCTTGGAGAAGATGCCTATTGCGAAAAGCCCGGCGACATTAATGATCTTTATCTTCCTGAAGCTCAAAAGGAGCTAGCGATGCAGATAGCGGCAACAGGAAAACCTGTCACACTCGTACTTGTAGAAGGAAGGCCCCGGCTGATTTCAAAGTTTGAAGAACAGATGGATGGTATTTTAATGGCCTATTTACCCGGTAATCGGGGCGGAGACGCCATTGCAAATATACTGTTCGGAGATGTCAATCCTTCAGGAAAATTACCTTTTACCTATCCAAAATATCCCAATGCACTGGAAACATACGATCGTAAACATACTGAAAACCTGGGTGAAGGAGAAAATGAAACTTCTTTTAATCCACAGTTTGAATTTGGGCATGGATTAAGTTACACTGATTTCATCTATTCAAACTTGCAAATAAGTGATTCAGCAATAAGTAAAGGCAATCCAATCGATATAACTGTTAAAGTGAAAAACGAAGGAGCTAGAAAAGGAAAAGAGACTATTATGTTATACATAAGCGATCATTATGCCAGCATTACCCCTTCTGTGAAACGATTAAAAAGATTTAAAAAGATTACCCTTGGTACAGGCGAAGAAGAAACTGTCGGGTTTACCATGAACAAGGAGGATCTGGCATTTATCGGGAAAAATAACAACCAGAAAACAGAGAAAGGAAAGTTTACAATAAGTATCGGGAATTTAGAAACCCAAATAAAACTGGAATAAATCTGAATAACGGCTTTTGTGATTCAGAATTGCAATCGTTTTCGGAATCAAAAAAGCTTTAATGCTACCGATAACTAAATAATAGAAAAGTAAATGTATAACTAAACGATATCTATAATGAAAAAAAGTGTTTTAACATTGTTCATGCTGTTGTTCTACGTTATTGCTTTTGGTCAGGAGAAAACGATAACTGGTACAGTTACTGATTCAACCGATGGTTCGTCCCTTCCAGGAGTTAATATCTACGTAGAAGGAACTACAACCGGTACTACATCAGACGTAGATGGTAATTACAAAATTACAGTACCAGGCGAAAGCAAATCTTTAATATTTTCATTTGTAGGATATGAGCAGAAAAAAGTACCAATCGGTGACCGCACGAAGATTGATGTTGCTTTGAGGCCCTCGGTAGAATCTCTCGAGGAGGTAGTAGTAGTTGGTTATGGCACACAAAAGAAAAGCCTTGTTAGCGGATCTATTTCAAAAATGTCTAGCAATGATATTGTTCAAAATCAATCGAGGATAGAACAATCCATCCAGGGAAAAACTGCAGGTGTCAATATTATGCAGGAATCCGGTTCGCCGGGAGGAGATCTGACTATCCGTATCCGTGGGACAGGCAGCAATATGAACTCAGAACCACTGTTTATTGTAGACGGAATGCGGACAGGTGGCATGGAATACCTTAATCCCGAAGACATTGAGTCAATCGAGGTACTGAAAGACGCCGCTTCAGCAGCAATTTATGGTGCAGAGGGCGCTAATGGTGTTGTACTTGTTACAACAAAAACAGCAGAAAAGGGTGAATCTAAGATCAATTACAGTTTTAGCAATGGTTGGCAAGAGGCAGCAAATTATGTTGAGGTAATGAATGCCAAACAGTATGCTTCCTATTTCAGGGAAGGGGGCCGCTATGAGGAAATGACCGATGGAACAGAGAACGTGGAAGAAGTTTTAGATAATTCGTATCCTTTTAATCCCGATACTTTGGGAAGAGGAACGGACTGGATGAATGAAATTTTCCAGATGGCACCAATGCAACAACATAATTTGTCCATTGAAGGCGGCTCTGAAAAAACCAAGGTTTTCGCATCTGCTTCTCATTATGATCAGGATGGAATAGTTGGAGGAGATAAAACGAATTTTAACCGTACAACTGTTCGTTTAAACCTGGATCATGATGTGAAAGATTGGTTGAAAGTAGGAAGCAAAATATCCTATACAAACATAAAAAGAAAGAATATTAATGAAAATAATGAGTTTGGTGGGGTGATAAGCAATGCAATGGCTATTGATCCGCTTACTCCGGTTTATGTTGATAACATAGAAGACCTGCCTGATAAATACCTCTCCCAAATCTATGACAATTTCGACAATTATGAGAACACATCATTGAGTGCTCCGGGTGACAAGGGATATTACGGCATGTCTCCGCGTGTACAAAATGAAATCCGTAATCCTGTTGCGCAAATTAATAATGAACATAACAGATGGCAACAAGATAAATTAGTGGCTGGATTTTTCGCTGAGTTAGAACCTCTGGAAAATTTAAATATCCGCTCGAGTTATGATATTGATCTGTCCTATGGGAATTCTTTCTATTGGACACCGGAATATTTTTACCAGGGTGTAAATTATAATTATAGAAACAGTACAGGCCAATCTACTGATAAATGGTTTACCTGGCAATTAGAAAATGTGGCCGATTATACAAAAGACATTGGTGAGCATTCAATGAATTTTATGGCTGGTATGACTGCGAGAGAATATAGTCACTTTAACCTGAATGGATATGGAGAAGTATTACAGGAGGAAAGCTGGGATTTTGCTGTGCTGGATGCAGTACTTAGTGATACCACAAGAGCTGCAGCGGGAGGAGACCGCGATGAAAACCGATTGTTTTCCTATTTTGGGCGAGTTCAATACGATTTTCAAGAGAAATACCTGTTAAATGCCACGTTTAGAGCAGATGGTTCTTCAAAACTTGCAAAAGGCAATAAATTTAGATATTTTCCCTCAGTTTCTTTAGGCTGGGTAGTTACAAAAGAAGATTTTCAATTGCCTGAAGCCATTAACTTTCTGAAACTTCGTGCTAGTTGGGGCCAAAACGGTTCAATTAGTTCACTGGGTAATTTTGATTATGTATCAACCATTCAAAGTAGTGCTGTATCTAGTTATTATTTGAGTGGAGGAAATAAACTTACCGGGGCAGAGCCGAGTAGGTTAGCAAATCCTAGCCTTGTTTGGGAAACCAGCGAACAAATTGATGTAGGATTTGATCTCTACATGTTCAACAGTCAGTTAACTCTAACTACTGATTATTTTAAAAAAACCACCATTGATCTGATCACAACAGGTCCGGTTCCTCTTTATGTTGGTAATGATCAGCCTCTGGTTAACGCAGGCGATGTTGTGAATTCAGGTGTAGAACTTGAATTAGGGTTAAAGAAAAAGCTTGGCGATTTTTCTTACGATATAACAGCACATGCCTCGTATTTAAAAAATGAAGTTACTTATATTGGAAACAAGTCTTCCGCCTTAATAGGGGCAAATTTAGGTACAGCCGGACCCATTACAAGAGCTGAAGAAGGAAAGCCCATGTGGTACTTTTATGGTTATGAGGACGATGGCGTTTTTAGTTCCTGGGCGGAAGTTCAAGCTCATACAGATGAGGAAGGAGATTTAATTCAACCCACTGCAATACCCGGAGATATAAAATTCAAAGACATTAATGGAGATGGTAAAATATCAGAAGATGATAAGACCATGATCGGAAATCCACATCCCAAATGGACATTCGGTCTTTCTAGTACCTTCAAATATAAAGGTTTTGATTTGAATTTATTTTTCAATGGACGAACAGGTGTTGATGTATATTTCGGTGCCTACAGGACAGACTTGACTATGAATAACAAACCAGAATTTTTCTATGAAGAGGCATGGTCTCCACAAAATAATTCCGCTGACTTTCCAAGACTAACGGTTAATGATGATAACAGTAACTTCTCTCATAATAGTATGTTTGTGTTTGATGGTTCTTTTATACGTCTGCAATCAGTAGAGATAGGTTATACCCTACCTGAAAAATTAACTAACAAAGTTAAATTTGAGAAATTAAGGGTTTATATATCAGGACAGAATCTGTTTCTGTTAACTAAATATCCGGGTGATCCTGAACTTGGAAATACTAGTGGTTATGGCGGCAGTAGTATTGGTGTGGATCGTGGCTTGTATCCAAGAGCCAGAATTATAAGTATTGGGGCAAATGTTAGTTTTTAAGTTGAAATTAAAATTTATTCATTATGAAAAAGATAATTCTATTTAGTTTTCTCATTGTTTTTGCAAATTCATGTACAGAGGATTGGCTCGATTTGGATCCAATCGGGCAGAAATTTGAAACGAACTACTATCAATCCGAAGAGGAAATTTTTTCCGGTCTAGTTTCGGCTTATTCTATGTTGCAACCAAAATATTATAGTGGCTGGTCTTCTTACTATTTTCTGGCAAATTTTCCCAGTGATGACTCAAAGGTAGTTGGTGGAGGACCTTCGGATCGCCCAGAATATCATGAAATTGGTGAATTTAATACTGTTCCAACTAATCCTGCAGTATTACAGCTTTGGCGCAGAGGTTTCTATGGAGTTTACAGGGCGAATGTAGTAATGGCAAATGCGGACCCGGAAACCTCAGAAAAGTCAGTAGAATATATTGCTGAAGCCAAATTTCTGCGAGCTTACTTCTACTTCGAATTAGTACGCTTTTTTGGCGATGTTCCTTTGATAACCGGGACTTTAAATAGCGATGAATTCAATCAGCCAAGGGATCCTGCGGAGGAAGTTTTTGAACAGATCATCAAAGATTTGACTGAAGCTATTCCCGATTTGCCAACAAAAACAGCTTTAGGAAGCAATGAGCTCTACAGGGCTACTAAGGGAGCAGCGCGATCTCTATTGGGCAAAGCTTATCTGTTTATGGCTTCTCCTTATTACCAGGAGACCTACGATTTCCCAAAATCTGCAAATGAATACTACGGACTAGCTGCCGGCCAATTTGAGCAGGTAATTGGCGGAATATATGAACTGGAGGATAATTACGATGATATCTGGCGGTATAGCCATGAAAATGGTGTCGAATCCATATTTGAGATAGAATATGCCAACATTAACAGAGGCGGAGACTGGACCAATGGACGCGTAAACGGTGGAAATATAGATGTTACGGCGTCTGGCCCACGATCTATCTCAACTGACACTTTGCTGGCAGGTTATGGTTTTGATATGGTTTCCAAGGACCTAATTGCTGCGTATGAAGACGAAGGGGATTCTGTTCGGAAATATGGCACAGCATACGGAGAAGATTTTCTTAATGAGATTGGAGCCAGCAATTGGGACAAGAAAGAAGGATATACAGGATGGTTTAGTAAAAAGCGTGCTACCTGGGCACATATTACATCTGAGGATAATCCTAATTGGAATTTTGAAACCAATGAGCGTATAATTCGCTACGCCGATGTACTTCTCATGTGTGCTGAGGCTTATCTTCAATCAGGAACGGGTGATCCTTTGCCCCTGGTAAATAAGGTGCGTGATCGAGCATCTCTTGATGATCTTGGTTCTGTTACTATGGATGACATTAAACTGGAACGTCGATTGGAACTTGCGATGGAAGGTCACCGATTTTTTGACCTGGTTCGATGGGGTGATGCTGCAAGTGAATTGGGTGAATTTGGTTTTGTGGGTGGAAAACATGAAGTCTTCCCTATTCCACAATCTGAAATCGACAACTCTAATGGGAAACTCGAACAGAATGAGAATTACTAATATATATATACGTCGGGAATAATTCCCGGGAAAACTTTAACCTTTAAAACCTAAAAATTATTTATCTGACAAAAAACAAACTATTTAAAATTTATTCTTTAATCTTAAAAACAGAAAAACAATGAAACAAATGAAATTAATTTTAAGCATTGCAATGATAGCAATGATAGGTTTCTTCACTGCGTGTGAAGATGATGAAAAGGCAGCAGATCCCTTTGCCAGTTTTCAATATGAAATCAGTAAAGATAATGATCTGGAAGTGAGTTTCACTAATAATTCTGAAAATGCTGAATCCTATACATGGGAATTTGGCGACGGGGAAACTTCTACAGAGGAAAACCCTGTACATCTTTATTCCGAGGCTGGAAGCTATGATGTTGTTCTAACAGCGACAAATGCTGATGGTGTGAGCACGGAGGCTACCAAAACGATTGAGATTGGTGGCCCTAATTTATTGGCTGGGGAAGATTCCAAAACCTGGAAACTTTATCGTGAAGGAACCAGCATGGGTGTAGGACTCAATCCTGACCAAGCACGTAGCTGGTGGTCGCTTGAGAATGATGGTAGCCGCCCGTGTGTATACAAACACGAGTTCATTTTCCATAACGACGGTACCTTTGAATTTGACGATAAAGGTATGTTCTGGGGAGAAGAATCTGTATTTGATACCACTCTTGCAGGCACTTGCTTCGAAGCTACAGCTCAAAATATGGTCAACAAGAATGGCGACGATGTTAGTGCATGGTTAAGCGGAGAATACGAATATAATTACGATAAAGATGCAGGTGAAATAACTTTTAACGGTGAAGGTGCTTGGATGGGTCTTCCTCAGCTTGGCACTGACGGCGAATCCATAGTTCCTGTAGAAAGCAAAACCTTTAATGCCGAAATTGAAGAGCACGATGGATATGATCTGATGACCGTATCTTATCATTATAACGAGGGTACAGACGACGAGATATACTGGGATTTTACTTATGTGAGCTATGACGACTGGGCTAACGAACCTGATTTGGTAACTGAAGAAGAAGAGTTTGGTGAAGATCTTGCGGACATTACTCCGAATGAAATATTTGTAACATTTGCTTCAAAAGATGCAGCCGATATGGCAACTATCGATACTGTTGAATCTGGTTCTTCTGTTGAATTTGGTGTAGACGATCCTGTAGACGCAACAGCGGATAAAGTGGGTGCATTTACCAGAACGGAAGGTGTTCAGTATCAGGAGTTACAGTTCCGCGCAATCCCTGATCCTAAAGACATTCAATTTGATAACTTTTCAACAGTAAAACTTGATGTCTATGTTCCCAATGATATTGACTTTGCAAATACTGATCTTCAAAAACATCTTGTATTCGGTTTTGCCGACATGAGCAAAACTGAAGAATGGTGGAACAGCCCCGAGCAGTATGTTGTCGAAGGAGGAGATTTTGTAGTAGGCGAATGGAATACATATACATTTGACCTTACAGCTACTGAGGTGCTGAACCGAACTGATTTAGATATGATTTATCTTGGAATTGGTGGCGGTGGACATAACGTCGGCGCTACTTTCTATGTTCGTAACCTTATCTTTGAATAAAAAAGTTTTTCTACAAAAAGAGTGGTCGCTTTTAAGGCCACTCTTTTTGTTACTTTGTTAGTATTATGAAAATTAAACTTAAATTACTTTTTTCTTTAAATCTTTTTTAATGCTGTCCTTCTGCACCTTCGAAATAGCAGGTTTTGATCTGTCGTAATTTTGACAACTGGACTTTTGAAATTAGCGACCTTTTAAAAATAAATATTATGAAAAAATATATACTATTGCTTTTTTTATATTTGATTCCTTTCCTGAGCTATTCCCAATACGATATATTAGTTTGGGAAGACAATTTTGATTACACAGGATTGCCAGATTCTTCGAAATGGTCGTATGACGTAGGAGGCCACGGATGGGGGAATAATGAACTGCAGTATTATACGGAAAACAGAGAAGAGAATGCCCGTGTAAAAGATGGCAAGCTTATTATAGAAAGCAGGAAAGAAGCTTACAGTGGAAATGGCTATACATCGGCCCGATTAGTCAGTAGGGATAAAGGAGATTGGACCTACGGTAGAATAGAAGCCCGTGCTATACTCCCCAAAGGAACAGGTACATGGCCTGCTATCTGGATGTTGCCTACGGAATGGAAATACGGTGACGGAGGCTGGCCCGACGTTGGAGAAATTGATATTATGGAGCATGTAGGTTATGAAGAAGGCATTATTCACGGAACAATTCACACCCATGATTTCAATCACATGAATGGCACAGATAAAGGAGGTCAAATTACTATACCTGATGCTGTCGATGCTTTTCATGTTTATGCTATTGAATGGACCGAGGATAAAATCGAGTGGTACGTGGATGATGAAAAGTATTTCACCTACGAAAACAATGGAGATGGATGGTCAGCATGGCCTTTTGATCACCCTTTTCATCTTATTTTAAACATTGCTGTTGGGGGTGACTGGGGAGGTGCCGAAGGTGTTGACGAAACTATTTTTCCGCAAAAGATGGAAATTGATTATGTAAGGGTGTATAAAAAAAGTGACCAACTTAGCAATTTAATAGATGGAGAAGAAAAACTTGTACCAAACGCGGCTAATATAAAGTTTTCCTCCCGGCTGCTCAATGGAGGCAATTATAAATGGTCTGTACCGGATGATGCAGAAATGCTCTCACAAGACACAAATAAAAATATTTATGTGAACTGGGGCTGTAAGGAGGGAGATGTTGTTTTATCCACGGATATTAATGCAGAAACATATAATGATACACTTACTGTCAGCTCAAAAGACTTAAAAATACAAGGAGATTTTTTTTGGAGTGAGAAAAATGACCCATTGCTTTTTTTTTTGGACAGCATGCATACAACAACCTTTGAATGGTCTGTACCCGAACCGGCTACTATAATACAAGGTCAGGGCACAAATGCCATATCTGTTGATTGGGGCGAAGCAAATGGACAGATAGCTGTTGCTGTCAACAATGAATGTATAGACGAACAATTACAGCGCAAAGTCCTTAATCCAAATGGTCAACATCCCTACCCTGACCCTTACCAACCACATATACTTCCAGGCAATATAGAGGCAATCAATTATGATTACGGCGGTGAAGGTGTGGCCTATCATGACATGGGGGGCTCGAATCAGGGTGATGGTCCGCGGCAGGACAATGGAGTAGACACTGAATACAGCGAACCCAACGGCAATGTAGGCTGGATTGAAACCGGCGAATGGCTTGAATACACCATTGAGGTGCAAGACACTATCTTTTTAGAGTGCAGTTTTCGAACAGCTTCTTTAGGAGGAGGTGGCCCTTTATCTGTTTTGATTAATGGGAAAGAGAAAATAACCGATGTAATGATACCTGATACAGATGGCTGGGGAGATTTTATCACTCAAGATATAGGATCGCTCTTGCTTACACCAGAAGATACATTGTTAAGAATAGAAGCAGAAGGAGGTGAATTTAACCTCGGCAGAATGCAATTCAAAGAAGGAGAAGCTACGGATCTTAATAATTTTTCTGAAATAGCTAATTTACGGATATACCCAAATCCTGTTGAAAACAGATTGGTAATTGAAGCTTCAGAGTCCATGCATTCTGTCGAGGTTTTGAATATCTTGGGGACTAGGTTGAAATACAAAAACCTGCCTTCCAAAACAAAACAATTTATATTAAATATACCTGATTTAGAAACCGGCATGTACATAATAAAGGTAAAAACAAGGACTTCAAAATTGCTTAGCAAAAAAATTCTGAAAAGATGAGAAATACGCTAAATAGGAAATTAATGCATAATTGTGAATTCTATCTTCAAAAAAGGTTAGTCAAATTTTATAAACTATTATTAATTTTTTTTTTAACTTAACCGTATAAAAAACTATAAAATTATGGTAAAAGCGAAATCGTATAACAGAGGTTACGTAATTTTAATAGCTACCATAGCAGCATTTGGTGGTTTGCTTTTTGGATTTGACACAGGGGTCATTTCAGGAGCTTTGTTATTAATAAAGAATGATCCGGAATTATTGATCAATGGAATGCCCCAATTACCGGAACGAACCCAGGAGTGGATTGTGAGCATCACTGTACTGGGTGCAGCAGTTGGAGCATTAAGCAGTGGTAGGATCACGGACATACTTGGGCGTAAAAAAGTTCTGATAATTATCGCCTTTATTTTTGCGATTGGTTCGGTAGGCTTGGCAGCGGCAAACTCTGTTGCCATGTTAATCATCTGGCGCCTAATCATTGGCATCGCCATTGGTGTAGCTTCTTATACGGTACCCTTATATATTTCTGAACTCTCACCAACACATGTAAGAGGTGCGTTGGTATCCATCAACCAATTGGCAATTACTGTTGGTATTTTTGCCTCTTATTTGGTAGACCTTGGTTTTGCAAACGTTGAAGAAGGCTGGCGATGGATGTTTTTAGTTGGATTAGTTCCGTCGCTTATACTTGCAATTGGAATGTTCTTCCTCCCGGATACCCCGAGATGGCTTATGGCTAACAAAGGAGAAGCAAAAGCCAGAAAAATTCTGGATAAAGTTGGTGAAACCAATAAAGAGGAAGTATTGGAACAGATCAAAACCAACATTAAAAAGGAAAATAAAGCGGAAGGATCCCTCAGCATTCTGAAGGCGAAATGGGTAAAGCCTGCATTAATCATAGGCATCGGAATAATGTTTTTACAACAATTTATTGGAATTAATACCATAATCTACTACTCGCCTACCATATTTGAAATGGCCGGATTTGGCGCCGAAAGTGCTAATGCTGTATATGAAGCCATACTTCCCGCATTACCAATCGGATTTGTTAATGTTTTATTTACGATAGTAGCTATTTACCTTGTTGACAGGTGGGGGAGAAAACCACTTTTATATCTTGGCTTAATAGGAATGATTATTGCTTTAGTGGCATTAGGAGTAGGGTTTACTTTCCACAATTCATTGGGTGAAGCCTTGAAATGGATCTCTTTCGTCAGCATGATTATTTATATCCCGTTTTTTGCTATTAGTTTGGGTCCTATCGCATGGTTGCTTATTTCTGAAGTATATCCGACAAAAATAAGAGGATTAGGTATGAGCCTTGCCACAATGGTAAACTGGGGTGCTAACTTTTTGATAGCAAACACATTCTTATCACTGGGAAAAGTAACTACTGGCGAAATGCCCAATCCGGCAGGAGAAGGAATGCTTGTTAATCCGGGCGGTGCTTTCTTCATATATGCCGTAATAGGAATTTTAGGATTATTCTTTGTTTATTCCTATATTCCTGAAACTAAAGGACATTCACTGGAAAAAATTGAAGAGCATTTTCTGTCAGGGAAACATCCCCGAGATTTATAGAGAATAGAAGGCGCTCTTAATAGATTTTAATAAAAGGTTTGGTAAATTTTTTTGGAGACTTTTTCATACCAACCACGAAGTGGTTAGATGAAGTGCATTTGAACAATATATTCAGGAGAATAGGTGTTATATAAAGTGAATTTTTATTTTTTGATTAAAAAGTTTAAATTCGCTAAGAACTAAATATGTGCGCTATGATAAATTTTGTGTTACTAGGAATGCCCGGAGTATGGGAAATATTGCTTATCGTTCTTGCTTTGTTATTAATTTTTGGGGGACGAAAGATACCCGAAATTATGAAGGGCTTTGGAAAAGGCATCAAAGAATTTAAAGATGCTACCGGAGGTAAAAACGACGAGGAAAAGGATAATCAACAAACAGGAGGCGAGTAATGTAATACTTGTTGTTTTCCGTGTTTGCCTGAACTTGGACTTTGCTTCTGAGCTGCCCGGCTATAGCTGAAAAAAAATGTTTCGTTTTAGACCTTCATATTTTGTTCTTTTTACAGCAGACTTCCTGAAAAGCTCATTAAATTTTTCTCTTGATAAATTTTCCCAGTCTTTATCTTGCAAATTCAGTAAATCGGGGTGTGGTTTCAACTCCTCTGATTGTGTTGGTTTTGCCTTTTGATTCCATGGACAAACATCCTGGCAGGTATCACAGCCGAATATCCGTTTATTCAATTTGTCCTGAAATCCTGACGGGATTTCTCCCTTTTTTTCGATAGTCAGATAAGAAATGCATCGCGAAGCATCTATCCTGTAAGGTTCTGTCAAAGCTCCCGTAGGGCATGCATCAATACATTTCCGGCAATTTCCGCAGTAATCTCTTATCGGAGTATCATAGTTCAGCTTGATATCTACAATCAGTTCTCCTATGAATACATAAGACCCGTATTCATAGGTGATAAGGTTGGTGTTTTTACCTATCCAACCAAGACCGGCTTTTTGTGCCCATGCTTTGTCCATTACCGGCGCTGTGTCAACAAAAGCCCTTCCGTTAACTTCTGTGATTTTGTTCTGTATGAAGTTAAGGAGCGAATGTAATTTTTCCTTCAGGATATAATGGTAGTCTTTGCCATAAGCATATTTTGATATTTTATAAGTACCTTCTTGCTGGGTTTCTTTTGGGTAGTAATTGTAAATTACAGAGATAACAGACTTGGCTCCTTCTACTAATTTTGTAGGGTCGGTGCGTTTTTCAAAATAGTTTTCCATGTAATTCATCTCCCCGTGTCGATTTTCCTGTAACCATTTTTTTAGATGTTCGGCTTCTTCTTCAAGCGGGGAGGCTTTGGCAATTCCACAGTCTGCGAAGCCAAGGCGCGAGGCTTCTGATTTTATGATTTGGCTGTATGTTGCGTTATTATTCAATAAACGTTTAAATTAATAATGGTTATCCGTTTTTGTACCCAAAAAACCGCAATTTTTTTTTTCATATGCCCCTGATCCAGCAGTTGCCGGAAGTGAAGAAAATCAATTGCTCCCTTCAGGGCAAGGGGCAAATCAATTGATTTTCTGGACAATAGGGAGTGGGGATAAAACCGGATACTCATCAAATTAATCCCAGATCCAGTTTGGCTTCTTCAGACATCATTTCCTTATCCCACGGAGGGTCAAATACGAGTTTAACATCTACTTCGTTTACGTCTTCTATTTCTTTAATCTTGTCATGTACTTCCTTCAGAATATCATCTGCAATCGGGCAGTTTGGAGCCGTGAGGGTCATTCGGATCTCTACGTTATTGTCATCATCGACATCAATGTTGTATATTAATCCAAGGTCATACACATTTACCGGTATTTCCGGGTCGTATACTTCTTTGAGCGCTTTTACTATTTCGCCTTCAACAGCCAGAAAATCTTGTTCACTCATAATCGTTGTTTGTTTTTTAAAGATGACAATCTGAACTATGAAAAGTTCACTACTGGTTTTGTTTTGCATCGTAGGCCATTGCGTAAGCCTTAATTTTATTAATCATAGCAACTAATCCATTAGAGCGGGTAGGCGAGAGGTTTTCTTTTAACCCGATTCGATCAATAAAATACAAATCCGCATCTTTAATTTCTTTGGGGGTTCTGCCTGAGAGAACTTCAACTAAAAGAGCAATTATGCCTTTTGTAATAATGGCATCACTGTCTGCGGAAAATTTCAGTGTACCATTATCCATCTCAGCATGTAACCATACTTTAGACTGGCAACCTTCAATCAGGTTGTCTTCTGTCTTATGTTCCGGCGGCATTTCTGGTAAGTCTTTACTTAATTCGATCAGGTAGTTATACTTATCCATCCAATCGTCAAACATCTGAAACTCTTCAATAACTTCTTGTTGTTTTTCGTCTAGTGTCATTTGTTTTCTGTTTTGTATTACCCAAACATTTGTTTTACTTTCATCAATCCTTCATAAAGGGCATCAACTTCTTCTTTTTTATTATAAATAGCAAAAGTAGCCCGCACCGTTCCATCAATATTAAAATGTTTAACTAAAGGTTCTGTACAGTGGTGCCCGGTTCGAACGGCGATGCCCAGCTTGTCAAGAACCATTCCGGTGTCATAATGATGAATGTTATCAAGTAAAAATGATATTACGCTGATTTTATGTTTCGATTCACCGTAGATTTTAAGGCCGTCTATGGATGTTAATTTTTTTGTTGCATAACTAAGCAAGTCGCGTTCATGCTCAAGTATTGCGTTGAAACCAATGTTTTCCATGTATTTTAAAGCCTCTGCTGTTCCTATTGCTCCTACATAGTTGGGCGTTCCTGCTTCAAATTTAAACGGGAGCTCATTGAAAGTTGTTTTTTCAAATGATACATTTTGGATCATTTCTCCTCCGGTTTGAAATGGGGGAATATCTTCGAGCCATTTTTCTTTTCCGTAGAGCACACCTGTGCCGTTTGGTCCGTAAACTTTGTGCCCCGAAAACACATAAAAATCACAATCCAGGGACTGCACGTCTACTTTTTCATGCTGAATGCTTTGTGCGCCATCAACTAGTACCGGAACATTTTTTTCATGAGCCAGCTTTATGATTGTGTTTATGTCGTTAATTGTTCCCAGCGTATTTGAAACATGCGTAACAGCAACGATTTTGGTTTTTTCGGAAAGCATTTGTTTATATGTATCTAGTATCAGCTCTCCTTTATCATTTATCGGAATTACTTTCAGCTTTGCATTTTTTCTTTCACAGAGCATTTGCCAGGGCACAATATTGGCATGATGCTCCATTTCTGAAATAATGACCTCGTCTCCTTCATTCACATATTTTTCACCATAAGAAAATGCAATCGTATTGATTGAATGGGTCGTACCATTTGTGAAAACGATTTCATGTTTGTGTTTGGCATTGATGAAGTGTTGAACAACCTCTCTGCTTGTCTCATACTCTTCTGTAAGCTGATTGCTGAGAAAGTGCACTCCTCTGTGAATGTTGCTGTTCTTAATACTGTAAATTTCATTCACTTTATCAATTACCTGCCGTGGCTTTTGCGTGGTGGCCGCATTATCCAGGTAAACAAGCGGTTTGTCATGTACTTTTTGATGGAGTATTGGAAAATCTTTCCTAATCTTTTCTATATCATATTTTTTTTCCTGAGTCATGAAAGTGCATCGTTAAATTCTTGTTCTTTATATATAGTTACAATTGACGTAGTGAAAGCTTATCCCGCAGAAAACGAATTTAATATAAATCCACTGTAATAGCAATTTTATCTTTTTATCCGCAATGCATTTCGCAATAGTTACAGCGGGAAAGTTCCCCTCTTAGTCGTTTGTCTACAAGTTCATGAATTCTGTCCTGCAAGGGTTTGACTTTAATTTTTTCAATCACTTCGTGGGCAAAAGCATACATTAATAAAAGCCTTGCCTCTTTAAAATGAATGCCCCTTGAACGAAGATAAAACAACCCGTCTTCATCCAACTGCCCTACGGTCGCTCCGTGGCTACATTTTACATCATCTGCATAAATTTCCAGTTGGGGCTTGGTGTTCATTGTTGCATCATCCGTAAGAAGGATGTTGTTGTTCGATTGATATGCTTCGGTTTTTTGGGCATCCTGTCGAACGAGAATTCTTCCGTTAAACGCCCCGGTTGCAAAATCATCCAAAACTCCCTTGAAGAGCTGATTGCTTCTGCAATTTGGTTTTGCATGGTCCATGTATACGTAACTATCAATGTGTTGACCTCTGTCCGTAAGATAAAGCCCTACTGTATCATTGTTACAGCCTTCTCCGTTGAGCAGAACATTGTAATCATTACGTATTAAACCACCATGCAAAGAAAGTGTATTTGTAGTTACGTTGCTGTCTTTTTCTTGCTGAACATAAAGGTGTGAGAGTTGCGTTGACCCATTGTGCTCATTTTGAATCCGTGCAATATCAAAACGGGCGCTTTTATCGACAAAAACTTCTGTAACGGAATTTGTGAGAAAGTTTTTTTGAGAAAGCGTATGGTCACATATTACCATACGAGCCTCACTGTTTTCCTCCATGATAAAGAGGTTGCGGTGTTGTGCCATTCCGTCCTCTTCGTCCATGAGGAGATTAATGATTTGGACAGGTACCTCCAGAGTTACGTTTTTGGGAACGTAGAAGAAAACGCCATCCTGTGCAAAAGCTGTATTTAATGCAGTAAAACTATCTTCTTCAGATTTGGTGTACTTATTGTAATGTTTCTGAACAAGTTCGGGATATTTGCTTGCAGCTTCGCGTATACTGCCGACAATAGCTCCTCCCGGCAGCTCATATAAAGGTTTGTTGGAGCCAGAATACCAACCATTGAGCAACAGAATCACCTGTGTATCTAACTCAGGAACGTCACATTTGAAAATATTATCAAGGTCGAAATTAATTGTTTTGGGCTGAAGATAGTGTCTGTATTCTTTATTAAATACACTTGTTAAATCAGTATATTTGTACCGTTCGTTTTTTTTGTCAGGTATACCTAATTCTTTGAACGTTTCCAGCGCTTTCTCTCTGTGTTCATTTATAAAATCAGGCAACCCGTCATTTAATGTTGCTATATTGTTATGGAACAGATCGATGAACTGTTCTTTTATATCTGGTGATTTTGTCTCAGTACTCATAGTGTTGTTTTTAATTTTCTGAACTATATTTCGGCTTCTTTTTTAAGCCAATCATAACCTTTTTCTTCCAGTTCAACTGCCAGGTTTTTATCTCCTGATTTCGCAATTTGCCCGTCATACAATACGTGAACATGATCCGGAACGATATAATTCAGCAGCCTTTGATAGTGTGTAATGACAATTGTAGCATTGTCATCGGATTTTAGTTTATTTACTCCATTGGCTACAATCCTTAGTGCATCAATGTCAAGACCTGAGTCGGTTTCATCCAGGATTGACAATTCCGGGTTGAGCATAGCCATTTGAAAGATTTCGTTTCTTTTCTTTTCGCCTCCTGAAAATCCTTGGTTTACTGACCGGTTCGTTAGATTAGAGTCGATTTCTACAATTTCTTTCTTTTCACGCACCATCTTCAGGAAATCCGATGATTTCATCGCTTCAAGTCCTTTGTGTTTCCGTTGTTCATTAACGGCGGTTTTCAGAAAGTTCATCATGCTTACTCCAGGGATTTCTATAGGATACTGGAAGCCCAGAAAAATGCCTTCTCTCGCTCTTTCTTCCGGTGCCATCTTTAGAAGGTCTTTTCCATGATATTCCACTTCGCCTTCAGTGACATTGAATAATTCTCTTCCTGCCAGAATAGAAGCCAATGTACTTTTTCCAGAACCATTTGGTCCCATAATTGCATGTATCTCTCCTGCTTTTACTTCCAGATTGATTCCTTTTAAAATTTCCTTTCCTTCTATTGAAGCGTGTAAGTTCTTTATCTTAAGCATATTATGTGTTTTATTTTGTTAAATAGAATGATGTTTTTTATCCTACACTACCTTCCAGGCTTATTGCTAGAAGTTTCTGAGCTTCCACAGCAAATTCCATAGGTAATTTGTTAAGTATTTCTTTAGCGTAACCATTCACAATTAATCCAATTGCATCTTCAGTTTCAATACCTCGCTGATTGCAATAGAATATTTGGTCTTCACCGATTTTTGATGTAGTAGCTTCATGTTCTACAATAGAACTTCGGTTATCCGTTTCTATGTAGGGAAATGTGTGTGCTCCGCATTTATCTCCCAACAACATAGAGTCGCATTGCGAGAAATTACGGGCGTTTTCTGCATTTTTAGTGACTTTCACCAGGCCACGGTAACTATTATTACTTTGTCCGGCAGATATTCCTTTGGAAACTACGGTGCTTTTGGTGTTTTTCCCGACATGAATCATTTTTGTGCCTGTATCGGCTTGCTGATGGTTGTTTGTCACGGCCACTGAATAAAATTCACCGACAGAGTTATCACCAAGAAGGATGCAGCTGGGGTATTTCCATGTAATCGCTGAACCGGTTTCCACCTGTGTCCATGAAATTTTGGAATTGTCTCCTTCAGCTTTTCCGCGTTTTGTTACGAAGTTATAAATTCCGCCTTTCCCTTCTTTACTTCCCGGGAACCAGTTTTGAACAGTGGAATATTTTACATGCGCGCTTTTTTTGGCTACTATCTCTACAATTGCTGCGTGAAGCTGGTTTTCACTTCTCTGGGGTGCCGTGCAGCCCTCCAGATAACTTACATAGCTGTCGTCTTCAGCAACAATAAGGGTGCGTTCGAATTGTCCGGTGTTTGCAGCATTAATCCTGAAATATGTGGATAGTTCCATGGGAGCTTTCACTCCTTTTGGAATATAACAGAAAGAACCATCACTAAATACTGCAGAATTCAACGCTGCAAAATAGTTGTCAGTGGGTGGTACAACTGAGCCCATATATTTTTTAACTAAATCGGGATGTTCCTGAACCGCCTCGCTGAATGAACAGAAAATAATTCCCAGCTCCGCCAGTTTTTCTTTGAATGTAGTTTTCACTGATGAGCTGTCCATTACTGCATCAACTGCTACACCTGCTAGTTTTTTCTGTTCATCCAAAGGAATACCTAACTTGTCGAAGGTGTTTTTTAATTCCGGATCCACGTCATCCATACTTTCAGGCGACGAAGCCTTTTGTTTTGGGGCAGAGTAATATATGATGTCCTGGTAATTGATCTCAGGAATTTTCAGATGTGCCCAATCAGGCATTTTCATTGTTTTCCAGTGCCTGTATGCTTCTAGTCTGAAGTTCAGCATAAACTCCGGCTCATTCTTCTTTTGGGATATCATCTTGATAATATCTTCGTTCAGTCCTTTCGGCAGGCTGTCGCTTTCTATATCTGTTGACCAGCCGTACTTATACTCTCCCTGAGCCAGATTATTTAATATTTTATCTTCATTTTTTCCCATAGTTTGCAAAAGTAATATTAATTTTATTTGATAACCGATTTAATATAGATTAATTCTAAATTGGTACAAAGATATAACTTTAACAATTATTTTTGCATGATTGTTTATACGTTAGTACAATTAAAAATATGATAAATGTTATGGAAAAGGAAGAAAATAAAAACATCCAGATATCAGACCTTGGGGAGTTTGGTCTAATTGATCATTTGACAAAAAATATTAAACTTAATCATGAAAGTACAGTTAAAGGTGTAGGTGATGACGCTGCTGTTCTGGATTATAAAGATAAAAAGACGGTTGTCACAAGTGATTTGCTTTTGGAAGGAATTCATTTTGATTTGATGTATAGCCCTTTGAAGCATCTGGGATACAAAGCTGTTGTTGTTAATATTTCCGATATTTTGGCCATGAATTGTACTCCAGGGCAGATTATTGTTTCTATCGGTTTCTCAGGAAAATTCAGCCTTGAATATATTGATGAACTGTATAACGGAATAAAGCTTGCATGTGATAAGTATAACATTGATTTTGTCGGTGGGGATACCACTTCATCCTTAACCGGAATGACAATCAGTATTACGGCTATAGGATATGGAGAAGAAGGAAAGATTGTTTATCGCAATGGAGCAAAAAAGAACGATATTGTTTGTGTGACAGGAGATTTGGGTGGTGCTTATATGGGGTTACAACTCCTTGAGCGCGAAAAAGAAGTGTTTAAATCTAAACCCGGTTCACAGCCAAATCTTTCAGGTTATGATTATATCCTCGAAAGACAGCTTAAGCCAGAAGCCCGTGTTGATGTAGTAAAATTTTTACAGGAAAAAGGAATTGTGCCTACCTCTATGATGGATATTTCTGACGGGCTGGCTTCAGAGCTTCTTCATATTTCGCATAACTCTAAACTTGGTTGCAAAGTCTTTCAGGATAAAATACCAGTGGATGAAAATACAGCAAAGATGGCAGATGAACTTGATATGGAGCCTACGCAAGCTGCTTTGAACGGAGGAGATGATTATGAATTGCTTTTTACCATTTCTACTGAGGATTATGAGACGATTAAAGATGACGAAAATATCAGCTTTGTTGGCCACATGACAGATGAGGAAGATGGCTGTTACTTAATATCAAACAGTGAAAATCCGATCAGACTGGAGGCACAGGGTTGGCAGGGACTGGAAAAAGGCAGAAATGGGTAAAATTAAACTATTCGTTTTTCCTGTTACCTTTTATAATTCCCCTGGACGCATTCTTAAGAAATAGAATGATATCATCTCTTTCTTTGGTTTTAGGCATGGTAGCTTCTATGTTTTCTATTGCCGTTGAATTATTATTGCCTTTTAGAAAAATTTCGCGGTAGATATCCGAAATTTCATTAATTTTTTCATTATCGAAATTTCTCCTGCGTAGGCCAATGGAATTAACGCCTGCAAAGGCAAGCGGTTCATGCGCCGCTTTTATGAACGGGGGAATATCTTTTCGTACTAACGAACCACCCGATACCATTACATGTCCGCCAATGTGAACGAATTGATGAACGGCTACCAGGCCACTGAGTATCGCATAGTCATCAATGATAACTTCTCCGGCAAGTTGACTGGCATTACCTATAATTACATTATTTTTAAGAATACAATCATGGGCCACGTGTACATAAGCCATTAACAGGCAGTTGTTGCCAATAACCGTTTTGCCTTTTGAGGCAGTACCTCTGTTTACCGTAACACATTCCCTAATTACTGTGTTATCTCCAATTTCTGTAGTCGAATCTTCTCCTTTGAATTTTAAATCTTGAGGAACGCCTGATACTACTGCACCCGGATATATTTTGCAATTTTTTCCGATTCGGGCACCTTCCATTATTGTGGCATTTGGCCCAATCCATGTGCCTTCTCCAATGGTAACATCCTTTGAAATAGAAACGAAAGGTTCAATTGTAACGTTTTCAGCTATTTCAGCTTCCGGATGTATGTATGATAAAGATTGTTGATTCATTACTCTTTTGTTTTGGTTATCTGTGCAGTGAATTCACCATCCATAACAAGCGATTCTCCTATAAAAGCTTGTCCTCGCATAGTAACAATGCCACGTCTTATTGGTGCTGTAAGGTTTAGTTTAAAAAATAATGTATCTCCCGGAACTACTTTCCTTTTGAACCTTACTTTGTCGATTTTTAGAAAGTATGTGCTATAATTTTCAGGATCCGGAACTGTATTCAAAGCCAAAATACCCCCTGCCTGGGCCAAAGCTTCTACCTGTAAAACTCCGGGCATGATTGGCTCATCAGGGAAGTGCCCCATGAAAAAGCCTTCGTTCATGGTAACATTTTTTAAGCCAATGATAGAGCTTTGATCCATTTCTAATACTTTGTCTACTAATAGAAATGGTGGCCGATGCGGTAAATAACCCTTTATTTGATTTATATTTAGTAAAGGTTCTTGTGTGAGGTCAATTTTTGGAATATAGTCTTTTGAAGCCTCTTTTTTGATTACCTTTTGAATGGTTTTAGCAAGTTCTGTGTTGGCATGATGTCCGGGTTTTTTTGCAATTATCTTGCCTTTTATTGGTTGTCCGATTAGGGCCAGATCACCCATCATGTCAAGTAACTTGTGGCGTGCCGGTTCATTGTTGTAATGTAAATCTATATTATTCAGCACCCCTTCAGGTTTAACTTTTATATGAGGTTGATTGAAAAGATCGGCAATTCTGTCCAGTTCTTCCTGCGGAACTGAATTTTCCATTATAACAATGGCGTTTTCAAGATCTCCGCCTTTTATGAGATTGTTTTTAAGGAGAAATTCCAATTCATGGAAAAATACGAAGGTTCGTGAGGCTGCAACTTCCTTTTGAAAATCTGTTTTTTCCGTTAGTGTTGCATATTGGTGTCCCAAAACCTTTGAATTATAGTCAATTAAAACATTTATTGAAAATTCTGAGTCTGGATATACACCTATTTCGATACCATTCTCTTCGTCTTTATATTCAATTTTTTCTTTTATTTCATAGTAATTTCTATCCTCATCCTGTTCTTCTATTCCTGCCTCCTGTAGTGCTTCCACAAATTTCCCGGAGCTTCCGTCCATGATAGGAGTCTCAGGCCCGTTGAGTTCAATAAGAACATTATCGATCTTTAGTCCTTTTAAAGCAGCCATGACGTGTTCAATCGTATGAATGCGAATACCGTTCTCTTCAATCGTAGTTCCGCGGGAAGTGTCTACCACGTTTGATACGTCTGCTTTAACAATTGGGGATTCTTTATGATCAATGCGTTTGAATTTGTACCCGTGATTTACCGGAGCCGGATTGAATATAATTTCAACTTCGTATCCGGTATGTAAACCCTGACCGCTTAATTTTACTGGTTGAGATAAGGTAGTTTGTTTATCTTCCATAGACCACTCGATTAAAAGAATTTAATCTTTCTTTAAATTTTTTATTTTTTTCTCTAATTCTGTAATTTTTGTATAAAGATCAGGCAGTTTTCTGAAAAGGACATAAGACTTTTGATATTTTCCAAAGTCGAAGGCAGGTGCTCCCTGTACTACTGTTTCTTCCTTAACATCTGATGATATTCCTGACTGAGCTGCGATTTTTGCACCATCGCCGACTTTGATATGTCCTACGATGCCTACCTGACCTCCTATCATGCAATTTTTTCCAATTTTAGAAGAGCCAGCAATGCCTGTTTGAGCAGCGATGACGGTGTTTTCACCAATTTCAACATTATGCGCAATCTGGATTAAATTATCCAGTTTAACCCCTTTCCGAATGATTGTTGAACCTATCGTAGATCTATCCAGGCAACTGTTGGAGCCAATTTCGACATTATCTTCTATGATTACGTTCCCTACTTGGGGTATTTTCTGATAGTTGTTGTCTGACTGTGGCGCGAAACCAAATCCATCACTTCCTACAATTACACCTGCGTGAATAGTGCAATTCTTCCCTATTTCACAATCGTGATAAATTTTCACATCGGGATAAATAACTGTGTTATCCTTTATTACAACGCCATCCCCGATATATGTATGTGGTAATATCTTAACGTTTTTCCCTATTTTTGCTTTCTCTCCGATGTAGACAAAATCACCAATATATGAACCTTCACCTATTTCGGCGTTTTCTTTGATTGAAGCTGATTCGCTGGTGCCTTTTTCATTGATGTTGCTCTTGTCCTGCATTGTAAGCAATTTGGCGAATGCATGATAAGCGTTATCTACTTTTATCAGGGTACTATTGACATCGGAATTGATTTTGAAGTCTTTGTTCACCAGAATTGCGGATGCCTCAGTGTCATAGATGTGTTTTGTATATTTAGGATTTGCAATAAAAGAGATTGTTTCTTTTTTTCCTTCTTCGATTTTTGAAAAACCTTTAATTTTGACATTCGGGTCCCCTTCAACTTCACCTTTTAGAAGGTCTGCAATTTCTTTTGCCGTGTATTCCATAGATTTTTCAATTAAATTTTTGCAAAAATAATGATATTTTAGAATTAAATGATATTTTGTTTAGGATAACATAAAAAATATTTTTTGACGGTTTTTGATAATATCGATAGATTGAGCATGTCAGAAGCTTCTGTTATGTCCGTAACATCTTGATTTTTAAATAAAATCTGAATATTCTCATTTTTAGCACTATATGCCTTGTTGCTGATGTGATCTGAAAAAACCAAATATTTGAGTTGTTCGTTGTTCAATCCATATTCTGCCTTTATCCCGTTTTTAATGATTTCAATTTTATCTTCATCAAAAGGAGCATTTTGTAAATCAATTTTAAACAATTTTCTGTTAAGCATACTCTCAGATAAAAGGGAAAGCACTTTATCATCGGCCTCCCTCCATAGTTTCAGAGACGCAGCTATGTCGTTATCATCTAATTTAGAATAATTTTTTAACAGACCCTCTGAGTTGTCATGTTTATATTGCTCTTTTAAAAAATATTCCAATTGGGATGTACAGTCAATGTTTTCCCCGTTATTAATGAGATGCTTAGCCCTTTTCAGGATGGAAGACAGAAGTTTGTCGGCTGAAATAACAGTTTTGTGGAAGTATACCTGCCAATACATAATCCAGCGAGCAATAAGAAATTTTTCGATTGAATGCACCCCCTTTGCCTCAACAACTAAATGGTCATTGTGGACATTGAGCATTTTTATTATTCTGTCGGAGCCTATAACGCCTTCTGAAACACCCGTAAAGAAACTATCTCTTCTCAGATAATCCAGTCGGTCCATATCTAGCTGGCTGGATACCAGTTGGTGAAGAAATTTTTTATGATACTGGTTCTTAAAAATTTTGATAGCAAGGTTTAATTCTCCGTTAAATTCCTTGTTTAATTCATCCATGAAGAGAAGCGAGAATTCTTCATGCGAAAAGTCTGTCAGCCAAACATCTTCCAGTGTATGTGAAAGTGGTCCGTGGCCTATGTCGTGTAATAGGATGGCAATTTTGGCTGCAAGGGCTTCATTTTGCGTTATCTCATGCCCTTTTGAGCGTATAATGTCTATTGAAGATTGCATCAGGTGCAGTGAGCCCAGAGAGTGCTGAAAACGAGTGTGCATTGCCCCGGGATATACAAAATGCGTTAATCCCAACTGTTTTATTCTCCTTAATCGTTGAAAATATGGGTGTTCAATAAGGTCAAAAATGATTTCATCAAATATATTTATAAATCCGTAAACCGGGTCGTTAATAATTTTTTTCTTATTCATTATTATATATTGTAATTAATTCCTAATTATTGAGAGCATCAAAAGTAAAAAAATATTTAACTCGTTGAAAATCTTGTAGCTTAATAAATACCTCTTGTCTTAAAAAAAATGGAGATTTATACAATAAAATCAGGTGGATACTTGTCATTTAATTAGATAATTGTTATTTTTGCACCAGTAAAATATGAGCGGAAGGATTTTGCTGGGGACATAGTCCCCTTTTTTCGTATCGGAAATCAGATTGAAATGCCAATAAAAATGGTGAAAGACAGAGATATAGAAAATATAGTAAAGGATGTGTTGAATTCTGATGATTATTTTATCGTAGGGATTCAAAATAAGCAAGATACGATAAAAGTTATTGTTGATGGATATAAAGGTGTTGATTTAGACAAATGTAGTGAAATTACACGAAAGCTGAGAAGCTCGTTTGGGGAGAAAATTTATGATTACAATATAGAGGTGACATCACCCGGATTAACTTCGCCTTTTCAGGTAAAAGAGCAATATAAGAAGAATATAGGGCAGAAAGTTGAGACGCTTCTAAAAACGGGTGAAAAGATTACAGGGAAATTGCAGGAGGTAAATCCGGACAGTATTCTTTTAGAAGAGAAAAAAAGAATTAAGACCGATAAGAATAAGAAAAAAACAGTGCGGGAAGAGAAAGAAATAAAGTTTGATGAAATAAAATATACAAAATTGATAATATCATTTTAAAAATAATAGAGCAATGGATAATTTGAATTTGTTTGATACCTTTTCTGAGTTCAAGGAGCTAAAGAATATAGACAGGCCTTCAATGATGAATGTTTTGGAAGATGTTTTTCGTAAATCTCTTGAAAAGATTTTCGGAACATCGGAGAATTTTGACATCATTATTAATATAGATAAGGGCGATTTTGAGATTTGGAGGAACAGAGAAGTTGTTGAAGATGACGAGCTTGAAGACGACAACCTTCAAATAACTATTTCAGAAGCTAAGAAGATAGATGACGATTACGAGGTTGGAGAAGAAGTAACAGATGAGGTAAAACTGGAAGATTTTGGGAGAAGAGTGATTCTTTCTCTGAGACAGCATCTTACTTCAAAAATCCTTGAAATCGAGAGAAATAATGTATTTGAAAAATATAAGCAGCGTATAGGTCAAATTATAAGTGGTGAGGTTTATCAGGTTTGGAAACGTGAGCTCATGGTATTGGATGATGAAGGAAACGAACTTATTATGCCACGTGATGAGCAAATTCCTTCTGATCACTTCCGTAAGGGCGATCTTTTACGAGCTGTTGTTGTAAAGGCTGAAATGAGAAATAACACACCATTGATTATAATTTCAAGGACTTCACCCGTATTTTTGGAGCGGTTATTTGAATTTGAAGTACCCGAAATATATGACGGACTTATCACCATAAAAAAAGTTGTGCGGGCTCCGGGAGAAAAAGCCAAAGTTGCAGTGGAATCATATGATGACAGGATTGATCCGGTTGGATCATGTGTTGGTATGAAAGGTAGCCGAATTCATGGAATTGTGCGCGAATTAAGAAATGAAAATATTGATGTAATTAATTTTACAAATAATACACAACTGTTTATTCAAAGAGCCTTGAGTCCTGCAAAAATCAATTCCATTAAAATTGATGATGAGAATAAAACAGCAGAGGTTTATCTTGATCCGGAGGAGGTTTCACTGGCAATAGGAAAAGGCGGACTCAATATTAAGCTGGCAAGTCAATTGACAGGTTATGATCTGGATGTTTACAGAGAAGCAGAAGAAGATGAAGAGGATGTGAACATTGACGAATTTTCTGATGAAATTGATCAGTGGGTTATTGACACATTGAAATCCGTCGGACTTGACACGGCAAAAAGTGTTTTAGAACTTAACAGGGATGAACTCGAGAGAAGAACTGATTTAGAAGAGGAAACAATTGATGATATAACTCAAATTTTTAAATCAGAATTTGAATAATTTAACAGATTAATTATAATTTAGCGACTTATTAGGAGTAATAAATTTTCTAAGGGGTATATATGGCAAAGGATAAAAAAATAACGAGATTGAGCAAGTTGGCAAGAGAATTCAATGTGGGGATTTCAACAATTGTGGATTTTCTTAACAAAAAGGGTTATGATATAGATTCTAATCCTAACGCAAAAGTATCCCCGGAACAATACAATCTTGTGGTTGATGAATACAGTACAGATAGTGATGTTAAGAAGGAATCCAAAAAAATAAATCTGGAGAAATCCCACGAGAGCAAGCATTCTATTTCTATTAATGATATTGAGCAAGAAGGACAAGAGGATGATGCAGACGTGGATGAGTCAGCAGAGGGCGAGGAAATTTTTATTAAAGATGTAAGCGGAAAAGAACAAAAGAAAGCTACTCCAAAAGCTAAAGAAGAACCAAAAGAGAAAGAGCAAGCTGAAACGAAAGAGGAGAAAAAAAGCGATAAGTCCGAAGAAGAAAAAGAGGCTGACAAAGAAGAAGGAGAAAAAAAGCAGGAAAAAGAGCCTAAGGTAGTTGGAAAAATAGATCTTGATTCTGTTACTAAAAAGCCAAAGAAAGAAAAAGATACAAAGCAGAAGAAACAACAAGCAGAAACAAAAAAGAAAACGGAAGAGAAAGAGAAATCACAACAACCTGAATCCTCTAAAGAAGCTGAAAAGAAGACTCCTGATAAAAAAGAGGAAACAAAAGCTCCTGAAAAATCTGAAACTGTAAAAGAAGAAGAGAAAAATAAGAAAACTCAGGAACCAACTAAAACAAAAGAAAAACAAGAGAAGCAGGAAAATAAAGAAGTTAAAAAAGAAAAGAAAACTGAAGATAAAGTGGAACAAACAGAAAAACCTGCGGAGGAAACTCCTGAGAATGTTGCTGTAGGCCAGACAAATACTGTGGATATCAAGGATGAGGAAGAAAAAGAGCAGATTAAAGTCGTCGGTAAGATAGATCTTGATTCTTTAAACCAAAAGACAAGACCGGATAGAAAAACGCGCAAAGAAAAAGAGGCAGAACGAACAAAAAAAGAAGGAACGAAAAAAGAGGGTGCAAAAAAAGAAGGGGCGAAAAAGGAAGGAGCAAAAAAGGAAGAAGACAAATCTGCGGATGAAAGTAAAAAACCTAAGAGAAAACGAAGGAAACGTATTAATAAGGATAAGGAGAAGGTACAGGTTGATAATAAGACAAAACAACAAGAAGGAACAAAGGAAAAGAAAGAACCACCGAAAAAGAAAAAGTCCAAAAAGAAACGTCCTGTACGCAATGAAGTAAACGAAGAAGATGTTCAGAAGCAGGTGAAAGAAACGCTTTCCAGGCTAACGAGTAAGGGAAAGTCAAAAGGTTCAAAATACCGAAGGGAAAAAAGACAGGCTATTAATGAGAAGCAGCAGGAAGAAGCAGCCAAGCAGGAGGAGGAAAAGAATGTATTGAAGGTTACAGAATTTGTTTCTGTGAATGAACTGGCAAGCATGATGGATATTCCTGTAAACGATGTGATTCAAACCTGTATGAATCTAGGATTACTTGTTTCTATGAATCAGCGCTTAGATGCAGAAACGATGGCTTTGGTTGCTGATGAGTACAATTATAAAGTGGAATTTGTTAGTGTTGAAGTACAAGAGGCAATTAAAGATGAGGAAGACAGAGAAGAAGATTTAGAACCCCGTGATCCGATTGTTACAGTCATGGGTCACGTTGACCATGGAAAAACTTCACTATTAGACCATATACGTAAAGCAAATGTAATTGCCGGAGAAGCCGGAGGTATTACCCAGCATATCGGTGCTTATCGTGTTGAAGTTACTGATGAAAAAAGAATCACATTTTTAGATACTCCTGGTCACGAGGCTTTTACTGCAATGCGTGCAAGGGGAGCACAAATTACTGACGTGGCAATTATTGTAGTTGCTGCAGACGATAACGTTATGCCCCAGACTATTGAGGCAATCAATCACGCATCTGCGGCCGGAGTCCCTATGGTTTTTGCCATTAATAAGGTTGATAAGCCTGGCGCTAGTGCTGAAAGAATTAAGGAAGAGCTGGCGAATATGAATTACCTTGTGGAAGAATGGGGAGGAAAATATCAGTCTCAGGATATCTCTGCAAAGAAAGGCGAGAATATTGATGAATTGCTTGAAAAAGTTTTGCTTGAATCTGAATTATTGGATCTCAGAGCAAATCCGAATAAAAATGCGATGGGTACGGTGCTTGAATCCTGGCTTGATAAAGGACGAGGATATGTTTCTAACATTCTTGTACAAGCCGGAAAGATGAAAATATCTGACGTAATACTTGCCGGAAGCCATATGGGTAGAGCTAAGGCAATGTACAATGAAAGAGGGAAAGAAATTATAGAAGTTGGCCCATCTCAACCGGTGCAGCTTCTTGGCCTGAATGGAGCCCCACAGGCAGGTGATAAATTTAATGTGATGGAAACTGAGAAAGAAGCAAAAGAAATTGCAAATAAGCGCTCTCAATTAGAACGAGAGCAAACAATGAGGACACAAAAACATCTCACTCTTGATGAAATTGGGCGCCGTATTGCAATTGGCAACTTTAAAGAGGTTAATCTTGTTGTCAAAGGTGATGTTGACGGTTCGGTTGAAGCACTTTCAGACGCATTTGCAAAATTAAGTACGGAAGAAATTCAAATTAACATTATACACAAGGGCGTTGGGCAAATTACGGAATCTGATATCCTGTTAGCTGCTGCCTCGAATGCAGTTGTGATTGGCTTTCAGGTAAGACCTTCCGCCTCTGCCAGAAAACTTGCGGGTAAAGAGCAAATTGATATTCGATTGTATTCTGTCATTTATGACGCTATTAATAACATGAAAGATGCCCTCGAGGGTATGCTTGAACCGGAAATTAAAGAAGAGATAACCGGAAATGCTGAGGTGAAAGATGTTTTCAAGATTACAAAAGTTGGAACTGTAGCCGGATGTATTGTTAAAGATGGTAAACTTGAACGAGACAGTAAAGTTCGGGTAATTCGTGATGGTATTGTAATCCACTCCGGCGAGTTAGAAAGTCTGAAACGCTTCAAGCAAGACGCTAAAGTTGTTACTACGGGCTATGAATGTGGTTTAAATATTAAAAATTATAACAATATTGAGGTCGGCGATGTAATTGAAGGTTATAAAGAGGTGGAAGTTAAGAAAAACCTGGAAGATACCAAGAAAAAATAATCCATCACCCCTTATTGAAATTAAAACATATAAAGCAGGAGGCGTTTTTTATAGCGCCTCTTTTTTATTAATAGGTACCTGGGCATATTCAAAAGTAGAGGTTAAATATTAAAATGGCCATAAATTTGCCAGAAAGTAAGTAGGCAGCCCGGGGAAAACCTGGCAGTGTCTTCAAGGCCTGTCAGCGTTTGCACAGGGAAAAAGAAAGAAGCTGGCAGCAGGGTCAAATTTTAAATAGGATTTTATAAAACGCTCATTCTTTTTATTAAAACATTAAAATACCAGATACAATTTTTTATATTTCGTTGATAGTTAGGTTTATCACATTCTGCCTGCCTGCGACCGGCAGGAATTCTTATAGAAATATAGCCGGTACTTCTGAAATTGCCTTTATAAAACACTCATTTGCCGCTGCAACTGCTACAGCCACTGTTGCGTGATTTAATCTTCTTTGCTCTGTTTCTCGAGCTTTTCTAAGGCTTTTTTAAGATCTTTCATTGATTGTGCAGCCTCGTCAAATTTTTGTTCTCCTGTGAACTGAAGATAATTTTGTAAAGCCTGGCTCGCATTTTTGATCAACATGCTTTGGTCTTTAGTGATTTCTTCCTCATCTATCCCTGCCTTTCGTGAGGGGACTTTTTTCACGGGTTCACCGTAAACTCCTTTTAGTGCTTCATCAAAGCTTTCTGCATAGCTTAAGTTATCATCGTGCATTACTGCTACTAATCTTAATTCAGGATATGCCGCTGTCTCTGACTGAAGATAAATTGGTTCAACATAGATCATGGTTTCTCCAACCGGAATAGCCAATACATTACCCCTGATAACGCTGGAGCCTCTTTGATCCCAGAGTGATAACTGGCCTGACAGATAGGAATCCTGGTCGATTTTTGTTTCTACTTGTTGCGGACCAAGTATTCGTTTGTCTTTAGGAAATTTGTATGCAACGAAATCTCCATAGTTTTCTCCGTCGCTCATACCTGCAATCCATCCAATCATTACCTGCCGGTTTTTTGGAGTAAAAGGCTGCATAAGAACAAACTCCACCTCCTCTTTTCCTGGTCTTTCCCACATAACATAATACGGCTCCACTGGTTTTATGTTGTTGTAATATTTTTCTGTAGCCCGAATCCAAATGTCTTCCTGATTGTAAAATACTCTCGGATCGGTCATGTGGTATTTTGCATAAACCTGGCCCTGAACCGATAATTTATCTATCGGGTACCGCACATGTTTTCTCAGGCCTTCGGGCATTTCTTCCTTTTTCTTGAACATATCCGGGAAAACTTTCTTCCAAACGTTAATTACAGGATCGTCCTCGTCGTAAATATATAACTCCGGTCTACCGTTGTAAGCATCAATTACCACTTTTACGGGGTTTCGCAAATAATTCACTCCGTTTAATTTAGGGGCTACATTTGACACAATCTCTCTTTCCATTTCTCCTTGTTTGTACTCAATTATTTCTCTGGAAGAATAAGGTTCACTATAGGGAAATGATGAGGATGTTGTGTAACCATCAATGATCCAGTATAATTTCCCTTCAGAAAGCACAATATAAGGGTCTGCGTCAAACTTTAAGAAGGGAGCTATTTTCTGAACTCTCTGTTTAATATTTCTGTGAAACATCAGGCGGCTGCTGTCTTTTGGATATCCTGAGAAGAAAAACTGGGTTCCGTCAAATTTCCATCCATAAAGAAATTTTCTCCACAGATTTGAAATTTGTACTCCACCTGTGCCATCGTATCGGGTGTAAATATTTTCATCTCCTTTTGGATAATCAAATTCTTTTTCTTTGGAGTTTGTAATTACGTGAGAGTTTGTGAGTTCACCATAATATATACTTGGATTTTCAACTTTCAGCTCGTCATATTTGCTTTTCGGAGGAATGTCTTTAATCATCAATTTTGGAAGTCCATTGGAAGTAAATTCATGCACATTGTTAAGCGCTATTCCGTAACCATGTGTGTATTTAAATCTCTTATTCACAAAGGTTTTGCTTTGTTCCGGAAGGTTTTTGGTATTCATTTCCCGCGCTGACACCATAACCTGTTGGTAGGTACTGTCAATGGTATAACGATCAATGTCAACATCTTTAAATTCATAATACAAGCGAATTTCCTGGAATTGTTTGTAAACTTCATCTAATGCTTGCCAGTCCCACAGACGGATGTTTGAAAAAATCCCTGGATTGTCTTCTGCTGTTTGTTTGTTAAACGTTTCACTTACAGGATATTCCTTTTCTTCGATGTCATCTAAATTAAATGCATAACGTGTTAACTCAATATTGTTTTTGATGTAGGATGACTCCATTGTAATTTCATTGGGCTCAACTTTTAACCATTGAAATGTTGCGGGAAGGATGCTAAGAATTAAGAGCCAGATAATCAGTATGGCACCAAACAGAGAGCCCAACGCTGCTGGTAATAAGCTTATTACTTGTATTTTAAATCTTTGTAAATATTTAAGAAGCCGTTTTCGTGTAGCTGGCATAATAAAAATTAAGGCGACAAGGAACGTGAGTATGGCAGCGATGGTATAACCCGGCAAGCGGACATGTGCATCTGTCCATCCCGGACCTGAGACTGCTCCCCAGCTTGAAAAAAGCAAGTCATATCTTGCCAGAAATTTATCGAGAGCCAGTGCTATAAAAAACACACTTCCGCTATAAACGAGAGACCTGCCTTCTCTGACACCAAAGGTTATATCACTTGAGGGAGAATTTGTCTCTTTTGCAAATATTCCAAGAAGAACAGCTGCCGCGGATATTATTGAAATAACAATGAAAAAATTGACAATTTGATGATAAAACGGCAACTTGAACATATAAAGCGAAGCATCCTGGTTAAGAATGGGCTCCTGAATACCTGCATTCACAGAGTTAAAGAATTTCAGCACAACTTCCCAGTCTGATAATCCCCAGGAAATACCGTATATTAAAGCAATAACCAATGCCAGGTATTTATGGAACATGCTTTCTTTGGAAATAGATCGAGTCATCAGATGTACGAGTAAAACGCCCAATCCACCACCAATGATAACCATAGATGCCTTAGTGATGATTTCAATCCAGAAGCGGTCCCCAAAGCCAACATTATCGTACCATAATTTCTCTCCCCAGAAAGACATAAACAAGAAGAAAAGGGCTGTCAAAGCGATTACAACGCCCCCGGTAATGATTTTACCTTTTGTTTTCTTTTGAATTCCGAGGTACAGAAATCGAATACCTATAAAAAGCAGGGCCAGAATTATTGCAGTATACATGGCTAGTCAGTTTTAAAATTTAGTCTCAAGATATGAAAAAATGTTTTCATTATAAAGTTTTTACAAACAAATAACTTGCTTTGGGTTACTATGACAGGTGATTTCAGAAACAGAATATATTTGAATATCTTTTTTTTATAAATCCGCGATTATTCGCCTGATATCTGCCTGCCTGGCAGGCAGGGCGCGTCATCTGCGTTCTGTTTATTTCCTTTTTTGGCTTTTTGAAATTATCTCTGTCTCCGAATTAACGATAAAATTGTCCGGTCTTGTTTCATTCTTAACAAATGTTCAGAGGTTCTTAAGATTACAGTAAGGCTGATTGGTATAAACGCCGGATTAAATTGTTGGGGCAGGAAGTTCCATCCCAGTAAAGTCAACAGAGCCGATAGAATCAGGATAACTAGTGTTGCTGTTTTTACTAGTTGTTGCTTTTTATATAAGAAAAACACAAGGATTAGAGCAAATGGATTGCCCCATAGTACATTTATATTTGTGTTCATTGCAGAATGGTCTGTTCCAAACCATAAAAATAACAGCAAAAGCCCCAGCATGCCCTGAAGTGTAAAAAATACATAATCCGTTATTTTTGTTGCTTTGTGTTTTGGGAAAAACAGGGTCATCGCAAGGATAAGGATAAATACGGCCCAAAATACGCTTAAAGGAGTGAAAAGAATAAAAGGTGAAGCGCTTTCGTCTTTCTCAACGAGCGTTTTTCCTTCCCTGAGGATGCGTTTACTTCCGTTTACAGGTTGATTTCTGTGAGTATGCCTCATGTTTTTTGATAGATACGACGGCAGGAACATTTGTTCAGTGAAACTTGCCGTTTTATCTGCGGGGATTCCAAGCGCTATATCAATTCCAAATCTTGCCCACGGCATCTCCTCCAATGGCGGATGAAGCATTTGTCTGAATGTTTTTGGCTGATATGAAGTAGAATCAAAATGTAACTTAGCATTAATCTGTGGAGTTACTACATCCCAAATGATAGAAGAACAATTTTTATAGAAGAAATCATACAGGTAGTAACGATTATCGGGTTGGTAATTTTTTTTGAGAAATGCGATGAGTTCTTCTTTTTCCTTTCTCGTCAGGTTAAAATGTTCTTCCTTAACACTTCTTCCTTCATATTTGTATACTTGAAGAAATCTGTATGTTTGCTGAATTGCAAGTTGATACATGAGTTTTCCGCGAACAAATTTCCAGTAGAAATTTGGAGTGTTAAAATCGAAAACCCCGTAATTAAATACAATGTCGGTGCCTGTTGTCGGGTCGTTTACACGTATGGCGCTATGACCAAAAACAGAATAAAGCTCTTCGCCTGATGAGCAGGTGAAAAGGCTGATTTCAGCATTTTTTGTGATTTCCTGGGCGTTTGAAAAGGTATATGCTAAAATGAGGATAAAACTGAGCGTAGCTATTCTTAGTGCTTTCAAAATATTTATTGTTTAAGTTTCACAACATGTTTTATGCCTTACAAAAATAACATTTAATACGTTAAATCGCAGGAGGCCATTTGGAAAAATAGGTTTTTGAATATCGGAATTTACAATTGGAATACATAGTTATTAAGGCCTTATAGTATTTTGCGTTTATTTACAGAACTTTTGCAAGTGATTGATATGAATCATATATGTTAGTTTAAGGAGATATTAAATTTTACGTGAAAAATATAGTCTTGTTTCTTCAAAATCAATTTTTTGAGTATTTATTTCCGGAAAAGCGGGAGCTTTTACGCCATCGTAAAAAAATTTATTCCCAACGAAAATTCTTGCTTCATCCCAATATTCTTCAGAAATAAAATTTTCAATAGTATAGGTGCCTCCTTCTACGAAAACAGAGGAGACTACTGTTTTATATAAGTAGTCTAAAATTTGCTCTGTTAATTCTTTGGAAAAATCGAGCGGAACAATTTCCGTGTTTTGATCATTTTTGTTCTTGAACTTTCTGTCTTTTATTCCTTTATCAATGAAAACGACTGTTTTTAGATGGTCATTAATTAGTTTATACGAGTCATTAATATCGAAATTTTTGTCTATTACCAAGCGAAGCGGATTTTTGCCTGCCCATTCGCGTACATTTAATTGCGGATTGTCTTTGAGGGTAGTTACAGAACCAACCAGAATAGCTTCCTCTTCTGCACGCCACTTATGAACTGCCTTTTTTGAAATCTGGTTTGTAATCCAGTTCGGCTGGATTGGGTCGTTTTGGTTGCGTATCTTATCAATAAAGCCATCCATTGTTTGAGCCCATTTCAGTATGATATAGGGGCGCTTTTTTTCATGGTACGTGAAAAATCTTTTGTTCAGCTCCCGGCATTCATCTTCGAGCACTCCGTCTTTTACTTGACATCCTCCTTCTTTTAAGATATCAATGCCTTTTCCAGAAACTTTTCCCGAAGTATCACGCGTACCTATAACTATCCAGGGTATTCCTTTCTGAACAATCAATTCCGAACAAGGGGGTGTTTTACCGTGATGTGAACACGGCTCCAGATTTACATATAACGTGGATTCTTTTAACAGACTTTTATCTTTGACTGCTTCAATGGCATTTACCTCGGCATGGGGTTTTCCACATTGCTGATGATATCCTTCGCCGATTATTTTTCCTTTATGAACAATTACTGCACCTACCAGCGGATTTGGATATGTATTTCCAATTGCATTTCTGGCTAGTTCTATGCAGCGTTTCATGTATTTTTCCTGAATATTTGAAGAATTCATCGTGTATTTTTTTATTTTTGAAATATGAGAACACAATTCACACTGGCAGAGTTTAAAGCCCTTGTAAAAAAAACTTTAAAAAATATTTATCCACCAGGGGAAATCGAAAATATCATCTATCTTATTTTTGAAAAACAGTTAAATATAAAAAAAATCGATGCGCTTTTAAATCATAATTATACAGTTCCTCAGAAAAAAAGTGATGATTTACTTTCTATAGTTGATGAATTAAAGACGGGAAAACCGATACAATATATTCTGGGTGGAACCGATTTTTTTGATCTTACCATTAAGGTAGATGAACAAACTCTGATACCACGACAGGAAACAGAAGAGCTAGTGGATTGGATTATTAAGAATGTCCGGAACAAGACAAAAAAAATTATTGATATTGGCACAGGAACAGGCTGTATTGCAATTGCTCTCGCTAAATTTTTACCCCAATCCAATGTAGAAGCCATTGATTTTAACGGGGCGATTATACAAAAGGCTTCAGAAAATGCTAGTTTAAATCATGTGGATGTTCGTTTTTTCGTGTTGAATATTTTGGAAGAAGAATTATCAAACTACGATTATGATATAATTGTGAGTAACCCTCCATATGTAAGAACATCTGAAAAAAAACTAATGCATGAAAATGTGCTTGGGTTTGAACCCGAAGAAGCGTTGTTTGTCAAAGATGATGAACCATTGATTTTTTATAACCGAATTACAGAAGTTGCCGGAAAACACCTTCAGCCTAAAGGCGAAATTTATTTCGAGATTAATGAATATTTCAGCCGTGAGGTTATGCAATTGTTAGAGAAGAATGATTTTGTGGATGTTACTTTAAAACGAGATATTAACAATAAACCACGCATGATAAAAGCTACAAAGCTATGAACAAGGACGAGTACAATCAATATTTACAAAAGATGATGGCCCTTTGCTCTAATAGCGAAAAATGTGAATACGATATAGAACAAAAACTCAGGAAGTATAATGTTCCGGAGGATGACAGACAGAAAATATTGAGTGATTTGCAGGAGCATGATTTTATCAACCATACAAGATATGTTGAAGCTTTTATTAATGATAAATTAAATTTCAACCATTGGGGTAAGAGAAAGATTGCTTATGCGCTCCATGCAAAAAACATTGATGAAACACTGATTCAAACAAAGCTGGATGAAATTGAACCAGAATATTATGAGCGAATTTTGGAGGAGGAACTTGAGAAAAAAATCAGTAAAATTCCTTATCCTGTTGATAAAGAAGGCAAAGCAAAAATTATCAGGTTTTTGACTCAAAAAGGATTTGAATATGGCAAGGTTTTTGATATTCTTGAAAAGAGAGCGGGTAAAGAAGAATAGAAACAGGTTGAGTTTCTTTTTAGTTAAAAATGAATTTATGGAAAAAGATAAATTAAATCTGTATTTTTACGATAAAATTAAAAATCATGGCCTTATGAATTTACCGAAATACAATTTCTTCAATATTATTTTGTTAATTTCTCTTTTCTTTTTTTCTTCCTGTGCAGCCACCGGCGTTTCTTCAGGAAGCCAGAAGAAACCTGATTGGGTAAAAGACAGACCCGTTAGTGACGAGTATTATATTGGTATAGGAATGGCCAAAACCTATGAAAATAATTATACAAAAGTTGCTAAAAATAATGCTTTAACCGATATGATATCAGAAATTTCAGTTAGCATTTCCAGCAATTCAGTATTAAAACAATTTGAAGATGAATCGGGTTTTAAGGAGGAATTCGAGTCCATTACCAAGTCAAAGATGAAAGATGATCTGGAAAACCATGAACTCATAGATACATGGAAAGGGAAAGATAACTACTGGGTGTATTATAGACTTTCTAAGGAAAAATATCGTCGTCGAAAGCAGGAAGAACTAGAGAAGGCAAAAAGCCTGGCAAAAGATTTTTATGAAAAAGCCAGAGAGGCTGAAAAAGCTTACAATGTACCCAATGCCCTGAATTATTACGTAAAAGCTTTTGAGGCTGTAAAACCTCACTTGGATGAGGATATTTCTGTTTTTACTTTTGATGGAAGGATAAATCTCGGCAACAGAATTTATCAAAATGTTCAGGAAATATTTAGCTCAATTGAATTTAGGTCGAGTCAGAAAGAATTTGATATTCGTGCCTTGTCTGCAGGGAATAGTCCGGTAACGGCAACTGTTTATTATTCGAAAGACGGAGAGAGAAAACCAGTTTCTGATTTGCCTGTAGTTTTTAGTTTCCCTGAATTGGATATTAATAAAACAGAGCAGGTTCACAGCAATTCATCAGGAGTTATAACTTGTTCTATAGCTGAGATGGCTCCAAAAGGAAAGCAACAAAAAATTAAAATGGCTTTAGATACAGATGTGTATTTTGGGGAGAAAACCCAGGATAATCTGCTGAAAAAGATGTTTCATCTCAAAGGCTCCGTTCCTTATAGCTATTTAATATTAAATGTTACTGAGCTTAAAGCTTATTTAGAGTCTGAGGAAACAGAGTTTGGCAAAATTTCAACAGGAAAGCCCGTCACAAATATTTTCAGGAAAGCACTTTCAGAAGGTTTTTTCTCTTTTGTTCCTGATAAATCAAGTGCTGATGTTATTGTACGAATAACTGCCAATACAACAAAAGGAAAAAAGATGGATAATTATGACCTTCATACTGCTTATTTGGATTGCAATATGAGTGTTACCAATACAAAGACTAATACAGAAATCTATAGTACCGGCCTGTCCAATATAAAAGGAATGAAGGGCGGCGGATTTAACATGGCAGCGAAAGATGCCAGAGAAAAAGTGGAAAAACAAATACAAGAACAAATAATACCAGATTTACGAAAAATGAATTTTTAAACTTTTAAAATGTGTCAAATATGAGAACTAAAATGTACAAATCATTCAGTTTATTGATAGCAAGTGCTTTAATTATAAGTCTTGGATTATCAAGTTGTGGTTCAAAGAAGAAAGCTACCAATGTTGCAGAAGAAGAAGAGGAATTGATCACCATGTATTGTTCAGGTGAAGATTACCGAACCGATAAGAAACATTTCAGAGCTAATGCGGTAGGTGAAAGCGGCGATCAAATGGTTGCCAGGAAAAAAGCTATGAGTAACGCAAAGGCTGCTTTAGCCGGCCAGATTGAAACGATTATCAAAGGTACAACCGATAACTACGTAAATTCACGCGAGTTTAACAATACCGAAGAGGTAGTAGAGCGATTTGAGTCCCTTAACAGGGAAGTTATCAATCAACAGTTGAACAACATTAAAACAATATGCCAAAAACACACCAGAACAAAGGAAGGTAAGTACAAAACTTATCTGGCTATTGAAATGTCTGTAGATGCGCTTGAAGAAGCTATGAAGAACCGCTTGTCGAAGGATAAAAGATTAAAGGTTGATTACGATTACGAGAAGTATAAAGAGACCTTTGAGAATGAAATGGAAAAGATGGAAGAAGAATATTAATAGTCGGGGAACAACATTTCCAAAGGAGGTTCTATGGGCCTCCTTTTTATTTTTTTAGCTGAATTAATGTTGTTATATGATGTAAAATTTCCTTAATTTGTTATTCAAATAGATGTAAAACAATTCAATATTAACTACCATAAAAATTAAGGAAAAGGGATAAACCTCTGATTAATCCAACCATAAAATTAAGCCAATGAGCGAAGAATCAATTCTTAAAATTCAGAACTTAAGTAAAAAATATGGGAATTTAAGGGCACTTAATAATTTAAATTTAAATGTGAACCGGGGCAATGTCTATGGTTTGCTGGGGCCTAACGGAAGCGGCAAAACAACCACTTTGAGTATTGCATTAGGAACGTTAAATCAATCGGCTGGCGAATACTTTTGGTTTGGTGAGGAACCTGGCTCAAAATCCAGACTGCGGATTGGAAGTTTGATTGAATCTCCTAATTTTTATCCCTATCTTACACTGAGTGATAACTTGCGTATTGTTGCAAATATTAAAAACGTGCCTTTTAGTGACATAAACCGTGTTTTGGGTATAACCAGTCTTTTAAAGCGGAAATATTCCAGATTCAGGCATTTATCTTCGGGTTTGAAACAGCGGCTTGCATTGGCTTCTGCTTTGCTTGGAAATCCTGAGGTACTCGTGCTTGATGAGCCAACAAAAAGCCTCGATCCGGAGGGGTTTTCAGATCTCAGAGAAATTATAAATCAGCAGCACAAGGAAGGCAAAACAATTATTCTTGCAAGTCATATCCTTGATGAGGTAGAAAAAGTATGTACCCATGTGGGCATTTTAAAGGCCGGGGAACTTGTTAGGGAAGGCAGAGTTGATGAAATCCTGAAAAAGGTGAATTTGATTTATGTCGATACGCCAAACCCCGATGGCCTGGTTAGGGTGCTTAGCTCAAGCGATATGGTTAAAGAATACAAGCAGGATAAGGATGGATTTCAGATTGTCCTGAATGACGACTATACGGCTTCTGATCTGAATAAATATTTGTTCGATAATAACATAGTGCTTAATCGATTAGAGTCTAAGAAAAATACACTGGAAAAAGAATTTTTAGAGTTAATTAAATAATTTTTGAAAAATGGGAAAATTACTACGGATAGAGGCAATAAAAACCTTTTCCTCAAATACCTTTCGATCACTAATCACCTTGCATTTGGTATTTTTTCTTTTGGTCATTCTTCTAATCTCAAAAATAGATATCAGTGTAGGTGTTTTTTCTGTTGATGCCTTGTTTCAGTTCCCTCATGTGTATGATTTTTTTGCATGGGTATCCAGTTGGTTTAATATCCTTCTGGCTATAATTGTGATTGTGTTGGTTAGCAACGAGTTTCGTTTTGGTACCTTTAAGCAACATATTATTGATGGATTAAACCATGAGCAGCTTATATCAGGAAAAGTTCAGGTTTTATTTATAGTTGCAATTTATGGATTTATACTTGTGCTTGTTACTTCAATGATTTCAGGATTGATTATGGGCGCAGGTAGTCTGGAAAATGAGCTTTTCCAAATAGACATTTTATTCGTATATTTTCTGCAAACACTTGCTTATGTTTCAATGGGCTTGTTTTTTGCAATCATGTTCAGAAATAATGCCTTATCCATAGTTTCTTTTATTCTTTACCTTTTTCCAGGAGAACTTATAATCAGGAAGCTTTTATTTCCGGATTATGAACGCTATTTACCTGCGAAACTTATTTCAGATCTCACCCCTTTTCCTGAATATGTTTCAGAAAGCCTCGGAGGTCCGAATAGTGCTGGTCAAATGAATTTTCCAATGGCAACTGAACCGGCACTTAGTCAGGCAACTTCCCTTGGAATGGCTGGTTTCTATTTTGTTCTTTTTATTGGCCTGTCTTACTGGGTTTTAAGGAAAAGAAGTTTTAGTTAGGCAGTTTTTATAAGTAGTGGACAGTATTTACTAGAATACAGAAAACAGAATGCAGAACAAATCTGCATTCTGTTTTCCGAATTCTGTATTCTTGCGTTGATATCTAACGAGATCTTTGAATTTTCCTAAGAATCATGTAATTTCTTCTTGTTGTCTAAAAGAAAGCCACACATTTCATAATCCTCAATACTTGAAAAATGCTCCATTAAATCATTGAAAAACTCCTCATCTTCATAATAAGGGTGATGTTCATCAAATTGGATCTCTTTGTTGATTGTTAACCTGAAAACATCTTCCCTGGTTAATGGGGCCTCTGTTTCTTCTGGAGCTTCTGTCTTTTTAAATTGTTCATCCTCAATTTCTTCAAATTCATTTTTATACGTGTCAATAAACTTTGTAAGTTGAAGCTGTAATTTAATAGAGTCGTTATTTTCTGTTAAGAGCTTTTTATTTTCCTGATATTTTTCTTCTAGCTTTTGGCTTCTCTCATTGGAAACAGGCTCCTCAAGCAGTTTCTTTACAATCCTCTCATTTTTGTGGATTATGTCAAGATTTTTCTGGACTCTGCCTTTTAATATTTCAACTGTTTGTCTTAAATGAGTTAACATCTTCTATTGTTTTTTAGGTTACTAATTTTCTATTTAGAACGCTTGAAAATGTTTTTGGTTTATCTGGATTTGACGAATATGCACCATCTTTTGATAAAGATTATGCGCTTTATCCTGAACAAAGTATTACTATTAAATTTACGTGATAAAAGGAGGGTTTATTGTGATTAAATTTTAAATCTTCTGTGTATCAAAAGCGTCTCTTAAACCGTTTCCGATCAAAGTAAAGGCCAGAACCGTAAACATAATGGCAAGACCAGGAAGAAAAGCAAGATAACCCATGTCAACCAGAATGAAGCCATAATGCTCTTTGATCATCATGCCCCAGGATGGAACCGGAGGTTGAACGCCTATTCCTAAAAAGCTCAGTCCCGCCTCAATAAGAATAGCAGTTGCAAAATTGGCTGCGGAGATAATAATTACAGGATTTATTACATTTGGTAGTATATGCCTGGTTATTATTCTCCTGGAGTTGAAGCCCATAGCTTTTGCAGCTTCAATGTATTCTTTTTCCCTGATAGAGATGATCTGGCCTCTGACAACTCTTGCTACTTCCACCCACATGGTCAAGCCTACAGCAATAAAAATTTGCCAGAAGCCTTTTCCAATGACCAGGGTAATCGCTATTACCATCAGGAGTGTGGGGATAGACCAAACTACATTAATCAGCCACATAATGATATCATCAACCCAGCCTCTGAAATAACCAGCAACTGAGCCCAAAGTAAGCCCGATAAGCAATGAAATCATAACTGAAATAAAACCTACAGACAGTGAAATGCGTGCTCCGATAATCAAGCGGCTCAACATATCTCTCCCGAAACGATCCGTTCCCAGGAGAAAATTTTTCTGAATCATATGATTTTCTCTTATAATTTCCTCTAGTTCTTCTTTGCTTATTGTTTTGCGTTTATTGTTCACAGTAACGAAGCTGTAGGTTTTTCCATCCTCTTTGATTGGTCTGTCGTACGATACCGGATAAACAACATCTGCCGGGTGAAAATTTTGTGTGAATTGCTCATCAGTTTCATGCTCTGTGTACTCAGTGATTACAAGCAAAGAATCTTTTATATGGAAATCGTTTATTGGTATAAATTCATATTTGCTTTCCTTTCCATAGATCAAATGGTGTACCCGGCTTTTATTTTCAATGTTTTTGTTGCGTCTGACTTTGAGCATTTTTACCGAGAAACCGGGTTTTTTTGTGGTGAGTGAAAGGTGTTGGCTGTTTGCATTGGTGGTATTATCCGGGGTTATTAAATATCCGAGTAAAGCAATCAGAAAGGCAATCAATAGGTAAAATAAGCCGAACATAGAGAAATAGTTTCTTTTAAATTTTCGCCAGGCAACCCTGTTTGGCGAATTGTAATTTTTCTCTGTGTGTTTTTTTGAACCAGCCATCGTTTTTTGCTTTATGGAATACAAATTAAATAATATTTTATGATTATCCGCATGAGTATTCCTAAAAATGCTAATTGAATGGGTTTGGACCAGAAAAGGTAAAGATTTTTCTTTCTTGGTGCGATGGGTTTCGATCTTCTGAGTAAGCCTAAAAACTTTCGGCAAAAAAACAGAATAAGAAAACATTTATCATTTAAAATTGGCAAGGAAGATCGGAACCCTTAATTTTCCGTCACAGCCGCCTGGCTGTTTCAATCCGCTTGGTGGTTTTCTGCGGGACTAAAGTTGGCTTAGATAAAGAGCGTACGATTGTCGTAACTAAAACACTTAATTTTTATAACGGCGGTTTTTCCAATTGAACCCGGAAACCTGACTTGCAAAAGCGATAAAAACACTATAAAACGGGTACAGCAATTGCGTTGAGAGGTAATATTTTGGTTTTAAGAGTGCTTTTAAATTAAAAAAAATGCTGACGGGCTTTAAAAGCATTGAATCAACAGTGCCTTTTAATAGCAGTAATGATACAAACACATATATAATCTGAAAGTTGAATATAGAGCTGATTAGCGTTCCAACTAAGGCGAAGTTTATTAGAAATACAGATATTGCTGTATATATCAGGAAATGATCCTGGTACTGGCTGCTCTTTGCGGCCCACCGTAAACGCTGATTAATAAATTGCCTGATGTTTTGTGGAGGATCGGTATATACACAGGCATTAACAGATTTACAAAAGCTGATTTTTTTGCCTTTTCTTTTGACTTCTTCCAGGAGAAACATATCATCCCCTGAAGCCGAGGGATGCTCATATATGTCGGAAATCTTTTTAATCAAAGCTCTTTCAAAGGCCAGGTTTGCTCCGTTACACATTATTGGCTTTTTTTTCCCTGCTGCACCTGCAGTCGATGCCAGCAAGCTAATGAATTCCAGGCCGAAAAGGGCATTGCTCATGCTTTTTCTCCTATTCATGATTACCGGAGCTATGATCAGTTGTGGTTTGCTTGCCTGGTAAAAGTATGCAATTGTTTCCAGCCATTTTTCCGCGGGCAGGCAATCCGCATCAAGTGTAACAATTAATTTCCCTGAACTATTCTGAATTCCCCACCAAATAGCATGCTTTTTTCCCGATTTGTCCGCTTGAAGATGAATTAGTTTTACGTTTTTTAATTGATTGCTATTTTGCGAAATGAGTATTACGGAGTTATCTGTTGAGTGATCATTGATAAATAGAACTTCCCAAAGACCATTTTGATAAGACTGTTTCTTGAGCTGTTTTATGAGTACTGGAATATTTTCCTGTTCATTTCTCACCGGAATTAATACAGAAATAAACGTGTTGCCTTTTGAAGGTTTAACATTAGAAGGTAGCTTTTTCCAGCCTCTGCGGAAAAAGAGAATGAGAAATGCATAGTTTAAGGAAACTACTGCCGTTATGACCAGGGTGATAACCCACATAATGGAAACTTTTATTTTGTAAAGATATTTGATAAAATCCGAATGCAATCGGATTTTCTAATAAAAATATATGCTTATAGAAGTGATTATTTGTTTGTTTAATAAAACATTTTACTGTCTTATTTGTGTTTTAAAAAAATTAATTGGAAAATTTGGATAATATTTTATTCTTAATTAATTACATTTGCAATAACACAGTAAAGAACCTGAAATATTTATGGATAAAATCAAATTAAATGTATTAGGGATTTCTTATAGCCAGACACAAACTGGCGCCTATGCCTTGGTACTAACTGAGGAGCAAGGAGAACGAAGAATACCTATCATAATTGGTGGTTTTGAAGCACAATCCATAGCAATTCAATTAGAAGGGTTAAAACCACCCAGGCCGCTCACGCACGATTTGTTTCATAATTTCGCAACAACTTTTAAAATAAATCTGAAAGAGGTTATTATTTATAAATTAGAAGAAGGGGTTTTCTATTCCAAATTAATTTGTACTAATGGCGGAGAAGACGTGACGATTGATGCGAGAACCTCTGATGCAATAGCGCTTGCCTTGCGTTTTAAATGTTCAATTTATACAACTGAAGAAATACTTTCAAAGTCTGGCATTGTAATCGATCTGGAGCAGGAAAAAGAACAGGGGATGCAATCGGAACCACATAAATCCACTTCTTCATCGACAACTCAATCAGGCCAATACAAAGATATGGAAACCGAGGAGCTTGAAGACCTTCTGGATGAGGCTGTGAAAAATGAAGAGTACGAAAAGGCCTCTGTGATTCGAGATGAGATAAACCGCCGAAAGGATTCCTGATATATTTATGAAACTTATTTGTCTTATGTGGTTTACAAAAAGATATCCAAATGAAACGCTTATCTGTCATTTGTAGCCAAAACCCCATAGATAAACCATGCCTGTTCGGCAGGAGGGTTCCATGGGCTCGAAGTCTTTAAATGATGCTTTTGACGAAATGATATTTATAAAAAACTTCAAAATTCTGACTTTGAATTTCTAATGCTTTGATAACGTGGAAATAAACATCAATTTATTCAAATGAGGTAATAACTTTTAAACTTAAAACGATATTCTAATGAAAATTTTGAAGAGAATTCTGGTTATTTTTTCAGTCGTTCTTGTCGTTATAGGTATTTTTGTTTCCCAGAATAAAGGATTTGCAGAGGATAATCAGCAAAAGATTGCAGATACTGTAAATATCCCTGAAGCTGATACTGTTCGTCCCCTTCCAAATGTTTCTCCTGCTGCAAAAGAAGATACTGCTGCTGTTTCACCCGAAGATACAGTTTCGGGATCCAATATTCTATTAGACAAATCAAATAAAAATGGATTTTCAATTTTTACGATACTCAGAGGGTTGCTGGGTATGTGTGTTTTAGTTATTATTGCCTGGCTTTTCAGTAAAGACCGCAAAGCTGTTGACTGGCTTGTTGTGGGAAAAGGATTGTTCATTCAGCTCGTACTTGCCCTGAGTATTTTATATATTCCTGTAGTTGCTGACTTTTTCGATTTTGTCGGTAAAATTTTTGTTAAAATACTTGATTTCACTCAGGCAGGAAGTGAATTCCTTTTTGGCCCTCTTGTGAATCAGGATAAGATTGGTTATATCTTTGTATTTCAGATATTACCTACTATCGTATTCTTCTCGGCCTTAACAAGTGTTTTATTTTATTTTGGAGTTATTCAGGTTGTAGTAAAAGGTTTAGCCTGGGTTATGGTCAGAGCTCTGAAAATTTCCGGTGCCGAAAGTCTTTCTGTTGCTGGTAATATTTTTATAGGACAGACTGAATCCCCACTGATGATTAAGAAGTATTTACCGAATATGAATGATTCTGAAATGTTGCTTGTTATGATTGGCGGGATGGCAACTGTTGCAGGAGGAGTACTGGCTGCTTATGTTGGCTTTCTTGGAGGTGACGATCCGGTTCAGCGGGTCATGTTTGCAAAACACCTTTTAACAGCCTCGGTTATGGCAGCCCCTGGAGCCATTGTGATGTCTAAAATCTTGTTGCCGCAAACTCAGGAAGTCGACAAACAGGTAGGGGTTTCGGCCGATAAAGCTGGGAACAATTTCCTCGATGCACTTTCTAATGGAACAATAGAGGGAATGAAGCTTGCAGTAAATGTCGGTGCTATGCTGCTGGTATTTTTCTCTTTTATTGCTATGGTCAACTTTATTTTTACTAAAACAGGAGCCTGGTTAGATTTAAATTCCTTGATTGCTGATGCAACAAATGGACAATACAGTGAGTTATCGCTCGAATTTATTTTGGGTTATACATTTGCTCCGCTTATGTGGGTTATTGGAGTTGATATTCAGGATATTACCCTTCTCGGGCAATTACTGGGAGAAAAATTAATTGCAAGCGAATTTGTCGGATATACAAGTCTTGCTGAGCTTAAGTCATCAGGTAGTGCAGCTTTTGGTAGTTTTGCAGAATATAAATCCATAATTATGGCAACTTATATGCTTTGCGGTTTTGCTAATTTTGCCTCAATTGGAATACAAATTGGTGGAATTGGCAGCTTAGCTCCAAATAAGCGTCAATTTTTATCAACTAATGGAATGCGTGCTTTAGTCGGAGGTACGCTTGCCTCTCTGCTTTCTGCGACAATTATAGGAATGATCTTGGGCTAATTAAATGAAAGTGGCACCCATTCCGGAAGCTGCAGCCTTGCAATTTCTTTCCGGCATCTGACGCGTTAAAAACGTCATCGCTACGGGATTCTGCTGTTCGATTGATTGTTTTATAACCCGGATTGACATCCGGGCCTACCAATATTTCATGCCTCCGGCATTTTTTAGTCATATAATTGTTATTGGGTGTATCCCTGTGCCAGAAATATTTCTATGTGAGCAGTTGGGGTAATTGATGTATCTTGTATCAGGGCAGAATTGCAAATTCTGCTTAGCGCCTTGTACTTTCATTTGAAAAGTTAGCAGTTAGGCTCAACTATTAGGAACCTGATTTTAAGTCACTATTTTAGAAGTTTTTTAGTCCGAATATTTCAGGTTGGAAAACTTCGTTCTGTTATCGTATATCACAAATAAAATTTAAAGCATCCTTTACAAATTGGCTTATATAATTTTATTAAAAAATTCTGTTTGCATACAGGCTCTTTTATTCTGATGAACATGCGTTAACACTCTTAACCCAACCCGTTAACGGTTATTTTTCTTTCCCGTCCTAGGTATAAGACATAAGCCGAAGCCAGTAAGGGATAAAACTTATACAGTTCCCTGTGATATATTTATTAACCTGACGGTCTGATTTTTGTTTTTTATAATAATCATGTTTTTGATTTGTTAAATCTTATTAATTTTTTATCTTCGTGCTTCACAACATACAGCTTATTATTTTTTTTAAAATTGGAAATAATTGGTCAATTTATAATAAAAGAATATATTGTATGTTAAATTTATAGAGATAAAAATCAGATTAAAGGATAAATATGCGAGAAATTATTAATAATGCTTCAGCTTTAACACCTATTCTGGCATTTATTATAACAGCGGCTGCTGCCGTGTTCATTATTCCTACTGTTGTAAAAATTGCCAAAATAAAAAAATTGGTTGATGTTCCCAATGGACGCTCCTCTCATAAAAGTAGTGTTCCCTCTTTAGGTGGTTTTGCGGTTTTTTTGCCATTAAGTGTTGTAGTTCTTCTGTTGGTTGATTTTACTCAATATTTTCATTTGCAGATTTTTATTGTCGGAATATTCATTATGGCATTTGTTGGGATTAAGGACGATATTATAGATATTGATCCGTTAAAAAAACTGGTGGCTCAAATGTTGGCAGCATCTTTATTAGTGTTAGTAGGAGGCTTACAGTTAACAACCCTGCATGGTTTCCTGGGGATTGAATCTATACATCCATTTGCCGGAGCCATTTTGACAATCTTTGTCATTCTCGTTATTACCAATAGTTTTAATTTGATTGACGGAATTGACGGGTTAGCTTCTGGTGTCGGCATTCTTGCTTCCCTGACATTTGGCGTTTATTTTGTACTTATTGGAGAAGTACAGCTAGCCATTTTGAGTTTCGCTATTATTGGAGGATTTGCAGCATTTTTCTTCTTTAATATATCTCATGGCAAGAATAAAATTTTTATGGGCGACACAGGATCTCTTATTCTTGGCTTTAGTCTGGCCTACCTCACCATCCAGTTCAATGAACTAAATGTTGTAAGCCAGCCTTATCAAATTGCTTCAGCACCTGCAGTGTCTTTCGGAATTTTAATTGTTCCGCTCTTTGATACACTCAGAGTTTTCTTAATCCGTGCGATTAATGGAAAATCGCCTTTTTCGCCTGATAAGCTTCATGTACACCATCGTTTGTTGTTTCTGAAAAAATCGCATAAGAAGGCCACATTTACGATTCTGACTTTTAATGCCGGATTTATTATTCTGGTTTTATTGTTTCAGAATATAGGTATTTTGTATTTAGTCGTTTCAGAAATTGCTTTAGCCTTGTTCTTTTCTTATCTGCCAATTTATTTTATCAGAAGGATGGAATATAAAAAACTTACAACCTTTGAGAAAGAGCAGTATGAAGCACTTACCGGGAAAGAAAAGTGGGATTACAATAGAATGAATATCGATCACTTAATATATCAAAAAGAAAAAACTAATGTAACGAAGAGTTATAATAGTGTGGAATCATAAATATTCCAAAAATTTTATTCTTGCCGTTTTGATGTTTATCTTGTTTTCGTATGAAGGACTTGTTACGAACTAATATGTTTTCCGACCAAATGATGCCGGAGGCAGTTAACATTTAATAGAAAAGACAACAATTTTCTACAGAACCTGATTCTTCTTTACCTATTCTTGTTGCATGGCGCAATGCACAAAGCCTTTGCCAGTGAGTGCATTTTGTATCAACTCAGAATTACAAATTCGTGAGCGAAAATCGCTCAATTTGGGTTAGAGTCTTGTGCGTTCATTTAAGAAGGAAGAGAGGCTCAGATTATTAAACTAATAAGAGGTGTGGGAAATCCGATTTTCAGCTAACCTTTCATTAAGACTTATTAGGCAGGCTCTGGCGCTGAGTTTTATCAACTACCTGAAATCACAAAAAGGATTATTGTTTTTGGCTCTGTTATAAAATTTTGTAATACTTATCGAAAGTACTTTAAACTCTATTATAGATAAATTCCAAGGATAACGTCAATTTTTAAGAATATAAGTTTCACGCAAAGAACGCAAAAAAGCACGCAGAGTGCGCAAAGTTTTTGCGTACTCTGCGTATTGACTTAGCGAGTTCTGCGTGAAAAATTTATCTTTTTATAGCAAAAATATTTTTTCTTTTACAATACATAATAGTTGAAACTATTTGTAATTATACAACATTATTTTTCAACAGAGCCTTGTTTTTTTTAGTTTTAAAGGGACAATTTATTAACTATCACCTGTTTTTTTCAATGAAGTTATTATATTTGGAGCCTTGATGGAAAGAATAATACATAAAAATCTAACAGGTTTCTAAAACTTGTTAGGTTTAATTAAAAAATAGTAATAATAGAAACAATAAAAAACGCTATTCAAATGAAACAAATTAAAAATATTTGCTGTATCGGTGCCGGATATGTCGGCGGACCCACAATGGCAGTAATAGCACAGAAATGTCCCGAGATTAATGTGACCGTGGTTGATATCAATGATGAGCGCATAAAACAGTGGAATAATGAAAATCTGGAAGATCTTCCTATCTACGAGCCAGGTCTTAAAGAGGTGGTAAGTGATGCCCGTGGAAGAAATCTGTTCTTTTCTACAGATATCGACAAGGCTATAGAAGATTCAGAGATGATATTTATGTCTGTGAATACGCCTACTAAAACATATGGAAAGGGGAAAGGCATGGCAGCTGATTTGAAGTATGTGGAGCTTTCTGCACGAAGAATTGCTGAAGTAGCAAAGGATGATAAGATTGTAGTGGAAAAATCCACTCTGCCTGTCCGTACGGCAGAGGCTGTACGTTCTATTCTTGATAATGTAGGCAGTGGAGTAAACTTCCAGATTCTTTCCAATCCTGAATTTCTTGCTGAGGGTACAGCAATAAATGACCTGCTTTATGGAGACCGTGTGCTTATAGGAGGCGACCATAGTACACCGGAAGGGCAGGCTGCAATGGATGCCCTTACAGATATTTACGCCCATTGGATGCCCAGGGAGAAGTTACTGCAAACCAATGTATGGTCTTCTGAATTGTCTAAACTTACAGCCAATGCTTTTCTGGCTCAACGTGTTTCTTCTATTAATGCAATGAGTGAGGTTTGTGAAAAAACCGGAGCCGATGTTGAAGAGATATCCCGTGCTGTAGGTTCTGATAGTCGTGTAGGTCCTAAATTTTTGAATTCATCTGTAGGTTTTGGCGGATCCTGCTTCCAGAAAGACATTCTGAACCTGGTTTATATCTGCCGCTCCATGGGAATGGATGAGGTTGCCGATTACTGGGAACAGGTGATCATCATGAATGATTACCAGAAAAAACGATTTGCTGATAAAATCATCAATACTTTATATAATACAGTTGCCGAAAAGAAAATCACCTTTCTCGGTTGGGCGTTTAAGAAGGATACAAACGACACCCGTGAAACTGCTGCCATGTATGTAGCAAACCATTTGATGGAGGACCATGCCAATATTCATGCTTATGATCCGAAAGTTGCACCCAGACAGATGTATGAAGATTTAAATTACCTTGGTACACGATCTGAAGAAGAAAACAAAGCGCTTTTGAACGTTGAAAAAGACCCTTACGAGGCAACAGAAGATGCCCATGCAGTGGCAATTTTAACCGAATGGGATGAATTTAAAGATTATGACTGGCAAAAGATATATGACAACATGAAAAAGCCGGCTTTCGTCTTCGACGGAAGGAATATCCTGGACGTAGAAAAATTAAATGCAATAGGCTTCAAACTATATCAGATAGGAAAAAGCGACTCATAAATTTCATGGATCCATAAATAATTATAACCTAAATTGAGCGGTTTGAATAAAGTGAAAAAGCGCTTTACTTATCCGGCAGCTGCCGAACCGACTTAGAAATTGTTGCTTTTCACAGAATAGGTGAGGTGGAAATTTTACAATTTCTTTGTCGTGAGCGAAATCGCTCAAATTAGGTATAAATAAACATTGTGTCCAATTGTGAAATAATTTGAGCTCATTTGCGGGAAACAGCCATTTGAGACAATTACTTCAGCACATTATGGGGAAGCAACTAATTGATGTTATGATAACCATGAACACAATAGTTTTTTAGAATGTTTGTCTTCCTGATGATTAATTGTGCGCAGGTTGAAGTTGTTTTTTCAGGCATCCGGGTGTTGAATCAACTTCCAGAATCGTACTGTATAAAAGCAAACTTTTTTTCTTCAACAGCCGGATAGTTCGGATAAATAAGCTCTGGTATATTCTTCCGGTGATTTATCCGGCTGCTTTTTTTGAATTGATCACCTGAGTTGCTTTACATCATGATCAAACTTTACATCCTAATATTGATACACAGTTTTGTTGCGCATTTTTATTCGGTTTATCCGGTCCCATTCCTTTTCAATTCTTGTGATGCCTTCCTTTAAGTTGGGAGATTTGGAAAAAGGAAACATCTGTCCTGAACTATCAGTAAAATCGTTTCAAAAAATTTTAATTTGAAAATATCCAGGAAAGATGAGACATCAATTATAAGAAGGCGTAAATTAATTTTTAATTGGGATTTGACGGTCCGGAATTACCGAACGGACCTAACAGATTAAATGGTTTTGAAAAAACTGTTAGGTCTCAATTCTTTTTTTGTTTAGTAATCTGTTTATATTGATATTTTATATCTAATCCAATCGCTTGACAATAATGTTTCCAGCATCTGCTATTTTTTTTTCTTTTGAGTTTGCTGTTTGTTTTGCTTATCAATTTTAGCCCAGGTGTCTTTTAATGTGACAGTCCTGTTGAATACAAGCTTTTCGCCGGGTTTAAAGTAACGATCTACACAAAAATAGCCTTTTCTTTCAAACTGAAATTTGTCCTCCGGCTTGGCATCTTTGATATACGGCTCCAACATGGCATTTTCGATAGTATGCAATGAATCCGGGTTCAGATTAGATTTAAAATCTTTGCCATCTTCTTTTATCTTACTTGGCTCGGGCGACATAAACAGTCTGTCATACTGTCGAACCTCAACAGGAACTGCGTGTTTTACAGAAACCCAGTGAAGTGTCCCCTTAACTTTTCTTCCGTCTGGAGATTTTCCGCCTTTCGATTCGGGATCATAAGTGCAGTGAATCTCAGTAATTTCGCCGTTTTCATCTTTGATTACGTCTGTGCAGGTTATGAAATAGGCATAACGTAAACGGACTTCCCTTCCCGGAGCCAGTCGGAAAAACTTCTTCGGCGGCTCTTCCATGAAATCGTCCTTTTCAATGTATATTTCACGTGAGAAAGGCACCTGGCGTACTCCCATGTTTTCATCTTCAGGATTGTTTACTGCTTCAAGTTTTTCCTCTTCGCCTTCAGGGTAATTGGTGATAACTACTTTTACCGGATTTAACACCCCCATAACTCGTTGAGCACGTTTATTCAGGTCTTCGCGAATGGTGTTTTCCAGTAATGCCACATCTATCACATTGTCGCGCTTAGCGATTCCAACTTTATCAGAAAACAGCCGAATCGACTCCGGTGTGTACCCCCTTCTTCTAAATGCAGAAATGGTTGGCATACGTGGGTCATCCCAACTGTCTACATAGCCTTCCTGAACCAATTCCAGCAGTTTTCGTTTACTTACTACGGTATAGCTCAGGTTAAGCCTTGCAAATTCAATCTGTCGAGGTCTTTCCTGTCCTTCTTCTACAATATTGTCCAGGAACCAGTCATATAAAGGACGGTGTACTTCAAATTCTAGCGTACACAGACTGTGAGTAATACCCTCGATAAAGTCAGATTGACCATGCGCAAAATCATACATGGGATAGATGCACCACTTATTACCTGTTCGCGGATGAGTTTGGTGTAAAATACGGTACATAATCGGATCGCGAAGATGCATATTTGGCGAATTCATATCAATCTTTGCTCTTAATTGATAGCGGCCTTCAGGAAACTCTCCGTCGCGCATACGCTTAAACAGGTCAAGGTTTTCTTCTATTGGCCTGTCGCGGTATGGACTTTCCACTCCTGGTTCCGAAGGTGTTTTGCGAGATTCTTTTATTTCTTCCGGACTCATTTCGCAAACATAAGCTTTGCCCTTTTGGATAAGTTTTACAGCAAATTCGTAAAGCTGCTCAAAATAATCAGAGGCATAATATTCCCGTCCTTCCCAGTCGAAACCAAGCCACCGGACATCTTCTTTTATGGAGTCAATATATTTTTGTTCTTCCTTTAACGGGTTGGTATCATCAAACCGCAAATTTGTTTTTCCACCATAATGTTCGGCTATTCCGAAGTTCAGGCAAATAGATTTTGCATGACCAATGTGTAAGAAGCCATTGGGTTCGGGAGGAAAACGTGTGTGGATTCTTCCCTTATTTTTATTGTTTTTCAGGTCTTCCTCGATGATCTGTTCAATAAAATTCTTTGATTTACGGGGGGTCTCTTCGTTATTTTCGTTGTTTGCTGTCATGGAAATTTTAAATTTATATGAAATTACCGTATTCGAATTAACAAAATTATTTGTTTTTATCCAATAAAACATTTACAATCGCAGAAAACTTTAACTAAAATTTGTTATGGGAAAAATTTATCTCGAAGATATGGAGTTTTATGCCTA
>Ga0207414_1000052_pt1 | contig 54403 bp, 52 predicted proteins | sample PonA231FremontCA_2_FD_187269 | JGI IMG/M metagenome (GOLD analysis project Ga0207414, IMG submission 187269) | Marine sediment microbial community from Fremont, CA, USA - Pond A23 Sediment 1 (SPAdes) | ecosystem: Environmental > Aquatic > Marine > Unclassified | place: USA: Fremont, California...
CCTCGTATGCCTCCCGGAGGCGCTGTCTGGCTGACTTGTCCGAAGCGTCAGCATTTTCTTCTTCGTTGGCGGCGAAATCGAAGTCCACTACGTATCGTTCGAACCCAAGCAGTTTCAGGCCTGCTCCACCGACGATTCCCACGATCAACCCTCCTAGCACGTAGGCAAGAGTCAAGCCCCAGCCAAACGATCCAAAAAGTACGAAGACCGCTGCGGTGTTTACCATGGGAGAGACGGTGAGAAAGGTTATCGTCATCCCAAACGGGACCCCTACACCGACGAAGCCCAGGAAAAGCGGGACGGTCGAACAGGAGCAGAAGGGCGAGATTATTCCCAGCACTCCAGCCAAAGCGTAGCCGACTATCGCTTTCTTACCCTTGAGGAAGTCCCTGATCTTCTCCGGTGGGAGGTAGGTCCTGAGATAACTAACCGCAAATACTACCCCCAGGAGTATGACGGAAATCTTTAAGGTATCGTATATCCAGAATTCCAGGGCGGCCGCTAGCCTCCCCGTCAGCCCCGTAAGGCCTATTAGCTGTACTGCTATGTATTTAAACATGACTCCCTAGGAGAGTACTTCTTTGATCTCTTCGTCGGATGGCACCGTGCCTTTGAACTTGACTTCACCGTCAGCTACGAGGGCGGGAGTGCTCATGACGCCGTAGCTTGCGAACTTAGCGGGATCATCAACTTTTACTACCTCTATCTCGTCCTCTTTGCCCATTTCTCCAACTATATTCTGGACGTCTTCCTTTAGTTGTGTGCAGGTAGAGCAGCCTTCGCTTCCCAGTATTTCAACTTTCATTTGAGTTCACCTCTTGGTACCTTAATTGGTTCGTTAGTTCCAGTAACGTCTCTACTTTCGCCTTTTTCTGACTTCGCATTCGACCCGTTTACCGGCATGTCTCGTTTCAATCAGCCCTGTGGATTTAAGCTTCTTTAGGTGGCGATAAATAACGGATCGATCACGTTCTAGCACGCCTTCGAGCTCGCAGTACAGATTAATTCCTTCAGGTCTAGTAAATGCCTAAGTAACTTTAACCTCTGCGGAGAATTTAGAGCTTTGAAAAATTCATGCATTGTTGCACATCCTTGCATCAATATTAAATCAACCTGTTAAAGTTTTCAACGTTAACGCGATCACAAATCTTGAAAAGCTGTTGCTGGAATCTTATCCGGAAAACCTCAATTGAGGCCGGGCTAACCGGTCTCCGGACTGATTCTCGGGAAGTACTTTCGGGTCCTTTTAGCGACCGAGACCAGAGTAAGCATAACCGGTACTTCGACAAGAATACCTACAACAGTAACAAGCGCGGCTCCGGATTCCACCCCAAAGACGGATATCGCTACCGCCACTGCCAGCTCGAAGAAGTTGCTGGTGCCGATCAGTGCTGCGGGCGCCGCTATCGAATGGTCAAGGTTCAAAAGGTACGTGGCCCCGTATTCCAGCGTGAAGACCGAGTAGGTATAAATCAGGTTGGGAATCGCAATGAGTAAAATATGGAGTGGGTTGTTGAGGATAACTTCCCCCTGAAAGGAAAATAGCAGCACCAGAGTCAGTAAGAGTCCGCCCGTGGGAATTAAATCCAACCATTTAAGGAAAACATTTTCGAACCAGCCCTCGCCGTATCTCCTGATCAGGTAAACTCGCGATAGGTATCCGACCGTTAGCGGAATAAATACGAACAGTATTACCGAGGTGATAAGGGTGTTGTAAGGTACGTAGATTCCTCCTATTCCGAGAAGGAAAGTCACCCACGGCACGTATGCAAACAGGAGAATTACGTCATTGCTTGAGACCTGAACAAGAGTGTAGCCGGGATCACCGTCCGTGAGGTAACTCCAGACGAAAACCATTGCCGTACAGGGAGCCGCGCCAAGCAGGACGGCCCCGGCTATGTACTGGTTCTGAAGCTGGGCCGGTATGAGGAAATCGAATATTTGGGTCATGAAGAGCCAGTAAATAAAGTACATTATAAGTGGCTGTACTATCCAGTTTGCCGTCCAGGTAACGAACAGGCCTTTGGGTTTTTCCCTCACGTCGAGAATGCTCTGGAAGTCAATTTTGACCATCATGGGGTAAATCATGAACCAGATAAGTATGGCTATCGGGATGTTGACCCGGGCGTACTCGATCTCCCCCAGGGTATTTGGTATTGCAGGGATGAACTGTCCGACTGCTATTCCTGCTCCGATGCACAGCGCGACCCAGACCGAGAGGTACCTCTCGAAGAAGGAGAGAGTTCTTTCCGGGGATTTTTCGCGGTTCTCCGCTATCGTTTCGTCACTCACCTTCCCGTCACCTCTTGTTTATTCTCAGTGAATACAAGCTTTTGCATAACTCGAATCTTCAGTTAAACCTTAGTTATCTCTTCCAGAAGAGAATCGACCCTGGACTCTATTTCGTCCCTGATTTTTCTGACCTTCTCTATGCTGGCCTCCGCCGGATCGTCCAGGTTCCATTCGCGGTCGGTCCCTTCCCAGGTGGCGGGACAGACTCCCCGAGCGGAACAGCCCATTGTTATGACGTAATTACAGTCCACCAGTTCTTCCGGTTTTACCTTCCTGGGCCGGTTGCCGGAAAGGTCGTATCCCTTCTCCTCCATCGCTTTGACCACTACGTCATGGACCGAATCGGCCGGATCGGTACCTCCGGAAACCACTCTGACTGATAGGTAGTTTTCTTCGATCTTCTTTCTGGCAAAGGCAGTTGCCATCTGGCTCCTGCCCGCGTTCTGAACGCATATGAAGGCCGCACATTCTCGTTTTTTCGACATGAATCCTCCCATGGTATTTATGTTGAAAACCTACTAGTCGCCTTCGTCGTAACCGACCACGCACTTGCCGTCTTCTCTTAACTCGAGCCTTTCCTCTAACTTTTCCATCTCCCGGGAGTAATCCTCCCTATCCAGGTGTTCCAGGAGCCCTTCAATTAACTCCCTGACGTCCCGGGAAAGGTCGGGATTTATGGAATAATATACCCAGGTACCGTCCCGGTTTCCCCGGACCAGGTCCTTACCTCTCAGTTCCCGCAGGTGCTGTGAGACCTGATACTGGGGGGCATCCAGGGCATCCACGAATTCGCAGACACAGATGTCCCCATCGAACTCTTCCAGTAGGGCCAGTATTCTCAACCTTTTTTCGTGGGCAAAAGTTTTTAGGACTTCTGCGAGTTCTCCAAATTTCATGTTACCACCTTATAGCTATATGTACATAGATACATGTAACCTGCTGAAAATATTTTAACGGGGGTTTTTTAAAATTCAAGCCGAGTACCGGTAATTTATCCATTGATTCTAATATTCGAATTAAAAAATGTCATTTTTAGAGAAATTATTTGATCTCAATTGTGGGAAGAAGTTTGGGAGAGAAGCAGAGCATAGAACGGCTATTTGAGTTAAGGGCGGATATCTAATCAAGTTTCCGGGCTTCTCGTTCCAACCCTGCCAGTCATGCTGAAGCTGCAGGAGGGGCAGTTGGGTTATCGCCGACAGTATAGCCGAGAAGGTGCTTCCACGAGATCTGGATAGCCCGGTAGTTGTCAGGACACATCAACGTGTTTTATCTTTTTAACTAAGATAACCACGCGACCGATTAAATAAATACCGGATACCCGGGTTCAGTACCTCGGTTCAAAACTTAATCTCCCCGTTGGACCTCTAACTCCCCGGGGTCCAGGGAATTGATGATGCCCTTTATCTCTTCTTTATCGGGATCGCTCCTGAGGAAAAGCCCCGTCCTTCTCCTCATCACGTCCTCGGGCCGGAAACTCATCTCGTTCGTAACGGAGTAATAAACCTGGGCTTTGATCGGGACTTCCCCTCCACCGACGGGTTCTTCAAAGTCCGGGTAGCGACTTGCTTTTTCCATGACCTCTCCGGCCTTTGAACCGTACCTGTTTAGCAGAACCTCGGCCTGAAACTCCGAGAGGGAATAGCCGGATAGGAGGATAGACTTTAACTTTTTCCTCTGACCATCTTTTTCCCATGCCCCGGGTAATTTTTTCACGTCCGTAGAGCTATTCGTTCCGGTTTCCATCAAATCAAGCGCTTCTTCCGCCATGGCTCGATATGTCGTGTATTTTCCGCCGATGATGGTATATATCGACCCCTCTTCTATTAGTATCTCGTGGTCCCGCGAAACCTTGAATTCGTCCACCTCTCCCCTGCTGCTCGAGTAAAGTGGCCGAAGGCCGGCAAACTCGGTCAATATATCGGACTCAGTGAATTCCACTCGGTCAAGATAGTTGTTGATGTTGGTAAGCAAGTAATTTCTATCCTGCTGGTTTACAGTGAGTTCGTCCGGAGATCCGGAAAAATCCGTATCCGTGGTCCCGACGAGCGTTCTGTCCTCCCAGGGGATCACGAAAAACAGGCGATCGTCGTGAATCGAGGGGAAGAAGCCGGCGACTTCTGCCCCCAGCGGCGGCAGCACAAGATGTGCGCCCTTTGTTGGCCTGAGGAACCGGGCACCTCCACTTCTCCAGTCGTCCGCCACGTCGTCGGACCAGGGACCCGTGGCGTTGATGATTTTTTTCGCTTCTACTGCGAACTTGTCGTCGTGTAGCTTATCATATATCTCAACTTTCCACGCCGAACCACTGGGTGCTCTGTCTACCTCTTCCACTCTGGCGTAATTTGCTACTTTTGCGCCTTGGCGCCGGGCATCCAGGACGTTACTAAGGACAAGACGAGAATCATCCATCTGGCAGTCGAAGTAGGTTCCGATAGTTTTTAACCCAGTGGTCCTCAGACCGGGGAAGGATTCGACGGCTTCTTCGGGACCGATAAATTCGTGTTTGCCGATTCCCCTCCCCCAGGCCAGCAGGTCGTAAAACGTCAGCCCGGCCCGCAGGGTAAGCGCCGATACGCGTGTTTCCTCGTAGACCGGGAAGAAGAACTTTGATTTATATACCAGGTGAGAGGCGATATCCAACAGGGTCTCCCGCTCCCTCAGCGCCTCCCGAACCAGGCGGAAATCGTAGTTCTCCAGGTACCTCAGCCCACCGTGGACCAACTTGGTCGACCTGCTGCTCGTCCCCTGAGCGAAATCATCCTTCTCAAACAGGGCAACGTCCAATCCGCGCAACGCGGCATCCCTGGCTACTCCTGCTCCAATTATACCCCCACCGATTATCACGATATCGAACTCCTCCGAGGTCATTGAAGTCAATGGTTTCAAGGTTATCACCTGGAAAGCGGTTTAATTAAGACAAAATATAAATATCTCAATTCGTCCACCACATCAATTCTTCGACAGTCAGATCTTTCTAGATCCGGTGTCCCGGGTGGTTGAAGTGTAGAGATATGTCCTTTGCTACCTTTAACGTAATTACTACCGAAGCAAGCCACCAAACACTTAAACCCAGGTCAACACAGGGGCTCGAAACCCCCGGCTATCGACTATTGTAAATTGTGTATTCTCACGCTGAAGTTTTGCCCGGTTAAAGTTTAGGGTCCAAAACTGTAAAGGGGTTTTATAATGGTGAAATACTTGAGTTTCGATAACTTGGGGCTCGACTTCTTCGTCCCGTTCGAACCTGGCACCTATCCCTTCCAAAATTTTGAGTGCTTCTTTTACTACCCTGTGCTCTTGCTCCTGTTCCTCTGTTAGCCTTATCATTTCCTTCCTCCACGTTCTTAAGTTTCTGGTTGAGCTCTTCCGCCTGTTTATGCTCTTTGACCGTTACGTCAACTCTCGATACGTCCTCCAGCTCGGAAACGTACCTTTTAATCTGTTTGGCCATATTCAGGACAAAAGGCGGCGGGCATACGGGAGCAGTTAGGTGGAAATCCACCGATACCGTTCCGTTGTCAACGGAAACTTCGTCGATTAATTCCATTTCTACCACAGAAGTCCCGAACTCGGGATCTTCGACCTTCTCCAACTTCTTCCATACTTCATCTTTTTTCGTCATTGTAACCACCTCTATGAATTATGATCCTTTGTTTCCTTTTTTAGGGAAATGTGCTTCGTACTTCTTTTCTCCACGCTTGAAGACCTGATAGGATTCGGGAACAAACCTTTCTTCTCTTTCCGCCTTCATCTCGTAGAAAAGTGGCTTTGGTTCGTGGTCGTTTAACAGAACCAATTTCTGGCCGGGCTGGAGCGAGTCGAATTTCCTGAAGAATCTTGGGTGCCGTTCCGACGGTGGAACGCCTCTTAAATCGAGCTCCTCTCCTATCTCGTACTCCGAGTCGGAGTCTTTATCCTGATTTTGCTCTACCGGGGCGAAAAAAGTATATCCCATTTCGTCGAACGTGGATTTTATCTTCGACCACTCTTCTTCGGCCAGGACGTCGCCGGCGGCCGGATAGAGGATGTTGTTTTCCTTGTAAATGTGGTTGTTCATCCCTTCGACCAGATAGGTTCCCAGTCGTTTTAATTTCTGCACGAATTCTTCAAAATCAATATCGTCCCGGTTTTCAATTAATTTCCCCAGAGCCTTTTTCTTCTCGAGGTAGTCGTCGTGTTCTTCTCGCATTACCTCCGTCGGCCCGGTAAGCCCCTTCTTCTCGACGGCAGGAAAAAGAGCTTCTTCCTCCCGGTTATGGTGGCTTTCGGCATCCAATAGATGTCTTGAAATATCTTTCAATCGATCCAGATATTCCCCTAGGTCGTCGAAATCTTCCATCGTGTCAAGCTCGTCAATTATTTCATCTAGCTCGTCAAGCTTGTCCAATAGTACTTCGTGCTCGCTCTCCAGTATATTTCTCGGGTGTTCCCTTTCTTCGTCCCGGGAGTCGCTTTCGTTGTCTTTCAGATCTTCCCCTTCCATGATCTCCAGGTGGGGCTCACAAAGCTGTCTTATCTCTTCTACCCCGATATCTTCCTCCTCGGCCAGTTCCTGTTCGGCCTGGGACAGGTCGGTCGGGTTAATTCCCCTAAGTTTTTCCTTTACTTCCGGCTTGATCGACTCCGGGTCTTCACTGGCGTTTATCTTTTTTAGTAACTTTTTTAGCTCTTCTTTTGTATTCATCAAAACCACCTCGATTTTAGACTAACTGTTCAGTAAGGGACTACATCTCCGATAAGTCGGCGATGGTGTTTTCCTTCAAGAAATCGACGATCTTTTCTCTAACCCCAACCCACTCGTCGTGCAGAGGACAGGGGTTATTGGCATGGCATCTATTCCCGTCAAATACGCAGTCGGAAAACGGTTCCGGTCCATCAATCAGCTCTACGACTTCGTAAAGCTCGATCTGAGCCGGAGGTTCGTTGAGTTTAAAACCTCCACCCCTTCCCGGCTTGGACTTTATCATCCCGTGTTTACTGAGCTCCTGGAAGATTTTTGCCAGGAACTCTTTCGGAATACCTGCCGCCTCACTTAATTCCTCGATGGTGGTGTAACCAGCGTCCTTGAGGTTCGCTAACCCAACTAAAGCTTGAATTGCATAGCGAGTTTTTGTAGAGTAAATCATTCCTTCACCTATAATAGAATTATGGATCTTTTTATCTCTTTTAGTTTAAAAAGTTGAGTAAATATATCAAGTTTTTGTTGATTATCTTCCGGTTTATATGATTTGTTTTTGAACTTTGCCGTTGCTCTTTTCTTACCGACCGGATTTAATCTCTCCGACTATTCTCTCCCCTAATTCCACGACCCTCTCCATATCATCATTTTGCGGAGAGCCCTTCACCTCGACCGATCCCAGCAGTTCTCCTGAGGTTCCTTCAAGGAGGCCGGAAAGTTCCCTCACGGCACCACCGGCCCAGCCATGAGATTCAACAACGCCGTAGTACTTTGCAGGGGGATTCAGTTTTTTTGCTAGAGTAGCTACGTAAATTATCTGAGGGTGGGGACCGGCCAGCACGGTCGGGGTCCCGAAGACTATTCCGGCGCTGTCTACCAGCTTTCCGGCCAGCCTATTGAGGTTTTGCGAGGATACCTCGAACGGGACCGCATCGATTCCGGCCGCGGCAATGGTCTCTCTCAGGGTCTTAACCATTTCGGCGGTACTGCCCCACATGGAAATATAGGGGATCAGTATTTTCTCCTTTACTTCGCCGTTCGTCCAGGACCTGTGAGCTGAAATTATCTCCTCGGGGTCCCGATGAATTACGCCGTGACTCGGGGCAATGGTATTTATCTCGTAGTTCTCCAGCTTGTCCAGGGCCCTGGCCGCTCTTGGTCTGAACGGCATCATGATTTCCCCGAAATAGTCCTTTGCGTATTTCAGATAGTCTTCTCCGAACTCATCGGCATAAAGTTTGGGAGTAGCTACGTGAGCACCAAAGAAGTCGGAAGGAAAGAGAATCCCTTCTTCCCTGAAATAAGTGAACATGGTCTCGGGCCAGTGGAGCCAGGGAGCGTCTATGAATTCCAGTGTCTTATCTCCCAGGTCCAGAGTTTCGCCGCCCTCGACGGTCCGGATCTTCTCCTCCTGCAGGTCGTAAAGGGAGAGCGCCATCTCTTTACCCTTGTTTGTGGCCAGTATCTCCGCTTGTTCAGCAAGCGACAGCATGTGGCCCAGGCCGTTCGCATGATCCGGCTCGGCGTGGTTCATAATCAAATAATCCAGGCCCCGGGGGTCCATGACCTGACTGATTTTCGCTTCCAGGTCCTCTTCGAACCCGGGATTAACTGTATCTACCAGGGCCGTTTTCTCTGTACCCTTAATCAAATAGGCATTGTAGCTGGTACCTTCGGGGAGGGGTACCAGTTTGTCGAAGAACTTCCGCTCCCAGTCCCTGACCCCGACCCAGTAAACGTCGGACGCAATCTCTCGTATCTCACGTGGAATAGTCATGCCGTGTCCTCCTCTTATAGCCCTTTAATGAATCTACGATTCCGGTAACGGAGAGCTTCCGCTAATCCCAGTCCAGTAGCCTTCTTTCTCCCTCAAGCTCCCTTATTTCCTTGATGTCCTGTGTTACTTCTACGGTTCCGAGGTATTCCCCCTCGTTGTTTCTGACCGGAAAGTACCTGATATGGACGAACTTTGGTCCCAGGCTGAGCCAAAACTCGGCCTCTTCCCGGTTCCCAGCTTTGAACTCCTCCAGAATGCTGTTGACTACCTCGACGCTATCCGGAGGGTGACAGTTCTGGACCGGTCGACCGAGTACGGTCTTCGTGCGCGGGAATATCCTTTCGCCGCCCGAGAAGTACCGAACCCTGTCGTCCCTGTCGATAAAGGTTACGTCAATAGGCAAAATTCGGAATATCTCGTCCAGTTCGGTAGTATTCAGCCAGCCAAAATCCAAACCTTGATCCCCTTCCCTGACGGGATCGTATTCGTCGGCCTGTAGCGAGTCCAGGTCAACCATGCCTTTGATTTTGTCGGGGAATCTCTCCAGCTGTTCCCTTTCAATTCCCCTGGTGATCTCGTAAGGCTGTTTCGGTTTGGCGTCAGGATTCCATTCCTTACGATCTATTTCGTAGTAGCCGATCCCTTTACTTTGATTGTAAATTGCCAGCCATTCTCCCTCGGATAGCAGCTCTTTTACCGTCGGATAAAGGATATTGTTTTCCCGAAAGACCATGTCTATAACCAGCTGCGAAACTTCTTCTGCGGTATCCATGATCTCCTCAACCGGGGGCTTACCCTCCCAGGAATCCTTATCCATCAGGTTTAATAGATCCTTTATCTTTTCCCTGTTGCTATCGTGCCTCCGCCAGAGGACCTCGGGCACGGAAGTTATTCCCTGTCTCTCGACGTACGGGAACAAAAGCATCTCTTCTCGGGTGTAATGAGTGCGGCCAATTTTATTGAGTTGCCCGGCAAGCTGCGCCAGCTCACCGACTTTCTCCCCGTCAAAACCCCCCTGTTTTAGTTCTTTTACCCGAATTCCCAGCTTCTCGGCGTTCTTGGTTATCTCCTCGTTCTCCCGGTAAAAATTCCGGAGAGGGTGTCCGTCGTCCAGACCCTCCAGGTCGAACTTATCCTCCACGGACTCTCGGAAAAGTTCTACGTGGATGTCGCACATCTTGGATATCTCTTCGGCACTTACACCCTCCTCCATCATCTCCTGCTCCACCATCGGAATTTCCAGTGGAGAGATCTCCCTGAGTAAGTCCTTGAATTCCTCTTTCAATCCGCCTATTTCTCCCTTTTCGTGAATTTCCCGTAACAGTTCCTTGATTCTCTCTTTTTTCTCCTCGTCCTCTTTGCTCATGGGTTTTACCTCCCGTTGTCTTTTTTCAACCATCTGGCCGGGTCATGTCATTTCAGCCAGGATACGGATTGGTAAATTCATACAGAACTTTCCGACCCTCAGTCAAATATTGGCGACTTAAGGCTATCATGGTAGATGGAAATCAAAAAGCTCATAACTTTTTAAGGCCTGGTCGATAACCTCCTAAGTTATCGTGAATTTAATTACAAATCATCTTGAAGCCGAATAGTTTATACGGTAAGTTTAAGTACATGTCAATGCTAACTAATAGTAAAACTATCAAAGGTGGTAAAAATCTTTACGGATAAAGAGGAATTATCAGCTGAACCAGCAAAGATATCTCTGCTGTTGTACAGGATCTCACAGGGGATCAACAAGCTAATCAGGGAAAAGGCAAAAGAACTCGAGGTATCCTCAACCCAGATTCAGACGGTGATCTTTCTATCGGGGGCGCATCCTAGAAACAAAAACGTTACTTCTCTTGCCAGCAGGTTACAGATTGCGCAACCGACGTCTTCCAGGGTGGTTGATTCACTAGTAGATAAAGAACTGGTTAAAAGAGAAAGAAGCGAGAAGGATCGAAGAAAGGTAAAGCTCGAGTTGACGGAAAAAGGGAAATCAATTGCTGAGAGTATAAACGAAATTAGCCAGGTTTTGCAGGACTCGGTCCAGGGTTTGACGGAAGAACGACAGAGGGAATTTAGCCAGGATTTAGTAGAAATAGCCGGGGGGCTGCAAAGCCAGGGGCACCTGAGCACGGCTTTAACCTGTCAGTACTGCCGGTTTTTCGATCGTAACGGTGGGGATTCCGAAGAACACCCCCATCACTGCAGGTTGACCGGAGAGGACATGAGCGAAGCAGAGAGCCAGAGCGAGTGGGTTCACCGGGAATCCGGAATTAATCTGATCGATTAAAAATTTACACAACTTAAAACTCAGGAGGAAAAACTACCAATGAGCATGTTTTGTTATCAGTGTCAGGAAGCGGCCGGCAACGAAGGCTGTACGGTCAAGGGAGTTTGCGGTAAGGAACCGGAGACGGCCAATCTACAGGATCTGCTGATCTGGGTTTCGAAAGGTATTTCCTATTTTAACGTCAGGGCAAAAGAAGCCGGAATCCAGGACGAGGCAACCGGCCTGTTCGTTATCGAAAACCTGTTCTCGACGATTACCAACGCCAACTTCGATGATGAATGGTTCGAGGATAGAATCGGAGAATCGTTTGAAGTCAGGCAAGATATTCGAGAGAAGTACGAAGCCGAAGCCGGCCCGCTGAGCGAGAAAGATCTACCGGCAGCAGCTACCTGGAGATCCCACAGGGTGGACGACCTTTACGAGAAATCCCGGGAAGTCGGTGTCCTGACTACCGAAAACGAGGACATACGGTCCCTGAGAGAGCTTCTCACTTACGGCATCAAAGGAATAGCGGCTTACGCCGATCACGCTTACGTGCTGGACGAAAAAGAAGAAGAAATCTTCGACTTCGTCCAGAAAGGGCTGGCCGCGACGCTGGACGATGGTCTCGAGGTCGACGAGCTACTTAACATGGTCGTAGAAGCCGGAAATATCGCCGTAGAGACGATGGAGACGCTGGATAGGGCCAATACCAGATCTTACGGCGACCCCGAACCAACGGAGGTTAATATTGGCGTCCGGGATAATCCGGCCATACTGATCAGCGGCCACGACCTAAAGGACATGGAGGAGCTCCTGGAGCAGACGAAAGGAGAAGGAGTGGACGTTTATACCCACGGGGAAATGCTTCCGGCAAATGCCTACCCGGCCTTTAAGGAATATGACCACTTCGTTGGAAACTACGGTAACTCCTGGTGGAAGCAAGACGAAGAATTCGAAAAATTCAACGGACCGATCCTGATGACGACGAACTGCCTCGTTCCACCCGAGGACTCTTACTCGGACCGGGTCTATACGACCGGAGTCGTAAGTTTCCCGGGGTTGACCCACATTGAAGACAGAAAGAACGGGGAACAAAAGGACTTCTGGGAGATCATTGATCATGCAAAGGACACGGCACCGCCGCAGGAGCTGGAATCAGGGACGATACCCGGAGGATTTGCCCACGACGCAGTATTGAGTAGAGCGGACGATATAATTGAAAGCCTCCAGTCCGGCGACATAAGGGGTTTCGTCGTCATGGCCGGCTGTGACGGCAGGCATGCAGATAGGGATTATTACAAAGAGGTCGCGCAGGAACTTCCCAGTGACACGATTATATTAACCGCCGGCTGTGCTAAATTCCGCTATAACAAGCTGGACCTCGGCACGATTAACGGCATACCGCGAATTCTCGACGCCGGTCAGTGCAACGACTCCTATTCGCTGATTAAGATAGCAAAAGAGCTCGCTCAAGCAACAGGTGTAGACGACATAAACGAACTTCCGATCTCCTACGACATCGCCTGGTACGAACAGAAGGCGGTCACCGTTCTTCTAGCGCTATTGAGCCAGGGAATAGAAGGGATCAGGCTCGGACCGACCCTGCCCGCGTTCGTCTCCGAGGACGTGCTGGACGTGCTGGTCGATAAGTTCAATCTGAAACCGATTGGATCCGTCGAGGACGACGTCGAGGCGATCCTGGAAGAACTTTAATCACAAACAATACTCGAATTAAACAGGCCAAAGAGTGCAAAAACTGGCGGCCACGGAAAGGTCGCCAGTTTCTTATCTTCATTTTTTCAAGGTTAATTCGGACTATGGTCGCGTTGGTTCGGTTAAGGAAGCTCTGGCGGCTTTCAAACTCATTCGCTGACGCTAAGTTAGGGGTATGCGGGCCCTCTCCAGAGCTTCTTAGTCGGTACTCAAATTGGTCGATAAAAGTGAGACACCTACATTTAACACAAAAGTCTTAGTTGATTCGGAAACTCGTGTTTAATTCCGCCGACGGGGTTGAAAGCCAGCCTCAAAGCCGTTATCAATAATTTGAAGCTAGTAAGCGATTACTAACCAAACGGAGAGAGGAATATGAACAGGAAGGACACCGAGACAAGACAGAAGGAGATAATCAAGGCAACGCTGGAACTGCTAGCCGAGAGCGGGACGCAGAGCCTGACCACGGCGGGTATTGCCGAGAGAGTCGGAATCTCCGAAGCAGCACTATACAGACATTTCGACGATAAGTTCGATATAATCGGTTCCAGTATCGAGTTCGTCGGAGAAAGGATGGAGTCCGCACTCTCCAGGGTTACTGCAGGAAAGACCGGAATCGACAGGCTGGAACACGTATTTTTTCGTCACCTGGAATACATCGAGAAAAATCCTGGCAATGCCAGGTTGCTTTTCTCGGACGACATCCACTTCGACGACGAGGAATTGCGGAAACTGCTCAAAAAAGTGGTTGAAAGGCGAAAAGATTTTATCAAAGAAATTGTCGTGGAAGGTCAGGAAGCCGGAGAAATCAGGACGGGGATAGATCCCGAGAATATTGGTCTAATGTTTATCGGGCTGATCCAGGCCAACGTCCTGCTCTGGTCCCTCTCTGGTCGAAGCTACTCCCTGAAGGAAAACAGTAATTCTCTCTGGCAAACTTTTGCGAAATCCATAACAGTATAATTTTTTTTGTAAAATTGTTAGTAAATATTCACTAATATAAACCGGCGAGGAGGAAAAGTAATGGACATCAGCAAAAAACTGACAGAATGGCTGGAAAAGTTATCCGCGGTGATAACGGGCTTCCCGAAAACCACGATAGTGGTTGTTTTATTGATGACGCTATTCTTTGGTTTCTGGATACCTTCGCTGGAAATCGACAACTCCGTAGACGATATGCTGCCATCCTCCCATCCGGCCAAAGAGCTCTACGATGATGTCACGGAAACCTTTGGCGGTACGGATACGGTAGTAGTTGCCTACCGGAACGATGATATCTTCAGCGTAGAAACTCTTTCCAGAATCGACAAATTGACCCAAAATTTTAACCAGATTGAAGGCGTAAACGATGTCCGGAGCATTGCGAATTCGAATGAGATGGAAAGCTCAGGAGGAACTCTCGAGGTTTCCGAATTGATTTCCGATTCGGGAGTTAAACCGGAGGGCGTCCCGGAAATCGAAAATTACGTGAAAAACTCCAAAACCTTGAGAGGAACAGTCCTCTCCAGCGACGGCAAATACGCCGGATTCCTTGTCGAACTCTCGGAAGGCGCTTCGGATAGTTCCGTGAATAGTGCTTTGAACCGGATAATTAACGAGCATGGGGACCTGGAAAACTTTTACGTCGCTGGCGGCCCTGCGGTAAACGCAGAAATGACGTCGTCGATGAAAAGCGACCTCGTCACCCTGATCCCGGTAGTCGTTGGGGTCCTTGCCCTGGTACTCTACCTCACTCTGAGGACGACCGGCGGGGTTTATATTCCCCTATCCGTCGTCTTGTTGAGTACGATCTGGACGGTGGGTCTGATGGCGCTGACCGGGACGGAGATGTCGATGATCTCTACCACCTTGCCCGTAATGCTGGTAGCGATCGGAGTGGCTGACGCAATTCACATTCTGAATGACTACTACCACAAACTGGGAGAAGGAGAAAAGCTAAAAGAGGCGATAGATACCGTAATAAAGCACATAGGAACGGCAATTGTCCTGACCAGCGTGACCACGGCCGTGGGGTTCCTCTCACTAACTACCTCCCCGGTCAGTCAGGTGATGGAATTCGGTATCTTCATCGGCTTTGGCGTGATGGTGGCGTTGATAATTTCGATCACCTGGATCCCTGCTTTACTCTCCCTGACTGACCACGCGGAAGGAAAAAGGAAAGATAATCGAGAAGAGGAAACCGGAGAACAGGGAAGCCAGATTCTGGCGAATCTGGGCCGGTTCGTCGTGGATCATAAAACGGCCATTCTCCTCATCGGGATACTGATTTTAGGTATAGCTGCTTATGGAGCGACGTTGCTGACTGTGGAGACAAATACGCTGCGCTTCTTCCGACCGAATAGCGAGATCCGGGAATCGACCGAAGTGATTGATCAAAGTTTCGGCGGCTCGGAAAACCTTTCCATAGTGGTAAGCGGTGATATAAAGGATCCGGAGGTGCTGAACGGGATCCTCGAACTGCAAGAACAACTGGGTGAAATCGAGCAAGTTGGTTACTCTATGTCAATTGCGAACCTGATAACCGAGATAAATAAAGCTTTAACGGGAGAGAGAAAAATTCCGGGATCGCGAAACGCCGTATCCCAGGAACTTCTGCTCTATGAAATGTCCGGTGATTCATCAGATTTTGAACAGCTGGTCAATTACAACTACGACAAGGCGAGAATCAACGTCCGGATGGCTTCGGTAAGCAGCAGCAAGCTGGCGGAGATAATTGACCGTGTCGAAAGAGAAGCAAAGGGAATAGCGGGAGATAAATTCGACGTAGAAGTTACGGGATCCAGTTATCTCTTCAAGGTGCTGACGGATCTGCTCGTCCGGGGTCAGGTAGTTAGTCTTTCGATCGCGCTGGTTGCAGTGGCGATTATCGTTGGACTCATCTTTCTTTCAGTCAAGTTTGGCTTACTCAGTACCATCCCGCTTGGCTTTACTATCGGGGTCAACTTCGGGTTGATGGGGTTACTGGGGATACCGCTGGACAACGCGACGACGATGCTTGCCAGCATCGCCATCGGGATAGGGGTCGACTACACGATACACTTCGTCTCGCGCTACAGGCTCAAGCTGGAAGGAGGAGAAAGCCCCGAAGCCGCGGTTATAGCTGCCACCAGGACGACCGGGCAGGCAATCTTCTTTAACGCGGTTGCCGTGGCAATCGGGTTCGGAGTCTTACTCGCGTCGAGCTTTACTCCGATAGCGACGCTGGGAGCGCTGGTGGCCTTAACCATGGTACTATCCGCCGGGTCCGCACTAACTCTGTTACCCGCGGCTTTGTTATGGACGGAGATTCGTGGTTAATTAACGCGTAAATTCACCGAGGAGTGAAGAAAATGATAAACACCGCTAAATTCAGTTTGGTTCGGAAAATGATATTAATCAGCCTACTGGCTTTCGTACTTCTGGCTTCAACTGGTGGCTTAGTTTTATCCGCTCAGGAACTTACCGGACCGGAGATTATCCAGAAGGTAGATAGCGCACCGACTCCAGAAACCACTAACGCAACCTTGACGATGAAACTTGTAAATAAAGAAGGCGAAGAAAAGATCAGGAAGTTAGAGGCCTGGAAAAGGGGGAACGAAGACTCGGTCATGGTGTTCCGGGCGCCGGAAAACGCCGCCGGTACGGCTTTATTAAAGACCGTGAACGATAAAGGCGAGGAGAACGCCTGGCTTTATCTTCCCTCACTCAACTTAACAAAAAATATGAGCCAGGAGGTAAGAAACAAAAAATTCATGGGCTCCGACTTCAGCTATGACGATTTAGGGGCGAGAAATACCGACGAATATACCTACGAACTTCTCCGGGTGGACAACTCGGCTGGAGAGAAAATATACGTGGTTGAAGGGGTAGCAGAAAAACCCGAAATGACTGGATACAGCAAGATTCGATCCTGGGTCAGTGAAAAATACTGGAAGCCGGAGAAAGTCGAGTATTACGACCTGGAAGGGGAGTTGTTAAAAGTTCAGAGGAATTCCAGTATAGAAAAAATCAAAGGTTTCTGGGTCGTACAAAAGATGACTATGGAAAACAAGCAAAAGGGAAGTAAAACCGTGCTGAATTGGAAGGATTACCGGATAAATAAGGAATTACCCGAAAATATCTTCAAACCCGAAATGCTGCCGGAATTCAAAAATGGTGAAACACATTAAGCTGATTTGTCGGGCTAACTCGAAGGGCCCGAAACGTTAACAAGGTATCCTGGGGGTATAACTTGAATGCAACGGCTCTAGTCATCAATGGCTTTGCCATCATTGGGTTTATTATTTCTTTTATCAAGAATAAGGAAAAATCGGTTCAGGCACTGAAGGTCGCCGGGAAGTCTTTTCTCAAAATGCTTCCCATGGTGCTCATAATAGTGGTCCTCGTCGGCCTCTTGCTCGGTTTTATCCCGCCGGGAGGAATTGAGAAGTTCTTCGGGGGCCAGTCGGGGATACTCGGAGCTTTGATCATCGGGGGTGCGGGTGCTATATTGCACATCCCTTCCCTAATTGCATTTCCGCTTGCCGGCTCCTTACGGGAAAGCGGGGCCTCCGTAACTTCCGCGGCGGCTTTTATAACGACACTTACGATGATCGGAACGGTCTACCTGCCGGTTGAAATAAAGATCCTGGGAAAGAAGTTCGCTCTTCTGAGAAACGGGTTAAGCTTTCTAGTCGCCATGGTAATTTCTTTGTTAATGGGGCTGATATTATGAGTTCTACCGACAACGAAACTGGGGACGAAGGGACAATGGGAGGCAAAAAGGAGATGATCCGGGACTGGCTCATCCTGGTAGCGATGATCATAGGTGCAACGGTACTGCTTTCGTTTTTCCCTGCGAAAATTGAGCCGTCTCTCTCGACCGGTATGGATTACCTGACCGAGATGGCCTGGGTCCTCCCGGCGGTAATGATCCTGATGGGGCTTTTCAAAGTTTGGATATCGAGGGAGTTAGTCGTGAAGTACCTTGGGAAGGCCTCCGGCCTGAAAGGGATATTTATCGCCGCCCTGCTCGGCTCTACCCCGACCGGACCGCTCTACGTTGCGTTTCCGCTGGCGGCGGCGATGTTTGACAAAGGTGCCAGGACCATGAACATCGTCGTCTTTCTCTCTGCCTGGGCCGCCATGAAGATTCCGCAGGAGATGCTAGAAATACAGTTCCTCGGACTGAACTTCATGGCAATCAGGTTAGTGTTGACGCTCGTTTCTGTCTCGCTGATGGGACTGGTTATGGAAAAGATCATCGAAAAGACTGATCCTCTGAAAGTTCAAGCCGAGGTTTGAGCTGATCAACAATCATAACAAAACCAATAGAGGTGAAATTATGAAAGTAATAAGCATGGAAGGGATCGAAGGAAAGACGAACAAACGCGGTGTAGAATCCAAACAGCTGATTAAACACGACGATGCACAGGTCATGAATTTGAACCTGGAACCGGGTGACGAGGTTCCGCCCCACTCCGTTCCGGTGAACGTGTTCTTTTACGTGGTTTCGGGTAGCGGAACGGTGGAAATTGGGGAAGAACAATCCGTAGTAGAAGAAAAAGACATCGTTCTCTGTCCTCCTGAAATGGAAATGGCCCTCTATGCCGATCAGGGGAAGGAGTTCTCAGTGTTAAACGTGAAAACTCCAGCTCTATAAACGAACTATAGGTTGTACTATCTCCGGGCCAGGCTGGAGCATTCGAGTCGTTTTTTGCTTGCCGGTAGGGGCTCAATCCAGGATTTTCGCCAGCGTTAGACCGGCGATGAAACCGATTGCCAGGTTAGTGAAGAATGATAGGAGGGCGACCAACAAGGTAACCGCCCATTTGTCCGTTTTCATGCCCGCGGAAGCCAGTTCAAGGGCAATAAAAACGAGAAGTGCCCCCAGAACCGAAATCGGATAAAATGACAAAAAGCTGGCTGAACCCGCTATTAGGGCTATGGCCAGATATACCGTACCAAGAATTAAGTTCGATCCACCGGTTCTCGCACCAAAGCGGTACTGGCCGGACAGGCCGCCAGAGCCGTGACAGGCCGGGAAGCCTCCGAATAGACTGGATACGATACACATTATGCCCATGGATTGGGATAACCTATCGGGGTTTACCTTTGTGTTCAACAGGTCCTTGTACAAAAGGGTTGTAGCCAGTATCGCGTTTCCCACGCTCAGGAAAAACTGGGGCAAAGCGCCTATGGTCACGCCGCGGGAGAAGGAGGTTAAACTGGGAAAGTTGAAGCGGGGAAAGTCCATCAAGGCAATTTTCGGTGCTCCGTGAAGATATATCCCGTAAGCCGCTCCAAGACCCACCACAATAAAGGCGGAAAGGTTGGGGTAATCATATCTCGCCTTCAAGAACAAAAACAAAAGAACTATCCCGATCCCAATAGAGGCCAGCCAGAGGTTCTTCGTTACGTAATCCACCGAAGTTCTCAGCAGGAGCAAGGCAAGACCAAGCTGGACTCCGCGGACCACGCTGAGAGGTACGAACTCGTCCAGCCATTTCATCAATCCAGCTGTACCGGAGAAAAATAGCATCACACCGAGTACAATCCCCCCTGCAAGCGCCTGTTCGTGGGATAGTGTCCCGGCTATAGTCAAAGCCGCCAGAGCCTTCATGGGTTCGACCGGCATGGGAGATTTGTAAAAAAGGCCGGTACCAATCTGGAATATCGCAAAGAAAAGTAACAGGTGAGCCAGGCTTGCCTCGCTAGTCAGCCCGATACCCACTAACAGCGGAATGACGGTTACCGAGTCGCCAAAAGCACCGGATATCTCTTCCAGTGTAAAACGGAAATTGGGCCAGGTGGTTTCTTTAGACATGAGCTATTCCATAATCATTTTTACGGTAATGGAAAATCTAATTACCAAAGTGTTATAACCTCCTGGGAAGAGTTCTTCGGTGCGAAAAGTCGGCTGCAAGGAGAAAAAACAATGAGAAACCAAAAAGTGCCCCAATATCTATCCAGGGACTTCCGCTTCCACTAAAGGAGAACCGAACGAGATCGACGAAATAAGTAAGCGGTGAAAGCTGCGAGATTACCTCACCCCACCCGGGCAGTTTGCTGGTAGGAATGAAGATCCCGCTGACGAAAATTAAGGGGAACTTGATCAGGGTGGATAGCATCATTATATCCGATGTGGTATCAGTGGGAATAGACGAAATCAGTACGCCGATCGCGGAAAAACAGAAGCTGGCAAGGATTATGCCCAGCAACAGTGTTATGAAGTTGAAGGGCATCAAGCCCAAAATCCCCGCTACCGCAAAAACAGTGACGGCCGAAATGGAAAAAGCCAGGGTCATTGAACCCATGATGTCACCTAGAATCATTTCGATCACGCTTATCGGACTGGATACGAGTCTTTCCAGGGTCTTTGTTCGTGTCTCCCAGGGTGCGATAACCGGACTGATCGATGTGGAGGTAAACCAGATGGCCATTCCGGAAAGTCCCGCAATTAACGAAAGTGGAGGCATCTCCCTGCCTACCAGAAAGGCAAAGAAAAAGAAAAAGGGCAACAGAATCCCAAATATTACAACCGGTCCCTTTCCGTAATAAATCTTTAAGTCTTTTTTCGCTATGGAAAGCGATTTTCCCGGCCGTGGCAATCGATACTTACGTTTCAAATCTCCTCCCTTGAATCGTGCATAACCTTTATCATAAGCTTCAACTCGCTGTCAGATGGGTAAATACTTCCTCCAGACTGGGCCCGGAAGTGTTAAAGGATATTATTTTCCGGTTCTCGTTTCTGGCGAAATCGACGACCTCTTCCACGATCTCCCCCGGGTCCGAGCCGTAGAGCCTGTATTTGTCTCCTTCTTTTTCTATTTCCTCTACTGCCGTAAGGCCCTCGAGACGATCAAGGTTATCCTGGCTCAAACCGTTACCGGAGAAGCTAACCAGGGCCGATTGGGTGCTCTGAATGGTGGATTTGAGTTTTTCCGGGGAATCAATTGTCGCTATCTGCCCTTTGTTGATAATAGCGACCCGATCGCACAATTTATCCGCTTCGCTTATGTTGTGGGTGGTTAAGAATATGGTCTTTCCCTGATCGTTGAGGTCTTTTATCCGCTCCTTTATTAACTTTTGACTGGCCACGTCCAGCCCGGCGGTAGGTTCATCCAGGAAAAGGATCGGGGGGTCGTTAACAAGGGCCATTGCCAGGATCAAACGCTGTTTCATGCCTTTGCTGAACCCCTTTACCTTTGAATCCACTCTGTCGGACAGGCCAAATTCATCCAGCAGATTTTTCGTTTTTTCCTTTATTTTTTTCTTTGGCACGCTATAGAGCTCACCGGCCAATTGCATATTCCCCCGGGCGGTGAGGTCTATGTAGCAGTTTGCCTCCTCCGGCGCGATCCCGATTTGTTCTTTTGCGCCGATAGGATCACGGGTTACGTCGATTCCGTCTATATAAGCCCTGCCGGAGTCGGGCCTTAATACTCCCGTAATCATTCTAACCGTGGTTGTTTTGCCCGCGCCGTTGGGCCCGAGAAAACCAAAAATCTTTCCTTGATGCACTTCGAAAGTAACCTCGTCCACTGCCCGTAATCCGTCGAACTCCTTGACCAGACTTTCTGCTTCTATGGATCCCAATTGATACACCTCGTAACCTCAACTTTTTTCGCCAGCCATATTACTGGTTCATTCGATAGTGAGGAACTCCCATGCTTACCTTCCGTTCCAGGTGGCCATCTTCGTGCAAAACTTCAAGGATAAGCGGTACCCTTTCAGCAATGAGACGACCTTCCGCTTCCATCATATCGGGACAAAACCAGCCCTCCTCGCTTTCAGGGCAACCTTCCCCCTCCAGCTTATCCAGGACAAGATCAAATGCCAGGTCAAACAGTTTCTGGTCCTTATCGAGCGCCTTAGCCACTAGATTTTCTTTCCCCTTTTTTATCTCCTTTACTTTTGGGTTCATCTTTTAACTCACCTCCTAATAGATCTATCGTTATCTTCTCGACGGATAGTTTCCAGACTTTTTCCGGAGCTCCTCCGCCCTCTTCTCTATAACGAGCCAATTCGATAATTCCTGCGGAACTTAACTTGGATATGTGATAATATAAATTTTGCTCCCCTGTTGAGTGGCCGGTCCCTTCCAGGTGTTCTCGTATCTCCCCAGTTGACTTCTCTCCCTCACCTAAAAAATGAATTATTTCCCAGCGAGTCGGGCAGTGAAGAGCTCGAGAATACTCGTTGATCTCGTCGATGGTTATTTCAATATCTTTTTTCATCAAAGTTTACCTCTTGATAAGAAGCGTGGTTACCTTTGAATATCATAGCGGACTATTCTTTGTCCTCTTCCAGAAATCTGCCATCATCCCTCGTCTCCGATAACTTTTGAACGTTCTCTCCCAGCCAGCCGATTTTCTCGACCTGGTTTTGATCAAATTCGGGTACGAATGGCTTAATATCCAATAGAGGTGTTTCGTCAATTATGTCCACGTTCTCGATTTCTAGAATATTTCCTTTTACGTCGTCTAACTTTACGATGGACAGACCTATGGGGTTGGGACGGCTTGGCCCCCGCATCGCAAAAATTCCGTGTTCTTCGTCGTCCATGTACGGTTTCTGCCTTAGAGAATAATTTCCGCTGAGATGACAGTGAAATAGCAGGATTATATGAGAGAACCCTTCAAGGTCTTTGAGCCCCTCTTCGTACTTGGGAAAAAGCTCTACCTCGCCCTTTATTCCCTTTGCTCCTTTTGGTTGTATTGGAGTCCCTTCCGCTTCCTCGTGCGGGGTATGAATAATTCCAATGGGTTGATATTTGATCTCGTTCATTAATTCACCTTTTTATGTAAAAATTTACTTGTTGTGCGAACCCTCTATTTGTTCCAATAAAATTGGTCTCTCTATTAACGAATATGCCAGGATCAATATTATTTCTGTGAAGCCGTGGTTAATTAGGTTTAGCTTTTCAGTGAGATGCCTAACTTATCACAAATTTTTTCAGGCCTATTTTCTCTCGCACCAATTTATATATTCCCGTAGTAACTCGTTTTTAAAATATTATAGTAATTAGCTATAATATTCTCAAAAGATTAAAGAATTGGTTTTTTAGTTTAGTTGAGTCTAAAGCTAGAACTGTGAGAGTAAGTATTAATAGCAACTCCTCTTCTTATTTACAGCTCTATTTCCCGGAGGTTATATTGTCCTGAAATATTTTTCACTATCCTTATAGAGGTTTTAGATTTAATTTGGAAAAACCTAAGGAATTGTTAAGTATTGAAAACCCACTGGTTGCTGAATAATATTAACACCGGCTTAAGGATATTCATGGGGGCGTAGCTCTAACGGGAGAGCGCCTGGTTTGCACCCAGGAGGGTGTCGGTTCGAATCCGATCGCCTCCACCAACCCTCAAAACTATACCAGACCAGTTGCAGGTGCTTTTCATGGGATTTTACTCAAGATCACAATTTTTCCCTGTGATTTCTTTAATATAGTGTAAGACAGTTAAGTCTTGAACCCAGCTGGTGGTAAAATTTCTGCTTCAATTATATTTGCTTTGCTCTCGGCGGTACTTTTCGGTCTGGCAACTCCGATAAGTAAAATATTGCTTCAGGGAGTTACGCCCTTCCAGCTGGCGGGCTTGCTTTACCTTGGTGCTGCCGTGGGGCTGTTTCCGGTTACCGTCACTTCCGGTGCGCTCAGCGGATTAAAAGGGATGAGCTCTTCCAACAAGCTTCGCTTACTCGGAGCCGTCTTCTTTGGCGGTATGGCCGGACCGGTTGCCCTGTTATTTGGGCTCCAGCTTGCTTCTGCCTCTTCGGTCTCACTCTGGCTGAACCTGGAGCTAGTATTTACAGCACTTCTCGGTCATTTCTTCTTCCAGGACAGACTGGGAAAACTCGGTTGGCTTGGTTCACTCGGTGTAGTGACGGCCGCGGTTTTACTCGTCCTGGGTGCAGGTATTTCGGGGATAAAGTCCGGCATATTCGTCGGATTGGCCTGCCTCTTCTGGGGGTTTGATAACCATTTTACGGCTTTGATCGACGAGATCCCACCCAGCGCGAATACGTTCTTCAAGGGTGTGGTTGCGGGGACCGTTAACCTGGTAATTGGACTATTCTTGAGCAGCTACGGAGCCGGCCTGACCACGACCGGATTGGCTCTTGTGCTGGGAGCTTTTTCCTACGGGGTCAGCATCGTTCTCTACATAAGTTCCGCGCAGGGGCTGGGTGCCACCAGGGCCCAGATGATTTTCGCCTCCGCTCCCTTCTTCGGGGTAACCCTTTCGGTACTGGTGTTGAACGAGACGCTTTCCCTGCTTCAGATCGCTGCTGCGGTACTGCTCTTTGCCTCCGTGATTCCGCTTCTACTTGATTCCCATACTCACGAGCATGTACACAAAAACCTGACTCACGAGCACCTGCACAGGCACGCGGAGGGCCATCACGAGCACTCCCACGCAAGCGGATGGTTCATGGACCTCATACCCCATCTACACGAACACGAGCACGAGGAGCTCGACCACGAGCATCCTCACTTACCCGATATTCATCACCGGCACGAGCACGAGGAAGGTTAACCCTTCAATCCGGAAATTCTTCGTAGATGTTGAGGTATTTTTTTCCAATATTTCTCAAACTGTATTCTTCGGCAGATTCCTTTGCGTTTTCCGTTAGCTTTCCCCTAACTTCGTTTTCTTCCATGGCCCGCTGGACCAGCTCGACGAATTCTTCCGTCGTTTCCCCTTTCAAACAGCTTTGGCCGTCTATCAGCAAATCCTTATAGGCGGGAAGGTTTCGAGTTACTATTGGTAACCCGTGAGCTGCTGCTTCCAGAAGGACTATTGCCTCGTTTTCTTCTTTTGACGGGAAGAAAAAGAGGTCTCCGGATGAAAGAGCCGCGTCGATGTCGTCGACGTAACCGGTGAATCTTACGTTGTCGGGGGAATTATATATTACTTCGTCCGTCCTGTCTCCGAACAACGAGGACCAGTCCAGAGTCTGGCCGAACCAGAAGAACTGATACTGGGGCAGCTTTCTTGCTACCTCTACGAAGGTTGAGACGTCCTTTCTGGGCTTGACCTGACCGATGGTTATTACCGTGGGGCGGTTCATGTCGTAGCGTTCCCTGTACCTTCTGCGTTCCTGCTGGGAATACTGTATCTTGGAAAAATCTACCCCGTTGCTGACTACGCGGATTTTATCGGGATCCACGTCAAAACCTTTCATCTTTTCCTTGGCGTACTCAGTTGGGGCGATTACCCTATCGGCCGTATCGTAAATTGAGGAAAGCCATAGCTTATTCACCAGAGGTTTAACGAGGTACTGGGAGACCGTGAACCCTCTGTCGATACTCTTTCCGGCATGTACAAAGACGAGACCAATTTTTCCCCGTTTCTGTGCCTGTTTCAGCCTTATGTAGGATGCCGGACCAGGCCAGTTCACGTGGATGGCGTCGTACGGTTCCACCGGTTTGTCTTTTACCTCTATACCCTGAAGCTCAAGTGCCTTGCGCTGGTGTTCAACAGCAGAAGTGATTCCGTGTGCCCCGTACATCATTGGATCCTGGTAGATACATACGCTTTCCATATTCTCGGCCTCGTTCTCCTAGGTTAGTAACTTTTTATCGTTAAAAATGCTAGTGTAAAAAACCAGCCAAAACAAACCAGTTATTTTCCAGAAAAGGGATTGATACAGTAATACAGTCGAGTATAATGCTTTGACCAGGAAGTTATTCACCGGAGGGGTGAGTAAATTGGTTACTGCCGTGGAAGGCGTTGCGGACCATGAAGACGAGATGAGTTCCACTAACCTTGAATTGGACGAGGAAGATGAACCACCGGGTTTATACGCAGGTATAAACGAGCAAAAAATCTCTGACATTCATTTTTTAAGCTGGAAGACCGAGTTCAATCCTCCCCCTTCTTCCAGAGACGGTTCGACGTTCCAATATCCCCCGCGGTATCTCTCCTTGTGGGGCAAACAGCAAGCCCTCAAACCTTTTAGTCCTAGGATTTTTGAGAGCTCTCGGGTTCTCATGATGGGGTAACTCAATGATCTCTTTTGCCCATCAAATTTTCCCTTTGTTCATTCCGTTTAAACGATGATTCCGGTATACAAGAGAAACGTAACTGGATATCGGTGTCGTTTACACAGGGGGATAATGCGTGAAGACGGTTTTTAAGCTGTTCCGCATTTTCTTTAGACTGGGGCTCTTCACCTTTGGTGGCGGTTTTGCCATGATTCCGTTGATCGAAGAGGAGATCATCAAGAAAAATTCCATGCTGCGGGAGGATCAGTTCTTTGACATTGTCGCTTTCACCCAGAGTCTTCCGGGTTCCCTTGCGGTCAACATGTCAATATTCATTGGCTACCATATTTACGGTGTGCCCGGTGCCCTGACAAGCGCTATTGCCGTGGCCATCCCGCCGTTTTCCGTGATACTGCTTATCGCCACGTTCTTTATCAGGTTTATGGATATTCCACTGGTGCAGCAAGCCTTCAGGGGGATTCGGGTTGCGGTGTTAGTGCTCATTCTGCTTGCCCTGAAGCGGTTGGCCCAGAAGGTAAGCTGGAACGTATATAAGATGATACTGGTTGCTGGTATCATAGCCGCTATTAGCGTCTTCGGGGTTCATCCGGGCTTTGCCATACTGATCTCAGCTGCTCTCGGCTACTTTGTCTTTCAGCCGATGGAGGAAAAAGAGGGATAACCATGCTAAAACTGTTATTGATTTTCCTCCAGGTCGGCATATTCAGCTTCGGTGGCGGCTACGCGGCCATCCCTTTTATCGAACAGTTACTCATCGTGAGAAACGAGTGGATGGCTTATCAGGAGTTCGTTGACATCATTGCGATAGCGCAGATGAGCCCCGGTCCAATTGCCGTAAACAGTGCCACTTTCGTTGGCTACAACCTTAAAAGTTTCCTGGGGGCCCTGGTTGCCACCTTTGGCGTCCTGCTTTTACCTTCGATAGTGAGTATTACTCTGGCCCGGTACTTCGAGCGGTTCAAGAAATCGAAGTACATTCGGGGTCTTCTCAAGGGCCTGCGCCCGGCCGTAATCGGCCTGATCGCCACGGCGGAAATATCCATTGGCAGGACGGCTTTCGTTGGCTACTCGATCTTGCCCATAGTGAAAAACGTGGCAATTGCCCTCATAGTTTTCGTATTTTTGGATATAATGGATCAGCATCCAATTGCTGCAATCGTCCTGGCGGGGATTCTGGGAATGTTATTTTATTGATATCGGATCTTGCGGTCAGCTAACTTGTCTTGTATTTAACTACCTCGCGGGACGAAGAGCCGTAACGTTAACTGAAATACGGCAATCAATCAGTCCCCAGGCGGGACAACCTCATCGCGTTAGTCGTTACTCCGACCGTCATACCAGCATCGCCGAGCAGTACGGCAAGAGCAATGGTGACGTAGCCAAGCGGTACTCCGACTGCCAGCAGGGCCTTGAGGCCGAGGCTCGTAAAGATATTTTGCCTGATAACTCTCTTTGCCTGGTGGGATAGCCGCTGGAGGTAAGGTAATCTCGATAGATCGTCCTTCATCAAAGCTATCTCCGCGGTCTCCAGCGCCGTATCCGTACCGGCAGCTCCCATGGCTATCCCGACGTCCGCCGCGGCCAGAGCCGGGGCATCGTTGATTCCGTCGCCGACCATGGCAACCGAGCCGTATTGGTCGGACAGCTCCTTGATTGCCTCCACCTTCTCATCCGGCATCAGGGACGCCCGGTAGTCTTCGAGACCCAGTTGCTCCGCTATGGCTCCTGCCGTGTTCTCGTTGTCTCCGGTTAACATAATGGTTTTTACTTCGGACGACTTGAGTTTTTCCAGCGTAGCTCTGGCCGACGGTTTTAGCTCGTCCGCCACGGCGACGATTCCTTCGAGCTCATCGTTGGTTGTAACAAGAATCACCGTCTTCCCCTCTTCCTGTAACCTTGGAATCGTTTTTTTCGTCAGGTTGAGGCAGTTACCCTGATTGCAGAGCTTCGTCGCCTCCTGGTTGATCCTTGCCTCGCTGCTGGAGTGGTGCACGTGGCTGAGATCGAACCCCAGTTCTTCCATCAGCGAAGGCTTGCCGGCGTAGTGCTTTTCCCCTTTCAAGCTGGCTGTCACTCCCTTACCGCTTATTTCCTCAAAGTTTTCAATGCCGTGATCGTGGTTAATCTCGTGTTCTGTTTCAACGTGGTTGACTATGGCTTCGGCAATCGGATGGTCGCTCCTTTCTTCGACACCGCAGGCACATTTTATCAGGTCTTCTTTGCTTTTGCCGTTTAACGGAATGACGTCCGTTATGGTCAGCTCGCCCCGGGTCAGGGTCCCGGTCTTGTCGAAAGCCATGGCCTTCACCTCGCTCATTGTTTCCAGGGTTGTACCGCTCTCGATCAATACGCCGTTTTTGGCGGCGCTCGTAATACCCGAAACCACGCTTACCGGGGTACTGATTACAAAAGCACAGGGACAGGCAAGTACCAGCATCGTGATGCCCCGAACAAACCAGCTGGCCCAGGGCTGGGACAGGAAAATTGGTGGAATCATCGCAACCGCTACTGCGACAGAAACGACTGCCGGGGTGTAGTAGGATGAAAACCTGTTAACGAACCTTTCGTGTTTTGTCTTCTTGCGTTCAGCATCTTCCACCATCTCGATGATCCGGGATATGGTGCTCTCGGATGAGCGGCTTTCCGTTTTGATTTCCAGGTAGCCCTGCTGGTTTACCGTCCCGGCGTACACTTCATCTCCCCGGGATTTGTCCAGGGGGATGCTTTCTCCGGTTATCGGGGCCTCGTTGACGGCCGTTTCGCCTGTAATGACCGTCCCGTCCACCGGAATCCTGGTTCCCGGTTTGATGATGACGGTATCACCGATTTCCACTTCTTCAACGGGAAGGGTTTCCTCCTCGCCGTTTCTCCTTACAGTTGCCGTATCCGGGGACAGGTCCTTTAGCTCTCTTAGAGAACCCCTTGCTCTCTGGACGGAGTAGTCCTCGAGCAGTTCGGCGAAGTTGTACAAAAACGCCAGCGTTGCCCCCTCGAGGAAGATATGTTTCCCGCCGAAAATACTGGCCAGAATGGAGCCGATAATGGCGGACGTCATGAGCAGGTCGATACTCAAATTCAGTTCCTGTAAGGCACGGAACCCGTTCTTGATTATTACCTTGCCGGCAACAGCTATACCGGCCAGGAAAATAAAGTCAGAGATGATAAAGTTGGTGCCCTGCCAGGCCAGTATAGTTGAGTTATAGGTTCCCAGGCCGAAGTGTAAAACCAGGCCCGCCAGGAGAAGAGCTCCCCCTATCCAGTTCTTCACGGCCCTGGGGCTGGTCCAGACGTTCTTGACCCCGGTTGCGCCACTACCATCGTTCAGAGCCTCACCCTCGGATGGGGAGCAGGTTCGACATACTGCCTCGTTTTCCTCGGTACTATTTTTATTCTCCGGCATGGTCGATATACTCCTTCACTATCTTGATCACGTGGTCGTCCTTGATTTGGTAGTACTTATGTCTACCCTCCTTGCGGTAGTCCACTAAATTATTGTCCCTCAGGGTCTTCAGGTGGTGGGAGGCGTTGGAAAAGCTTTGATCGGTCCTTTCGGATATTTCGTGGACGCACTTTTCCCCTTCCGCGATCTCTAGTAAAATTTTGATTCTTGACTGGTTACCAAGAAGCTTAAACGTATCAGCCGTTTTCTTGATTTTTTCTTTCATGGTTATCGCTGCAATTTTAGCAATACTTGAATATTGATTCAAGTATTTAAGTAATTTTTGAGCCGACAGGTTAAAGTTTCTGAACAAGGTAACTGCGATCAGTTCGTGAGATGACCCGTTTATCGGCTTCTCTTGAAGAGCAAAAAGAAAAATATTGCAAGAGATCCGATAATTTTACAGGTAGCAGCCAAGCTCCACCAGTTTCGAGGTAATATCCATCTGGAAGACCTTGACCTCTTCCGGCAGGTCGAGCAGGACCGGTGCCAGGTTTACTATTCCCTTGATTCCGGCGGAAGCGAGTTTATCAGCAATTTCCTGGGCGCCGGAAGCCGGGACCGCCATGATAGCTATCTTGATGTCCTGCTCCCGGATGGCCTCTACCATCTCCTCGGAGGGCTTTACCTGCAAGTCACCGACTTTGGTGCCAATGATTTCCGGGTTCCTGTCGAAAGCCAGGGTTATCTCCACTCCCCAGGGGTCGAGGTTTGTCCCTTCCAGCAGGGTGCTACCCACGTCCCCTACTCCAATCAGGGCTACTTTCCGACTGGACTGCAGGTTTAAGAGGTCCTTTAGTTCGTCAAGCAGTAGCGGGACGTTGTATCCCCGACCTTTGGTACCGTAATCCCCCAGGTAGGAGAGGTCCTTGCGGAGGATGTAGGGACTAATTCCCGGTAACTCCTCGACCAGCTGTTCGGAAGTTACCCAGGTGCGCCCGCCCTCGCAGAGTTCCTCCAGCTGGCGCAGGTAAAGGGGCAGCCTCCCTCTGGTTTCTTTTGGTAGTTCCGTTTCCTTTTCGATCCTACCTTCGGTGCTCTTCACGGCTCTCACCACCCCTAAAAATTAAGAAAATAACCTTCCTTTGTTTTATAGACCTATTTTTTCTCGATGTATAGTTCGTTGTTCTGAAAATCGACCTTTTTGAGGTTTCCCGAAACCTCCTTTTTCTCGCCCAGTAAGTTAGTCAAAACAACTTTATCCGTTTCTACCTCGAGCGAAGCTACGTCTTCCAGTACTGGTTCCGAATTGTTGCGGTCTTCCAGGTAGGCTTTCGATAGACACATGTTAACCCTCCCTGAGAAGTTCGAGCGCTTCAGTTAGATGGGACACCCCATCGCTTATGGAACTTGAAGCTTCGTTCAGGAGTTCATGGACCTTTACTTTTCCCAGTTCCTGAGCGGTATCGGCCCACTCGTTAATTTCATTGCCGTGGTCTTCGTTGTGCTCGATCCCGTGCTCCAGCAGTGCTTCCAGCTTTTCCTGCTTTTTCTCTTCATCTTGACCCATATGATAACACCTCCGGATTTAAATCCTGTTAATTTTACACTTAAGTTCTGGTTCGGCGATATTTTAGCTACGCGACTTTGAGCCAGGACTCTGCCCGATACGCCTTTATTGAAGGGTAAAAATTGACCTACCTGCTCAATTCTTGATCGTTGGTCCAGACTTAGGACAACTCTGGCGTACCGGGCAAGAGTTCATGGTTCCGGGTCAAAGCGTTTTACTCTTCTATTAGTCTCTACCACTATGCCTCTGCGTACATCGTTTCTTTCAGTCCGAGCTCTTCCCGTTTCCGCTCTATGTGGTCAATCATCATTCCGGCTGCTTCCTTCGGGTCCTCTTCGAACCCGAATTTGCCGCCAACGACGTCCTCTATTTCTTCCGTTAAGTAATCCATGACCTTGTCGGAACCCGTGACCGGGAATGGCTGATTCAGTACGGTGTAGACGCCAGAAGCCACGAAGTAAAAGCCGATGGAGACAGCTTTCTCGCTCATCCACTCCGGAGCTGCGCCGGCTACCGGCAGGTCGGAAATGTCGTCACCCAGACCACCTTCTTCGACCACGTTGGTTAACAGGGTCAGAATCCTGCTGTTGTCGACGCAGGAACCCAGGTGGAGTACCGGCGGTATCCCGACGGCCCGACAGATCTCGGTCAGACCATCGCCGGCAAGGTCAAATGCGGTTTCCGGTTTCATCAATCCCGTTTTGCCGTCCGCTATGGCGGAACACCCCGTCGAAACCACGAGAACATCGTTCTTTATTAGTTCCTTCGCCATCTCCGTATGGTTGTAGTCGTGGCAGGTTTCCGGGTTATTGCAGCCGACGATTCCTGCCGCTCCCCGGAGTCGGCCATCCATGATTGCGTCGTTCAGCGGCCGATAAGTGTTTCTATAGGTACCTCCGAGGAAGTTGAAGGCGGACTCGGTCGTAAATCCTCCAACCAGGTCCTCCTTTTCGTCCGGAATTTCCGTTTCGTCTTCCTTGCGTTCCGGAAAGTTATTGACACCCATCCTGACGATTTCTTTTGCGGTCTCCATCGCGTGCTTTTCGCTGAATTCCATGTGCTCGACCCCCGGGAACTTGGCCTTGGGCGAGGTGCTGATTAGTTCGGTGTGAAATTCCTTTGCGGTCTCCGAAAGGGCCGGCATTATGCACTGAACGTCGACCATCATCAGGTCTACTGCACCGGTCATCAGAGCCAGTTCCTGCTGGAGGAAGTTCCCCGCTATCGGTACCCCGTGTCGCATCAGTATCTCGTTGGCCGTACAGCAAATTCCGGCAACGTTGATTCCCTCGGCACCCTTTTCTTCGGCCAGTTCGACCAGTTTCGGATCCCGGGCTGCTTCGGTAAAGACCTCGGACAGTGCCGGCTCGTGCCCGTGAACGATCAGATTGACCTGGTCTTCTTCCAGTACTCCCAAGTTGACCTTTGCCTGCAGGGGTTCGGGCGTTCCGAAGAGTACGTCCTGGATATCGGTAGCCACCATGGAACCGCCCCAGCCGTCCGAAAGCGCCGCCCTCAGACCCTGTCTCAGAATGTGGCGGTAGTCCGTATCCACGCCCATGTGGGTTCTATGCATTATCTCGACGATTTCCCGATCGATTCCCCTCGGCGTTATACCTTCCTCTTCCCATTGCTCGTAACGTGCGTCCGGTGCCCTTTCGGGCAGGTTCAGTTCACCTTCCTGGCGGCCAAACTCTGCCAGTGCCTCTTCCGCTACCGCCTCGGCGAGCTCTTCGATATCTCCATCCCTGGAGACCCCAAAGTCGCCTGCCAGCTTCTTCAGTTTTTCCTCGTCCTTGATCTCGTAATCCGGGTCCTGACCTTCTATGGCTTCTTTGAGAGTATGCACGACGTCCCGGCCGTGGTCGGAGTGGGCCGCGGCGCCGCTGGCGATCATTCGCACCAGGTTTCGCGCGGCGATCGTTGCCGCCGTTGCCCCGCAGACCCCGGTATCGGATTTACCAGGGATAATTCTGCACGGACCCATGTTACAGATGCGACAGCATATACCGTCCTCCCCGAACTGACACTGAGGTTCGACGTTATCTAGCCTGTCCCAGGCCGTTTCCAGGTCGTTTTCTTCGGCGAAATCCAGTAGCTCCTCCGAAGCGGGATCTATGGTTTTCTTTCCGTTACCTTCAGTTTCTTTTTCGGACATTTTCTCCCTCCTTTAAGCTTGTGAATTCAATCGTTAATAGGCCTAATCCATTCTATACGTTTCGACAAAAGAATCGCTGTAAATTTCGTTGTTAAGTACCATCTCGGCCGTAGCAACTGAGTTAATGAGCTTTTGGTCCAGGACGTCACAGATCGCGGCATCCAGACCGCTGGCCATGGCCATTACGAGAAAAGTCCGGTTAATCAGACTGCGCTCGCTCGCCTCGGAGGACATGTTGCTTAGCCCCAAAGACAGGTGCGGTCGAGGGTCGGAGAGGTTCTTGAGCTGACTGATTGCCTCCAGCAGGTTTGAGGCCTGTTCCTGCATGTACTTGAGCGGCATTGCCACGGGGTCGATAAATAGGTCGTCCGGTTCCAGCCCGGCACTGTCGGCCCGCCGGAATATCGTCGAGGCTAGCTGCAGCCGTCCCGCCACGTCCTGCGGTGAACCGTCTTCGTCGCTGGTAACTCCGATGATCGAAGCACCGTAATCGGCGGCCAGCGGGATCAACTCTTCCATCTTTTCTTCCTGAGCGGTCGTGGAGTTAATCAGCGCATCGCCCTGGCAGGTCTGCAGGGCCGGTTCGACTATTTCCCTTTTCTGAGCGTCTATACAGAGCCCGGTATCCACTTCGTCCTGAACCGCTCCCACCAGCCAGACCATGTCCTCGGGGTCCTTCGATGCTGCTCCCAGGCTTATATCCAGGTAGTCGGCACCCGCGTCGGTCTGTTTCCTCGCCAGGTCCTTGATGACTGCCGGGTCCCTGTTTTCAAGTGCGTTTTTTACCTCGCTAAAGCCCGTATTTATCCTTTCAGCTATCAGTATCATGGAATAACCTCCTGATCTAATTTATGGTCGTCTTCGTTAGTCTTTATCGCTCATCAACCTGTCAACCGTGGTCTCGGTTTCCTCGAAAGCCTTCGGGTGACGGATTACTATCAGATCCGCGCCGGCCTGCAGGTAGTTTAGCGCCGTGGTCGCTTCCCAGGCCGGTCCCCTCTTCTCGGGCTCACCCCAGCCCGGTCTCTCCGCTTCCGGGGCTTTTGCCTCTTTGGCCTTCCAGACCTCGCCCCCTATATTTGCCATTAGCGGTTGCCCCATCAGCTTATCTCCCTTCAATCCTGCCAGTCTGCTTCTCTCCATAATCGAGTATACGTACTCGTTTCCGTAACCGAGAGAGGGTGAAGTCGGGAAAATCACTAGATCTTCCAGGGCGAACCCCGCTTCTCGCGCCAGCGTGTTTACCTGCTTGGCTATATTGATGTCCACCGGGGACTCCGCGACGACCTTGTGGCCGTCGGCCATGCCCAGTGCGGCTAGGGTGCGATAGTTGTCCTCCGTGATGGTCCCGAGCAGGCAATTCTCACCGCTAACTGCCGGTGAAACCTGGGTGAAGACGTCGTTGTCCTTGTCGTCGTCCCCGCAGCCCCAGATAATCATGGGCAGGGACGTTGCTTCCATGACCTTTTCGACTGTTTTTGCGGCCTCTTCCGGGCTTTTATCTTTCCCGCCCGGCTTGCAGCCTTCCAGTTTGAGACACAATAACTCCGGGTCGAATTCTTCCTCGTATTTCCGAGCCCATCCGACGGGGTCGTTCATTACGTCCTCTATCGGTTCCTTTAGTAAGCTTGGCCAGCCCTCCGGTGGGACGTCCCAGACCTCCAGGCCAAGGGCCGGGCGATTGGGTACCGATCCCTCAAAGTCGAGAAAAGGGGCGGCCGTTTCCCCGCCTATCGTGACAGTGCTCGATCTGGTTCCCCCGTCCTCTTCGGTTGCTCCTATAGTGACGCTCGTTATCTCGTCTTCCCAGCTATTTTTTACCTCGGGTATATCCATTGAAATCACCTCTCGTTATTTCTGTTTCAGTGTCTTGGCTGATTCCGGCACAAATTCTTCTACCATCCGGCTGACTGCCTCCGCAGCCGGAGAGTCGTCTTCCAGTTCCGCCAGCGGTCGAGCCTCCCAGCTGAGCTGGCGCACGTTCTCGTCCTTTGGAATTCGACCCAGTACTTCTATACCGAGCTCGTTAACCATATCTCGAGTTTTTTCCGGCAAGGTTTCCGGTACTTCGTTGAGCACGAGGTAATTGCGAGTAATTTCTATCCCGAGCTCATCCACCAGTTCGTCGATCCTCTCCGCGGCCTTCAGGGCCACCGGGTTGGGATCGCATACGGTCAGCAGTACGTCGATACCCGAAGTCGTCCGGCGTGACAGGTGTTCCAGCCCGGCTTCGTTGTCGAGCACTACGAAGTCGTAATTGTCCCGCAGGTTGCTCAGGTAATTCCTCAGAATGTTGTTGACCGAACAGTAGCAGTCGGGTCCCTCGCCTCGCCCCATGACAAGCAGGTCCTTGCCTCTGCCTTCAAGGATTAGCTGCTGTAGCTTGTATTCTATCCATCTCTTCTTTGACATCCCGGCCGGTACGTCGTCGGCCCGATTAAATTTTGCCTCCAGCTGACCGATGGTTCCGTTTATCTCGAATCCAAGGAGTTCGTTCAGGTTGGAATTCGGGTCCGCGTCTATCGCCAGAACCGAGCCGATCTCCCGCCGGACCAGCTCTCTAATAACCAGGCCCGATACGGTCGTCTTGCCTGTTCCTCCTTTACCGGCCACGGCCACCGTAAAGGTATCGCCGGGCTTAACTGAGTTGCCGGCCTCATTGTTGTTGTTGCTCATCCCGTTCACCTCCATTTCTTTTGCCTGTTACCGAACTAAACTGTGTCAAATCAGTATGGGGAAGAAATTTGGCAGCCTGAAATTCCTCGAAGTAATTCTGGTACTCCATCAGGTCGTAATAGGTAACTGATTCGGAAATTTCCCTGCTCTCCTGGTAAGCTTCCCGCGAGAGTAGCGCGGCTTTTGCCCCTTTAATCGAGGTATTCCCGACGAATTTGATTTTGTCCGCCGGAAGGTCGGGGATTAAGCCGAGAACTTTTGCCTTCTCTCTATCCAGATAGGAGCCGAATCCGCCGGCAATCAGCAGTCGGTCCAGGTTCTCGAGCTCCAGGTTCAGGCTCTGCATCAGGGCTCGCGCTCCGGAATATATTGCCGCCTTTGCATTTATGAGGTTTTTAATTTCCGATTGGTAGATTGAAATTTCTTCCCCGTTCCCGTTGCGTGCGTTCTCTTCGAGTACGATTTTTGCTTCTCCACCCTCCTTACGGACCCGCTCCGAGCTGTCCGGTTTCAGCTTGCCGGACCTGTTGGCGTAACCGCCTTCAACCAGGCTCGCAACCAGGTCGATCAATCCTGAGCCGCAGATTCCTTTTGGAGTCCCGTTTCCGATTACCGAATAGATCAGCTCTCCGTTCGCGATTTCGACCTTATCTATCGCCCCTTCTCCCGCCTTCATCCCCGAACCGATGCCAGTTCCTTCGAAGGCGGGCCCGGCCGAAGCGGCGGCGCTAATCATCCAGTTCTCGTTGCCGATCAATATCTCTCCGTTGGTGCCGATATCTGCGAGCATTGTCAGCTGGTCGCTCCTGTTTATCCCTGTTACCAGGACGCCGGCGGTGACGTCGCCTCCGACCCAGCCACCCATTGCGGGCAGGAAGTAAATCAGCCCGCGCGGATTTATCTCGACCCCGAGCTTGCTTGCCCGGACAGGCGGTGGTTCGGTGGCATTCGGAACGTAAGGCTTTTTTCTGATGCTTGAAGCGTCGAAGCCATAAAACAGGTGCATCATCGTTGTATTACCGGAACAGACAACCGAGCTAATCTCCTTGGGCTCCAGTCCTTCCCGAGTTGCGAGTGAATAAATCAGTTCGTTGATATCTTCTATGACTGCTTCTTGAAGGCCCTCCGGGCCGTTTTCCTCGGCGTAGCGGATTCTCCTGGTCACCTCTTCTCCGTGCTGCATCTGTGAATTGTACCTGGCATCGGCATCGATGGTTTCTCCGGTTGTCAGGTCGACCAGATGTGCCACGAGAGTTGTCGTGCCAATATCGACGGCTAGACCGAAGTGACTATTGGTGGTGTCGCTGGGCTCGAGTTCGATTATTTCTTCCGCTCCATCGCGCCAGCCGGTTGTGGCCGTGACACGCCAACCGTTTTCCCTCAGTTTCCTGGAGGAAGTTCTCCGTACTTTCAGGTCCGCCCGGACCCGGGAAAGGTCCGCTTGCCTGCCCAGTTCCCTGTTAACGCGCCTCTGGTCCGAGACGTTATCGCCGAGAGTGGGCTCCGGCAGGTCAAGAAAGTGCTTTCGGACAAGGGGTTCGTGACTTTCCGCTTCCTCCCCCTGGTTGGAGATCAGGCCGCTGAACTTTCGGGAGTCCTCATCGACCAGGATTCTCCCCTTTTCGGCGGTGCTTTCGGCGGGGACCTCGATCGCGGCGTCGCTCTTGATCCTGGTCTGGCAGGCCAGGGTGTAGCCCGCCTTTACTTCATCAATTTTTAGTGTCGCCAGACTGTCTACTTCCGTATCGCCCTCCAGCACCCTGACCTTGCACTTGCCGCAGGCTCCCTTGCCGCCGCAAATGCTGTTTATCTGGACCCCGGCTTCCGAGGCGGCTTCCAGGAGCGTGGTTCCTTCAGGCACCTCCGTTTTGACCTCTCTGTCCAGTACGGAGAACTTTACTTCAGGCATGGCCCTCCATTAACTAATCTACCATTCCTCTCTCAGGTAACTCGGTATACTGGCTGCGTCTTCCGGCCCAACTTCCACGTCCCAGCCGCTTTCTTCCTGCACGGACATTCTCAACTGGGGTACCAGTCCCGGGATTATCAATCGATCATGGTTGACCTTTTCCATGGCTCCCTGCTCCCGGACCGTCTCTACTATTCCTTCACCCGAGAGCTGGTCGTCCGCGTAAGCATTTAAGATTCCGAGCCCACCAGTATCCTTAACGGCGACGTAGGCGGAAAACCCGGCGTCCTCGAGCTCGCCTTCGACGCTGTAGTAGGTAAGCTGGAAGTTCGTCGTGAACAGGACCGGAGATGTGGGTCCGGGATCGCCAACCTCGTGCAGCTTGGAATCGACCGAACTCTGAACCTGTGGGTCGACGTATATATGCTGTCTGGTTGCGAGAGTCGGGAGAACCTGCCATGGTTTAGTCGTATCCATGGTCAGAACCGAGCAATACTTGAGCACGTGGCTCGCCCCTTTGGCGACCTGCTGGTAGGGGTTTTGTTCGTTTTCCACTCTTGCCATTAGCGGGTAACCCAGGGGCGAAAACTCCTCCTCGATCGCGAGCCGTCTTAGCCTGGTGAACTTTTCCAGCGCGTCGCCGAGCTTGGAATATTCTGGAAGGAGTACCAGGTCTTCCACCCCTTCGTCCGTAATCATTTCCGTCAGCTCGGCAAGTTCTTCCAGGCTTTCCCCCTCGACGGCCATCGGGCACTCGTACTCTTTTGCCTGTTCCGTCATTTCCTCCCAGTTCTCCTCTGTCGCCCTGCCGACAAGTGGGTTGCCGGAACCGATTGCCTCGAGGCCTTCTTCTATTGCTTTCGGCTCTTCCGACAGGACGATCAGCGGCAGTTCGGTATTTTCGTCGACCTTGCGGACGAACTCCCCGAATTCGCCCGGGGACAGGCTCGAGTTGGTTACCGAGACCGCGTCAACGCTAATAACTTCGCCGACCCTTTCGAATTCCAGCTCCTCAATTTCCTCTGCTCTGGAGCCGATTTCCGCCTCGTCTACCGCGTCACTTAACCTGATTCCAATTACTGTTGGTCGCTGAAACTTCTCTTCGTGCCGGAACTCAACTGTTTCTCCCCCGATCTCCAAAGCTTCTTCGCCTTCCCCGATCTCGACGATCTTCATCGGCGGGGCCGAGGAAGCAGCCAGCTTTTCCTCGGCTGCTTCGGACACGTGCGGACACTCGTCCAGCGAAACCTGGTTGTTGGCCAGCTGCATGGCAAAAGCCATGCAGGTAGGGAAGTTGCAGTCTCCACAGTCCGTCTGGGGTAGTTCCTGGTAGATCTCCATCGCGCTTAAGTCAGCCATTGTTATCTCCTCCCTATAGGTTCGGGTCGTTGTACTCTTCCATCTCCATCATTGGTGGGAACTCCAGGGTAGGATGGTCGACTTTCTGAACGAATTCGGTGATTTTTTCGGCCTCGGTTCCGTCTTCTTCGGTCGCGATTTTATCGTAGAGTTCCGGTTTCCCGATATCGTCCAGTTTGTCCCTGAGTCGGCCCGAAATTTCCTCTTTCAGAACCGAGGGCATCCAGACGACTCGTTCCAGACCGGCATGGCCGTCGGGTACGTCCGCGGAAATGAACTTGTCCGATGTAATGTAGACCTTGCCTATTCCGATGAATCCCGGAGTCTGAATTCCACCTCCGACCTGTCCGGCCATCGTCGAGAACGTCATTCCGACAGGGGTCGTGCCCTGGTACTCCCGCGAGACTATGATTACTCCGTTGGCCTGGGGCAGGTTGGCGACGATGCACTCAAAGCAGCCGCAGGAGGTCATCGGGTCCACCATCATCGAATAAGCGCTGAACCGGGGTAGGTTGCCGTCGGTCTCGTCTTCCAGGTATTCGTTTACCCCTTCCCACTGGCCGTAGGTTTTATCGATCACTTCTCCCTTCTCTACGGGCTGGTTCGGCCCGTTCGGATCCATCTCGTAACCGGCTTTTGCGTCCAGCCATGTATAGGCACCGCAGAGACCGAGCCTTTCCGGCGTTACGATACAGACGTGGTCCGGAGCAAAGGACTGACACAGGGTACAGGAGTAGAACTTGTCCACGTCATCGTCCTTGGTTCCCTGGATTCTTTCGTCACGCTGGTGGTATATCTCCTTGGCTCGTTCCAGCGGTTCTTCTATCTCTTCTTCGTCCGTAATCAGGGTAACCTGAACCTTGTCAATTACAGAAGAGAACTCGTTCTTGATCTGCTTGATCAGGATCTCGGCGATGTGTTCTATCCGAAAGCCCTTTTCATAACTGTCCTTACTGATCCTTATCCAGGGGATTGCCCTCTGGCCCATGTGGAAAACGCCGCGGGCCCAGCCGATGAATTCGTGAAACCTGCGTTCGACGATGGTCTCGAAGTCCTCCTTAAACTCTCGTCCGGCGACATCGACCTTGATCCCGAGCGGAAGTGCTTCCCCGACTTCGAAGTCACCGTCCAGGGTCGGACCGACCACTTCGACCTTTTCGTCCTCAACTTCGTCCATCGGCCGATTCCGGAGTAACTCGAACGCGTCGCTCGCGTCGCTGCCGAATTCCACGTACATGTCCTCCCTGCGGACCGATTCCCCTTCGAAGCCCGCTCCGTACGGAACCGGGATATCCACTTCCATTTCCCCGACGTCGATGTTCCTGACCTCGATTGCCTTGTTTACAAGCCGGTCCTGAGGCACGCTGGAGACCACGTGCTCGTATTCCGTCATCCCTGACGGCGCAATTTCCGGGATGTCGACGTTTGAAAGCGTGGGGAAGCCGAAGCTGAGTGCACCGGCCGCAGTGGCGTACTTCTCGTCCGCGAGTAACTGTTCTTCGCCGGCCTCGTCGTCGGCCCCGAGGGCGAGCACGAAGGCATTGACCTTTTCCTTGTTGTAAAGCAGGATATCCTTTGCCTCTTCCAGTCCACCGGGATCCTTTCCGCCAAAGGTTAGAGCCGCCCGACAGGCAAAGTTCAGGGCATGGACTGCGGCGGAGGTCGATTTGCCGTAGGGGACGAGAAAGCTATCCCAGCCCATTTCCACTCCTTCCTCGGCGAGCTGTTCGGCCATGCTCCTCCCATTGGAGGAGGAGGCCATGAAAACCAGAATGTTCTTTCCCCTCAGTTCGTCCACGAGCTTGACGGCGGCCTCGTTGCTGGGCGCTGCCCCCACGACGGCGGCAAATCCGGGCATGCGTCCGTCAACCAGCTTGATCCCCTGCTGTCTCAGCGCCGGGTCTTCGGTGAAACCGAGCCATGGGTCCTCGGGTTCGTTCCCCTGGAGTAACTTCAGGGCTTCGATTATCTCCTGCGACATCAGAGTGGCTATTCCCGCGTCCAGTGCCTTACCCAGGTAAGGGGTCCAGTTGCTATCCTCTATTGGTTCCGGGAGGAGCTCCCTGACCCGATCCATCGTTCCCTCCATGTCTTCGATGGTCGTAACCTCTTCTCCGGTCAGAGAATAGATAAGCGGTAAGTAATAATTTGTGTCCGGGAAACCGACTTCTTTATCGCTTCCGTTCTCCTCCCTGGCGGAATCCAGCATCTCTTCTGCTTCCGAAACGTACTTCCGTGCTCCTCTTATTGCTGCAGAAGCTACGATTTTTGACATTTCTACCTCCTGTGAACTCTGTCAGTTCGGTCAATTCGCTTCGATAGTCCGTTCCATATTTTTTCGATTGGGTCTCTGAGGTCGTTAACATTCAGGGGAACTTTTGTTCCCTGACGGCTGCTTCGTCTGATCTCTTCCCGGTAGGGGACGAACCCGAGTGGTTCTTCCGCCAGAGCATCAGTGAGAAAGTTTTTATCCTTTTCACTTCTAACACCGTTCCCCACGGGCAGAACTTCATTTATCCCGATATCGGCTGCAAGCTCCCTTATCCGGCTTGCCGTCTTTAAACTCCTGCGGTCCGGTTCGACCACAGTTATCAGCACGTCTACACCTTTGCTCGTTCCCCGGCCCAGGTGTTCGATTCCCGCTTCGAAGTCGGCGACCACTACTCCGGATCTTTCCAGCATAAGGTGGTTTAATAGCTGTTTGAGAAAGGCGTTTTCCGGGCAGGTGCAGCCAGTGCCACCTTCCCAGATTGTACCGAGTACCATCAACTTTATACCTTCAGCCTCGACGTAGTACTCGTCCGGTACGTCGCTGACTTTTGGGTTCAATTTGACCATTCCGCCTCCGCCCGCCCTTTTCTCGATCAAGTCCTCCATCTCTATCAGGGGTCTGACTTCCTCCTGGACCCCGAGGCAGGAGCTCAGGTTCATGTCGGGATCGGCGTCTATAGCTATAACGTCTTTATCCTTTTCAGCACCGTAAGTTGCGAGCAGGGAGGAGAGCGTGGATTTACCTACTCCTCCTTTACCGGTAATTGCTATCTTCATTGCTTGACCCCCTGGCTCTTTTTGATGAATCGTCCGCAGAACTTGTTTCCAATTATCGAAAGACCTTCGGTCGATAGGCAGTCCGCGGCAGTGTCTTCGAACAGTACGTTGACTTCGTCGGAAAACTCGTCCCCTCCGCTCCAGAATACCAGGCCGATTTTTAACCTGGGAAGGATCTGAAATCCGTAGCCGGCATCGCTTATGGAAATTTCCTCGCCGGCAAGTGAGTTGGCGGTTGCCTTAAAACTTTCGATATCGTTCTGAAATAGTCGGGTCAATCTTACTTCCGTGCTTTTCTTGAAGTGAGCGGAATAGAAATTACCGTCGGGTAGTTCCCGGAAGCTCAACCATTCGCCTTCGCCCTCGACCCCTCCTTCCTTCAACCTGGAAAGGTAGCTCAGGATCAACTGCTCGTCAGCCTCGCCGACTTCTACCGTACTTGACTCGATTTCGTAATCCGGAAGAGAGACCCGGTAGGTCTCGTCCAGCATCTTTAAGTTCAGTTCCCCTTCCTCGAGCTGAGCCCCGCTATTCCGGGCCAGTTTCTCCGGATCGGCCGTTTGTAGTTTTGATCGGAATTCTCCATCTCTCTGTCCCATGTTTTCACCCCCCCGATATTTTGGTGGTCTTGAAGTGCTGGTCTGGATAAGTTCCTGAGCTTAGTGATCGACCTTGGTGATCATATGCTAACAGATAGAGAACATGATCACAATCACATGAGAATTATATTACCTATTTACTATATGTCAACCGACCAGGGTGCCTTTCGAGTACGATTTCCGCAACTATTCAGCTCAACCAATATCGGGGAAAACCATGAATCCAGGGCTGGTTCGGAGGTTAGCGGTTGATGCGCCACCTTGAAATTGAGATGTTTCATACTGGATATTTTATTGGCCGTATTTGTTCTGCGGGATTACATTCCATCAGTGTTTCAGAGTCCAGTCGGAGCCGGAGCGAAGTGAAGCGAAGAGGGATGTTAGCAATGGTGTGTTGCAGTGCTTTGGACCCGCTCGTAGTTGGCTCACGGCATTCCTTCTCCAGGCAAGGGCCATTTCCTGGCTTTCGGTAGAACCTACGACTTATCCCGGCAAACTGACGGAAAAGGAAACTCTCCTAATTCGCGTGAGGAAAGTTTTTAATTGAAAGGAGGTCGGGGTAAAGCCGACTGTGTAACCGGTAGCGTCTTTGGTTGGAACAGGAACTCTGTCGCAAAATTGATTTTTATAATGGCTTCATGAAAAAGCGGCACCTTGGTTTAAAGTCAATAACTGAAACCAAACAGTATTCCAATGAAAAAACTAAACGCTGGCCCGAGGCGCAATAGCACGGCTTTCACCGGGGAAGCTGATTAGAGCTTGGGCTTCCGCCTTGTTCGGCTATCCATAAAAGAAAATTATAATTGTCTCATTCGTTCAAGAAATTTTCATCGATTAGCTTCGGCTCAGTAATACGAGTTCTTTACATGGCGGGTTCTCTTAATTATCAATGTTACTGGTGATAATTCGTGAAAGTTGTAGAAAAAGAGTCGGTAGAGCCAACAATTCCGGATTCCGGCGAGGTTCTTTACGAACTAATCGGAAGTGGCGATTGCAAAAGAAGCACGAATTACAGTCTTACACTTGTTGAACTGACTGAGGGCGAATCGACGGAACCTCATTTCCACAAAGAATCCGAAGAGACCTATTACGTCCTCGGAGGTAAGGGGGAAATGACGGTTGACGGCAAGGAGTTTCCGCTTGGTCAGGGGCAGGTCTGCCTTATTGAACCGGGAGAGGTCCACGAAATCACCGGAATGGAGGACGGTTTAAGGTTTCTCGCCATTAGCGTGCCGGCCTGGACCCCGGATGATTCCTATTCCGTTTAGTTGCTGGGAAATCCTTACCAGTCCCTGTAAAATTCGAAATGACGATAATTCTGCATTTTGAAGTCATACGGGAGGTTCAAATGAAAAGAGAAAAAGAGCTGGATAAGTTCGATCTCAAGCAGCTAATCGGCTACTCCGTGGACTCGGAAGAGAAGTCCAAACGGTTTTACGGCGAGTTCGTCGAATCCGGCAAGGGGCAACTCGTGCCGGAAAGGTTTCGCAGTTTGATGAACGACGAAGAACTGCACAAGGAGACGCTGCTTGGTTTGCACGAGGAACTTTACGGCGACAGGGATTACGTGGTCCCTCAGGGGGAAGATCTGCCACCCCACGAGGATTTTGACAGTCTGGAGAACGTGGAAAACCTTCTTGACGCACTTGGAAAAGCCATAGTAAACGAAAATAATGCAATAAGAATCTACCAATACATGGAGGAGGAATACGGCGAGTATTCCGACCTGTTCGGTTACCTGGTCAGCATGGAGAAAGGACATCTAGAGTCCCTGAAGGAAGAAAAGAAGCTTTACGAGCGCGAAGCGAACTCGACCGGTAAAAGTGGGCTATTGAAGGATTTCTGGGAGAATATTGGACTGAAGGGCTGGTAGTTTCTCTGGCTGGTTCCCCGGCACGTAGTTGTCCGGCTGATCACGTGTATCCTGCTGACGCCTTTAGGTAAAATCAGCTTGGTTGCTTCTGGTTAATGAGTGTGTACTGCCGCGAGGTTTTTGATCTCGTTTTCGACCTTTTTCATCTATCAGGAGCACCGGACACACTCGCTTCCTTAATTAACCGGTTGGTTTGCGGCCTTCGTTCACCTATCATTCTTTGCACAAAAAACAATGCCATTTCTTGACCGGAGGGGCTAACTCACGCTATGCGCGGCTATGTCGAGCAACTGCGCCAGTTCAGACCTTCCGCTAGAATATTTTTAATTGCTACAGGATTCTTCGGGATTGCCGGTGGAATTAGGCGGGTGGCGCGTAATCTTTACTTCCTCTCCCTCGGTTTTAACGAGGGTTTCATCGGGCTGGTCGTCGGAGTTGGTACTTTCACCGGTTTGCTCGTGGCGCTACCCGGTGGGCACCTTGGGGACCGATTCGGGCCCCGTAAAACCATGATCGGAGCAACTGCCCTGGGAGCAACGGGTATCGTACTTCAGGGGCTACCTTACAGGGTTCCGATCGTTCTTGGTGCTGCGCTGAACCGGGTGGCCTGGTCCGTTTTCTTCATAGTTGGTCCGGCACTGTTGACGGAGGAGAGCGGAACGGAAGAAAGAACCCACCTGTTTAGCGTTTTTAGCTCTTCCCGGCGGCTCGCCCTGATACCCGGTGCGCTGCTTGGCGGCTACATGCCCGGATTACTCGGTCACTTTATCGGTGTCGGTGGGGAAGGGCCGGTTTCTTACCGGCTGACGATTTTCCTTCAAGCTTTTCTCCTGGCTGCTGCGTTAATACCACTGTTTATGATCGACTCCTCTTCGAACCGTGAAGTAAGTTCGACCTCCCGGACTTACGACCTGGAATTCATGAAGCAACCGTTGGCGAGAAAGATTCTCCTCCCCTCGCTGTTAGTCGGCACGGGAGCCGGGATGATTTTTCCATTTTTAAACGTGATATTCGAGCATTACGGGGCGAGTACCGAGCTAATCGGCTGGATCTTTACGGCTCAGTCCCTCTTAACTGGATTATTTGTATTATTTGCTCCCAATATTTCCGAAAAATGGGGCAAAGCCAAAGGGGTGGCGCTGACCAGGATAGCCTCCATACCTTTCCTGCTGGTCGTGGGCTACGCCGGGCACGTCCCCGTTATGGCTGGGGCTTTGATGGTCCGAAGCAGCCTGATGCGACTATCCAGCCCTTTACGGAACAACCTGTTGATGAATATAGCCCGGCCCGGAGAAAGGTCGAAGATAAATGGAATCCGACAGGTGGCTTCCCGGGTCGGTAGGACCGCGGCCGGTCCGCTTGCAGGATGGATACTTTCCAGCGTCTCTTACAGCTTGCCCTTTTTGCTGACTTCCGTGCTGTACGCGGTTGGTAGTGGTCTGTTTTACCTCGGACTTCATCCGCTAGAACTGGAGCAGGAGGAAGCGGAAAACTAACTTCCGTCAAAGTGCTTGTGACGACCTTCAGTCAGATTTTGTGAAAGAATTCAGTTAAAATTAGTTGCGAAGCTCGAATAAACAACTTATATTGATAAAAGTTAACAGTTAACCCCGTTCCTACTAAAATTTATGTGGTGACCTTTTCTCCAGAGGAGGTATATGCTTTCCGACAGGGACCACCTGGTTCCCGATTCCGGCTCGTATTCCGTTTACGATATCTCAGACCTGGAGCTCGGTCAGCACACCTGCTGTATCCACGAGAACAGGGAAAAACGAAAAGAAGTGATAAGGTCTTTTCTGCAGGAAGGTTTCCGGAGCAACCATAAAATAATTTACGTCGTACGCGAGGCAAAGAAACCGGAAGTTCGAGACCAACTCGAGCAAGTGATTGCCTCGTTCGAGTCACTTATCGGCAACGGGCAGCTTGAACTACTTGGCATGAAAGACGTGTTTCTGCGAGAGGGGAGTTTCAATCCGGATTATGTAATTAAGTTACTGAGGGCAAAAGTTAACGAGGCCCTATCGAACGGCTTTTCGGGCCTGAGACTCACGAGTGACATGGCCTGGGTTAAAAAGACGGAAATATCCTCGGAAAAACTGATCGAGTACGAGAGCAAACTTAATCGAGTTTTTTCAGAGCAAGAAGCTCTCGGGCTATGTCAGTACGACAGGAACCTATTTGAGCCCGATGTATTGCTGGACGCGTTGCGAGCCCATCCGACTGCCATAATTGACGGAAAGCTCTACGAAAATTTTCACCACGTTCCTGCCAGTAGCCTGCTGGAGGATGACGGCGACAGGGCGGAGTTGCGTGCCTGGGAAGAAGGACTTAAGAAGAGTAGAAAGAAGAAGCGCGACCTCAAACACAAAAACTCCCTGCTAAAATCCATCAGAAAAGTGAATCAAATAATTGTCGAAGAGGACGGGATCGAAGAAATAATGAAACGCTCCGTGGAGTCATTGCTGGCGACGCGTGATTACAGGAGCGTAAACATGGCCTTGCTGGACGAGAAAACCGGCGAGATCAGACCAAGATTTCAGAAAGGCGATCACGACTTCAGGAAAAGTTTTTCAATTGGTCAGGATGGGGAGGGTGATGGGCCGCCCTGTGTCAGGGAAGTGGTGAAATCGAAAAAACCAGGATCTGTCCCCATGACGGATTGTGAGGCCTGTAGCTACGGAAAACCGGTTCATGGTGCTTCCACCCTGGCGGTACCGCTGGTCAGGGATAAGGTAGTTGGTGTGCTTCACGTGTGGTTTGATAGCCAGAAGGTAACTTTAGGTAAAGAAGAGGAAGAACTTCTGGTAGAAGTTGCCGGGGATCTCGCCCTTGCCTGGGGAAAGGTCAAGGCAGAAGAGCACCTGCGAAAAACTCGGGAGCAATTCAGGAACATAGTCCAGGGTTCACCTTATCCGATGATGGTGCATGCCGAGGATGGAGAAATTTTGATGGTAAACGGGGTCTGGTCCGATTTGACGGGTTACGATACGGGGGAAGTTAATACCGTAGCCGAGTGGACCAGGAAGGCTTTTGGTGATGATACAGCCGAGATCCGTTCCGATATAGAGGAACTCTTCCGGCTCGGTGAAAGGCACGACGAGGGCGAGTACGAATTATCCACGAAGGATGGTGAAGTCAGGGTATGGGATTTTAGCTCGGCCCCGCTCGGAGAACTGCCGGATGGCAGGCGAATAGTTCTAAGTGCCGCTCACGACGTAACGAACCGGAGGAAACTGGAAAGAACGCAGGAACTCTTTAGTTCTTCCCTGAACCAGGCTGCTGTGGAAGTATATTGGATAAAGCCCGATGGTGAACTGGCCTATACTAATAAAAAGGTTGAAGAAGAGCTTGGTTACTCAAAGTCGGAACTGGAGCAGATGCGAATTTCGGAGATCGCCCCCTATCTGGAACGTCATGAAAGAAGTGCCCAGTGGGAAAGTGTGAAGGAAAACCGCGTAATAAATTTTGAGGGGGTTCACGGGCGAAAGGACGGGACCGAATTTCCCGTGGAAATAACCAGTCATTACGTTCAGCACGGAGGAAAGGAGTACGAGCTCGTTTTTGCGAAGGACATTACCGAGCGCAAAAAGAACGAGGGTGATCTCAAGAAGTACAGGGAGATCGTGGAACAGTTGGATGATCCTGTAATGCTTCAGGACCTGGATGGAAATTATATCATGATGAACGGGGCCGTCCCCGATTACGCTGGTGTGAGCAGGGAGCGGTTAATCGGCAGGGACGAAAGAGAGTTCATGGATAAGGAGACTTATCAGGAAATTCGTATCAACAAAGAAGAAGTACTTGAGACGGAACAGTTGCACGAGTACGATATTTCACCCCGATTGGAAGGTAAGGGCGAAAAGCACTTTAGCACTTCGAGGTTTCCTTTTTACGATGAGAACGGTGAATTGATCGGCACGGGAGCTATATGTATGGATGTTACCGAGAGGGAAGCGACCCGACAGGAGCTCCAGGAAAGCGAGGCCAGGTTGCGGCAGTCCTTCATCAAGCTCGCCGAAACCACCTCGAGGGTTCTCGGTGTCCGTGACCCGTATACGGAATCGCACGAATTAAGGGTAGGTGAGATCGCCAGAGAAGTAGGAGAAAGGCTCGGTCTAAGCAAGGAGAAACAACTGGGTCTTTACCTCGGGGGAGTTCTGCACGACATTGGCAAGATAGCCGTTCCCGAAACGATTCTGACCAAACCAGGCGAGCTAAAGGATGTCGAGTGGAGACTGATCAAGTCCCATCCAGAAGTGGGGTATAACCAGATTCTGGAGGATACGGACTTCCCATGGCCCGTAGCCGAGATGACTTTGCACCACCACGAAAGACTTGACGGTTCTGGTTATCCGGATGGTTTGGAGGGAAACGAGTTGTCATTAGAGGTAAGGATACTGGGAGCAGTTGATGTTGCCGAAGCCATGAGTACCAGGCGGCCCTACAGAGAAGCCCGTTCCAGGGAGACGGTTCTTTCAGTGCTGCAGGATGGTAGCGGTACTAAGTTCGATCCCGAGATTATTGAGCTGCTGGTCGATATGATTCGAGAGGGAGGAATTAGTTTTGGGGAGTGACGGCTACTAATGGTTCCGCGGAAAGACGATCTGGAAAAACTGTTCGATCTCTCTCCCGAAGCGATTTTCCTTGAGAGTGCCGACGGGACGGTGCTGGATGTCAACGAGCAGGCCTGTGAAATGCTCGGTTACGAAGAGGAGGAGATGGTGGGGAAGGACGTCGCGAAGATCGTACCGGATGATTCGCCAGTCTACGCACCCGAAGAGGTAAACGCTGCTACGAGCCAGGGGGAGCCGATCGAAACGGTTAACCTGAACAAGGCGGGCGAGGAGGTACCGGTAGAGCTGCGGGGTAAACCGATAGAAGTTAACGGTGAGAAAAGAATTTTGGTCAGTTTGAGGGATATCACCGAACGAAAGCAGGTGGAAAAAGAGTTAAAAGAGGCCAATAGAAAGCTAAAAGAGAGCAAGGAAAGGTACAAAAGTTACTTCGACGAACTCGGAGATGCGATATACATAACCAGGGTAGGCGGGGAGAACCAGGGAGAGATACTGGACGTAAACTCCCGTGCCGTAGAGCAGACCGGGTATAGTGAGTCGGAACTGATCGGAATGAATATAGAGGAAGACCTGGTCAGAGGGGAGCCGGAATCGACTTCCTACGAAACGGGTGACGAGAAGCTCTCACGGGGAGAGCTGGTCAGCTTTACCGAGTGCAAAGTAAGCAAGGATGGATCCGATTACTGGACTGATTGCGTGGCAACTCCGATAGAGTACGAGGGTGAGGATGCCTCCCTTTCGATCAATCGTGATATTACGGAAAAGAGGGAGGCAAAGCTGGCACTGCAAGAAGAGAGGGACAAGTTGAAAACGCTGCACGGTGCCGTGGATAGACTGCAGCAGGAAGACGAAGAAGGCGCAGTCCTGGAAACTGCAGTCGAGCTGGCCGAAGGAATTCTTGGTTTCGAGCTCTGCGCAATCGGGATAGTTGAAGGTGATCGGGTCGTAATCCGCTCCTTCTGCGAAGAAGTTTCCTCTAAGATACCAAGAGAATTTGAACTGGGTGAAGGAGTAGTCGGAAGGACTGCTGAAGAAGGAGAAACCATATGGGGTAGTGATCTCGAAGAATTCCCCGAAACCAAATCCGGAGCGGTCGGTTTTAAATCGTTTATCAGTGCCCCAATCGGCGACCTCGGTACGATCAAAGTGGCTGCCAGAGAGAGAAATAAGTTTACCAGGGAAGATGTAGAGCTTGTAGAGATTCTTGCCGGTCACTTGCGGGAGGAGATAAAAAGAGTGCGCCTGCAAAAAGAACTGCGGGAACAGGCGATCAAGGACCCACTAACCGGTTTATATAATCGCCGCTATTTCAACGAAACGCTCCGGAAGGAAGTAGAAAAATCAAAGCGCTACGATAGCCCAATTGCCTTCGTCATGATTGACGTGAACAGGTTTAAGGAGATAAACGACCGTTATTCTCACCAAACTGGAGACCAGGTTCTGGTACAGGTAGCCGGCTTGATCGGGGAAAACGTTCGAAGCGCCGATACCGTTGTCAGGTACGGAGGGGACGAATTTTTGATAATGCTTCCCGAAACCAACGGTGAGGTTTCCTCCACTGTAGACAGAATTGAGGACAGGCTGGATCGGTGGAACGAAACTAACGATTTACTTGATTTCCGACTAACTTTTGCTATTGGGGTCTCTCACTGGAATCCTAACCGGAACGAAGAAATCGAAGAAGTATTGAAAACAGCGGATAGAAGGATGTACGAGGATAAACCCTAGCTGAAGCGACCGCTTTAACGTAAAGAGTGTTGAATTATTCGGACCGGCTACAATATCGGCAAGGCCATATTGATTGTTTCCGCGATTTTGTCACCTTGTTTCTCCAGGTTAGTTGAAAATTTAAAAAGTGATAGGGGTTTATTGCCGGGCCGGCTGGCAGTTCGGGCAGAAGTAAGCGCTCCGGCCCGAGACCTTTACTTTCTCGATCTCGCCGCCGCACCGGGGGCAAGTAGACCCCGGGGAGCGGTGAGTTAGGAGGTAATCTTCGGGTAACTTTTCCGGGTCGACCTCGTTATCAATTGCTTCCTTCAGGACCACCCTTGTTTTCTCGTAGAGATCGTCGATTCTCCTTTCAGTCAGGTCCGACGCCTTGACACGGGGATGGATACCGGCCTGATAGAGTATCTCGTCGGAATAGACGTTTCCAACCCCGGCGATTTTCCCCTGATCCATGAAGGTGCTCTTTACCATGGCCCGACTTCCGGAAAAGACTGTCCCGAAGGTCTCTCGGTCGAATCCGCTGAGGGCGTCCGGCCCGAGTCCCTTTTCTTCCACCCAGCTATCCGGATTCTGAACGAGGTTTATCTCGCCGAGTTTTCTCTGACAGTCGTAGATCAGTCCGGAGCCATCCCGGAAAAAGAAGATTACTCGTGGATGACTTTCCTCGACCGCCGATGATTCGGTATAGTCGAAAAATCCCGTCATTCCGAAGTGTACCGCCAGCCAGTTACTACCGCTGGTTTCGATTAGCAGGTGCTTGCCGTGGCGAACGCTCGACGTAAACCGCTGGTCCCTCAGGGCGTTTTCCAGCTCGGCTGGTTCGACGTTGCCCAGTACCGCTTCCGACCGGACTCCCACCGCCTCGATGGTTTTGTCCTTCCCTTTCTTTTCGAAGAACCGGCGAAAGACCTCTACGTCCGGTAGTTCTGGCATATTTACCTCCTCTAGTTTTGACCAGTTACTTCCAGCTCGTTTAACAGCAGGTGCCGGACTGCTGCCAGACCCTCCGGTTTTTCCTCGACCAGACAGTTGATGAAGCCATCTACGTCGAGAGCGATGCTCTCGTCCCTGGTTTCGAGCTGTTTCGTCCTGACGTACTCGTCCGCTTCTCGGTCCCGACGAAAGATAGTCCTGTGGTTCACCTTGCCGGAAGCGTAAACTCTGTCAATTCTACGGATCCGCCGCGATCCCCGGGTCTCCATCTTCATGGTGACCACGAGGTCAATCCGGCTGAACTCTTCCTCCGACAGACCGACGGGCCGGCGGGTTAGCTTCTTACGGACCCCTTCCAGGCTTTCGGCATGGAGGGTTGCAGCTATCTGTCGGTCCCTGGCGGTTTGCAGGAAGCGGGCGGCCTCGTTCCCCCAGATGTATCCGTAATAGGGTGCGTCGTTTAACTCGTGCGCCAGGTAGAGCGGGGAGTGGCCGCTCTTTGAGTCCTGCAACGGCGACCCGCGCTCGGCGGTTAAGATCTCGGTCCCCGGTGGAATCAGGTTCAGTAAAGCACCCATGAGCGTTGTCTTGCCCGTACCGGATGGCCCGGCTGCAGCCAGAAACGAATCACCCTGCCAGAGACGTTTCAGGAAGAACTTCAGCAGCTTCTCATCCAGGGTGCCGGCTTCCAGCAGGTCGACGACCGTGAGAAACCTACCTCCGCGCTGGTTGAGTCGGCGAATTGCCGATAAGTTGGCTTCTTCAATATTTTTCAACTGTTTTTACCTCCAGGAACCTTTTGATAAATTTTAGCGCAGTTCGGTACCTCGTTTAAGTGTGCTGACGAAATCCCTGAGGTCTTTTGGGTTTTTCCCGTCCGCTATTTTCTCAACTATGGCGGAGCCAACGATTGCTCCGTCGGCACCAGCTCTTACTACTTTATTGACTGCTTCGGAACTGGAGAGGCCGAAACCAACGCAGACGGGTAGTTCGTCCGGTACTTCCGGGGAAGTTGATTCTATGGCTTTGGTAGTCAGATTTCCGACTTCTTCCTTTCCGCCGGTGGTGCCGGGCCGCGCTACCAGGTAGAGAAAACCGGATGCCGCCTCCGTTATTTTTCTTAGTCTTTTTGGGTCCGTAGATGGAGTAGCCAGGAACGGCGTTGCCACAGAATTCTCCCTTGCCCTTTCTCCGTAACCCTGCGCCTCGGATACGGGCAGGTCGGGCAGGATTACTCCGTCTATTCCTGCATCGTTACACCTTTCCAGAAAACGTTCTTCCCCAAACTGCATTACCGGGTTGTAATAGCTCATTAGTACCAGAGGTACTTCTACCGAGCGCCTGGCACGTCGAGCCAGGTCGAACACGTCTTCGAGTTCTTTGGTACTGGCCAGAGCCCTGTTTCCTGCGGCCTGAATGGTCGGCCCGTCCGCCACGGGGTCGGAGAAAGGTACCCCAAGCTCGATTACGTCGGCTCCGCCGTCCGCTATTGCTTTGACGTAATCCAGAAACCCGTTCGGATCGGGGTCTCCGGTCATCGTGTAGGCGATGAAAGCACCTCCATCCTCCTCTTTTGCCCGGTTTATAGCCCGTGTCACTCGATTCATCACAGCACCTCCCTGACAGTTTCCAGGTCCTTGTCGCCCCGTCCGGAAAGCGTGATGACTAGAATCTCGTCGCGGTCCATATCGGCAGCAATTTCTAACCCGGAATGAATGGCGTGGGCGGGTTCGAGTGCAGGTATGATTCCCTCGGTTTCGGCGAGTGTCCGGAAACCGATCAGGGCTTCTTCGTCGGATGCCTGAACGTAATTTGCCCGGCCAACTTCTTTGTACAGTGAATGTTCGGGACCGACTCCCGGGTAATCCAGGCCGGCTGAAATCGAATGAGTTTCCGTTATTTGACCGCCGTCCTCCTGTAAAAGATAGGAGCGTGCACCGTGGAGTACACCTTCCGTACCCTCGGATAGACTGGCCGCGTTTCCCGCATCGTCTCCCCCGGCTTCGACTCCGGTAAGTTTGACTTCATCGTCGTCTGCAAAAGGATAAAATGTCCCCATTGCATTGCTTCCGCCGCCGACGCAGGCAACGAGGTGGTCCGGGAGACTTCCTTCCTTTTCTTCCAGTTGTCTTCTGATTTCGTCTCCGATTACCCTCTGAAAGTCCCGAACGATCATCGGATAAGGATGGGGCCCGACTACCGAACCTATCAAGTAGTGGGTATTTTCAACGTTGCCCGACCAGTCCCGCAGGGCCTCGTTGATGGCATCCTTCAGAGTTTTGCTCCCGTTTTCGACCCGGTGGACTTCCGCCCCGAGCAGCTCCATCCGGAAAACGTTCTGCTTCTGTCTCCGGACGTCCACTGCACCCATGTAGACTTCGACGTCAAGATCGAGGACGGCACCGGCCAGCGCCGTGGCAACCCCGTGCTGGCCCGCCCCGGTTTCGCAGATCAGTCGCTCCTTACCGGTTTTCTTCGCCAGGAGGGCCTGGCCCATTACATTGTTGAACTTGTGGGCTCCGCCGTGAATCAGGTCCTCCCGCTTCAAAAATATTTTGGCTCCTCCGGCGGTTTCCGTAAGCCCTTTCGCGTGGTAAAGCGGGGAGGGTCTGCCACCGTAATTCTGATTGTAGCTGGTTAACTCACGCTTGAACTCCGGGTTATTGCTGTACTTCTCGTAAGATTCTTCCAGTTCTTCCAGGGCAGGAAAAAGAATCTCCGGCACGTAACTGCCGCCGAACTTTCCGTACTTTCCCGATTTTGGGTAGTTGCTAAGCTGCAATTTTTCTCACCTCTTGCAAAAATTCTTCTATCTTTCTATTTGATTTCTTGCCATCAATTTCAACTCCTGAAGCTACGTCCACGCCGTACGGGCGGACTTGCCGTATTGCTTCTCCCACGTTGTCG
>Ga0207414_1000054_pt1 | contig 53878 bp, 46 predicted proteins | sample PonA231FremontCA_2_FD_187269 | JGI IMG/M metagenome (GOLD analysis project Ga0207414, IMG submission 187269) | Marine sediment microbial community from Fremont, CA, USA - Pond A23 Sediment 1 (SPAdes) | ecosystem: Environmental > Aquatic > Marine > Unclassified | place: USA: Fremont, California...
TAGGGTTTTAAGTAAGAAAAAGAACCAATAGCCTGTTTATTCAACAAGTTGAGCACCTTTTCTCGCAACGAAGGTTTTCGTTGACGAGATTGCCCATACTTCGTTGTGCCCAGCAGGGCATGGGAGTTAACACTAAACACGTGACAAAAACCATAGGATATTTAATCTATGTGGAAAGGCTATAATAGGGAAAACTATCTACAAGAACTGGATCGGGAATTCGACGTTATTGTTATCGGCGGAGGTATTACAGGGGCGGGAGTCTTGAGAGAGGCCTCCGGAATGGGCCTTAAAACCTGTCTTCTGGAAAAAAGGGATTTTGCCTGGGGCACTTCCAGTTGGTCCTCCAAGATGGTGCACGGTGGACTGCGCTACCTGAAACAAGGGGATATCAAGCTCACCCTGGAATCGGTTTGGGAGAGAAAGCGACTACTAAAAGAGGCACCGGAACTGATCCGGCCCCTGGATTTCCTGATCCCTGTTTATCAGGAGCACGCCTCGCAAAGATATCTCATGCAGACCGGACTCTTTTTGTACGACCTCCTGGCCCTGCAATGGAAGCACAAGACCTGCTCCGCAAGCAATCTGCTGCATAAAATCCCCAATCTGGAAAGCCGTGGTCTGTTACAGGGAATCAGTTTTCAGGACGCACTGACCGACGACTCACGCCTAGTAATGGCGGTCCTGGGCCAAGCTTTGGGAGATGGGGCAATACCGCTAAACTATTGTTCAGTGGAAGACGTAATCCATGAGAAGGACAGAATAGCCGGGGTAATGGCCTTGGATCGTGCAAACAACAGGTATCTTGATATCAGGGGAAGGGTGATCATTAATGCCACCGGGGTCTGGGCGGACCAAGTCTGTCAAAAAGCGGGCGGAAACATTCCACTTCGCCCACTGAGGGGGAGCCATTTCGTGGTCTCCAGTGAGAGCCTGCAGGTACCCTGTGCTGTCACATTCTTTCATCCGGAAGACAAGCGACCCATCTTCGCTTTTCCCTGGAACGGGGTCACGGTGGTGGGAACTACCGACCTGGACCATGCACACGACCTGAACTCCCCTCCCGGAATGTCGCGCCGGGAGTTCGAATACCTGCAAGAGGGAATAAAGCAAATTTTCCCTAAAGCGGAGATATCGGAAAAAAATATCATCTCCACTTTTTCCGGAATAAGACCTGTGGTGAAGACCAACATGCGCAATCCTTCCAAGGAACCCAGGAAACACGTGATCCAGGACTACCAGGGAATGGTCACGGTTACAGGCGGAAAATTGACCACGTTCAGGCTCATAGCCAGGGACGCGTTAAAAACCGCCCAAAAGTACCTGGGAGGACTCCCGGGACTGAAGGAAAATCCCGCGGTGTTCAAGATTCCGGAATTCCAGGTCCCGCCGGATACAAAACTTTCCGGAAGGGACTTTGATCGCCTATTGGGCAGATACTGCACAGACACCCCCTCCTTCCTGGATCAGGCAAATCCGGAAGAACTGGAGTTCATAGAAAACACCAATACCTTGTGGGCGGAAATAAGGTGGTGCCTGCGCAACGAAGCGGTGAACCACTTGGAGGACCTGCTCCTCAGGAGAACCAGATTGGGGCTTTTGCTCCCCCGGGGAGGAAGTTCTGTTCTGGACCCGGTACTGGATATCTGCAGGCAGGAACTGGGTTGGGACCCGGAAATGACAGAGAGGGAAAAAGAAGCCTATCTCAAACTGTGGGAGGACTTCTACAGTCCGGATTTCGAAAATCGCCAAGCCTGACTGAAACGTTCGAAATTCGAGGTTCTATTTGTTATCTCAAGGCTTTTGACTATCCAGAATTATGAAAGGAAGTATAAACCATGTCCTACAAACCCTACCTTCTATCCATTGACAACGGCACTCAAAGCGTGCGTGCACTGGTTTTCGATCTGCAGGGAAACCTGATCCACAAGGTGCATATCCCGATAGAGCCCTATTATTCCACTCATCCGGGCTGGGCTGAACAGGACCCGCAAATCTTCTGGCAGAGCGTATGCGATGCATGTCAGGGCATCTGGCAAGACTCTGATATCACTCCGGATCAGATAGCAGGAGTGGCAGTAACCACCCAAAGGGCCACTGTAATCAACCTGGACTCTGCCGGCAATCCATTGAGAGATGCAATAAGCTGGCTGGATCAGAGGCGCTCTGAAAACTATCCTGACGTGGGAAGATTGTGGAAGCTAATCTTCAAAATGGTGGGCCAGTCCGGAACTGTGAAGTACTTTCAGAGCAAGGCGTCCAACAATTGGATTGCCTACAATCAAACCCAAGTCTGGGAAAAAACGCACAAATACCTGCTGCTTTCCGGGTACCTGAACTACAAGATCACCGGGGAATTCACTGATTCAGCTGCCAGTCAGGTGGGCTATCTCCCGTTCAACTACAAGGACCTCACCTGGTCCTCGGACCGGGACTGGAAATGGAAGGCACTGCATATTGACAGGGACAAGCTCCCGGAATTGGTAAATCCGGGTGAAAAAATCGGGGAAATCCGGGATCAGGCAGCCGGAGAGACCGGATTACTCTCCGGCACCCCGGTAATCGCAGCTGCCGCGGACAAGGCCTGCGAAGTGCTGGGCACCGGTACCACCGGACTGCACCAGGCCTGCCTGGGTTACGGGACCACAGCCACAGTGAATGTTACCTCCAGTAAATACACCGAGCCCACCCCCTTCATTCCGCCCTATCCTGCGGCAATCCCCAACAACTACAGCATCGAGGTGCAAAACTTCCGCGGATTCTGGCTGGTTAGCTGGTTCAAAAAAGAATTCGGACACAGGGAGCAGGATATTGCTCCCCAGGAAGGCTTGACCCCGGAAGAATTGCTGAACCGGATGCTGGACCAGGTCCCTGCGGGCTCGGTAGGGCTCATGACCCTGCCCTATTGGACACCCGGCGTACGTATCCCGGGACCGGAGGCCAAGGGATCCATTATCGGATTCGCGGATCTACACACTAGGGCACACATATACAGGGCAATCCTGGAGGGACTCGCTTATGCCCTCCGCGAGGGAAGCGAACGGATCCAAAAGCGCACCAAACAGAAGATAACCAGCCTGGCAGTAGCCGGAGGAGGATCCCAGAGCGACCGGGTAATGCAGATAACAGCCGACATTTTCGGCCTGCCCGCGAGCCGCCCGCATGTTTACGAGACCTCGGGACTGGGAGCGGCTATAGATTGTGCAGTGGGACTGGGGCTTCATTCCGACTTTGACACCGCTATCAGGGAGATGACCAGAAGCACCGCGGTATTTGAACCAAATCCTGATACGCACGATTTTTACAATCAGCTCTATACCAGGGTATACAAGCACATGTACAAGCAACTGAAACCCCTGTATCAGGAGATCCAGGATATTACCGGATATCCATAGGAGCTGAAAGCTAAAAGCTGAAAGCCAACTTTCTGCCTATTTCCAGGGCCTTTTCGTTCATGGACAGCCTTTCCCCGGAAAATCTGGAGGAAAGGGAGTTAAGTATGGATTCGGTCTTGACCAGTTTGGTAAGTTCCTGCAATGCCCCCAGCATGCAGATATTCAAGGCAGCCGCACTCTCCAGCTCCCTGGACAATTGGCTGTACATTGGCAAACTTATCTGCCTGGCCTCGGCCTTTTGCTTGTAATCCACGAAATGGGAATCCATCAACAACAGTCCACCCGGTCTTATAATCCGGTAATAATCGTTGTATGCCTCCTGGGCCAAACAAACCATTGTATTGGGCTGGTTAACCCTGGGGAAATCTATCTGTGACTCGGAGATAATTATCTCTGCCCTGGTGACACCTCCCCTGGCAGCAGCACCGTAGGATTGGGTCTGTACCGCGTTCAAATCTTCGTATACAGCAGCAGCCTCTGCAAAGATTATGGCCGCGGTTACCACACCCTGGCCACCTGATCCTGCAAATACTAAACGGTGTCTCTGCATATACTCACGCCTTGTCCATACCTTGGACTTGATTTTGGTATTCGGTGCAATATTCCGGCAACTCTTCCTGCAAAAATATCCCCCTTTCGATCAGTTCCGCGTCACTGTCCCGGTCCTTTTTATCCCTGTGCACGGTATTTTCCTTGTAGGCCTGCAGCATGGACACAGCGTCCCCCCACTGGTTCTTCCTCCCGAAATGGGTCGGACACTGGGACATGATCTCCACCACGGAAAATCCCTGGTGCAGGATAGCCTGTTTGAGATACTCAGTGATTTCCTTGACGTGATAGGTTGTGGTCCTGGCCACGAAACTCGCACCGGACGTCATGGCGAGGTTAACCGGATCAAAAGGGGCATCAATGGTGCCCTGCGGGGAACTGGAAGCCTTGACACCCTTGCCGGACAAAGGGGAATATTGTCCCCCGGTCATGCCGTAGATCCTGTTGTTCATCACTATCGCGGTCATATCCATGTTGCGCCTGCAGGCATGCAGAAAATGATTCCCGCCTATCGCCAGGCTGTCCCCGTCTCCCATGGGGATCAAAACCTGCAATTCCGGCCTGCTCATCTTTACACCGGTTGCAAAGGCAAGGGCCCTGCCGTGCAGGGTGTGCAGGGTGTGAAAATCCACGTATCCGGAAATCCTGGAGGAACAACCTATCCCGGAAACCATGACAATACTGTTCTTGTCCAACTCCGATTCCTCCACAGCCCGGAGCATATTGTTCAGGACTATTCCGTGCCCGCAGCCCGCACACCAGATATGCGGAAAGAACTTCTCCCGTATATAGTCATTTACCGCCATACAACACCTTTATCTTCGACCGCAAAAAAAATAATTCCCGGCTTTCAGTCAGAGGCATATTTCATAACTTCTTGATTCTTCGGTCTTCTGTCATCTGTACTCTGTCCTCTGCCCCTGCAAAACTAATTTTTGCAGGGGCTCTCTCTAAACTCCCCTTCCCCTGATGATCCTGAGCACATTCTTTATGTTCGTGGGAGTGATAAATTCCCCGTCCACTCTATTGGCCAGAAACACCCTTTCCGGTTCCTTGAGTGCTTTTTTCACTTCCTGGACAATCTGGCCCATGTTCATTTCCACTACCACCACGTACTGGGCGTTACTGCACTTCTCCCGGATCAGGTCCTGGGGAAAGGGCCAAAGACTCTGAAGTTCCAAAAGACCCAAAAACTCCCCGCGTGCCCGCCTGTTCTTGACAATATGCAGTGCGGAACGCGCTGCTGAGCCGTAGGATATTAGCACGCAGTCCGCATCCTCCAGGAAGTATTCCTTGTACCTGCTGATTTGATCCACTGAGTTCTCGATCTTGTCCACCAAATGATGTATCAGGCCGTCCACCACACCGGGGTCGTTGGTAGGGAATCCCCACATGTCATGGTACAGGCCGGTGACGTTGTACCTGTGCTCGCCTCCGAAGTCAGACATGGGCAATCTACCGTCCTCCCTGGGGAGATAGGGATGGTAATCCACCCCTTTTTCCACGCTTGTGCGCAACCTCTGCACCACCGGGACTTCCTCCCGGCCCGGCAGAAACATCTTCTCCCTCATATGGGCGAGCACTTCGTCCAAAAGCAGTATCACCGGTGTGCGGTATGTCTCTGCCAGGTTGAACGCATCCACTGTTATCTTGTACAAGTCCTGATGGCTGGAAGCGGTAAGTGCGACAATGGAATGGTCCCCGTGCCTTCCCCATCTGGCCTGCATCACATCCCCCTGGCTTCCCTGGGTGGGCAGTCCGGTGGATGGACCAGAACGCTGCACATCCACTATAACACAGGGTATCTCCGCCATTACAGCAAATCCTATACCCTCCTGCATGAGTGAAAATCCCGGCCCGCTGGTGGCGGTCATGACCTTGTGGCCGGTCAGGGAAGCGCCAATTATCGCACACACCGAGGATATTTCATCCTCCATCTGGATATACTTGCCCCCCAAAGCAGGAAATACTTGGGAGACCTGTTCCAGTATCTCGGAAGAAGGGGTAATGGGGTAACCTGCATAAAACTGTAGTCCGGCATATATAGCCGCCTCCACGCAGACCCTGTTACCCTGCATGAACCTTGCCTTGCTATCCATATTCCAAATCACCTGTTTGCAATAAGTTCACTTGTTACTGGCAACTCACCTTACTCCTTTTCACAATCAGTAAGCGTTACTGCCAAATCCGGACATCTCCTCTCGCACATCCCGCATTGGATACACTGCTCCCCATAAGCGACAAACGCCTTTTCATCCACGTCCAACTGTAGCACCTGCTTGGGGCAGAACTGCACACAAATCCCGCAACCCTTGCACCATTCCCTGTTGATCTCCGGGCCGGTACTGCATTCTTCAGTTTGTTCTTTTGCCATATTGCTTTACCCAGTTAAGAGTAACATAAAAAAGTTTTAGGTTTAAGGTTTTAAGTAAGAGGATCTTTTAGCAATACTTTTCATGCTTCGTTGTACCCGCGAGGGCATGGGAGTTAACACTTCTTCGAAAGTCCTAAACGAAAGAATTATTGTTTTCTATTTCATGCACTTCCAGATTCTCATCTACCCATAGCCCTATGATGGGGATATTTGGGTATTGCAGATCAAGAAACTGTATGCCGGAAATCAAATGTTGCTCCTGTTCATCCCGGCTAGCAGGATTCCCTGCGCAATCGTTATGCCCCACAAGTGCAATACCCACCGAGGAATGCTTATCCACCGAAATATTGATTCGCTTAAGTACGGATTGAACCAAATCTTCATCTGTGTGTTTCGCCAAAACAAGATTTGGTCCGGGCTCGGTGATAGAATCGACATACAAAACATTGAAACGATCCTGCAAATACCTGATCACAGGCAATTGGACCCGGCCATCCATACAATTGACTGCTGTGCAAAAACTCATTCTCGGTCTCCTCGTATTCTAGACAGGCATAGCCTGGATTTTATTAACTCTACAGTCAAAATCTCAAGATAAAAATTAAACACTTGCTTTTTGAGCGCTGATTTCCTATAACACAACTTGAAAAAACAATACAAGATTTACTGTTACAACTCAACCGATTAACACGCATACAAATCTGCAAAACAAAAATCTTAGGCGGGAGTATTATGAGCATCTTGATCAAGAATGTATTACTGAACCAGCAAGTGGTAGATGTGTACATCAAGGGCAACCGGTTTGAAATGATCGCCCCCAACCTGGATATAGAAGCCGAACAAGTCATAGACGGCACCGACAAGGCCATTACGCCCTCTTTCGCAAACGGCCACACCCACGCAGCCATGACCCTGCTCAGGGGGTATGCTGAGGACATGGAACTGCATACCTGGCTGAATAATCATATTTGGCCATTGGAAGGCAAGCTAACAGAGGAAGACGTATATGTGGGTTCCAAACTGGCCTGCCTGGAAATGATCAAAAGCGGGAGCACCTTCTTCAACGACATGTACTGGCATTTTTCCAGTACAGCCCGGGCAGTAGAGGAAATGGGGATAAGGGCGGCCCTGTCCTCGGTGTTTATCGACTTCAACGATCCGGACACTGCAGACTACCGCTGGAAGGAGTGCCTGGAGCTGTTTGATCAGAGCAGGAACCTGGATCCCAGGATAGATTTCGCCCTGGGTCCGCATTCCATTTATGCAGTAAGCAGGGATTCCCTGCTTAAGGTAGGGGATTTTGCAGAAAAACACGACCTGCAAATACATATACATCTTTGCGAAACCCAAAAGGAAGTGCAGGATTCACTGGAACAACACAATCAGACGCCGGTGCAGTACCTGCATTCCCTGGGACTGCTGGGCCCCAATCTCTGTGCCTGTCATTCCATCTGGCTGAATCACGAGGATATGGATCTATTGGCTGAAAACGATGTCAAGGTGATCTACAATCCGGTTTCCAATTTGAAACTCTGCTCCGGGAATTTCCCCTACCAGGAACTCAAGAAGAGGGGAATCAGGATCGCACTGGGCACAGACGGGTGCTCTTCCAACAACAATCTGGATATCTTGGAGGAAATGAAGTTCGCCGCCCTGACCAACAAGGCGCACTGCCAGGACCCCGCCATCATGCCGGCATCTGAAGTATATACAGCCTCAACTCACACCGCGGCAAAGATATTCGGATTGGATTGCGGTGAAATAGCAGAAGGCAAACTCGCGGATTGCATCCTGATCAATCTGAACCATCCGCAAGTAGTACCCAACTACAACCTGGTTTCCAACCTGGTGTATTCAGCCAACGGCGGTTGCGTAGACACCACCATCTGTAACGGGGAGATACTGATGCAAAACAGGGAATTTCCTGGAGAGGAGGAGATTATATCCCAAGCCCGCGAAACTGCACGCAGGCTGATAACCACAAACTAACAACTGTCTTGCATTTAAACTCTCATGCCCTAGCGGGCACAAGGAATGATGGGCAATCTCGTCTACGAAGTAGCGAGGGCAATCTCGACTACGAAGTAGCGAGGGCAATCTCGTCTACGAAGTAGCGAGGGCAATCTCGTCTACGAAGTAGCGAGGGCAATCTCGTCTACGAAGTAGCGAGAAAATTGACCCAAGCTATCTCGGAAGCTTAATAAAAAGCTTTCGCAGTAGTGTTAATAAATTGATCTTTACTTCCATGCCCTAGCGGACACAACAGAGCAAGCAAGAAGTTAACAGTCATCGGTTATCAGTTATGAGGTTAAGAACTGGCATTCCCAGATAACAGATAACTTTTTAACAGATAACAATTTTTCATTTCCCTTTTGTGAACTTCAATTGTTTCTTGCTCCTCTTTGCCACCTTTTCAAAATGGTACCCGTAAATCGCAAGCTCGATCACCGTGGGCAATGCCCTTATTTTGGTAAGTGAGGTCTTGAGTATGGTTTTCCAGAAATACATCGAGGACCTGGAAAAAATGCCTATGTGCAGGAAACTCCTGAACAAGGCCTTGATATCGTCAGAGGAGTAACAAGTTTTCGCCTTGGGCTGATAGTTCTTGATAAAGGTATTTATACGCTTGTAATAAAGCCTGGGCTTATAAATAGTGGAAATAACCCTTTTATAACCCTCCATTAGATTTTCCCTTCCCATCTTGGGAATAAAATTGAGGCTTCCATCAGTATTGTCTCCACTGATACTGCTCAACAACCTGCCCTCTGATTTCAGCCTTTTCCATAACTTCGTATGCGGTATTGCTCCCAGCATACCCACCATGGCGGTTACAACACCTATTTGTTGGATAAATTTTATCTGGCTCTCGAATATGTTTTCCGGATCACTGTCAAATCCCAAAATAAAGCCACCCATTACCTGCATGCCATGCTGATGAATCACCTTGACTGCTTCAGACAAATCCATTTGCAGATTCTGTGTCTTGTTGCACTCTTGCAAACTCTCCTTGCAAGGAGTTTCCAATCCCAAAAACACCTTGTTGAAGTTCGCCTCCACCATCAAGTCCATCAATTCCTTGTCTTCAGCCAAATTCACACTTGCCTCGGTAAAAAAGGCAAAAGGAATGTCGTGCTCTTTCTGCCAGTCTACGATTTCAGGCAACATTGCCTTTACATTCTTTTTGTTGCCTATAAAATTGTCATCCACTATAAACACCGGACCCTGCCAGCCCGCATCGTAAAGTACCTGCAACTCGTTTCTCATTTGCTGCGGGGTCTTGGCCCTGGTCTTTTTGCCGTTCAAGAGCTCGATATCGCAAAATTCACAGTTAAAGGGGCATCCCCGGGAATATTGAACCGGCATGGTAGCGTATTTCTTCATATCGATCAGGGACCACATGGGGAGAGGGGTCTGGGTAATATCCGGTCTTTGCTTGGAGGAATATACCGGTTTTGTTTCCCCTTTTTCCAAGTCTTCAAGGAACATGGGCAGAGTGACTTCCGCTTCGTCCAGGATAAAATAATCGCACTTGCTAAAGCTCTCGGGTTCCGCCATAAAAGCCGGACCACCAGCAACAACGGTCTTGGAGTACTCCTTGCATCTGTCTATAAGTTCCAGGGCGTTATCTTTCTGTATCATCATGGCACTAACAAAAACCATATCCGCCCACTGAATGTCTTTATCCTTCAATTCCTCGACATTGACATCCACCAACTTTTTATTCCAATTATCCGGCAACAGGGATCCTACGGTTAGCAGACCCAGAGGAGGAAAAGCCGCCTTTTTGGAGATAAATTTGAGGGCGTGCTTAAAACTCCAAAAGGTATCCGGGTACTTGGGGTATAACATTAGGATATTCATAAATTTTCTTCCTTATTATCTCTTTTTTTACGGTTCACAGTTAAACACACGTTAGCCATTCCCCGTTGCTATGTCCATCTACCATGTTAGCTGATTTTGCCATGCATTTACAACCACAAATTCAAAAAATCTCAAGCCCTGCTTGTCTCTAGATTTTTCCAGCTACTGGCTGCATCCTTGTTTTTACCCTTATCACCCTTCATAATAGGAACGCAATATCTGGCTTCTGGAAGGATGTTTCAATTTCCTGAGCGCCTTTGCCTCGATCTGCCTGATCCTCTCCCGGGTTACATTGAACAGCTTTCCCACCTCTTCCAGGGTGTGATCGGATTTTTCCCCGATCCCGAAACGCTTGCGCAACACCTGTTCCTCCCTGGGGGTTAATTCCGAAAGTATATTGTTTATCTGATCACCCAATTTGGTGTGCACTACTTCTTCAGCCGGAGCCAAGGCCCTTTTGTCCTCTATAAAGTCACCCAGGCTGGAATCTTCTTCGTCACCAATCGGTGTCTCCAATGATACAGGTTCCTTTGCAATACGCAAGACTTTTTTCACCTTTTCCAAGGGATAGTCCATCCTCTCCGCAATCTCTTCAGGCAAAGGGTCCCTTCCCAGTTCCTGGACAAGATACCTGGAAGTCCTGACCAGCTTATTAATGGTTTCTATCATGTGCACCGGAATACGAATGGTTCTTGCCTGGTCTGCAATAGCCCGGGTTATGGCCTGCCTTATCCACCAGGTGGCATAGGTGGAAAATTTGTATCCCCTCTGGTATTCAAACTTGTCTACAGCCTTCATCAGGCCTATGTTGCCTTCCTGTATAAGATCCAGGAACTGCAGCCCCCTGTTGGTATATTTCTTGGCTATACTCACTACCAGGCGCAAATTGGCCCGTATCAACTCCTGCTTGGCTTTGAGGGCCAAGCGATTGCCGTTTTTCATTCTCCACAGGATGTTCTCCAACTCGTAGACATCGTGATAGCACTTCTCTTCCAGCCTATCCAGTATCTCCATCTTTCCGGTAAGCATCTCCTTGAAGGAAAACACCTCTTCCACTGTCATCCCCAAGGAATCCGCTACCACCACGGGGTTTACCTCCCTGTTTTCCAACTGCCTGAACAATTCCTCAATTTCAGTCTGGGTCTTGTCCACTGACAATACATAGGCGGTATAATCCCTGCGGCAATTATTCATCTGTCTGACATAGTCATTGATGTTTTCAATCACTTCATCTATTAACTTCTTTTCCAGTTTTATGGATTTGAGTCTGTTCACTATCTGTTCCTTGAATTCCAGGAATTGATTCTGGTTCTCCCTTACAGCTTCGGAAACAGTGGCTGTATCGTTCAAATTTTCATAGATGCTGTTTTTCTTTCTGTAGATCTGCTTTATTTCCTCCAGGAGGTTTATAACCCTCTCCCTTTGGTTCATTTCCTCTTCAGTAGGATCGTCTTCCTCGATAGTCTTAACCACATCCTTCAATTTTACATTGCCCTTTTTCAATTCCTCACCTATACCGATCAGGTATTCAATGGCGACCGGGACTTCCACCAGGGCATTAAGGACTTCCATTTCCCCTTCTTCAATCTTCTTGGCAATACTAACTTCGCCTTCCCGGTCCAACAAAGGCACAAGACCCATCTCGTGGAGATACATCCGTACTGGATCGGAACTGCGGGATAGTTCCTGCTCCTCCTCTTCTTCCGCGTCAACCCCCGAATTCTGAGTTTCTATATCACCGGTAATGTCCTTGGGAACTACATCCAGTTTCTTCTTGTTCTGGCTGTCTACAATAGAGATTTCCAACTGTTGGAAGATGGTAATGATCTCCTCTATCTGTTCCGGCTCGTTGACTTCAGCAGGCAGGGCCTGATTCAACTCTTCAAAGGTCAGGTATCCCTTTTGTTTACCTTTTGCAATCAAGGTCTTGATTTGTTGAATATCCTTTACCGAACTCATCTATCCCCCTTTTAAAATATTGCTATATTCTTGCAGAAGATTGGTTACTTCTTGTTGATCTCCCTGTTGTTCCGCCTTTTTCAAGGATTCCAGAACTGCTTTCTTTCTCCGCCTGTACCGATGTTTTATCAAAAAATCCTTGATATCGCGCCATATAACTTCGGGATCCTTTTCATCCTCCTTGATGTAACTCTGCACAAAAAACTGCTTTTCACCCTCGTCCAAATAAGGAGAGATCTCCTTGTAATTATACTGCTCTAACTTGTCCCAAAGCCTTTTGCCCTTGGAAGTACCCAGGGCGGACTTTATATCGTAGTTTCTCAAAATATTCAAATATTCGGGATAACGTATAGCGAATTGCAACAGTTCCCTGTCTCTTTGGGCTGTACCGGATACGTGCAGATCCTCCTTTTGGGTCTTTTCCTGCTCTTTTACCTTGGAATCCAGGGATTCCCTCAACTCGGCCTCTGATATATTCAATCCCTTGGCAAAGCGGGGCAAATAATAGGCTCTTAAAGAAAGGTCTGACAAGTTCTTGAAAAAATTCACGGCCCATTTCATTATATCCTGGGGAGAATTATTATAAGTAATCATTCTAAAACAAAAAGCAAGCCCATCCTCGGAGTCTTTCACCAGGGTATCGAACTCCTTGCTTCCCTTGTTCTTGAGCAGGGAATCCACATCCTGTTCCCAGGGCATTTTAACCACCCTTGCCTCCAACCCGGAACTCAAAATCATTTCCGCACTGCGCATTGCCGCCTGCTGTCCGGCCCAATCCCCGTCAAACACCAGATATACTCTCCTGCACAATCCGGAAAGACGCTGGACCTGTTTCTTGGTAAGAGCGGTTCCAAGGACCCCACAAGAATTTGTATACCCGAATTGATACATGGTTATAACATCTGCGTACCCCTCGGTTAAAAACACCTCCTTGCTCTGGGTCACGTCTTTCCTGGCCTGATAGAGCCCGTACAAATGATCCCCTTTCTTGAACACCACCGATTCACTGCTATTCAAATACTTGGGGTCCCCGTCTTCGATCAGGCGTCCGCCAAAAGCTATCACTCTTCCGGATAAATCGTATATGGGAAATGTAATCCGGCCGCGAAACCGGTCATAGGTTTTTCCGGCCTTGTTCTGGGACAAGAGTCCTGCCTGCACTCCTTGTTCGGGTGAAAAACCGTATTTTCCAAGTTGCTTCTTTAGATCCTGCCAGTAATCCAGACTCCAGCCCAAGCCAAAAGTCTTTATTACTTCCTGATTTATCCCCCGGTTTTTTAAATAATCCCTTGCTTTCCTTCCTTCATCGCTTTTCAGCAAACCGGAAAAATAATCCTGGGCAATGGCCTGCATCTGCAAACATTCACTGCGCTGGCTCGTGTTCCTGCTGCTACTGCCGGAAGTAAAGCTCAACTTCACTCCGGCCTCTTGGGCTAGATCCTGCACCGCATCCAAGAATTCCAGTCCATTGATCCCGGAATAAAAATCAATAAGGTCTCCGGAGGCATTGCAGGCGAAACAGTAATAAAACCCCTTTTCAGGATGCACATTGAAAGAGGGATTGACATCCTGATGAAAAGGACAAAGTCCCCACCACCGTTCGCCGGATTGCTTCAAGTCCACGTATCTTTGCACCAGGGAGACAAAATCTATATTCTGTTTTATATTTTCTATATCCTTGGAATCAATTTTAGGCATTAGTTACAAATAAACCCTTGAATTTTTACCATAAAAACAATGCTGTCCAATCCCTGCTACTCTACTGCAATTCTCCTGCAGCCCCGGGGAACTTTCCGGCGTTAGCCTGTTTATTTGAATAAAAAACACTAAATTCCCACTTTATAATTAATACACAATCCGATTTTGACAACTGTATTGCTTTAAAAATACAAATATTCGTTTTTTGTATTTACCACTGACGCTGAGTGTTTTCTTAACTGCCTTCGTATCCGGGCTAAAATCGAGGGCACAGTATCATACCGAGCTCTTGATTGCCCCAATCCAAGATTTCGGGATCTTAGCAGCAATTGCCCTAACAACTCTATTTATAACAGAACAAGGCCTTATTTCAAATCCACTATAGTCACTCCGTCACCCCCTCTATCTTCAGGGGCAAGATAAAACTCCTGCACCTGGGAAAAATCTTTCAGACAATCATGGACTGCGTTCCTTAACGCTCCGGTTCCCCTACCGTGGATAATCTCCAACTTGCTCCTTCCCTGGATCAGTGCCTTGTCCAGGAACTTATTCAATTCCGCTTCTGCCTCTTCAGGCAAAAAACCTCTAATATCCAGTAGCAACCCCACTGATTCCTGATCTGTTTTTTTATACAACTGTTTAACTTCCCTTTTGGAATCTGAATCACTGGTCGTAATCTCTTTAGGGGTCATCCAAATCTTTACTCCCCCCAGGTTCACCTTCAGCTTGCCAGCTTTGTCATCCTTTTCCACAATACTTCCGGATTTCCCCCAGGCAGGACAGTAAATTTCCCGGGCAACGGTTAGACTCTCCCAATCCATCTGGGATTCCTGTTCCCCGGAATCTTGTTCTATTCCTTCACTGAGTTGTTTTTTTACTGCAGACAACTCTTTGAGGGCCTTTTTTCTTCCCAGCTTGCCATTCCTCCATTCATCCAGTATCCTGTTTGAAGTCTGGCGAATGTCCGAGATAAGATTTTGGGCCTTTTCTGCGTATTTTTCCTTCAGGCGTTTCTTTTCGGATTCCAGTTCTTGCTTTTCCCGTCTCAGATTGTCCAGCTCCTCTTCCCTTTCCACAGCCAACTGGTTCAACCGGCTCAAAAGATTGCCTGACTCCTGCCCTTCCAATAAGAGATAATCCTCAGCCTTTTGCAATATTTCCCCGGGCAAATCGTATTCCCTGACCACATCCAGGGCCTGACTGGCCCCCACCTGGTCATAGATCACCTTGTACAGGGGCTTCAATGTTTCCGGATCAAACAGGACGCTCGCAGCCCTGACCGAAGGTGTACCTAGTCCGTAGGCTTTTAATGCGGGGAAATGAGTGGCTGCAACAAACCATATCCGATTTTCCAGCAACCAATCCATTACCGCCTGGGCCAGGGCAGCCCCTTGGGAAGGATCAGTGCCACTGCCGAACTCATCCAGGAGTACCAGGGAATCCGAATCCATGTAGGGCCAGGACCTGTTGAAATACTCTATCTGAGCAGTAAAAGTACTCAGGTGTTCCTGCAGGCTCTGTTCATCACCCAAAAACACGTATATACTTTTCCAGAAGGGAAGGGTACAATTTTCCTGAACAGGCACCGGAAGTGCGGATAAGGACATCAGGGCAATCAAGCCCAGAGTTTTCAAGCAAACAGTTTTTCCGCCGGAGTTTCCACCACTGATAATCAGACCCTTCTGTTCGTCCTGCAGGCAAATATCCATGGGAACCACATCCTCGTTTTCCAAATAGAGCAAAGGATGCTTGGCTTGTCTTAAACAAATCTGATTATTCTCTTCGCAATCAAGTGTGGTGGCATTCATTTTGTTCGACAGTACCAGTTTTGCCCTTAATACATCCAGTTCAGCAAGCCAATTGTAAACAGCCTGTATTTCCTGGGATTCCTGTATCATAAGGGATGTCAAGAACCACAGCACTTCCAGCCTGGCTTCGTATTCCTGCTTCCTCAGTTCCTGCAGCTTGTTGTTCAGGTCCACCAGAATCATGGGTTCGAAATAACAGGTCTCACCACTGTTGGAATAATCGTGGATTATACCGGAAATCTTCCCCTTGAAATTGGATTTTAGAGCCAAGACGTACCTGTCCGCGGAAATGGTGAAATATTCTTCCTGCAAAAAAGGACCTATTTTTTCCTGCTCCAGATATTCACTGACCTTTTTGGTACACTGTCTATGTATATTGCGGATTTGCTGCCTTATGCCGGCAAGTTCAGGTGAACTCTCATCCCTTATCTCCCCTTCGGAACTCAGGCATCTATTAATACCCTGCCAGGTTTTTTGGGGCCAACTGGAAACATTGAAGAACTCGATAAGATCGGGAGCTATATCGGATTTAAAGTCCTTTACCAATTCCCGGGCGCTATTAGCCGAATGCAATGCGGTGTTAACAGCCCACAAACCGTCCTCTTCTACTGTCCTCTCCCGCTCCAAGTACTCAAAAATCCCATCCAATTCCGGGAAAGATATTGTACAGGATAATATCTCCCTGGAATATTTTTGTGCCTGTTCAAGCAATACGGTTTGTTCGTGCAAGTGCTGTTTGTCGTTGAATGGGGCAATTTCTTCGCACCTTCTTCTTCCGGATACAGAAAGGGCAAATTCGCTCAAGTACTCCAAAAGGCGGGGGAACTCCAATAATCTCACAGTCCTGGAATCCATAGAGTATACACCTTGTTATGATAAGAAAATATTAAATTCGCAGTTAAAACATTACTTCAATCCACTGCTGATTCCAATCCACATCTAGTAAAGACTCTGGTGAGGATTGGATTAAAGTAGCCATTGCAAAAGCTTTGCCTGTCTCGTCGAGTTAATGTTATACAACAAACATTATTTTATTTCATACATAAAATTCAAATAATTATAAAAAACGGACAAGAAAATCACAGGGAAAGGAATAATTCACTATTATATTTAGCGGAGGGAACTGTCTGTTTATACACATCCTGGTTACTGTCTGATTACAAGAATCTTCAATCATCTTCAATCTTTGTTTGACTCACCAAGGCAATATAACTGTCCAGGGAATCAAATTCGCCGTATTGGTTATATGAAAAATATTATTTCCTAATTCGAATGACTTGAAGAGGTGCAAATTTGCAGCCCTTTACTGGATTGTAGTTTGCAGATTCAAAATTGAAAATATGAACCTGCAAACGTTTATCCAAAATTCACACCTGCAAAATACAATCAATACCAAAATCCTTGTATATCAGTACGATAGTTGGCTACATAATCCCTAGCGGCCTATAACTAAACAAGAATGAATTTTCTTTAAAAAAATTTCAAATCTTGATTTATTAATATCCTGCTTTTCGCATCCTTTTCATCATTCTTTTTTTAGCAGCTGCTTCCTTGTTCTTGCGCTCTTCACTAGGCTTTTCATAATGTTGCCTTTTCTTCATCTCGGAAAGTATTCCAGCCTTTTCACATTGCTTTTTGAATTTTCTGAGGGCATTATCAAAGCTCTCGTTATTATTTGGTACAACACCTGGCACTTTAACTCACCTCCTTATGAAAAAAAAAAGAGATCCGATAGAGTTACTTCGGACCTCTTTTAAAGCAGGATAATTTACCGAATATTCAAGTAATAATCCCGCTTACTTAACAAATTTATCTTTTAATGTTTGCATTATTGACTTGACAAAAACAACTCCCAATCCAGATCCCAATATCAAAAGTACTGTATACAACACCCCAAAAAACACCGCATAATCGGGTCGCCACCATGGTAGATCCTGCGGGAGCATACTGTGTATAGTTTCACCGGGAAGCATTGATTACTCCTGTTTATTTGACTGCTTCTTTTAATAACTTGCCGGGTCTAAATTTAACTACATTAGCTGCAGGGATGGTAATCTCCTGACCTGTTTGAGGGTTTCTTCCCTTTCTTTCCTTTCTCTTTTCAACAACAAAGGAACCAAAACCTGTTAAGGTAAGTTTGCCATCATTCACCAAAATGTCTTCTATTGAAGCAAGACAGGCATTGAGTGCACGTTCCGCATCCGCTTTTGTAAGATCTGATTTCTCTGCAATTTTTGCAATAAGATCTGCTTTTGTCATTGTTACCCTCCTCTTTGAATTTTACAATAACTCGTTTTATAATTTGTCAATTATATACTACCTCTAATTTCCACAATATTATAATTCATCTTTAGTATTACTATTACTATTATAATTTACTACGGATAAATTTTTGCATCTAAAAATCTTCTTGGAAAAAATAGATTTGGTTCCTCTCATTTTTTACCAGTCAGTGATGAATATAATTTACCTTTTTTAAACCTAAAAAAGAACTTATGTCAAGACTAAATTTTGATTCTACGGGAATTTAGGCCTGATTGTGCACACTTTTTTGCCTATTGAACTGCCCAAAAACATCACAGACATCCCTGAAATCTCGAGGTGACAAGCTTTCAGGCCTACACTCCGGATTTATGCCCAATTCATCAAACTTTTGTTCCAACTCCCAGTCCCAATAGTCCTTGAATATTTTTTTCAACTGTTTCCTTCTTTTCTGAAAACACATATGGAGAATTCCAGCCAGATCTTCTGGATCCTTGGGACAATCCGGATACTGACAAGACCCCAGGGAAATAACGGCAGATTTGACATTAGGCCGGGGGTGAAAAACATTCTCACTTATATTGAACTCGTACTTGACCCGAGCAAAATTTTGAATCCAGGCAGACAGTGCTCCGTAAGTACGGTTTCCTGGCTTAGCTGTGATCCTTTGTGCTACATCCTTTTGAATTGTGAATACCATGTTAACTGAACGGATCTGGCTTACCAATCTCCAAAGCAACGGGGAAGCAACGTTGTAGGGCAGATTTCCGATTATCTTCAATCTGTGGAAATCAAAGATATTAAACCTGGTCCAATCCACGTTCATTGCATCCACAGAGACAACATCCATTTTTGGCCAAGAAGATTTAATCGCTTTGGCCCATCTTTCATCCTTTTCCAGAACTATCAACCTTGTATCGGAATCGTGTAGTACTTTTGTCAAAGCCCCGTTTCCCGGACCAATCTCCACTATATTGTCATCTGGTTTTAGCTTAAGGCGGGAAACGATCTTTCTTGCAACATTGGGGTCATGCAAAAAATGTTGGCCCAGTGATTTTTTCAATTGCCGGTCTTGCATTGTTTGCTTTAAAGTTTTGGGGTTGCTCGCTACTTCGAAGCCGAGGTTTCCGCCAAGGTTTTAGGAGGTTAAAGTTTAAGGCTTAAAGTTGTGCTATCGCACTAATCAATCTTGGATAAATATCTATAAATCTCCGCTTGGGGGCATTCTTTTGCCTTCCCGTAAAAAGCAGCCTGCAAAAAGGAATCCAACCAGAAGTGGATATCGTATTCTTTTAACACCTTTCTCAGATTTTGCATCCGGGTCTGTCTCTCGGATTTATGAATATAAAATGCCCGCCTGATTGCTTCCGCAACTTCGTATACACAATTCGGGTTCACCAATATAGCATCATTGTACAACTGGGAAGCCGCTCCTGCGAACTCGCTCAATATCAAGACACCGTTTTCATGATAATTACATACGCAATATTCCTTGCAAACCAAGTTCATCCCGTCACACAAAGGAGTAACCAGTGCCATGTCAGACGCCATGTAGAAGGAAATCAGATCCTCTCTGGGCAAGCTCCGGTAGAGGTAATGTATCGGAATCCAACCAGGTTCCGTGAACTGCCCGTTTATCTCTCCCACCAAGCGTTCGATCTCCTCTTTTAACAGCCTGTATTCGTGCACCTCTTCCCTGCTGGGAACCACTAACTGCAACAGTGATATCTTGCCCCTCAAGTCCGGATAATTCAACAAAGCCTGCCTGAGTGACTCGAATCTCTGGGGCAACCCTTTGGTATAATCCAGCCTGTCCACTCCCAAAATAATTTGCTGCTCCGGGTGCAACAAATTCAGTTTTGCAGTACGCTGTGAGACTTCCTGGGAAGAGGCCTTATCCGCGAATTCGTCAAAATCTATACTAATCGGGAAATTCCCTGCCTTGGTATTATAATCCCCGCACTTTATTTTTACCAAAGTACCGTCTATTGAATAATCCATGTCAAAACACAAGTATTCCAAGCAACTGACAAAATTGTTCAAGCTTTCAATAGTTTGAAATCCCACAAGATCGTAGGACAAGAGACCGCTCAGAATTTCTCTGCGCCAGGGGAGCTTGAGAAAAATCTCCGGTCCCGGGAAGGGAATGTGCAAGAAAAAGCCGCAATTTCTCTGCAGCTTGTTTCTAGCTACCTCCTTGGCCACCAACATAAGATGGTAATCGTGCACCCATATATAATCCTCAGGTTCGGTGACCTTGGCTATTTCTCCGGCAAACATGCTGTTAACTTTTTGATACCTCTCCCAATACTCCAACTTGAAATTGCAGCGATTGTGAAATCCGTGCAGCAAAGGCCACAAGACCTCATTGGAAAACCCGTAGTAGTATCCGTGGAGATCCTCCCTGCTCAAAATAACAGGATGCAGCCAATACCCGTGTTCCCTGGAAAAATCGTTCAAAGGCCCTGTCACATCTTCCTCTTCCGCCGTGCCCGGCCATCCCATCCATATGCCCCCGTTTCGGCTCAACACAGGGGCCAATGCAGTCACCAGCCCACCGGAACCAGGTTTCACCTCCCAATCATCGTTCTTCTTTTTCAGGGCGACAGGGAGCCTATTTGATACTACTACTAATCTGTTGAATTCATCTTGAACCATTTCCGGATCTCCTTTTCCGATCCATAGTGGGATTCAGGGAATTTTTGCCGAGAAAATACTGATCCAAAGTACCTGCTTGCAAAACCAACGCACGTCCTCCAGACACAGGTTGATGGATTGGGGTTACGCTTGCTGCTTATTCCAGGACATCGAACTTCTCGAATTTCATTATGAATGCACCGCGCCCCTGGGTGGCTGAACGCAGTTCAGTTGAAAAACCGAACAGCCTCCTCAAAGGACTCAGGGTTTGCACCACCTTGCCTCCTCCCTTGTCAAACATGTTTTCTATCTTGCCGCCTACAGTACCGACAAGAGAAACTACATCACCCACAAAATCCTGGGGAGTATAAATTTCTACATTCATAATGGGTTCCATAAGCAGGGGGCTTGCCTTGGACATCGCACTCTTCAAGGCCGCTCCGGCAGCCATATGGTAACCTATCGCACTGGAATGTTCCAGTGACTGCCTTAAATCCAAAATCCGGACCAAAACACCGTACACAGGATATCCTTTTAACACCCCGCTCTGCAAGCCGTCCTCAATACCCTGATAAACTGCATCAACCCATTCAGAGGGCCAATTCCCGGTATCCATCTCCGGAACAATCCTGCTTTCCTTGTCCCTGTCAAAGGGTTCCACACTGAGTTCCACATAACCGTATTGCCACCTTTCTCCCAGTTCTCTGTTAAACTCCTCAAAGGCCCTGCCAACATCCCCCACGGTTTCCTGATATACGACCTGGGGTTTGCCGGCCCGGAATTCGATTTTGTTTTCCCTCTGCAACCTGTGTAAAACTACTTCCAGATGCAACTCTCCCATTCCGGAGAGTATAATCTGTTCAGTATCCTCGTCCCTGTATAGAGATAAAGTCGGATCTTCTTGCAAAATCTTATTCAGCTCCTCAAGTAGCTTCTCTTCTTCCGAAGCGTTTCTGGGCTCCAGTGCCAGGGACATTACAGGCTTGTATTCACTGATTTGCTCCAAAACTATTTGATCATCGATATCACAGAATGTATCCCCGGTCCGGGCATTTTTTAACCCGGCAGCACCCACAATCTCACCTGCCCTGGCAGTATCCAGCCGCTCCTTTTGGCCGGCGTGGAGTGTAAACAACCTGGCTACCCTTTGCTCCTGCCCCTGGGTAACATTGTAAATACTCTCCCTTGCCTGGATGCTTCCGGAATAAATACGCATCAAGGTAAGTATCCGGCCGCTTTCCATCTGGACCTTGAACACCAGTGCGGATAAAGGAGCAGAAGCTGATACCGGGAAGGATTTTTTCTCCCGACTCTCCGGATCCACACCTTCGATCTGCTGAACTTCCCTGGGAGAAGGCAAATAATCACAAATCCCATCCATAATTGGTTGTACCCCGACGTTTTTCAGGGCCGACCCTACAAATACCGGAACACCTCGCAAATTTAATGTCACATCTCGAATTGCGGCCTTTAATTCCTCCTCTCCAAAATCCTCTCCGCTCAAGTATTGCTCCATTATCGCATCGTCCAATTCGGATAAATTTTCCAGCAATAACTCCCTCCAGCTTATCGCGAAGTCGTGTTTATCCTGGGCAAGAGGCTGATAATCCACCTCCATCCCCTTGGTATCCGGGTCAAAATGAAGATACTTCATTTGCAGCAAATCTATCACACCTGCAAAATCCTCTCCCTCTCCATCCGGAATTTGCAAAACCAGGGGATTGGAACTTATTTTCTCTCGCATATCGGCAAGAACTGCTTGAAAGTCCGCTCCCATTCTGTCCATTTTGTTGATAAAAGCCAACTTGGGAACACCGTAGTATTCCGACTGTCTCCAAACGGTTTCACTCTGGGGCTCCACACCGCCAACAGCGCAAAACACCCCAACAGCCCCATCCAACACACGCAATGCACGTTCAACTTCTATGGTAAAATCCACGTGGCCAGGAGTATCTATAATATTGATCTGCCTCTCCTTCCAATTACAAGAAGTACAAGCTGAAGTTATTGTTATTCCCCTCTGCTGCTCCTCTGGCATATAATCCATTGTTGCGGTGCCTTCGTGAACTTCTCCCAAGCGGTGGATCTTTTTGGAGTAATAGAGAATGCGCTCAGTCAAAGTGGTTTTACCCGCATCAATATGAGCGATAATTCCGATATTGCGAAGAGAATTCAAATACTTGTCCTTGCCGGTCCCCTTTTGCTTGCTCATAACCACTCCCTGGTTGGACATTCAACATCTCACGCTGCGGTGAATCTCAATTATCACTGCTAGTGGAGAAAGCGAGCCCTTGTTTTTCAAATCTTTTCAAGTGCAAATCCGGCCATATCCAAAAGCCTTCCTGACCCTGGCCCAAAACTACCGCAAACTTGCTTAGCAATTCTGTATGGAATTCAGAAGGTGCAAAAACCAGATCAAACCGACTTTCGCAAAAATCAGTCCATTTTCCGACTTGTTTATGGTATTGGTCCGGAACACACTTAAACATTTCTGAGTCCTGAGACCAAAATTGCAAATCCAGATCCGGATAGGCAAATTCTATCGCCTCTACATCCGGGATCACTTCCTTATCCAGCCATATTCCGCAACTTTTGGGTGAAAACAATGAAACTGTATCCATCCGGGCAGCATACTTATAAGCTAAAGAAAAAAAAGGAAAATTGTCAACATCGTTAACAAATACCGAGGTTACAGAAACCTTCTGTTTTCCGATTTCCTGCAACAAGCTCTCCACCTGTTCCAGGGTAAAATCAAAGACTTCTTCAACACCCGCCAACTCTAAAGCCAACAGCAAAGAATCAGACCAAATGCTCGAATCCTTTGTACACTTAAATACCAAGACCTTTTCCACTCCGATTATTTTCAAAGGCATAACAGTGGCCAAAAGCAAGGCAGGCGAGGAGAATTCCTGAGGTATGCCAACCAATGCACAATCCGCAGGCTTTTTTGAGATTGTCGTTTTCCAGTTTTGGCTCCACTTCAAGCTTTTGACCTCACTTTTATTGGAATAATTGTAGAGATTATACCACTTGGAAAGCTCGGCAATATTCTTTTTCAAAAGCGCCCTGTTTACAGAACTGATATTGTTATAAGCCCTGGAGAAGGCAGTTTTGTCATGCAAACAACTTTCGCACCAGAACGGCAACAAATCATCAAACATAACTCTCCTGTTAACTCTCTGAAGTTTAATAATTTCAAGTAGGGATTGAAAGTGTATTGCCTACGCTCGTTTGGGGAGAACGTAGGCTTCAGGACTCATTCGGGGTGTAGTAAAATACCAAGGGGAGTCAAACTGTATCAAGCTACAGCCACTGAAACCAATCTTTCCAACTACCTTGGAGTTCCCTTCTTTTCTGTGCGGCAACTGATTCTTGATATTTCATGTAAGCCATTCTACTTCTTTTCCTGGCATAATTATTCAATTCTTCCAATTCCTTGTAATTATTAAGTACTTGTTCGTATCTTTTCCAGGCTGATAGATACTTTTCAGTATTCCAGTAAAAATCTGCAACATAAATTTCGTGCCTGGCAAGATACTTCTTGCACTTTTTTATATAATCCTTGGACTGGTCGGAATATTTTGAGGTTGGGTAAGACTGTTCGACCCTTTGAAAATATTGCAGGGCCTCTTTAATGTTTGTCAAAGGCAAATCTATGGACTTGAACGTTTTAAAGTTACACTGTGCTATTCGATACAGTACGTAGGGAATATTTTCGTTTCCCGGATGCAACGACTCAAAATCCTTGTAGGTCTTTTCTGCTTTGGTCAATCTGCCTTCCTGGAAAAAGGCATCTGCAAGCCTAAGTTCCCCTTTTACAGTATACGGACTAAATGGGAATTCTTTCTTCAACTTTTGAAAATCATCGATTGCATCAATATAATCCTTTTCCTGCATTGCCTGTTCACCTGCCTCAAACAACTCTTGGGCAGTAGTATCTTTGGGCTCGCCTATAAACATGGAATGCATTGTACTGCAACCAGAGAGAAACGCCACACACATCAAAAGTATTATTATACTGTTTTTATACATTATCCTGTTCCTGCCTGTACACATTAGCTGCATTTCCTGCTGTAGCACCATCTCCCACTGCGGTGACAACCTGTCTGCAAAGTTTGGACCTGACGTCACCCGCAGCAAAAATTCCGGGAACATTAGTCCGCATTTCGGTATCAGTGATTATGAATCCGGCTTCATCTGTCTGGATGGATTCAGGTAAGAATCCGGTTAGAGGCTTTATCCCGACAAAAATAAAAATACCGTTTACCTCTAGTTTGCTGGTCTCGTCCGTCTTAACATCCTTTATTTCCAATCCCTCGACTTCACTTTCTCCCAGGATGTTTTTGGGCACTTTATTATAGAGTATTTCTATATTGGATTGAGAGATCACCTTGTCTTGGTAGATTTTATCCCCTCTAAACTTGTCCCTTCGATGAACAAGATACACCTTTCTTGCCAGCCCGGATAAATACAGGGCCTCCTCCAATGCGGTATTCCCACCTCCAATACACACTATGTCCTGGTCCTTGAAAAAATTCCCGTCACACAGGCCGCAATAGGACACCCCTCTTCCTGTAAATTCATCTTCCTTGGGAAGCCCTATTTTGCTGTGTTCAGCCCCGGGAGCTAAAATCACAGTCTTTGCCTGCATCCAATCATCACCTACTCGGAGTTGATGTCCGAGTGGCTCAGGCCTTATCTCTTTCACTTCTTCTGTGTATTTATCATAGGAATAGTGTTCCATGTGAGCTGCTATTTGATCCACCAATTCATATCCCTTTACTCCTTGCGGATATCCGGGATAATTATCTATCCAATCCGTCAGGAGCACTTGCCCCCCTGGAGCCAACTTTTCAACCCAGGCAACTGAATTTCCGGCACGAACTGCATAAAGTGCAGCAGTAATTCCGGCCGGACCTCCACCCACGACAACCGTATCGTATTTTTCCATAATTAAAGTGCCTTTTGATCAATGAGTTCTTTTAAATTGCTCTTGGATACTGCACCTGTAACCTGTCCTGCTACATCGCCATTTTTAAATAACATCAAGGTCGGTATTGCCCTAACACCGTATTTACTGGGGGTGTTCGGGTTCTCGTCCACATTCATCTTCAGGATCTGGATCTGGTTTTCGTATTCCTTGGCCAATTCCTCCAGTACAGGGGCAATTGCTCTGCAGGGTCCGCACCAGGGTGCCCAAAAGTCGATCAAAACAGGTGTGTCATTCTGCAGAACTTCGGATTCGAAATTGCTGTCGTTTACTGCATTTGGCATATTAATTCTCCTTAATAATAATCATGTTTTCTTTGATTCGTTCTTAAACCTATGTGCTTAAAAATTTTCTCAATTGCGTTGACGGATCATCCATCGCAAAGCTCGTATTGTACATATTCAACAAAATAAAAAGCTATAATAAGAATCATCAAAAGGAGTGTCAAGTCGTATTGTTATAATCCCACGGAATAGATTTTCCCCTGGGTATACCTTCTAAACTCAAGTCGTGGACATAACCCCGCTTTGCAAGCAAAAAACCGGTATATGCAATCATAGCTGCATTGTCTGTACACAGGCTCGGACTGGGAAGCAACAGGGAAATTGAATATTCCCCTGCCAATTGGCTCATTTTCTCCCGCAAGAAATGATTGGAGGCCACTCCTCCTGCCATGACAATGGTTTGTATATCATTTTCCTTGTCCAATGCCCGCTTGACCTTGGTATACAAAGTCTTTGCCATACTCCAGTTGAAAGAGGCGCAAAGTTTTGCCACATCAGGATTTTGCAAAGCTATATTCTCAATATCGGGCTCTGGATCCATCTTGGACAAGCTCAAATCATTCTTTTTCAAAAAATTGGATATTGCAGTTTTTATCCCGCTAAAACTGAAATCCAGATTCCGATTATCCAAATTCGGGCTGGGAAGCAAATCCTTGTCAGGTTCTGCCAAACCGGCAAGTTTATCTATATATTTCCCACCCGGATAAGGAAGGTTCAACAATTTGGCGGTCTTGTCAAAGGCCTCGCCCATGGCGTCGTCCAGGGTCCTGCCTATCAATTCCAGATCGAAACGGGAGTTCATCTTGTATAATTGCGTATGCCCTCCGGAAATCAAAACACCCAAAGCCGGGAATCTTATACGCTCTTGCGTTTCAGTGACCAACAAATGGGCCATTAAATGATTGACCCCGACTAAATTGGCACCGGTACTGAGGACACATCCCTTGGCCATACCCAACCCCACCAAAAGACTTCCCAACAGGCCAGGCCCTCTAGCCACTGCTACATTGTCAACATCGCCCATTACCATCCTTGCGCGATCAAACACCGAGTCGATCAATAACGGCAAAAGACGCATGTGTTCCCTGGATGCCAGTTCAGGAACCACCCCTCCGAAAAGGGAGTGTAAATTCTCTTGGGAAGCTATGCCCTGGTTTATTATTTCCTGATTATCCAACAGTGCAACTGCGGTCTCGTCACAAGAGGTCTCTATTCCCAAGGTGATCATTTAGTTATTCCACCCCCCTCTGGATACAACCGAGGAACAAATTTCCAAAAATTACGATCCCTGCTCGAATATCTCTTGAACCTTGAGCACGTCGTTCTTGGAACCAATGAAAAGAGGGGTTCTTTGATGCAATTCATTGGGCTCCAAATCCAATATCCTGTTTTTGCCGTCGGTAGCCAGGCCACCGGCTTGTTCCACCACCATGGCCAAAGGCGCACATTCACACATGAGCCTCAGCTTCCCCTTGGGTTTCTTGGGATCCCTGTAGTCGATGGGATACATAAAGATTCCTCCGTAGAGGAGGTTCCTGTGGAAATCCGCTACCAGTGAACCAATGTATCTCAAACTATACAATTTGCCAAGGTCGCTGTTGGGATCCTTGAAAATCGATACCGCCCTTTGGGTCAAACTATCCCAATAGTGCCAATAGGCTTCGTTTACAGAGTACAGATTACCCTGCTCCGGTATCTGGATATTGGGATTGGACAACAAGAATTCTCCTACGCCTGGATCCAGGGTAAATCCATCAACACCGCGTCCGGTGGTATAAACCATCATAGTGGAGGAACCATAGATAAAGTATCCGGCGGCTACCTGTTCGCTTCCCTTTTGCAATAATTGAGAGAGTTCAACCTGTCCTTGAAGATCGTATTTGGTTTTATAGATGGAAAAAATAGTGCCAATACTGACATTCGCATCTATATTGGAAGAACCGTCCAAGGGATCGAAAACCAAAAAGTATTCGTCCTTGGGAAATCTTTCCGGAATGTCAATCAACCCGTCCTGTTCTTCCGAAGCCATGGCACAAAGCATTCCGGTCCTTTGCATTCTATGTATGATCACACTATTGGCAAACTCGTCCAGCCTCTGCACCTCTTCGCCCTGAGTATTGATTTCACCTGTATTGCCAAGGACATTTACAAGTCCGGCCTTGTTTACTTCCCGGGAAATAATCTTTGCAGACAATATCAACTCGTTTAACAAACGAGTCAAACGTCCGGTGGCCATGGGCTCCTGTTTCTGATGCAAAAGTAAATGCTCTGTTACAGTGATTTGGCGCATGGAAAACCTCCTTGTCTGTTTCTTTCATGCATAAAAATAGTTCCTGTATCAAGGATTTTTCAATACATACACAATCGGATCTACTCCAATATATCTAGCAAACCAGAAAAACTTTTGATCGTGTATTTTTATTTTTCCCTTGACTTTATTTTTCAGTTTTCTTTCCCAATCCTGTTGTATAATTTCCGTGTTCAATCCTTTATATTTCCCGGACCATAGGACCCTCTCAGGTGTCAACACCACAAGCTTTTCCGGATCTGAATTATATTGCAGTAAGGAATCAAAATCCACTCCTACAACAATGTATCCATCCAAAGAATAATCTTTATGTAACGGTTTAAAAACACAAATATCTGACCCGGAACCGTCTGGGGCAAGTTTAAATTGCATTTTTCTGGGAAATTTTTTCTGTACGCTTTTCTGTAGGTCCTTGATTCCAATTTGTTGTTTTGCAGTCGAAGGATACCTGTCTTCAACTCCACCTTGTAAATCAGTAACAGCCACCCATTCCACCCATTCAAATTCCTGATAAAAATAATCCGCCTCCATCTGGGGATCATTTTTTTCAAAAGTATTTAATTTCCGAAGCATAAAATGCAATTTTTCCTCGCCAACTGCAAATAAATTGGCCAAGTTTTTTTCCGCCTCGGAAACATTTGCTTGTTTTTGCAAATCTATTTTTTTCGGAAAGAAAAAATGTTTAACCCCGGAAAAAACAGAATTTATCGGCCCGCATCCAATACAAAAAACAATAAGAATCGACAATGAAGCCAATTTGACAGAATCCATTTTCATAGTGCACTTTCCCTTAAAGTATAATGATTACAAACTAGCCCAAACCTGGTATTCCACACCAGATTTTGTCTATTGTGCATATTTACATACTAGTTACTGATATAATTGTAATTCCCAAAAAACAAATTTGAAGTTATTTAAAAACAAAAAAGATTATTCGTTGAATTTATTTTTCTATTAAGGTATAAGAGGACATTAAGGATGTAATATTTATGCAATTATTAATCATATTAGGCTTAATACTCTTCTTTGCACTCACAGATGCCGGTATATACGTATTGTTACGTTCAAAAGCCTATACAAGAATAGCTACCCTCAAGGCGAGCGAAGACAACATGTACAAAGAAATTCAAGAACTAAGCGATGAAGTTAAAGAATTAAAAAACCAGGAAGACAGGCTGAGAAAATCTGTCATTCAACTGGAACAAGAAGAAGCCGCAGCAAAGCAGTCCAAGGAGCAATCAGAATCATTATCAGCAGAAACGATTTTGTTACAAGAAAATATAGTTAGTAGCGCACAGTTGCAAAAGGCACAAAACTATCTTGAAAACAACAATTCCTCCATGCACATTGTTGACGCGCTTATTTTATTAAACATCATCAACTTGGCTACAGCAAATTATGTTAGATCGAAACTCAAGGGCAATTCCTGATAGAGCATTGCAGTAACCGCATTGGCAATTCTTTCAAGGCCTTGAGAAGCCATACTGTAATAAGAAAAAAATATTAGCAAGCACAAATTTGCAATAATCAAAAAAGGGATCAGGTATTAGCATAAGCGTGAAGAGAAGGAACTTTCAAAGATTTAACCGTATTGCCAAATAAGCAGGCCCGTTCTGTCTTTTTCAGGCAAAATACGAAAATTTCAAAGGGCATACGTGCAATGAAATTTGCTACCGCACTGTTTTTTCTGATCATAATCTCTCTCTGGATCCTGGGATACTATTATCTGCATTTTCAAACAATGGTGCGAAACAGAGAGGAAAAATACTTAACCACGGAAAAAAAATACAAACAGAGAAAGAGCTATCTGGAAAAAGCAAGGGCTTCACATCAAGAGAATGTGGATAATTTGAATGAGAAAGTACAAGAACTGCGAAGGAGAATACAAGAAATAAAGAAGTAGACAATTACAAGGGTTTCAAATTCAATATTCCCTGATTAAGCATGCAGCAACAAAAAACTACGGGTTAAACCCCCCTTGCCTCCAAACGCCCGGCCAAGCTGCTCAATCTTTGCACAAATTGTTGCTTCCTTTCCTCCACACCGCTTATTCTGTCTTGTGCATCGAAATTCTCTTCTCCCTTGAGTTGTTCCAGGATTTGCTTCAACTTCTTTTTTTCTTCTTTGTCCCGGGCATTTTGATACAATTCTTCGTATATATCTATGGCTTCTGCATAATCTCCCTGCTCAGCCAAAATATCTGCCATTGTTTTGGTTCGGTATTGTTCTTCACCGGATCTTGCCAGTTGACTGGCCTCCTTCATATAAACATTCTGTTGTTCAGACTCCAGACCTTCAGCTTCTTCGCGATTTGCCACCTGCTGGCATTCTTGAACCCCTGGAGAACCAGACTCGCAAATATTCGCAAGTCCGGAATAAAAGACATCTGACCAAGCAAGCCCCATGCCGGAAAAATTGTATCCTATAAACCTCATGGCCAGGGCCAAATCCTTCTTCCCTTCTCTCTCCAATGCATGGGCCCAATTGCTCCAAAAATCCGGATAACTTTCCAATACACCCGTTACTGTGTTCAAAGACTCCTCATCAGTCTCGCCATCTCCCTGTTCTGCCAAGAGTTGCAAAATCAACAACCTTGCCTCCAAATGTTCCGGGTGTTTTTCCAAGCCGGAATACAAAGTGGAAATTGCCTTTTGAGGATCCTTATTTTGCCGATAAAGCTTCGCCAAAGGAAAAAACAATCTTGATCCCGGATCCATGGCCAACATTTCTTCATACAATTTTATCTTATCTTCCATAAAAGACTCCGTGCTTGTAAAAGTTCAGTGTTGAGGCATTTTGGGTTCCGTAATTTCCGTATCCGGACGTGAGAAATTTCAGGATATGGGAATAGTATGTTTTCAATTCGGAAACTAGATTTTTTTCGTTTGACAAGGTGATCAAGAAATTATCAGGAGGCGTATCTTAATACGTCGATGTATAATTTTAAAGATCGACGTAGTCAAACTTCAATCTGGCAGTTTCCAGAGGAAAACTACCTAGAAGCATTGGTAGAGTTTGTTACCAAATAAATCACTTCATTGGAACGCAGCATATTCATTTTACTTCTGATTACTCTTTTCAGGTACCTGGTATTGTTCTTAAGATTGCGAATCTGTCTACTCAATGCCAAATTTTCCTGTTTAAACCTTTCAAGCTTTGTTCTTAATTCTGTCTTTTGCTCTTGGAGTTCCACATATCGACTCAGGCTGTTTTCTCCCCAACCAAACTGATACAGCAAAAAACAATTCAGTGCCAAGAGCAGGATCAATATTATTCTACTTAACATATGTTTGGTCAAAACTAATTTCTCAGCCCTTTAAACAAGGGTTATTTTTTAGGGAATTCAGGAATCTAATCTATATCCATCTTAGTATATTGTGATCTATATTCCCGAACACTTAGACCTTCAATTCACAACTGACTACTCACAACCCAGAAATCACGATTTGACAGCCTTTCCCCGATTGAAGATCAGGCTTCTTCAGTTTCAGCCAATTTCCATGGTTCAAGAAAAATTCTGTAATTTTCCTGGCAATTGTTCAAAAGCTCTTCTATATTGTCTCTTTGTTCAATATTAATATAACTGTTAACCCCATTTATAAAGGCTTGTTGAGGATCAAAGCTCTCGGCGTGTCCTCCCACTATTATACAGTTTATCTCCCTTCTCTTGTCTCCAGGCCAATTTGCAATCTCTTGGAGCAAGGGTTTATTTTCCGGAACATCCTCTATCAGGATTATTGAATATTTATTCAGGGCAATTTTCTGGACTGCTTCGTTCTTGTCCTCTGCCAAGGATACATAATAGCCTTTAGCCTCCCAATGCTGTTTGGCCCTTTCTTCCCAAACACTATCGTAAACAAAAATAAAAGCGACTTCCGAACCCGGAGGATACATATCAGGTTCAATTGTGATCTCGAATTTGGAGGAGTCTACTTCTGGGCTTTGTTTCTTTTCCTTTGAATCCTTATTGGAGTTATCCGAACCTTGCTTTAAGTTTACTACATTCTTTTCACCGCATGCCGGACAGGCAAAGCGCAATTTTTGTCCCCCGGGGACCTTGTGTTCGGGCAAATCAAAAGATTTACTGCAGTGCTCGCAAGTAAGTTGCATTTTCCCTCCGTATGCTTACAGTTTTTTCTTACTCTATCTATCAAAAAAAGTTCGAGGTTCGAAGTTTTTAAGTCAAAACGACATATTATCTTACAGGAAATTAAGTACAATCAAGGCCAATATAAAACTTTTAATTTTACATTGCGTTTAACTCCTAGACTTGTAGTTTTATGCCTTAACCTATTAAAGTTGCACAATTTATATTTGATTACTTCGAACACAGGATCTGGAACTGTACAGTATCTATATCAGTGCAAAAAATATATCAAAGAGACAGCAGATCATAAAGCACCTCGAATTTTTTAAAGGTTGAGAAAAGTATTTTAACGGCCAGATACCAAACAGTGAAGGGCAAGTATACCCAAACTACAACAAGTTCCTCTGTTCATAATTTTCATCCAGTTCCAGACCTTCAATATCTGTCACTCTCTCACCCCTTTCCGCTTTAACCTTGTCTATCATTTTGCCCAGTTTGGATTTGTCAGAACCGTTCAGCATTGCAATCTCTTCCGTGACAAGCTCTTTTTTGAACAAGTCCAACAGATAATGGTCGAACGTGATCATTCCGTAACTACTTCCGTCTTCCAGAACATTATAAAAATTCCTGTCCACATCCTCGCCATTCAGGATCAACTCCCTTATCCGAATATTCTTGCTCATAATCTCGAATGCAGCAACTCTACCCCCTCCTATCGCGGGCATCAGCCTTTGGGAAACAATATACTTCAGACTCTCTGCCAACCTGCCTCTGATCTGTCTCTCCTCGTTAGACTCGTACATACCAATGATCCGGTTTATAGTTTGAGAAGTATCCGATGTATGCAGGGTCCCTAGAACCAAATGTCCGGTTTCCGCAGCTTCAAGTGCAATGTTTATAGTTTCCCGGTCCCTGATTTCACCCACCAATATAACTTGAGGTGCTTGCCTCAAGGCGGCCCTGAGTCCGGTGGCAAACTTGTCAAAATCCATGCCCAGTTCGCGCTGATTTACAATCCCTTTCTCATGGCCATGAACAAATTCAATGGGATCTTCCAGGGTAAGTATATGTTTACTATAGGAAGTATTGATAGAATTTATCAAAGCAGCCAGGGAGGTCGATTTCCCGGAGCCGGTAGCACCGGTTACCAGAATCAGTCCATACATTTCCTTGGCCATTTCACGGAAAATCTCCGGAAGTTGCAGCTGTCCAACCGAGGGGATATCAGTGGGCAGTTTACGCATTACAACAGCAAGGGAACCTTTTTGGCTGAAAATATTCACCCTGAAACGTCCTTTCCCTCTCAACTCGTAGGATAAATCACAGGACCCGGTTTGAACCAAGCCCTTGTACAAATTCAAGTTCTTCCCCATCAAACAGGCAGCAATACACTCGACATGCCAGGGAATAAGTCTTCCCAGATCCGGCTTAAGCGGAATGTCTTGGAGTTCACCATCTATTTCAGCCTGAACCGGTTTACCAACCGTGAACAAAATATCTGACATTCGTTCCGACCAGGATAAAATCTGTCCAATCATATGATCGAATTGAGCCTTTAACATACCTATACCTCGGTAAAATCTTCGGGTTGTTCATCAAGGAATTCCTTGAATTTATTCTTGTCCGCCGCATTGTTGTAAGCCTGGGATGGACTTATTATATTGTCCTTCAACAGATTCATGATTGCATCATCCAAGGCCTGCATTCCGTACTTTTTACCGGTTTCAATGGTGGAATTTATTTGAAAGATCTTGTTTTCCCGGATCAAATTCCTTACAGCCGGATTGGCGATCAAAATTTCCAATGCAGCTATCCTGCCCTTTTTATCCATCCTCTTGAACAGGTTCTGAGCCACCACTGCCCTAAGGGAATCCGAGAGCCCGGATCTGATCTGGCTTTGTTGATCTGCGGGAAATACTTCTATTATCCTGTCAATAGTTTTGGCAGCAGAAATGGTATGCAAGGTGCCGAACACCAAATGCCCTGTCTCGGCAGCTTCCAAAGCAAGCTCGATAGTTTCCAGGTCCCTCAACTCGCCTACCAGTATAATATCCGGGTCTTCACGTAGGGCGCCTCTCAAGGCAGCCTTGAAGCTCAGGGTATCCCTTCCGACTTCCCGTTGGTTTACCAGGCAATTTATAGATTCATGCACAAACTCAATCGGATCTTCAATGGTCAGGATATGTTCTTTTCTGTTTCTATTTGCATAATCCACCAAGGCGGCCAAAGTCGTGGATTTTCCGCTTCCAGTGGGGCCGGTTACCAATACCAAGCCCTTGGGCAAGGTGGCCATACTCTTTAAAATAGGGGGCAATCCCAAATCATCCACTGTCAATATTTTCTGCGGAATTTCCCTGAATACCGCCCCCACTCCCCTGCGCTGATTGAAAAAATTCACACGGTATCTTCCAACTTGGGCAAGTTCATAGGAAAAGTCAACATCCCCATGCTCTTCGAACTCCTTTATCTTGGGTTCAGGGGTGATCTCGTAGAGCATCTTTTTTAAATCCTCACTTTCCAGGGACTTGAACTTTACTCTCTGCATTTCCCCGTCCAGTCTTACCACAGGTTGATTCCCGGAAGAAAGGTGCAAGTCGGATGCTCCCAGTTCGTGCATCATCTTGAAAAAGGCATCTATCTGGGCCATAATCTCCTCTAAATTGTTTTTTGGATTAAGACATTAACAATCCGAAAATTTTTCTACCCTGAAGGTTGCACGGTGATCCCGCGCAGACATACGATTAATTTTCTACCATATTATAACATTAAAAATACTAAAAACTCAAAATTTTTTATATAATCTTTATGTTCCCTAGTACTATTTGTGCATTACAGACGAAAATCTATATACATAGTTTCCACCCGAAAAAAGGGTTAATAACAAAGCGATCCATATAAGCAACATTCCCAGGGAATTGGGATCTATTCCCCACCAGGGAAAATGCAAAAGCAAGGGGCAAATAGCCAGGATCTGAAAAACGGTCTTCAATTTGCCAAAGTTGTCAGCCGGAACTACAACACCCTGATCAGCTGCTATAGCCCTTATTCCGGTAACCAATATCTCCCGGGCCACGATCAATATTACCATCCAGGCAGGCAGCCAGTTCAATCCTACCAACATTATCAAAATAGAATTTATAAGCAACTTGTCAGCCAAGGGATCCAGGAACTTGCCCATACTGGTCACAACACCTTGCCTTCGGGCCATCATTCCATCAAACATGTCAGTAAGTGCAGCAAAGATAAATATCAACATTGCAACAAGGCAGTTCAGCTTACTGGGAAAGTATAAAAGCAGTATAATTACAGGTATGATCAAAATCCGTATAAATGTCAACTTGTTTGCCTGATTCCACATATTTTTCTCGAACTTTTGTTTTAACTGTTTGTATTTTAATTTTTTTCATGAACAATATCATATATCACAGCATAAAAGTATTTTTTGTCTGTTCTTTTGGCAGGCTGATATATTGGGGGGATGGAGCGAAGCTAACTTGAGACATGAATTGATTTTCTAGTCCTGGAATTTTTTGTAAATATCAAGGACCTTTTTCACATATCTGCGTGTTTCCGGGTATGGAGGCATGCCTTCGTATTCCTCCACTTTACTGGGGCCGGCATTGTATGCAGCCAACGCCTGCCTAACACTGGAAAAACGCTTCAGCATTCTGTTCAAATACCTAATTCCCGCCTCTATATTTGCTTCCGGATCAAAAGGAGCAGACAATTTCAAATGCTTCTGGGTCTCAGGCATAATCTGCATAAGACCTTGTGCCCCGGCACTGGAAACAGCCTGGTTATCAAAGCTGGATTCCACCTGCAGTACTGCCCGAACCAAACTCGCGTCAACCCCGTAAAGATTACTGTATTTCTTTATCAATCTCAAAACCGTCGACCGGTCCACATTGGACTCCCGGCCAAACAGGTGCATGGGTTCGTAATCCTTTGAATCCGGTGTATCGGTGAAATGCATTACACCTTCCTCGTCTTTGTGATAATATATCGTACTTGCATCCAGACCGGTATGTGCCAAAAAAAGAAAAAAAAGAACCAAAAAGGTAAACCTTATTGAATTCTTCCGGATGGATTTAATATGCATACAAAGTACTTCATTCCCAGCCATAAGCACCTTTCAACCCCACAAAATTGGAAGGACCCAAATCCTGCTTATACCATTTATCGTTTTGTTTCAAGAACCTGAGTAATCTTTGACCATTTTGTTCCGTACTTACTGGAATCAACAAAATACCAGATTCTGACAACTGATTCAACAAGGGATATGGTATATCCGGTCCACCTGCGGTAACCAGGATCCGGTCGAATGGTGCTTCTTCCGATAACCCCAAAGTACCGTCGGAATACTTTACTTTTACCTTGAAGTATCTCAACTTATTGAGTCTTTTTAAAGCGGAATAATACAGTGGCTTAATCCTCTCCACCGAGTACACTTCCGCCCCAGCCTCTGCCAAAACTGCTGCCTGATAACCTGAACCGGTACCGATCTCCAGGAGTTTGACACCCTGCTGTATTCTAAGTGCAGCAACCATTCTGGCTACTATATAGGGCTGAGAAATAGTTTGTCCGTATCCTATAGGCAGGGCATTGTCACTATAGGCTTGGGCCTGCAGTGCTTCATCCACAAAAAGGTGTCTGGGCACGGACTGCATTGCATTGATTACCGCGGGATCCTGTATCCCCCTTGCAACGAGCTGATCACGCACCATCGCCACACGTCTGGATTTAAAGTCGAATTGCAGACCCATACCTATAATACTATTACCAGGACTTGTTCAATTGTTCTTGATGTGCCTTTTCCTGTTCTTCAAAGGAATTGAAACCGGCTTGGTACAGGGCGCTTTCCACTGTATTCTCCCAATCCCAATTGGCATAAATAACGGATTTATGCAACTTTTTCCTGAATTTTTCCAATTCCTGCCTATAAAACTTCTCCTTGGAGGTACCCAAATTCTCCTGGAGTTTCTCGTGCAACCTGCCTATCTCCCCTTCGTACCAGTCTTTTATATCCTCGGGTGTTGTATGCTGTTTTGTTATATGTCCGTAACTATCGTCTTGCAATTGCTCGACAAGCCTATCCCAATGCTGCTGTTTCAACCAGGAGCCCAGATCCTTTACTGAGATGTTTTCCTGTTCCAGGGCGTGAATGTCTCTTTTGGTCTGTGCATAGGTATCCGGAACAACAGAAGCAGATATAATGCCGGCGATACATACCAAACCTCTGATGATCTTGCTGTTGGAAACTCCCTGTCCGCAGAATCCCACTTTTTTACCGTACTTTTGTCCGGAAAATATAGTGACCAGAATAGACCAGACCACCGAGGGATCCTCTTCATCGTATACATTTGTCAACCTGGCATTGTCCCTGTCAGTTCCCAAAACCAACTGGGTCATATCGTTGGAGCCGATTGAGAACCCGTCGAATTCCTTGATAAATTCCTTGGCCAGGATAGCATTACTGGGTATTTCGGACATCTGGATCACTTTCAATCCGTCCTCTCCACTCCTTAAATTATGTACTTGGGACATGTACCTCTTCATGCTTCTGGCCTCTTCCAGAGTCCGGACAAACGGGAGCATGATATGCAAATTCCTGCCTCCCAGGACTCCCCTGGCCAGCTTGAAGGCTTCCAGTTCCCAATCGTGCATATTCCTGGAAACTCCTCGATAACCCATCATGGGATTATCTTCTATACCCTCGTAGAGCATCCCTCCCAAAAGGTTGCGATACTCGTTGCTCTTGTAATCAGTGCTCCTGTAAACGATCTCCTTGCCGTGGAAGGCCATGGCAAAAAGGGACAAGCCCTGGGCCAGGGATTGGACATAAAGTTCCTTGCCCGATCTGTATCCCTTTCTGTATATCTCCTTTTCAATCTTTTTGGGCAACTGCTTCAAATCGTCCATTTGCTGCCCTAGTCCAACTTTCTGGGCAACGTCTTTGCGCATGTTTCTTATACGTTCCAGGACCTTCTGCACTTCGGAATTACCCTTCACCTTGTTCACTTGGGCCTTGATTTTTTCTTCTATCTCTGCTTTTTGGACCTCTGACCCGGGTTCGGTGTCTGATAACTGCAGAAGCTGATCCGAATACCCCATTATCTGGCTCACGTGATCGTATAGATCAGTTGATGTCTTTATTACATCCAGCTTTTGGGTGGCAATTTCCAGATAATCATCCAGTTGCCTATCCAACTCCCTTATCCTGCGCTGCTGGGCCATTACTTCCTCTCTGCCCCGGGCACTGTCCTTTTCACTCAATTCTTCTATCTGTTCCCCAAGTCCAGTAATAATTCCCACATACTTGCGCAAATTCAAATCAAAAGTTAATATGCCGGAATCCAACTGGTCCTTGATTATCTTGGTGAGTTCATCCTCCAACTCCTGCATCTTGCTCTCCAACGCCTCGTCCAGGGTACCATCGTCGTAGGCTCCCAGTGCCAGGGGATGTACACCGATATTGCCCAGCATGAACTCCGCTCTCAACAACCCCACTTCAAAATCCGGGCTTTGCCTTAGCCTGGAAAGGAAAAGGGCCTGGCCCACGTCCGCCAATATAAGGCCCACTTTTGTACGGGTAGAAGGAAGGCTGCTCACATCCACTTCTCCGCCTACTTCGTTCAAGGGAAGGAGTCCCCTGTAAATCTGGCCCCTGGAACCATCCACTGTTACTTCGCGTCCGTCCAGGGCTCGCAACACTTCCACCCTGTTCAGGCCGATAACAGACGGAATCCCAAGCTCCCGGGAAGTTATAGCAGCGTGGCTTGTATCGCCACCTGCACTGGCCAGGACTGCGGAAGATATCCTCATTCCCGGAACCATATCCGGGTCAGTCCTTTCGGCAGCCAAGATATCCCCTGGATTGATCTTGTTCAATTCCAGGGCGGAGCGCAAAAATTTTATCTTGCCCTTGCCCGCTCCCCTGGAGGCACCGTTACCCTCCATGAGCACATCTGCTATTTCCAGGGCCTCGGGAGCTACTTCCTGTCTGCGCATAAAGATTGTATCTGGATGTTTTTCCAGTTCCTCGTTCCACCTGGTTTCCGGCCTTGCCTGCACAAACCAGAGCCTTTCAGACTGGTCTATACAAAATTCGGTATCCATTATCATGCCGCCATAGGCTTCGCTTATGGTGCGCACTCCCTTGGCAACCTCCTCGGCCTGGGCAATGGAGAGTGACCATTTGTAGACATCCTCTTCAGGTACCGCTTTAACATTGGTCCCGCTATTTTCGTGATCGTACACTATCTTCTTGTCCTTGCACCCCATAAAACGGATCACGACCTCGGACAAATCGTCGCGTTTAAAAACGTAGAACTTGTCCGGTGTCACCATGCCGGATACAACGGCTTCACCCAAACCGTAACTGGAATCTATGGAAACCAGGTCCTTGCGTTGAGTACCCATGCAACCGGTAGCGGTATCAGCGCTAAAAGCGGTTCCGGAAATATCAGGCTTAATCATGCGCATTATACACACGGAAAGAGAAGTATTCTCAATTGCCCACTCCTTCTTGGCCTGTTCGGAAATGGAATCGTCCCCGGTCTGTTCCGCCTTGGCCACAGCATCCAGGATGGCCTCCCTGCGATAGGTCATGGAGCGCAGATTGTAAGCGGATGCACAGTCCCATTGATAAGCTTCGATACACTCCTGTTCATTGGTAACATTCAAATAGGTATCCTGCAGTCCGGCAAAGGCTTTTTTCCTGCTATCTTCGCCTGCTGCCGAAGAGCGCACAGCCACGGGCACGTTTTCCAACCCCGCTTCCTTGCATATACTCCGATATGCTTCAGCTACTCCGTCACGCACATCAGTTGGCATATCCACGGAAAGAATAGCAACCTGGACCATTACCGACCTCTTGCGCAACTGGTCAATACCTTCCGGAGATACTGCAAATCCCTCCACCACATTATTTATGAACTTACGGAGCCTGATCTGATTGTTGGCTCCCCCTTTTTCCTGGGATTGCCTGACTTTGTGCGCAGTCTTGTTCACAAAGGATTTTAAGAAGTCGGGATCACTATTAACTTCTGTACTGCTCCAGTCTATGGTTTCATATTCTTTGTTTACCAAGGACCTGATCAAGGAAGCATTTACCTTTGTCTCATCCAGTGTCCTGTGAAATGCCTGAGCTGAAATCGCTCTGAACTGGGGGGCCCTGATACCTTCCAATTCGCTAATCATGGCTGTATTGTAGTTCTTACCACCCACCAAAAGCTCGGCATCTTCACCCATTTGAACGATATCCGCCCCGGTTAAGACAATTTGTTGCTTATTTTCAGCACCATTGTTTTCTTTCCCTGTCTTATCCTTGTTCTGAGAATAAGTCATATTTATTCTTCCTCCTTAATTATAATGCTTTCTTGGTGGAGTTCGCATTATTTTTAAATTATCCAAGAAAGTTATTCACCATTGAAACTTAATTCCCGTCTTCCTGCTTTTTGTTTCTTACTCCTTGCTAAAAGTCTTTTGCTGTCTCTTGCTAGGAGTCCTACTGCCGTCATCCCCAACAATGACTACCAACTACATACGAACGGAACTCTAGTCTTTGAGCTCTGGACTTTTTCTTGCTTTCAGCTCTCAGCTATCTTATCTCTTGCTTTCAGCTTTTAGCTTTTAGCTTTTAGCTCTATTGCTTTCGATTTCTAGTTTTCTGCTTCCAATAAGTACCCGCAACTAGGGCAATACCTAGAGTTCGCATCCTGCAGGATTTCACTGCACTTGGGACAAGAGGAGGTTATTGGGCCCAATTCCACAAGCAAATCTCCCTCCTTCACAGGGACCATTTTTTTGTCCATCTGATAATTTGCGAATTTCAGGACCCTTTGAACCACACCGTCAATTTCAGCCACAACAGACTTCTCCTGCTTCATTACGGACAAATTGCAGACTTCCTGCCCTTGTGTGATTATATCGCCGGGTTTTACATGCATAACCCACATGTCGCCGGAACAAGGAGCACCTACATGGTAGGGATTGTTGGCATCCGCCTTTTCTTCCCCTTCCGCCTTCTTGGAAACCGGTTCCGCCACCTGGACCTCTCTGGTCAAGGTCTCGGAATCCAAAGTGTACCTGACATAACTGATTCCCGCGGCATCAGGCTCCGAAACATTCAGGATGACGAAATGATGCGGTTTTCCATTCCTGTCGTTGAAATAGAGTTCCTGGTCCTCTTCCAGACCTTCGAACCATACATCCAGGGGCAGTTGATTCTGGTCTCCGTAATCCTTTCGAAAGTTTATAGTCTTCAGGGCATCCCCTGGATGATTCAAATACATGATAAACTCTTCCTGGGTGGGCTTTCTCTCCAGGTCCCGGGCAAGATTCTCTCTTTCCTGCTCCAAATCTATATCCTGCAACCTGGCCAAGGGAGATTCCTCGGTCCTGCGGTTCAAGGCCTCCTGATACTGGGTTCCGAAAGCGCTTTCATAGACCCAGTCCGGAGGGAATCCCAGTGGGAGCTTTCCGTACTTGCCAAGCAGCAAGTCCCGGAAGGCGTCGTTGCTGTCCCGGTAAATATCCAGCCTTTTTCTCTTGGTATCCTCTGAGAGTTCCTCTTCCGGTGTATTTACCACTGTATCAAGCACAGACAAAAGTTCCTTCACACCCTGCTCGCCCCCTCTCTTATAGGTGCCGGTCACTGCCAGAAAAGCGGTGTTCCAGGTGATCTGGGAACCGGGAGTAACATCGTGGTAGCGGACGATCTTCCTGGTTCCGGCCAAAAATTCCAGCATATGGGGCAAAAGGTGAATATATCCCTGCTTCATGGCACCTTCCTGGGAAGAAGAGGTCGCTCCACCCGGCATACCGTGCTCCACAACATCGTAGTCTATTCCCTTGAAATAAGGTGAGGTATACCTGTCGTAATAAGGCATTATCTGTTTCAGGACAAAATTGGTATTGCGGATCTGATCCTTGTTCAAATTCGTCTGCAGCCCCATCTCATCTTCTATATACGCGGCGGTGGACAGGACCTCCCCCTGTCCGTACCAGCGAACTGAAGATCCGATTGCAGTATCCACTATATGGGCACCTGCCTTAGCAGCCGCTCCCACAGCCGGAACAAAGAGTCCGTCCGTGTAGTGGCGATGGTAGTGCAGGATCAAATCCGGATATTCCTTGCGCAAGGCCTCTACTAGTGCACTGATGAACCTGGGTGGACAAACACCCGCCATATCCTTGAGACCGAGAATATATAGCGAACTGGCCTTTTTGGGATCCAGGCCGCTTACATCGGATATCAATTCATTGATTCCCCTGGCCACCTCCAAATAGTGATTCACATCGAATCCGGTAGTCCAGGACAGGGAAATGGCAGGTTCGAAAATATTCTTGCCGGAATCCAGCGTAATCTCGGCGAAGGGACGCATGTTTTCAATATGATTCAAGAAATCGAAACATCTGATCACATCGTAATCTTCACAGATCATCTCTCCGGTGACCCGCATCACGTTCTTGGGCTGGGGTTTATAACCCAGGATATTCGTGGACCTGATCAGGATCTGCTTTTGTGTTTCCGGTGCAAAATTGTTCCATTCCCTGGCCTCGGTGAAGGGATAAGTTTTGTTTGCCAGCATGGCCACGTGGAAATGCGCACCTCCTCCGTTTTCAAGGGAAAAGAAATTGCACTTGTCCAAGTAGGGTCCCATCATCCTGTCTTCAGCCAGCCGGAAACGATTACCGCTGTTGGACTGGGTTATATCCCTGGCAGTGGTATCTGTAAAATGTACCAGGCCGGAATCCCGAACGTAATCCAGCACCGCCTGCCTGTCTCCTCTGGGATATTGATTCCCGGGAGTATCATTTCCTACTTCCGGCAAGACCGGATCGATCCTACCCATCCGCTTATCGTGACGACCCCTGTATTCTCCCAGTTCCACAAAGGGATTGTATCCCCTTGCGGAAATATCTGTAATAAGCCTGCTCAGCCGGTAAGCTTCCTGTTCTTTTTCTTCGTACTGCAAAAGTTCCGGGGTATTGGCCACAAAGTTGGTGTCGAAGTCTCCGTTCCTGAACTGGGGATGATTGATTGTTTGCCTGTGAAAGGGAATCGTGGTTTTGAGTCCTTTGATATTGTATTCCCACAATGCCCTATCCATCACACTGAGCACCTTTTCCCAGCTGTTGCCGTAAGTTATAAGCAGGGAACCTGCGGAATCGTATTGAGTAGGAAAATTGTATCCGGTGGTCAAGCAGGAATCCACCCGCACTCCCTGACTGCCAGGGGACATGTAGCTCAGGATCGTGCCGCCGTTGGGGGCGAAGTTGTTTTGGGGATCTTCGCAGTTAACGCGTACCTGCATAGAGTAATTTAGTGGATAGAGGTTATGTTCAGCCCATCTTAGTTCAGCTCCGAAACTTATGGCTATCTGTTCTTCCACCAGGTCCACTCCGTACCTGCATTCGGTTATGCCGTGCTCTACCTGCAGACGGGTATTCACTTCCACCAAATAGGGATTAGCTTCGGAATCAACCAAAAATTCCACTGTAGCCAAGGAATAGTAACCTGCTTCTTTTACCAGTTTCAAGGCGTATTCCTTGAGCTTGGCCTGTAATTGGGGAGTTATTCCGCTCCACGGGGAAGGTGTAATTTCGATCAATTTTTGGTGATTGCGCTGTACAGAACAGTCCCTTTCGTCAAAGGCAAAGGCATTGCCGTACTTATCAGCTATTACTTGAATCTCGATATGTCTTATGGAAGTCAGCAACTTTTCCACAAACAGCCTGGAATTGCCGAATTCCGCCTGGGCCATGGAAGAGGCCTTGCCAAAACTTTCCCTTAGCTCGGACTTGGAATGTACTTCGTATATTCCGCGACCTCCGCCTCCACCTTCAGCTTTCAGCATCACCGGATAACCTATTTCTTCGCACAGCTGCTCGGCTTCCTCCAGCTCCACTGCCTTTTCCGAGCCCGGTACAACCGGTATTCCCAATTTCTTGGCAAAGTTGCGCACCGAGACCTTGTTGCCCAAGAACCTCATGGCATCTGAAGGAGGTCCGATAAACTTTATTCCAGCTTCCCTGCATTTCGTGGGAAATTCGTCGTCTTCGGAAGCAAACCCCCAACCCGGATGTATTGCCAGAACACCCCTCTCTTTTGCCAAATCTATGATCTTGTCCACTTGCAAGTAGGAACGGGGATCATTCCCCAAGAGCAGGAGTTCTTTTGCCCCATAGGTAAATGGTGCGGTCTTGTCCTGTTCAGTAGCTGTAATGATTGGCAGCGCATGAAAAAGCTCCAGCATGGAGCGGGCAATTCTCCTTGCGGGAATTCCTCGGTTGGCAACCAAAAGGGGCTGATTATAAAGCTCCTTTTTGACCTCCTCAAACGTTTTCTCTGGCATATAGTCTTCACCTACCTTTTAAAATGTTCTAAGTTTCGCATTCTAGGTTCTAGGTTTAAAATTACTGCTACTGCATTTTTTTACAGGCAGTGTTTCAGCTACATTCCAAACCCAGAACATCGAATCCGAAACCTGAGCAGTTATAACCTGGTATTTTGGCCCAGCCCAGGCAAGATGAAAATCAAGGACATATTTCGAGCTAACCGGGTAGATGTATTTTCACGGCAAAATCCTAACAAAGACCGGCATTATAGAGTACTTCCTGTTTTCCCTGTTTTTGAATCCGAAGTCCCAACTGCTGATCCACTCCCAATACAATTGCATTATACGGGTCCCCACTACCGGGGGTCACCCGGACCTCCTCTCCCAAAAACTCCATTACTTGCTCTACTTGAGACGCAATGTTTTGCATACTTTCGTTTGCAACTAGTACCTCATACCAAAGAAAAACTCTGTGCACAAGCCTTTGCCAATAACCAGCCGGATTGTCCGTACAAAGGGAATTTAGCAGTTTTTGCACTGCCAAGCCGCTAGTAATTTCTTGTTCTGATATCTCTGGTATCCGGTTCAAATTTATTCCTATGCCGGCAAAACACTGCTCCTTCTTTTCTTCCACCAACACCCCTCCTACCTTTTGCCTGGAGAGCAGCAAATCATTCGGCCATTTCAGTTTTAGAGACACCCCCAAATCCGAGAAGGCCCTTATAAGGCAGAGACCTATAAGCACCGGCAGGCAGGTGGGCGCAAAATTTTCCACAGGAAGGAGATTGAGGGCTGCGTAAATATTTCCGACAGGCGAACTCCAATTACGTTTCAATTGGCCTCTTCCAGCCCATTGCCTTACACTGATCACACTGTCCCATTTTTTCATACAATGTGCTGCAGACAATCTCCAAGCGATATCCAACACAGATGAACAGGGACCACAGATAATTATATCCGGTCCTGTATGTCCTTCCTGGAATCGCCACCAAACACTTTGTCTTTCAAAACAGGATATTTCCTGAACACGCTCCCAGTTTCCAGCACCTGCGATTGGCCCTGTATTCCAATATATATAGGCTGGCAAGGATTTGGGATCCAAGGACTGAACCAAGCCGGGGACCTCACCGGACCAAATATAAAAATAACCCATAGCGGTTGTTACGCCTTTTTACACAGCTCCTGACAAGCGCTCCCGCACATACTCCACCAGACCGCCCTTGTTGAGTATATCCTTCATGAATTCCGGCAACGGAGGCACAAAATAAATTTCTTCCCTGGTCTTGTTGTAGATCTCACCTTTGTCCACATTCACGGATAATTGATCCTCCTGGCTTATATTCTCCACATCTTTTCCGAGTTCCAACAAGACTAGCCCCATATTAAAGCCATTTCGATAAAAAATGCGGGCAAAACTGTGAGCTATCACCACAGGTATGCCCGCTCCCAAAATTGCCAATGGCGCGTGCTCTCTGGAGGAACCGCATCCAAAATTCGCTCCTGCCACCAATATATCTCCGTTTTGCACATTATTTATCCAATCCGGGCTCAAACCTTCCATACAATGTTTTCCCAACTCTTGCGGGTCCGTAGTTACCAAACAAGTTGCAGGTATGATTGCATCGGTATCAATATGGGCACCGACTTTATGCCCCCTTCCTGAAAATTGCATATTGTCTCCTGTTTTGTCAGGTTTTAGGTTTTAGGGGTTTAGGTTTTAGGGGTTTTAGAGTTTTCTCGCTACTTCGTAGTCGAGATTGCCGCCGCCAGGGTTTTAAAGTTGTCACCCCGAGCCTTGCGGCATTAGTCCTTACCCTTTACCTCCGCCGGGTGGCTGATTTTTCCGGTAACCGCACTGGCTGCAGCTACTTCCGGTCCGCCCAAATAGACTTCGCTTTCCGGGCTTCCCATCCTGCCCTTGAAATTGCGGTTGGTAGTTGCCAAACACTTCTCTCCGGAGGCCAGAATCCCCATGTGCCCTCCCAGGCAAGGACCACAGGTGGGAGGACCGATAGTGGCTCCTGAATTCATGAATACTTCCAACAAGCCCTCCTGCAGTGCCTGGGAGTAAACTTCCGGAGTGGCAGGCAGAATTATCAACCTGAGTCCCCTGGCCACGCGGTTTCCTTTCAGGATGTCCGCCGCCTTCCTGAGATCGGAAATCCTCCCGTTGGTACAGGATCCTATTACCACCTGATCCAATTGTATATTCCCCAATTCCGCAACCGGGTAAACATTCTCCGGAAGATGCGGGCAAGCCACCTGGGGCTGCAATTCATCCAGATTCATTGTTATTTCTCTTTCGTAGGAACATCCGGGATCCGGGAACAATTGCGGATCACCTTGCCGCCTTGCTCCCTGCAAATATCTTATAGCCCGCTCATCCGACGGGAATATCCCTGCCTTCCCCCCGGCCTCTATAGCCATGTTGGAAACAGTGAGCCTGGACTCCACGTCCAAATCCGGCAATCCACTGCCAGTGAACTCCAGTGCCTTGTACAGGGCACCATCCACTCCGATACGCCCGATAAGATTCAATACTATATCCTTACCTCCCACATACCGGGACAAACTGCCGTTTAAATCCACATTGATCACAGGGGGCACCTTGAACCAGGTCTCACCCAGGGCCATGGTAGCTGCAACATCCGTGCTGCCCATACCTGTGGCAAAAGCCCCCAGACCACCGTAGGTACAAGTATGGCTGTCCGCTCCTACCACTATATCTCCGGGACCTACCAGCCCCTGTTCCGGCAAGAGAGCATGTTCGACTCCGCAATTTCCTCCTTCGTAATAATGCAATATCCCGAAATTACGTGCAAAGTCCCTGACTGCCTTGACCTGTTCAGCAGAAGCGATATCCTTGTTGGGAGTGAAATGATCGCAAACCAGTATCACTCTCTCCGGATCGAATACTTTCTTCGCACCCATTTCCTGCAGGGCCTTGATGGACAAGGGAGCGGTAATATCGTTTGCCAACACCGTGGAAACCCTACACTGGATGATCTGCCCAGCTTCCTGCAACTCTTCATCACAATGTGACTGCAGTATCTTTTCAGTTAAATTGTATCGCATATCCTATCCTCTCCTTTTCTGGCCAACCTGTTGAGGGCGTTTACGTAAGCCTTTGCGCTGGCGACGATAACATCGGCATCGGATCCCCTGCCAATAGCAGATCCACCGTTATCCTCCAATTTCACTGTCACCTCGCCTTGGGCATCGGTACCTCCAGTGATTGAATTCACAGAATACCTGATCAGCCTGGGGCATCTTCCCACAAGCTTGCATATGGCATTAAAAACCGAGTCCACGGGTCCGGCCCCGAACTCTGCCAACTGCTTAACCTCTCCTTCCACATCCAGCTTCAATGTCGCGGTGGGAATGGCTATGTCTCCGCATACGCAACTCAGATAGAGCAGCTTGTATTTGTCCGGAATCCTGTAGATTTCTTCCAGAACCAAGGCTTCCAGGTCTTCTACATAAACTTGTTTCTTTTTATCCGCAAGTTCCTTCACCGCTTCGGCAACGCGATTCAAATCTTCCTCGCTCAAATTGTATCCCAGGGTCTCCAACTGCTTTTTGCAGGCATGCTTGCCAGAATGCTTGCCCAGGACCATTTCCGAGGGGGGACGGCCAATACTTTCCGGTGTCATGATCTCATAGGTCTCTTTATTCTGGATCATCCCGTGCTGATGGATACCAGCTTCGTGGGAAAAGGCATTCCCCCCGGTTATTGCCTTATATGCCGGAATGGGTTGCCCTGTTATCAAGGAGAGCAATCTGCAGGCTGGAAAGATGTATTCAGAGTTGACTTCAGTATACAATCCGTAATATCCACCCCGAACCTGCAAAGCCATGACCACTTCCTCCAAGGCTGCATTGCCAGCCCTTTCTCCAATCCCGGAGATAGTAACCTCCACCTGTCTTGCCCCGGCATCGACTGCGGCCAAGGAATTAGCAGCCGCCAACCCGAGGTCGTTGTGGCAATGTACGCTAAGATACGCACTCTCGATATTGGGGACATTTTTCTTCAAGTAATCCACGAGTTCCGCATATTCCTTGGGTTGTGCATACCCTACAGTATCCGGCACATTGATCACCGTTGCCCCTGACTGTATGGCCTTCTCCACCACCTGCACCAAAAAATCGGGATCGGAGCGGGAGGCATCTTCAGCGGAAAATTCCAGATTCTTGGTATAACCGGCTGCATAAGAAACCGCTCTTTCCACGTTCTCCAATACTTGGTCCCTGTCCATATTCAACTTGTACTTCATATGGATGTCAGAAGTTGCCAAAAAAGTGTGTATCCGGGGGTGTGCAGCCATTTTTATCGCTTCCCAGGCACGGTCGATATCAGACTCCGAGGCCCGGCATAATCCGGCAACCTGTGCCTCCTGGACAGATTCGCTGATTTCACGGACAGAATCAAAATCCCCTGTGCTCGCAGCCGGGAAACCTGCTTCTATAATATCCACTCCCAAAACATCCAGTTGCCGAGCCAGACGCAACTTTTCCTGATTATTCATGGTCGCACCCGGAGACTGTTCCCCATCGCGCAATGTAGTATCCAAAACATATACTTTATCAGCCATAGTAGACCTCCACAGCTTTATTTCATTATTCAATCCATGGAAACTGGATTAATCTTGAATAGACAATAATTAAAATCGCTAGAACTACAGGCGAAAATTACTTAAAACTTGCTACCTATATCTACGGGCTTTAAATTCATTATTTGTATTTTGGGAATGTTAATTTCGAGGGCTTTTGGCGAGAAGCCCCCGTAGGTAGGAACCCTTGCGTAGAGGATATAACAAATAGGATTTAACCGGTCCGGACAACATATATACGATAAAAAGGACAAATCCAAAGAATTCGGGTTCAGAAGCCACTAATACGAACCCAAAAACCAGGGCCAAAGTTGTGGTAAAAGGATGTGCCTTAAGGAAATCGAATTCCTTGAAAGAGGTATAGGGCACTCTGCTAACCATAAGCAGGGAAAGGGCCAATAACAATGCCAAACAAAACGGGGGAAAATAGGTGGCAATTATGGTTTGGGAAAAATAATTGGAAAACAGAACCATAGTGGATATTACACAGGCTGCTGCCGGTATGGGAAGTCCCTGAAAATGTTTTTTGGACACTTGTATATTTGACAAGGAAGTTACATTAAACCTGGCGAGCCTCATTGCTCCACAGGCCACAAACAAAAAGGAAAGCGCGATCCCGAATCTCCCGTAAATCTGGGTCTGCCACATGTAAACCAAAATCGACGGAGTTATTCCAAAGGCAATCAGATCAGCAAGTGAGTCCATCTGGACACCGAAGGAAGACCCCCCTTTGGTCATCCGGGCTACTTTCCCGTCCAACCCGTCGCATACACAGCTAACCAATATCGCCACAGCAGCAAGGGTAAACTCTCCCTCTACCGCCCATAACAAACCCAAAAAACCTGCGAACAAATTAGCAGTAGTAAATAAATTGGGTAATATGTACAGTCCCTTACGTTTTGGGTCTTCGTTCATAACACTTCCCGCTTCGATAGTTGCCTGCAAATAAAAAGACAGTATTTTGCAATACAAGGGGTAACTGTGTTCGGATTGCTAGCATTCATACAACATTCTTGGCTAAAGCAGGCTTTGATATTTTTTTAACCTTTTCCAAAAAAAAGGTCAACCCCAAAACAATGCGGTATCAGGACAGCTGCAAAAAAAAATTCAACCCGACTGCTCTTGAGTGGATGCAAAATCGCAGCGCAACCTCTTCATCCCATCCTGAAAAATAACATCCATCTTGTTTGGAGTAATCAGTCTCTGTACAACCCCCATGCCAAATTTGGGATGATCTATCAAATCCTGGACAGCATAGCTGTTTTGCATACTATAGGACAAAGCACTGTTTTTGTCCTTTCCTTCCATCTGCCTCAACCATTCCTGATCGATTTGAGGTTCTTCATCCTCTTTTTTCTTCTTCTTTTTACCCCCGGATTTGGCAGTTGACTTTCCCTTGGAAGCTGAACTTTTTTTTGGGGCCGCAGATTTGTTTTCCGGTCGATATTTATGTTCGCTTCCGCAAACCCTGCATTCCACCTTGGAAATCTCTCCTTCCACAAAAGACACAATCGTATGTCCGGTTGTTCCTCCGCACTTTCTACACTGTGATTCGACAACTCCACCTGTTTCTTTCTCCTGGCCTGACATAGATCCTCCTTATCTGACAAAATTAACCAAAAAATAATAAAGCAATTTTTTTTTTGATGCAAACCATACTTTTTTTTCTAATCTCTGATCAAGGGGCACAAGCAGACCATGCCGCACCATAACACAAGAAGGTTATACAGGCATCACTGCGAAAAACAATCGTCCTCGGGATGAGGCATGATTTTTCCTGGAGTGTCAACATCCTAAATAATAATAGCTCGGTCCTGTATTGATCATCAAAAAAAATTTGCATAAAATCCATATTTATTTAAGATGGCCTTATTCAAAAGAGGCAGATATTTATCTTCACGGCAAACCAAAAGAAAGATCCGGTCATTATGAACACACTCAACGAGATCAAATGCAACAACAACTTTTTTCAACACCTAAAAGACAACTTGTCCAATTTTGAAGCAAATTCAAAGGATACTAAAGGAGCCCAAAAGGCTGCTGTAGCTATTACCATAGCAGACTTAACAAAAGATTCTGCAGACGGGACAAACATATTTACAAACTACAGTAGAAACGATGCTTCTATAATAATCACTACACGAGCTCCCAAACTGAAAAATCACGCCGGCCAATGGGCTTTGCCCGGAGGGAAAATAGATGCGGGGGAAACAGCTGTGGATACCGCCTTAAGAGAACTTTCCGAGGAAGTAGATTTAACTCTTCAAAACAATTCAGTTATTGGACATCTGGACGACTTTGTCACCAGATCCGGTTTTGCAATTACTCCAGTAGTAATTTGGGGGGGACCTGAGCTTGATTTAACACCCAATCTTCAGGAAGTAAACTCCATTTATCGGATACCAGTTGCCGAACTCTTGAGTAAGGATGCACCAGTGCTTGAACACATCTCTGATAGCAACAACCCCATACTGTATATGCCGATCGGGATCAGCTGGGTAGCCGCACCTACTGCAGCCCTGCTCTATCAGTTCAGAGAAGTGGCCATCCTGGGAAACAATGTCTCGGTGGAACACTTTGAACAACCCTATTTTGCCAGAAAATAAAATCCACTCTTGGACTCAGCTGCACCAAAGAAGGCCTACTCCTGGGCATCCTGTTCCAAATCGATATTCTCATCTCCGGTAAACGTCAATACTGAAATGATCGATTTCACGTAAAACCCCAGGTTTTTCTCATAAGTTTTGGCAATAGACAAGGCTTCAGATTGATCCAAGGCAAAAACAGGGATGATAACAGGGAACACCCCAAACAAATTCCCGGCCATAAATTTAATAAAGTATATTTTCATATTTTCCAATATAGCAAATTTTGTTCAATGTGTAAACTTATATTTTAAAATTATATCCTACTATTAGCAGAATTTGTTGACTTTAATAACTGTAGAGTGAGAGGGTGAAGATTGGCATGCATTCCTCACCCTCTTTTTTTATAACCCCTAGGAAACAATGTCTTTTTTAAATTGCTCTATCCCTATTCTATCCATCATGTTCCCAATTCTTTCATTTTTCTTGGCATTTTCCCTGTAATAATCCACGATTCTATCGATCAAATTCTTTGCCTCTTCAGTGCTCAACTCCTCTGCAACAGTATCCGCCATACGGGGATGCCTTGCCCCGCATCCACCTGTCATTAATATCCAACCATCTTTGTTGCCCACCAATCCTATGTCCTTGATGCAGGTTTCAGCACATTGATTTGGACAGCCGCTCACACCAATCTTCATTTTTCCCGGCAATTCCATGCCATGATACTTATTATCCAACTCCATGCCCAATCCCAGACTGTCCTGAATCCCCAACTTGCAAAAGCTTGTTCCGGGACAAGCCTTGATGCTGCGCACGCAAATCCCAACTGCAGCACCGGGAGACATACCCAGGTCATTCCACACATCGTCTATATCCTCCTCCTTGAGCCCAACGATCGCTATCCGCGATGCACTGGTCACCTTAAGAGCGGCAGCATTGTACTTCTCGGCAACATCCGCGATATTGCGCAATTGTTCCGGCTTGACAACTCCACAAGACATATGCGGCGCAATTGCGTATGTCTCTTTATCCCTCTGCAAAATCACTCCCTTTTCACCGTTTTTCAACATATAACCTCCTTTTAGATAGTGAGTTGAATTTTAAGATACAGGATTTCTCATCCATTTAAATACCTAACCTACAATCCTGAAGTATTGACGCGCCTGCAAAAAGGACGTTTAGCAGGTATTTTTCACCTTCAATCCCGGTTTTCGGTCAGGCTACTAATCATAACTAATTGGCATTAGTTCCACTTAACTGCGCAGGCAATTCTCCTCCTTTAAAAGGGTAGCAAAATCAGCCTCCTGCAATGTCTCGCGCAATCTTTCCCTTGCCTTCTTCCAGATTAAATGCACCGCACAACTGTCTTCCCTGAAACAGGTCTCAGACCGTAAAAGACAATCGTTCAAAAAAATTTCACCATCAATTGCTTCCACCACATCCAGCAAAGTCAATTCTTGCGGTTCTATGCCCACCTTGTAACCGCCTTTTGCACCCTGCACAACCTCCATTAATCCCTGCCTGGACAACTGTTGCCCCACTTTCCCCAGGAATTGTTCGGGAATCTCCATTTGTGCGGCAATTTCCCTTTTGGATACCACTACACCCACACCTTGTTTATAGATATACAAAAGACACCTAACCGCGTATTCACCTGCCCTTGTCAATCGCATAGCATCTCCATAATTTTGGACAAATAAGATCTGATTTGTCCTATTGTATCCAGATCTTGTTTGTTGTCAACTAAAAATTTTGTCCTTATACTAGAAATTTATTATTCTCAACCAAATGTTACTAATGTCAGCAGGCTAGGCTTCAGGCTGGATTGTGAAATCCAGAATATATTTGAGATATTTCCCGGATAAAATCCCAGGGATTAAACGGGGTGCATCCCAGGGGGAAACGACATCCTCCACCAACATCCTTCGGCTTCGCTTTTTCTGTCGTGTTCAGGCTCAAGCTCCCTGTAGTCACTGCAATTCATTCCCAGGGATGCTGGATCAATTTTAAATCCTTCAGTTGTACCGTCTCCTGAAAAAGAATATTCAGATTGTTTTATTAACACTACAGCGAAACTTTAAGCCTTGCCGGGTGGCCCACTTTTGCTCTCCAGCCCTCAATAAGAGG
>Ga0207414_1000055_pt1 | contig 53070 bp, 43 predicted proteins | sample PonA231FremontCA_2_FD_187269 | JGI IMG/M metagenome (GOLD analysis project Ga0207414, IMG submission 187269) | Marine sediment microbial community from Fremont, CA, USA - Pond A23 Sediment 1 (SPAdes) | ecosystem: Environmental > Aquatic > Marine > Unclassified | place: USA: Fremont, California...
GGTAGTGGCAACCAGAACGAGCAGCAAAAGAGATACTGTGGCGATATAAGACTTTTTTCTCGACATTTGGATGGAACATTTTAAGGTTATCCAGCTCCGGCTGCACGGACACGTGTACAAGTTAGAAGTGCTTTATGCGGTACTAACAAAAAGGCCCGCCAATAGCCTGCTAACTGTTTCCGACCTGCAATTGAACCTACTCTTCCTCCGATAACAGATAAACTTTCTTCACCGGAGTTTCCTCTAGAACACGGTTCGCGTAACTTACTCCTTCTTCTCTGGAGGTGAGGTCGAGGATGATTTCTTTTTCCCCCGAGAACGTAGACGGTTCCAGTTTTTCGGAGACGACTGGTAAGAACTTTACGTTCTCCTTGAGGAAATCAAAATCGGATTTCGTGATCTCTTTTACCGGGTTCTTATAGTTGTAGCTGGGGCCGTTGCCGTCCTCACCTTCTTGAAACGACTCGGTCAATACTCTTTCCATCAAGTTGACCATGTCCTCGGGGTTTGGTACGCTCCCCGGTATCCTCACTATCCCGTTTCCGCTTAACCCGGGATCAGGTGGATAAAAGAAATACGTAGTTGGAGTTCCCTCCACTCCCAGACTGGATGCAAGCTCCACGTTTGTGACGTTGCCCTGCTCCGGGAGTTCGATCTCAAATGAACTGTCGAGGGAAACCAGCGACAGAATGAAATGGTCTCTCAATATATTCTTAACCGTCTGATTTGACAGTATGTTATCCTTGAAATCCTGACAGTGCGGGCAGCCAGAAGAAGTAAACGAGAAGACGATTTGCCTATCGAGAATCCTTGCCAGGCGCAGGCCCTTCTCAAACCCGTAGTTATTAGCTAATCCGTCCGACCGGGCTCCGGCACCCGGGCCAATCGTCAGTAGTCCCAGTATGAGTAAGATCATCATTAAGCTTTTGCGCAAAACGGTTCACTCCGTTTTAAGCCCGTCAGGCTTGGTTGAGGAATTATACGGGAACAAACCTGTATAACCAACGGATCTCCGTGTAAGTGAAACCAAACAACATTTAAACAGCCGAAGGTAGCTACTCGAGATCGGGTTAGTTGGGAGCGAGCCGATGACGAATATTTCCCTGACTGGATTTAACGTAACCTATGGTTTAAAATAATTTGAATCTTCAGCTGCTTTATTTGTAATCTCTCAATCTCGCCCTGCAAACATCCAGGTGAATTCAATGGAGAAAGAAAAGGCATATGTAGAAACTTGGGGTTGTCAGCTGAACTATCACAGATCCGAAAAAATAGCCGGCAACCTCAAGGAGCGCGGATACGAAATCGTCGAAGAACTTGACGCAGCCGACCTGATAATCTTCAATACCTGCGCGGTAAGGGCCAAATCGGAGGAAAAGGTCCGCGGCAGGGTCGGCCAGATAAAGGACAAGAGGAAGGAAGACAGCCTGCTCGGGGTCGGCGGGTGCATGGCCCAGCACCTTGGAAAGGGGCTGTTCGAGAGGTCAGGTGGGATTGACTTCGTCTTTGGTACCTCAAACCTCGGGGAAATCCCCGAACTGGCAGAGCAGGCCAGAATAAACGGTCAGCATTCCTCAGTTCCCCACCCGGAAGGTTTTGAAAACCTGCCGGTCCTGAGAAAATCCGATTATTTCGCCTGGGTAACTATAGCCGAGGGTTGCTCCAACGCGTGTTCCTATTGCATAGTCCCCCAGGTCCGGGGCCCGCTGCGGAGTAGACCGCCCGGTGAAATCATTTCGGAAGTGAAGGAGCTTGAAAAGGAAGGCTACAAAGAGGTCCAATTGCTCGGGCAAAACGTAAACGCTTTTGGACAGGATATTGAAGATCATGAAGTTAACTTTGGCTGGTTGTTAAACGAGGTTGCCCGGACCGGGATCCCGCGAATAAGCTTCACTACGCCGCACCCGAAGGACCTGGACGAAGTCACTTTGACTGCTATGCAAGAAAACCCGAACGTGGTTCGACAGCTTCATCTACCACTTCAATCCGGCTCCGATAGAGTTCTTCGGATTATGAACCGGGAGTACACGAGGGAAGATTACATGAGAAAAGTAAACGCGGCCCGGTCAACGGATCAGGATATCAACATTACTACTGACATAATTGTCGGACACCCCGGAGAAACCAGGGAGGACTTCCGGAAGACACTGGAGGTTATCGAAAGTGTGAAGTTCGGTTCGGTTTACGCGGCTCAGTTTTCCCCCCGCCCCAACACCAGAAGTGCCAAAATGGAAGACCACGTGTCAGAAGAAGAGAAGAAAAGGAGGTTGCAACTGGTACTGGAAAAACAGAAGAAGAGTTCCGAAAAACGTGACTCTCGTTTCATCGGTAGAACCACGGAGGTCCTGGTCGAGGGGGAAGCCAGGGAAGATGGTGCAGTTTACGGAAAGAACGAATTCGGGGAGACGATAACTTTCCCCGGGTCCAAAAAAATGATCGGCGAAATTAAAGAAGTCAAGCTCGAGTCCACTGATCACGGCAGGTTGGTTAAACCTGCGGGGGAGGAATCTCTATGATTCTAACAATAACTATGAATCCAGCTTACGACCTGATTTACTGGGTGAAGGAGATCGAACAGCAGGGCGAGACACAGCTTTCCCGAGCTTATAGAACCCACTCGAGTGCTGGGGGGAAAGGAGTCAACGTATCACTTTATCTGTCAAGCGTAGGTATTGAAAATATCGCAATGGGACTTATCGGCGGTCACACCGGACGGGCCATAAAGAGGTCTCTGAGAGAAGCGGGGGCCACAACTAACTTGACATGGATAAACGATGAGACCAGAAGTAACGTAGCAATTCTAAGGAAGGGTGAGGAAGGTAACCCGATTGAAGTCAACAGTGCCGGTCCGGAAATATCCGAGCGGGCCCTGGATCAATTCCTGGAGCAGTACGAGACGATGCTCCACCGGGTTTCCTGCGTCGTTCTATCGGGTAGCATACCCCCAGGAGTCCCGAAGGAAATTTATAACAAGCTAGTCAAAATGGCGAAAAAGCGGGACATCAGAACCGTAGTAAATACCGGGGGAGAGTACGTCGGTCCTGCGGCCAAAGCAGGTCCGTTCCTGATAAAACCCGATATTAGAGAACAAAAAAAGGTCATGGGAGAGGAGCTAACTAACAGCCGGTCGATAATAAAAGTAGGGAAGAAGATCCTTGATTACGGTACTGAATACGTCCTTCTTTCACACGGACTCACAGGTGATATACTCGTAAGCAAGGAAAAGAACTGGGATATCGAAGCCAACCGGGAAGAACTAGTGGTAAGAAACCGTGTCGGGGCAGGAGATTGTCTCGTCGGTGGAATTATCTACCAGCTTGAGGAGGGGAAGTCAGTACAGGAAGCCGTAAAATACGGACTCGCAGCGGGAATGGCGAGTGTGGAAGTATACGAGAAGATTCCGAGGGATGCCTCACTGGTTCAGGCCCAGCTGGAGCAGATTTCCCTGAAAGAAATGGGTGACGATATCAATGAAAGTTAAAGACATCATGACGAAGGACCTTACGGCCGTCAGAGCGAACCAATCCCTGAAGGCATTAATTTACCTTCTGGAGAAGAGCGAACTATCCGGTGTTCCCGTCGTGGATCAGAAAGGCGTAGTAGTTGGGTTTATCTCCGAGCGGGACATCATTCAGGCTGCTCTACCAAATTACTTCGAAATGCTCAGAACTGCCTCCTACCTTCCGGACATCAATCAGCTATCTCGAAGACTTGAGGAGATAAAAGGGGACCACGTGGAGGAGTACATGGTGGAGGAGGTAATTACAGTGGACGAGGAAGAAGAAGACATACACGTGGCCGATTTGATTATCAGAAACGAGTTAAACAGGGTCCCCGTGGTGGACGAGGATGGAATGCTCGCCGGAATAGTCCAGCGGATAGACCTGCTCGGCGCATTGCTATAAAATTGCTATAAAAACAATACGGAGGACTATCACCAGATGAAACTAAGCGAATACTACCTTCCAACTTTAAAGGAAACTCCTGCGGATGCAGAACTGGAAAGTCACAAATTGATGCTTAAGGCAGGGCTAATCAGGAAAGTTACGGCTGGAATTTACAGCTACCTGCCGCTCGGCTTTAAAGTATTAAAAAATATCGAAGATATCGTCAGACAGGAAATGAACCGGGCGGGAGCACAGGAAATCAAGTTACCCATCGTTCAGCCGGCCGAGCTCTGGCGGGAAAGCGGTCGCTGGGACGATTTCGGGCCGGAGATGTTTAAACTGGCGGACAGAAAGGATCAGGAGTTTGCGCTCGGCCCAACCCATGAAGAAATAATCACCGATCTCGTGCGGAACGAACTCAATTCCTACAAGGACCTACCGCTGGTTCTTTACCAGATTAACGACAAGTTTCGGGACGAAATCAGGCCAAGGCATGGAGTCATGCGCTCCCGCGAGTTCTTGATGAAGGATGCCTACAGTTTCCACGAATCACAAAGCAGCCTGGATGAAACTTACCAGGATATGTACGATGCCTACGCTAGAACTTTTGATAGGCTGGGGCTGGACTGGGTTGCCGTCGATGCACCAACCGGCTTGATGGGAGGTAGTTACTCTCAGGAATTCATGGCACTTGCGGATGAGGGCGGCGAAGAAATAGTCCTCTGTGACAGCTGCGGTTACGCATCAAACGTCGAGATAGCAGAATACGAAACTTCCCCGGACGACACGAGTACCGCCAGGAAAGAGATGGACAAGGTCGCCACGCCAAACAAAGAAACCGTCGAAGCCGTGGCCGAATACCTGGAAGTTCCCGAAGAGAAAATTGTCAAAACGTTTATCTACAGAACCGACGACGGTCTCGTAGCAGCTCTGGTTGGAGGAGACGACGACATCGAGGAAATGAAACTGATAAATCATCTCGGGACCAAAAAGGCAGAAATGGTTTCCTCCGAGGCCGAAATCAAGGAAATCACCGGAGCCAACTTCGGTTCAATTGGTCCAGTCGGTTTGGATATCCCCGTATATGCTGATAAAGACATAAAAACGATGGATAATTTCATCGTCGGGGCAAATGAAAACGGCTACCACTTTAAGAACGTCAACTGGGGCAGAGACATAAATAATATGGAGTTTATCAACCTTCGAAAGGTCCATTCCGGGGATAGTTGCCCGAAGTGCGGAGGGGACCTGGAGTTTCACAGAAGCATAGAAGTCGGTCAGCTATTTCAGCTCGGCGCAAAGTACTCGAAGAGCCTGGAGGGCCAATACCAGGACAGAGACGGAGAGCTTAACCCCTACATCATGGGATGCTACGGAATAGGCATCAGCCGCCTCGTCCCGGCAGTAATCCAGCAGAACTACGACGAAAGCGGTATCCGCTGGACCGAGTCGGTGAGTCCGTTCTCCGCCGGAATAATTGTTCTGAATTCCAACGAGGGCAGGACGGAAGAAATGGGGGAGAGCCTTTACGACAGCTTACAAAAAAGGGGCTACGATATACTTCTGGATGATAGAGAGGAGTCCCCCGGCGCTAAGTTCAACGACTCCGACCTGATCGGCTTACCGTTAAAGGTCATCGTGGGCCCCAGAGGTCTCGAGAGCGGCGTGATAGAACTCGAGACGAGGGACGGAGATCAGGAAGAGCTGAAAGTGGAGGAGAAAAACACTGAGGCAATAGCGAACAAACTAGAAGAAAAACTAGCAGACACGGTCGAGCTCCGGTAAGAGCTTGCGGAAAACACTCAGGCATTTAACTAACTGAAGACAGCCGTATAATATACTTGCAACATTTGTTGAATAATTTAAAGTCAATATCAGGTGGTTACGTGAAAACGTCCGTTATAATTCCAGCCTACAACGAAGCGGAAAGGATAAAGTCGGTACTACAGGCAGTGGACTCCGCCGAAAACACGATTGAGCTAATAGTCGTTAACGACGGCTCAACTGACAACACCTCGGAGGTAGTCGAAGAAAGCGAAGTAGACCTTACTTTACTGGAACTAAAGAACAATACTGGCAAGGCAAATGCACTCGCGCGCGGAATAGATGAAGCATCCCACTCAAGCCTCATGTTCGTGGACGCGGACCTAAAAGGACTAGAATCCGAACACATAGACGACATGATAAACACCTACGGGGAGGGCAGCTGGGACATGGTCATCGGCGTGTTCCATAAAGGTAGGTTAAATACCGACCTATCTCAGAAGATCAGCCCCCACCTATCCGGCCAGCGGGTCCTGTCCCGTAGCCTCTGGAATAAGCTAAACAAGTCGGCTGCTGAGGAATTCGGCGTCGAAATGGCATTGACCAAGCTATCCTTACGGGAGAACCTCGACACAACAAAGGTCAAACTTACCGGCGTAACGCACGTAATGAAAGAGGAAAAAAGGGGATTTGCCGAAGGTTTAAAGTCGCGGTTGAAGATGTATGGCAACATTATCAAAACCACCCTGACTCCGTCCAGGATGAATCGGTGAAACTATAATAGCACCACGAGGACAAACTCTATTGACAAAACTCACTCGTTCATCTATAATAGCTACGTAATCAACCAATTCGTCGTCCCGAACCCCTTCACATAGTTATTTTACCTAAAAGATAAAAGCCGTTCGTGGAATTTAGCGAGCGTTATTGAACAGGGGCAATTGCCAGAATCAATTTTTAGGGGTGAAGCTGGACCAGAATACCTCAAGGCAGGTTAAGGTTCGATTACGGGCCGGGAAGTTTAATAAGTCACTTGAGGCAAAGAACAAACAAAGTACCAAGTACCTAAACTGGAGTGGCGGGACTTGTTAATGGCGTTCCCTCTCGATTATAAACCGCATACTGATTTAGCGGGCGGCAAAAACGCCGGCTTCTCAGGTGCAAAATAAAACAGGCAAGGTGAACTGAACCCTCACCCATTTTATACCTATCCAAACCATCACGGAGATAGAAATTTTCAAACTTTTGAGGTGAGTTAATTGGAACTTAAAGAATTACAAGAGAAGAATCTGGACGAGCTGAAAACAATAGCAGAAGATTACGAGATAGAGATGGATTCGAAGAACAAGGAAGAGTTGATATATTCCATTCTGGAAGCAGAAGCCAAGGAGGAAGGGCAGGGTTTTTCCGAGGGGATACTCGGTATTTTACCGGACGGATACGGTTTCCTGAGGGACAAAACCTTTCTCCCGGGCAAGAACGATATTTACGTATCTCCGTCGCAAATAAAACGATTTGGATTGAAAAACGGGGACAAAGTCCTCGGACAGACGAGACCCCCTAAAAACGACGAGCACTACAAAGCCCTGCTCAGGGTGAAGGCAATCAATGATTCACCACCTGACGATTTAAGGGATAGAACTGATTTTCAGTACCTTACTCCACTTCACCCTTCCCAGCGACTTAAGCTGGAGCACAACCCCAACGACACTTCTACAAGGATAATTGATCTGTTCGCACCAATTGGCAAGGGGCAAAGGGGGTTGATAGTCTCCCCACCGAAAGCCGGGAAGACCACGCTGATCAAGAAAATGGCCAACGGCCTGGCGGCAAACCACCCGGAGGTAGAACTGATCGTTCTACTGATAGACGAGCGGCCCGAGGAAGTTACGGATATTCGGCGCTCTATCAACATGGGTAAAGTCGTCGCTGCAACTTTTGACCAGGAACCAAAACACCACACCGAGGTCGCGGAACTGGTCACGGACAACGCTAAAAGGCTCGTGGAAGCCCAGAAGGACGTAGTAATCCTCATGGATTCTATTACCAGGCTGGCGAGAGCTTACAACCTATCCGTGGACCAGAGCGGCAAGCTGTTGTCGGGTGGTATAGATCCGGCAGCTCTTTACAAGCCGAAGGAGTTCTTTGGCGCGGCAAGGAACATAGAGGAAGGCGGAAGCCTGACGATAATCGGTACTGCCCTGGTCGACACGGGCAGCAAACTGGACCAGGTCGTCTTCGAGGAATTCAAGGGTACGGGTAACATGGAACTCGTCCTCGATAGACAGCTGGCAAACCGCCGCATCTACCCGGCAATAGATATGGAGCAGACCGGGACACGAAAAGAAGAACTCTTGCTCAGCGAAGGCAAGCTCAACAAGCTGCGAATACTGAGAAAAATGATCGGAGAGATGGACGATAACGAGGACGCACTTGAATTCATCAAGAAAAAGATCGAGTCGACACAGGATAACGATCAGTTCCTGGAATTGATGCAGAACGGTTAAATGAAAGAAAAAATAACCATACAAGGTGGAAAGCCCCTGAAAGGGGAGCTGAAGATACCGGGGGCAAAGAACTCGGCCCTTCCCCTGATTGCTTCTAGCCTCCTCACCGATCAACCCGTAAATTTAACCAACGTCCCTGACCTGAAGGACGTTCACACCATGTTGAGCATGGTGGAAAACCTGGGTAACACTTCTTTGGGTGAATCAGGTAACGTGGAGATAAGGGGTACCATAGATTCGAACCGGGCTCCGACCGAACTCGTAAAAAAGATGCGGGCCTCGTTTCTGGTACTGGCACCTCTAGTAGCAAGGACCGGAGAGGCAGTGGTCCCAATACCCGGAGGTTGCAATATAGGAACCCGGCCCGTTGATCTCCATCTGGAGGGCTTAAAAAGACTGGGTGTCAGCGTAGAACAGAATGACGGGAGGATAGTGGCTCGTGCCGACCAGTTAATCGGTAATGACGTCTTTCTCAACTACCCTTCCGTGGGAGCCACCGAACAACTTATTACCGCGGCAACGCTGGCGAAGGGCAAAACGACCATTTACAACGGAGCGCAGGAACCAGAAATACGCGACCTGGTCAACTTTTTGAGCGAAATGGGCGCCCGGATTGACCTGGACGGATCAATCATCCGTGTAACCGGAGTAAACGAGCTCGAGGGCGTGAATTACCCGGTTCTGCCCGATAGAATCGCAGCCGGCACTTACTTGCTGGCCGGTGCGGCCACATCCGGGGAAGTCGAGGTAACCGGCGTCAACACGGATTCGATCAAACCACTCAGTTTGAAGCTAAGAAAAGCGGAGGTAGAAATAGAGGAAAAGGAAGCCGCAATCAGGGCCAGAGGCGGCCGGAGGCCGCAAAGCGTCGAGGTCATCACGCTACCCTATCCCGGTTTCCCCACGGACCTTCAGGCACCAATTACCTCGCTGTTATCCCTTGCCCGCGGAAAGAGCGTGGTCAAGGAGACGGTATTTGATAGCAGATTTGGCCACGTACCGGAACTGAACAAGATGGGCGCGGAAATATCCGTTACGAACTCCAGTACGGTATTTATCGAGGGCCAGGAGGGTCTCCGCGGAACCGAGGTCGAAGCGACCGACATCAGAGCCGGTGCTTCCCTGGTCATAGCAGGATTGGCAGCCAGGGGGGAAACGGTGGTCACGGGGACCGAGCACCTGGATCGTGGCTATAGCAACCTCGTCGAGAACTTAAGTAGTCTCGGCGCCAGGGTAGGGAGGAGCAAATAAGCCATGGCCAAGGAAGAATTAAACCTGATCGAGGATAGAGTAGGTAAGCGAGCCCGGGTTAAGGCCAAGGAAAAGGCCATCCTGGTCGGCGTTGACCTGCCGGAAACGGGTAATGACCGTCTCTGGTCAACGGAAGAATCTATGGACGAGCTGGAAGCACTGGCGGATACTGCCGGAGTCAGGATTCAGGAAAGGGTTATCCAGAAAAGGAATAAGCCGGACTCCTCGTTTTATATCGGTTCCGGCAAGGCAAGGGAAATCAGGCAAAGAGCTCGGAAGATCGGAGTTCACGTAGTTATTTTCAACGATGAACTCAGACCGGCGCAGTCCCGTAACCTCGAGGAAGAACTCGGTACCAAGGTCGTAGACAGGACTCAGCTGATAATGGACATATTTGCTCAGCGTGCCCAGACGAAGGAAGCGAAGCTTCAGGTAGAACTGGCCCAGTACGAATACCTGCTGCCCAGACTGAGAGGCTGGGGTGAGTCACTCGAGCGCCAGGAAGGTGGGATAGGCACGAGAGGACCGGGTCAAACGAGACTTGCCCGTGACAGGGATAAGGTGCAGCGCAGGATAGATTCAATAAGAGCTAAACTAAGAGAGGCGGACAAGGAGCTCGACGTCAGGCGAAAACGTCGGCTGGAGAGCGATACACCGATCGTTGCCCTGATAGGCTACACCAACTCCGGCAAAACCACGCTCCTGAATAACCTGACTGGAGCAGAAGGCTTTGAAGAGGACAAACTTTTTGCCACTCTGGACCCCCTAACGCGGAAATTTGAGCTGCCGGACAGACGAAGTGTTCTGATGACCGATACGGTCGGTTTAATCAGAAAATTACCGCACCAACTGATACCCGCTTTTCGTTCCACGTTAAAATCCGCCCGAACTGCCGACCTGTTGATAAATATGATGGATGCAACACAGGATAAGTTAAAGGCAAGGTGGCAGACCGTGAACAAGATCTTAAACGAAGAAATTTTTGACGAAGACGACGGCAGGCCGGAAATGATCAACGCGCTAAACAAGGTCGACGCACTAAAGGACGAAAGGGAAATAGCAAAGGAGAAAAACGAGATCGACAACTCCATCGCGATTTCCGCGCTTAACGGAACGAACCTGGAAGGGTTAAAGGAACTTATCGCCGATAAACTGGGCGATGAAGTAAAGCGGGTTTCACTTAACCTCCCGTATTCAAGGGCCGAGCTACTGGATTGGTTCCACAACAACGGAGAAGTACTATCGGAAGAATACGGGGACAATAGCATAAGGATCGAAGGAAAACTGGAACGGCACCTGCTTGCCGAACTGAAGTCGGAGTTAAAGGACGGCAGGCTGAAGGAACTATCGGAAAACTGAGCCGGCTAAGCCCACTCCTTATTCCCGGACGGACTCCACATCCTCGAGATCGAACTCCCTGATGTCTTCCTTGTCCAGCTTGATCCGCAAAGTACCTTTCTGAACGTTTCTCTGTATAACTTCCCCCTTACCGGCCGGAGAATCCACCTCGCTACCTTTATCCGGCATATCCCCGAGCTTTTCCTCGTAATCCTCAAGCTCGTACTGGAGGCAACAGGCGAGCCGGCCACAGACACCGGTAATTCTATCGGGAGATACCGAAATCTCCTGTTTTTCCGCAAGTTCCATCGGCACCGGTCCCGGGTCGTAAAGAAACCTTCTGCAGCAAAGCTCCTGGCCACAGCGTCCACGTCCACCCAGAATTGAAGCAGCTTCTCGTGGTCCGACCTGCTCCAGTTCTATCCGTGTTGAGAACTCGTGAGCAAGCGCCTTGACCAGACCGCGGAAATCCACGCGATGGGGGGCCTTGAAGTAAAACTTCAACTGAGACTTCTGAAATGAGTACTCGGAACCGATAACGTTCATGGGAAGCGATCGCTTATCCGCCATCTCCTGAGCCCGGGGCAGGGCGTCGTCGGCCTGGTTCTGATTCATTTCTGCCTGGAGAATATCGTGGTCAGTGGCCTTTCGGACAGCAATCCAGTCCGATTCCGTGTCGGGTTCGACATCCTCGGGCAACACGGTACCCAGTTCCCGGACCTCGTCCTTCTCAATTATGTACTGCTCGTCGGACTCCACCTCTTCGTCGAAGCCAGTTTTGACTTTTCTCCTCTTGGTCTTGGATATTCCGACGGAACGGACTATGGTCATTCCTCCCACCCTGTAGGTTGTATTTGGTATTCAGGTTTCCAAAGAAAACAGGCGAACCCGCCCTTAGTTACTCTATTTGGCTTAGTTAACGCTAGCGTCTCCCGACCGCAATTGCAAGCAGAGACTTTCCACCAGCAGCTGGACGTTTGCATTCGTCTTTAGCCCTTCTATCCCGTTCGAGATGACCCTGGCCATTTCAACGTAATCCCGCGCCGAACGGGGACCGCTGGAGGCACTTTCTTCGGAAAGTTTCCTTCGGTAGGCATCCCTGTATAAATTTAGCACCCGTTCCAAAAACCAGGTCAGCTGATCGTCCGGCAGGTCTTTCAAACTCTCCGCAAGGCTCAAGACTTCGTACCTGTCGGCGCCGTATATTTTGCGAAACACCAGGCGGGCAAGTCCGTCCTGCTCGATCAGGTCCTCTGCTTCAAGCAAACCGGCACCCAGATCCCCCAGACCGGAACCCTCGTATTTCTCAACCACTCTATCCCTGTACTCAATCGGTTTATCCGGACCCGATTCCAGCAGCTGGTCCAGCAGGTCGGCCCGATTGTTTACCACGTTCATCAGGTAATCCACGGCCTCATTATCGAAACCGCTCTCACTCAGAGCCTCCCTCATTCCTGACAGTTCAGTGCCACCTTCCGGTAACTGCTGACAGCGCGAAAGTATTGTGGGCAGCAGGTTGTTTCGGTTTTCGGTCAGAAGCAGAAAATAGACGAATCCGGGAGGGTCCTCCAGAATTTTCAGCAGACTATTTGCCGCTTCCCGGGAGAGGTCCTCCGCCTTCCCAATTGCATAAACTTTTTTATCCGATTCCTGAGGGGAATAACTTGAGCTTGAGATAACCTCTTCTACTTGGTTTATCGATATCTTGCTCTTATCATTCAATACCGTAACCCAGAAGAAATCGGGATGAGTATTACGGAGCACTTTACCTCCGCACTCATCGTCATTACGGGAACAAAGGATCAGCCGACCGAGCTCGGTGGCGTAGTTTTCGAGAGCGGTGCCCGATTTAATTGGAGCCAGGTAAGCGTGAGTCAGCCTGTCCTCTTTTTTAGCTTGCGCGATTAATTCTAAACTGTTCATTTTGCTTACTGATTATGCAAGACATGGCAACAACTTTAAAGACTTCCGTCCTGACCGTTCACGCTATCCCTTTATGGGTCCCGTTTCTAATTACCATGGTAGCTTCTCCAGCTTTTATTTTTCTCGCACCGACCACCGGACTACTTGACGATCCAGACAATAAGAGAAAGATACACCAAAACCAAAAACCGCTGGGCGGAGCCGCGATTCTCCTGGGGTTTTTACCGGTTTACCTTTATTACGGTCCGATAAACTTTTTCCTGATCGCCGCGTTGCTTCTGGTCTTTCTGGCCGGGATAGTCGACGATTTCCGCGGATTGAACCCGCGGATCAAGCTCCTTTTTCAGGTAATCGCTGCCGTCGTCATCGTAACGCAGACCTCATTGCCAGGAAGCTCCTTCGGGTTCGGTGAACTCCATGCCTTTACTCTGTCCGGCGCGGGCAACCAGGCTCTGATCGCGTTCTGGCTCGTCGGGGGAACAAATTCCTTCAACCTGATTGACGGCCTGGACGGCCTGGCAGCCGGACTTGGCCTGATAGCGCTCGTTCCCGTAATCATTCTTACAGCAGGAAGCCCGGTTTACGTCCCTATAGCAGCGCTTGGCGGTGCTCTATCCGGTTTCCTCGTTTATAATTCCCATCCCGCGAAACTCTTCCTCGGGGACGGCGGATCCTACTTTATCGGCTTCCTTCTCTCTTACCTCCTGATTCAGGGGCTTGCAAATACCGGTACAGTAGCTACACCCAACACCTGGCCCCTGGCGGTTGGCCTTCTTCTCATTCTGCTCCCCGTCCTGGATACGGGCATGGCGATCAAACGGAGGATTCGCTCCAGCACGGGGATAATGGAACCGGATAAAAACCATATCCACCACCTTATGTACCGAAAGTACGGTCATAAACGGGCAGTCCTGATCATGTACGGGGTTCAGATAATCTGTGCGGGCATCGTTGCTTTACTCGTCGTCTGACGGGTAACCAACGACGGAGATATCCGGTCCAACCCTTTCCACCTCGAAGCCGTCGAGTCCGAGCCCTTTCTTCACCTTTGGCACTCCTTCTCCACCTATTGCCGGTACAGCCTCTCTTCCACCAATTATTTTCGGGGCGTAGAAAAAGTTGATTTTGTCGAGCAACTTCCGGTCGACAAAACTTCCGGCAAGTTCGCTGCCACCCTCGACCAGGAGACTATCGTAGCCATTTTTTCCCGCTCGGTCCAGGAAAGCTTCCAGGTCTATACCCTGATCATTCACCGGCAGCCGCCAGACCTTTGCCCCCAGTTCCTCAAACTCTTCCGCTCTGGAGTCCGATAGTTCCGAACCGACCACCATTATAGTCGGGGCGGAACTATCCAGGGCGAAAAGCCGTGATTCCAATGGGGTTCTACCGTCGGAGTCAAGAACGAACCGCGCCCCATCCGGTCCTTCGGCATCCCGAACGTTCAACCGGGGATCGTCGGATATCACGGTACCGGCCCCGACCACGACCCCGCTGTACCGACCCCGCAATCGGTGAACCTCCTGTCTCGCTTCCTCGGAGGTAATCCAGCGAGAATCACCCGTCCGGGTGGCAATCTTGCCGTCGAAAGTCATGGCCAGTTTGAGCAGCACGAAAGGCCGTCCCGTTTCGGTATAGTGGAGGAAGATTTCGTTGACCTGCTCCGCTTCCTCATCCAGCAAACCAAGCGTCACTTCGATCCCGGCCTGACGCATTTTTTCGATCCCTTTTCCGGATACTTTGGGGTTCGGATCCTGGAGGGCCACGTGAACCCGATCCAGACCGCTCTCAATTATCTTGTCCGCGCAGGGCGGGGTCTTGCCGTAATGGACACAGGGCTCCAGGGTGACGTACATCGTCGCCCCTGCGGCTGCTTCTCCGGCCTCTTCCAGCGCGTTGACTTCCGCATGCGGCCCGCCAAATTTACGGTGGTATCCCGTGGCAATAACTTCCGCGTCCTTGACTATAACGGCGCCGACCTGAGGGTTCGGGTTGACGAAACCGCCTCCTTGCTCCGCAAGTTCCAGGGCCCGCGCCATATACTGCCTATCCTGATTTCCTGCCGCTTCAGTCAAATAGACCTCCTTAAACTCTCCAGCGCTTCAACCCTGTCCGGCTTTCCAAATACTGCCGAGCCGGCTATTATCGTGTCCGCACCGGCCGCGACGGCATCACCAATTGTTGATTCGTTCATTCCGCCATCGACGGCTATGGCGGTATCGGTTCCTCGTTTATCTATCTCCCTGCGCAGGGCGGCTATTCTATCGAGCGCCTCGGGGGTGAAATCCTGTCCGCCAAATCCCGGCTCAACACCCATAACCAGTACTTCATCAAGCTTGTCCAGCAGAGGGAAGATCTCTTCTCTGTCGCTCGCCGGCTTCTGGGATATTCCGACCTGACATCCCTGGTCCCTCAACGTTGCAATAGTCCTCTCCGGATCATCAGTTACCTCGGAGTGGAATATAATGAGGTCCTCCGGGCCAACCTCGAACTCCGGTCCGTACTCCTCGGGATCCGTAATCATGAGATGGATACTCAGAGGTGTGTCAATGCTCTCCACCCGCTTCAGGGAGTTCGAAACCAGCGGTCCAATCGTAATATTGGGAACGAAGTGACCGTCCATGACATCCACGTGAATGTAATCGGCTTCTCCGTCGACTTCCTCGACCTCTTCTTTCAATCTACTAAAATCGGCAGACAGTATAGAAGGTGCAAACGATACTTCCTTCATATTTTCACCTCGCTTCATCCATGATGAACAGCACCATATAACCACCAGTAAAATACGAAATTCTTGAAAGTATAGCCCAGAACAGTATTTTTTTCACTTGGTCCAGTTTCTCCGCACCTACGCCGGTATATTCTTTCAGGTAACCGGTTGCCCGCCTGCTGGCATCAACTTCAACCAGAGACTCGAAAACGACTAAAACCGCCAAAACACAGAATAGCCCGGCAGCCAGGTATAGCAGCGCGGGGTAAAAAATAACTCCGAGAACCAGGTTGAGCGGAATCAGGTAAGAAATTATGGAACCGGCTACCTCCAGGTACCTGCCCTGGAAAACCCGAAAGGGAAAACTCCCTTCGCCCTGCCGCAAATGAGCCGCCTCATGGGCTGCTACGACCAGTCCGAATAGGGAGTTACCTTCCGGTTCGGGAATCGTTATTACGCCGCGATCGGGAAAGCTCCCCGCACCCGAAGGGGTCGGGCGCATCCGGACTTCCACCTCCGGCAAACCTTCCTCGCTCACAATCCGCCGAACCAGCTGTCTTCCGGTAGTATCGCCATTAGCCTTTCTTCCGGAATACGTCCTGGCGTTCTCACGAACCTTTCCTCGAATGTAGAGGTTCGCTACGGCCAGAAAGATTAGAAAACCGAAACCCGAAGCAAGGGTTAACTGGTCCATTCTCTATCCCCACCGACAATGAGCTTTTTCGGATCGAATTAGTCAATTACCCCGCTCTTCCGGGCGAGGCTTGTAGAAAAACCTAATTAAGACTAACAACTATGTACTTCAAAAACGCGCGACCCAGCAGTCAATCGTCCAGCACTCAATTCGGAACTGGTGTTGTAAGTGTTCCTAGTACAATTGAGCAGGGCGAATTGAGTGCTGGAGAACCAAAAACTAGCTGATTCATCCCCAGGGCAAGTCCTGGGGTATTCTCAGCTACTTATTGGGAATTCGCTAGTTGAAAATTAATCCTGCTCAACTATCATAATTTTGGTTGGAAGAAAAAACAGGGTCAACCGGGATAAATAATGTCAAAAGATAGAATACACCTCAACATTAAGGGTAGAGTTCAGGGAGTGGGCTTCAGGGCCAGCACTAGAAGGCGCGCTCGCGACCTCGGATTGACTGGCTGGGTAAAAAACCTCGCCGATGGATCGGTTGAAGCGGTAGCTGAAGGACAAGAAGGCGACCTGAAAAAGCTGGTATCCTGGGCAAAAACCGGTCCCCGCCGGGCCAGAGTGGACGAAGTCAATACTAAGTGGAAGGATTACGAGGACGATTTTATCAAATTTAACATCCGGTACTGATCGGTTCTACTCTTCCTCACTCTTATAGAGATAGCGTTTTACTTTCTGAGTCGGCGTCTTTTCAAAGGGTTCGTCCAGGATCTCAATATCTCGCTTGCTCTTAATCCTCATGTAGGGGGCGAGGCTCTTCGACTCGGATTTTATCTTCTCCCAGAGGAAGGACTTGATGGAGTTTCCCCCTTCGATGCCTTTTTCGGCCAGGCCTTCGTAGTCGGGGTAAATCACCGCGGAGACGACCGCCCTCCCGGCTCGCCGACCCTCCTTGACCATGACTTCATCGATAAAGGTGATCCGACCGAGTTCGTGCTCGACCTCCTCGGGGTAGACGTTGTTGCCGGACTCAAGGACTATGACGTTCTTCGTTCTCCCATTCAGGTAAAGCCGTCCGTCCTCGTCCAGCCTCCCGGAATCACCGGTCCTGAACCAGCCGTCCTCGTCGAGAACTTCTCTCGTCTTCTCTTCGTTCTTGTAGTAACCCTTCATGACGTTATCTCCCCGGACCAGCACCTCGTTGATCTCCTTGTCGTCCGTCTCCTCGAGCTTGATTTCCACGCTGGGCAGCGGCAAACCAACGCTCCCGGCTTTGTCGGTAAACGGATCCCGGGTAAAAGTCAGCACGGGAGAAGTCTCCGTCAAGCCGTAACCCTCCATAACACCTACACCCAGCTCCCTCAAACCCACGGCAGTAGCCGGACTGAGCGGGGCACCACCCGAAGTTATAAACCTGAACTGTTCCCCGGCCAGCTTGTCCTTGACCTTGCCTTTTAACAGGCCGGGTGCAAGCTTGTACAACCATCTGGTCCACCAGCTCGACTTTATTTTCGTTATCGTCTCTTCGTAAAGCGCGTTGAGCAACTTGGGCACTCCAAGCAATATGGTACCATCATTCTCCTTCAGCACGGATTGCAGGTTCCTGTAATCCTTCGTGTAGACCATCGAAGCGCCAAAAGCCAGCGGGACCAGCAGGGTGGTGGTCAGGCCGTAAATATGATCCCAGGGTAGAATGCCGACCATACAATCTGCAGGAGAGACGTCAAGGGTTTCAGCTATGTCCCGCACGTTCACCAGCAGGTTCTCATGGGACAACATCACGCCTTTACCGTGACCGGTTGTACCGGACGTATACATCAAAATCGCGGTCTCGTCCGGATCCTGGTTCCGTTTTTCCTCCATTCTTTCCTCGGAAAGGAAAGAATCCCAGGAATGGTAACCGGCGTTTGAATCTCCTCCATAAACTACCAGGTTTTCCAGGTACGATAGTTCGTCAAACTTACTGGCAACCACGGAATGTTTATCGCTCTGGACGAGCGCCAGCTTGGACTCGGACTCGTGCAGCACCCGCCGTATCTCTTCCACGGTAAAATTATAGGCAATCGGCACAACAGTAGCTCCAACCCGTTGAGCCGCAAAAAAGGATGCAGCCCACTTGGGATGCGGCCTGCCAACTATGGCGACCTTATCCCCGGGTTCTATCCCGAACTTGTTTACCATGGCGTAAGCTAACCGCGAAACCAGATCAGCCAGTTCTCCGAAAGATATCTTCCTGTATTCGTAGCCGTTATTCGGGTCGGACGTGGACGTCTTGAACTCGCTGTCCGGAAACTTTGAAGTCGCACTACGGAATAATGAATCCAGGCTATCGTAATTTTTCATTATTTAACCACGCTCTGATGAAGTAACGAAATATAGAATAGGTGAAACTCGGTAGCTCTAAGGTTAAATGTCGAAATCTTCCACTTTCAGGTCGAGCTCGCTATCTTCGATGACTTTTTTCAACCTGACCTCGGCGGCGGACAGACCCTCCTGAATCCCTTCGGCCAGTTCGATTCCCTCCTCAAAGAGCTCTATCGACCTCTCCAGCTCCAGATCCTCCCCCTCGAGTTCTTCGACTATTCCCTCAAGTTTTTCCAGGTTCTCCTCTACGTCGATCTTCTCTTCTTCACTCACCATCTTCGACCTCCGTCTCCGTCACCACAGAACGAATAATACCTTTATGTAGCACAGTCTTCAAGCTTTCGTCGGTTCTCACGTTCTTTGGGTCACTTATTACCCTGCCACTTTCGCCGTAAGTCACGGAATACCCCTTTCGTAATAACCTGGTTGGGTTGGCAAGCGAAAGACGTTCGATCAGGTTCTCAAGCCTGTCACCCCTATCGCCCAGCGCCTCACTTCCCCTGTCCAGCAACTTTTCGCTCAGCTCATCGTAGTCCTGGATCATGTCCTCCAGCTTTCGCAGCGGATAACGGAAACCATAGCTTGACCTGGCACGATCAAGCTCGACCTCCCTCTCCCTGATCTCAGCCTTCACCCGGTTGCCGAGCCTTTTGACGAGCGTATCAACTTTATTGGTTATTTCAGAACTTTCGGGCACTACTCTCTTCCCGGCCGCCGTAGGTGTCGGGACACGGACGTCCGCCACAAAATCCGAAATCGTGAAGTCAACTTCGTGCCCGACGCCGGAAACCACCGGGAGCTCCGAAGCGAAAATTGCCCTCGCAACGACTTCCTCGTTAAACGGCCAGAGGTCCTCCAGGGACCCTCCACCCCGACTGACTATCAGGACGTCGAGTCCGAGTTCCGACTTTAACTCATTTGCCTTTTTGAGGGCCTCCGCGATTTGCTCCCCCGCCTCTTCCCCCTGAACTTTTACGGGAAAGACGTATCCGGTAACTGACTTATACCTTTCCGCCATAGTCGAGACTATATCGCGAATAGCGGCACCCGTGGGCGATGTAATTATGCCAATCGCTTCGGGAAAAGCGGGGAGTTTTTGTTTTACTTCTTCGTCAAAGAGTCCTTCCTGTTTGAGTTTTTTCTTTAACTCCTGAAACCTTTTCTGTAACTTCCCTTCACCTACTTCCCTGGCTTCCCTCACCCGGAGCTGGTACCGACCTCTCCTCTCGTATACCGTCAGAGTCCCCCTGGCGATGACACTCTTTCCGTCTTCCAGTTCAAGGTCCAGGCCGGAAGCATCCCCGGCAAACATGACTGCATCGATTTCCGAATCTTCCTCTTTCAGCGTAAAATAGCTGTGGCCAGCAGAGGAAACGTGCAGGTTAGAAACCTCTCCCTCGACCCATATTGAACCAAATTGTTTTTCCAGGAGGTAGCGAGCTTCCTTATTTAACTGGGAAACCGAATAAACCTCTTCCTCCCCCGGTCCCGGGTCGCTCCCAAGTGGATTGGAGCCGGTATTACCCATGATTGGCTAAAACGTCCTCTTTTGTTCAGTACTGTAGGGACTTTCTCGATCTATCTCTTCTCCCTCGATAAATACTCGTTTCACGCTGGATTCGAGGTCGAATAAAGAACCATCAACCACCAGAAAGTCCCCGTCTTTGCCAGGTTCCAGCGATCCAACCCTGTCGGCGATCCCGGTAATCTTCGCTGCGTTAATCGTAATGGCGCGCAAAGCTTCTGCTTTCTCCATCCCCTCTCTAACGGCAAATCCGGCGAGCAGGGGCAGGTACTGTATCGGTACAACCGGAGAATCGGACGTTATTGCCACCGTAAGCCCGGCTTTGGCCAGTATGCCAGCTGTTTTAAAGGTCCTTTCGACGAGCTCCCGCTTGCTCCTGGCCGTAAGACTGGGTCCCACTACGGCTTCGGCCTCCTTTTCCGCCAGAAAATCCTTAACCTTATGCCCTTCAGTGCAGTGATCGATGGAATAATCCAACCCGAACTCTTCCGCTACCCTAACTGCGGATACTATGTCGTCGGCCCGATGCGCATGGATTTTTGCCTTGAGCTCCCCCTTTATGACCGGGAGCAGCGCTTCCTTCTTGAAGTCCTTCTTAAAGCCATCGTCTCCTGCCTCTCCGGATTCCTTGCGCTGAAGATAGTCTTTGGCTTCGAAGAGTGCCTTTCTCAGGGTAGCCGCCGTCCCAATCCTCGTGCTCGGCATCTGGTCCCTCTCTCCGTAAACCCGCTTGGGATTTTCTCCGGTTGCCATCTTCATCGCCGTCGGTTCGCGGACCACGAGTTCGTCCAAGATAGTCCCACCGGCGGTCTTTACGGCGGCAAACTGTCCTCCAATCACGTTTCCGGAACCGGGACCGGTATTGACTGACGTAACCCCGGCAATCGCGGCATCTTTAAAGCCGGGATCCGCCGGGTTCACCCCATCGATACCCCTAGCCTGAGGCGTTACCGGATCAGTCATTTCGTTCGTATCCCGGCCTTCCCAGCCCTCTCCGTCTTCATGAATACCCACGTGCGTGTGAGCATCAACCATCCCAGGCATCAGAGTTTTATCGCCAAAGTCAATTAATTCCGCATCACCGGGAACCTCTGCTTCACGGAATTTTCCGGAGTATTGAACTCTTCCTTCGTCATCTAGCAAAAGAAGACCGTCGGAAATAACGCCCTGCTCCCCCATCGTCACCAGTTTTTGGGCCCTATAAGCTTTAGAAATAATCATCACTCCCAAGACGTTCTGGATTATAGGAATTACTGACCGATTTTAACAGCTTAGAATTAGACAATTGTAAGGGGTTGCTTTCGCGGGGAACGCTGAAGATACTCCGGGTGGGTGCGAACCCGGTGTTGTCAGAGGTTTTAGCACACTTTAACCAAGTTCTAGAAAGGCCGCCTATCGAACTATGAAACTACCCAATATCGAGGTTTTTAACCCCGATATTGGGAAAGGTTCTAGTACAAAGACGAAAACACTTAAACCAACCATGACAGCGACCCTGGGAGGGTCGCCTATTGAAGAATTGAGGTGGAGAAAGAATTGAGTAAAATTTTACCTAATTTTTTGGGAGCTGGGAAAGCGTTAAAAATATAAATAATTCCGGAATATTACTAATGGTTCTTGACTTATCTCCCCGATTGTCATTATAATGTCATGATTTTAAGGGAGAGCTTTAAAAATGTTAAAATTGATTAATCGTATTCAGGTCAACCCGTCTTCCAGGAATCTCACGAATAATACGGGGGAAATCCTTCCCCTGTAGCCTCTCCTATTACCTTCTATAGAGTTACCGATTTTTCGTAAAATCGACGAAAAACAAACCTGGAACTCACCCCGGAGGTGAACCATGCAGACCAATAGACTTACCTGGTCGAGAAACCAGGCAATCCTTAACGTAAGAGAACAACCGTGCCAGACGGAGAAGGAATTATTGCAAAGCAACCCGGCTCAAAGGGTAATTTTAAAGTTCATCGAGGAGCTAAAGGAAAAGGACTCGCGCCTCTTGAGGATCTTTCCGGAGGAACTGGCATCCCAGCCGGCCCCGACCATAATGGAAAGGATTCATCCACTGCTGATCAAACTGCTGGACAGGCCAATCGAGGAAGTCGGCCCCGGTTCCGAACTCGGTGAGGACGTTCTGGGGCACAAGGAAAAGTTTCATCAGTTCATCGAGAAACTCTACGATTTCTGGCGCGATTATACGAGGTTTATCGCCAAATGGACCGGTTACGGATCCAGTGAAGAGGGAACGAGACCCTACCTTCAGTTCAACGAAGAACTCGACGAACTGACGGAACTGGTCCGGTCCGCCTACCGCTCGATCGCCGAAAACGTCACCAGCAGCCACCCGATCGTCTACCGACAAGTTTCTGCCGGCTTTGAGGTCGGGCTCGCCGTAGACAAGAAAGAATTTAACTACCCCGATCTAATTAAGGAGAAGTTCGGCCAGGTTCCGGTCATCGAGCAGGTAACCATCGAGCCCCCGTTCGTCATTGATCCTCCGATGAACAAGCGGACGGGAATGTTCCAGGAAACGAACGACAATCCGATTGAAGGAGCCGAAGTCAACCCTCAGGACTGGATGTGTTATCCGGCCAAAGTGGGGGATCTCCGGATCGACGTATTCTTTCATCAGGACTTCATGGATCTGGGAACTTCCCTGGCCAACCTGTTCGAGCTGGCGACGGGAGAAGAACTCCAGGAGGAACCGGACGCAGTTTATGCTTACGGTCTGGACCCAGAAGACATGCAGGGGTACGGTGATCTACCCACGGTATTTTACCGGGACGAGGAAACCGACTTGCTCTACGGGGCCCTGCCGCGAGAGCCTAGGTTCGGCTACTTCGGTTACGTCAAGAAGATGATGCTGACCCTCCACAATACGATCGCCATGGACAAGGGTCGAATGCCGCTCCACGGGGCAATGACCCGTATCTTTATCAGAAACAAAGAGGACCCGGTTACTATCGCTATCATGGGCGGTTCCGGCGCCGGAAAGTCAGAGACACTTGAGGCATTCCGGGTAATTGGGGAAGAGGTGATTCAGGAAACCGAGATCATCTGTGACGATATGGGCTCGCTTGGGATAAGCGATTCCGGAGAAGTGCTCGGTTACGGCACGGAAACAGGTGCCTTCGTCAGGCTGGACGACCTGCAGAAAGGTTACGCCTTCGAACAGCTGGACCGGTCGATCTTTATGAGCCCACAGAGAACCAACGCCAGAGCATTGATGCCGGTGGCACCGATAGAGAAGGTACTCGAAGGGATGCCGATCGATTACTTCTTTTACGCCAACAACTTCGAGGAAGTCGACGAAGAACACCCGATTATCGAGAGGCTGGATTCACCGGAGAAGGCGATCTCCGTATTCAGCGAGGGTGCCAGAATGTCCAAGGGAACCACTTCCGAAACCGGACTGAGCCATACTTACTTCGCAAATCCCTTCGGGCCGGCCCAGTTCAAGGAAAGACACGACAAAATAGCGGAAAAGTTCTTCGAACAGTTCTACGAAAGCCAGGTATTCGTCGGCCAGCTCAGAACCAGACTTGGGATATCAGGAATGGAAACGGAAGGTCCGGAGAAAGCCGCGGAAGCACTGCTGGAACTCGTCGGAGAGTAAAAATCTCGAGGACGAAAATATCGAATCCCCCGCGGTAATGCGGGGGATTCTCGTTTATTTCAGGGTATAAAATCAGTCCAGTTAGACCCAGCCGCGCAGCCGCATGGCTTCGGCGATCTTTTCTATAGAAACCATGTAAGCAGCAGTTCGGTTATCTACCTCTTCCGCCTGAGCTTTAGAGTGGACGTTCTTGAAGGCCTTGGTTATCTTCTTGTCCAACCGCTCGTAGACTTCGGCTTCCGACCAGTAGTAACGATTGCGGTTCTGCACCCACTCGAAGTAAGAAACGGTAACTCCCCCCGCGTTACAGAGAAAGTCGGGAATGACGTAGACGTCGTTATCGTTCAAAATATCGTCCGCTTCCGGCGTGGTCGGACCGTTTGCGGCCTCCGCCAGGATCTTTGGGTCGACGTTACCAGCGTTTTTCTCTGTTATAACGTTCTCTATCGCTGCAGGAATTAGAATGTCGACGTCCAGCTCGAGCAATTTTCCGTTCCCCTCGTTGCCGTCTCCCAGGTATTCCGTCCCTTCTATGTCCTTGGCAAATATCCCGTGCTCCTTCATGTTTTTCTTTATATGCGAATAATTGATGCCGTCCTCGGAGTAGATCGCCCCTTCGGCATCGCCAATTGCGACAACGTTGGCACCAAGCTGTTCTTCCGCCAGCCGATGGGCGTGCGAGCCGACGTTACCATAACCCTGAATGGCAACCTTCGCCCCGTCCAGGTTCATACCCATTTCCTTCGCCGCTTCCCTAATAGTATAAATGACACCCCGAGCAGTGGCATCACCTCTGCCGAGTGACCCTCCAACCTTTATAGGTTTTCCGGTAATAACGTCCGGGGCGTTAACTCCTTTGATCTTGCTGAACTCGTCCATCATCCAGGCCATCGTCTTGGAAGTGGTGTAAACGTCCGGGGCGGGTATGTCCTTCTCCGGGCCAATAAAGTCCGAGATTGCACAGACGTAGGACCGGGAAATCCTTTCCAGCTCCGACTCCGATAGCTGAGTTGGGTCACAGACCACGCCACCCTTGCCTCCTCCGTAAGGGATGTCAGCAACGGCAGTCTTCCAGGTCATCCAGGCGGCAAGAGCTTTCACGGTGTCGAGCGTTTCTTCCGGGTGAAACCGCAACCCACCTTTCGTCGGCCCAAGTGCATCGTTGTACTGAACCCGATAACCCTTGAACGTCTCGGTGGAACCATCGTCCATTTCGACCTGAAAGTTAACGATGAACGTACGCATCGGTTCCCTCAGCGCCTCGTGCACCGAATCTTCCAGGTCTAGCACTTCGGCCGCTTTATCCAGTTGTTTTTGCGCAGTTTCGAATGGATTAACTTCAGTCATTTTTCCCCCTCTTAGAGATGTCTTTTCGACAATAATATTGTTACCATATTCACAGCTCATTGCAAAATTGTCAAGCTTTTACCTCACTTACCGGGGCACTTTTTTATGACTTCTTCCTGAACCTCCACCTCCCCGTAGGCTTCGTCAAAGTAACCGGAAAACTCTGCCGCCAGTTTTTCCGCCCGTTTTTCGTACTCTTTCGGGTCGCTCCAGGTCTTCTTCGGTTCCAGAACGCGGTCTGGTACTCCGGGACAGCTCGCCGGTCGCCTGAGGTGAAATAGTCCATCTTCCGGCGCTGCCCAGCCGTCCATCCGACCTTCCAGAGCTCCATTTACCATCGCCCTGGTATACTCGAGAGAGATCCTCCTGCCTTCCCCGTATGGACCTCCGGTCCAGCCCGTGTTTATCAGATAGACGTCGGTACCGTGTTTCTTCATCTTTTCACCGAGGGCCTCCGCGTAAACGTCCGGATTCCTCGGCATAAAGGGCTGGCCGAAAAACCGGGAAAAGCAGGCTTCCGGCTCGTCCAGGCCGGTTTCCGTTCCGGGGATCTTACTCGTGTAGCCCATGAGGAACCAGAGCATGGCCTGGTTTCTATCCAGTTTGGACACCGGCGGCAGCACTCCATTGGCATCCGCGGTTAAAAAGAGAGCCGTCTCCGGGTGCCCGGAAGTAGATGAAGGTTTGACACTGGAGAGGTAATCCAGCGGGTAGGACCCCCTCGAATTCCTGGTTAAGCGGCTATCGTGAAAATCGAACTCCCCATCGGGATACATCAGGGCGTTCTCCACGATCGCCCCGTGGTCTCGAAAGTCATCCTCGTGGTTAATCGCGTCCCAGATTTCCGGTTCCTCTTCCCTCTCCAGGTCTATCAGCTTTGCGTAACAGCCGTTCTCAAAGTTCGCTATTCCGTTCTCACCCCAGCCGTGCTCGTCGTCACCAAGAAGTGCCCGCTCGGGATCGGCGGATAGAGTAGTTTTTCCCGTGCCGGAAAGACCCAGTAACAAGGCTGGGTCGCCGTCCGGCCCTTCGTTTGCGGACGAGTGGAGCGGCAGGACTCCATATTCCGGCAGCAGGTAATTCATGACCGTGAACATCAACTTCTTCACCGTGCCCAGGTAGGCTGAACCGATCACGACGCCGAGAAAGTTTTCGAAATCCATTGCAACTATCATCCGGGAAGTGGTTCCGGTTTCGGTTTTTCTCAACCTGCCCTCGTACTTGCCTCGATCCAGTTTGTCGTAAGGCAGGACGATCAAGTCAAACCGCCGATCCGCAAACACGCTTCGCTCCAGATCAGCCGGCTCCGGCCGAAACATGTTCAGAGTGAACAACGAAGTTAGAGCGTGATCCGTTATCGTCCTGGTTGGCAGGGAGTACGAGCTATCCGCCCCGATGACTCGATTTGTCTCAAAAACCTTCTCTTTTTTTGAAATTAACTCTTGTGCATCTTCGTAAACCAGCCGAAACGTCTCCGGATCAAGCGGTATGTTATTTGGCGAGCTCCAATCTATTTTGTCCTCGTTCTCGTCTCGCCTCACGATCACGGTATCCTTCGGGCTCCTGCCCGTGGATTCCGGTGGAGTCCAGGTAGCCAGGGCCCCGCTTTCGCTTACCAGAGCTTCACCCCGTTCAACTGCCAGTTCTATTAAAGCACTTCTCGAGAGGTCCTCCTGAAGACTTGCTGTATTTTCGAGGACCTCTTCCAACCCCTCCTTGGAAGATACTTTAATGCTCATAACCCCTCCTTTTAAGTAATGCTTCAGATCTCGTGATAGATTTCTGCCGCCCTCCTTACCCCTTCTTCCAGCTCGGCCTGAGTGAGAGCGGGAAACGGTAATCGAACGAAACCCTGTCCTCCTTCTTCCGGGAAAAATCCCGCGGGAGAGGAAAATACCAGCCCCCGTTCTTCCCCCCGTTGGTAAAACTTCTCCGATTTACCCGGTTCGGGAAGCCAGAGTCCGACGAAAAAACCGCCTTCGGCTTCAATCCACTCCGATTCAGGAAAGAAGCGTGCCAGGCTATCGAGGGTGGTCTGTAACCTAGGACTATAGAGCTCCTTTAACTCCTCGATGCGTTCCTCCAGCCAGCCGTTGCTAATCAGCCACTGGACTATACCCTGACTGAGCTGGTTCGGGGATATATAGGTGGCCTCGGCATAGTTCGCTAGTTCTCTCGTGACTTCCGGATCCCCTACCAGCCAGCCGACACGTATTCCGGGGCAGACTAACTTGCTAAAAGAGGAAATCCGTAAAACTACCTCGCTGTTAAAGCTTCTAACGCTCGGCACGTCTTCCCCCCGATAGCGCAAACGGCGGTAGGGTGAATCCTCTATGATCTCGAAATCGGCACTCGCAGCTAGTTCGGCCAATCGTTCCCGTTTACTCCTGGAGGTCGTGGATCCGGTAGGGTTCTGAAAATCTGAGATGGTGTAGAGTGCCCTCGGATTTCTCTCCTCCACGATCCGGGTTAACCGATCGACGTTTATCCCGTCCTGTTCCATTTCCACTCCGGCGAGGTTCAGGCCGGCCCGCCTGAATATCGTTAAAGCCCGGTCGTAAGTTGGTTTCTCCACGAGAACCAGGTCACCCGCATCGAAGTAATGATTTGCCAGCAGGTCCAGAATCTGCAGGGAACCGTTGGCAACAAAAAGTTGCTCTTCCGCGGTATTCGGATAAAAACCGGCCAGAGTTTCTCTGAGTGGTTGATAACCCCCCGAGTCCCCGTAACGGAGCAAATCATTTCTCTGCTCCCGTGGCAAATTGGAAAAAACTTCTGCGATATCCGAGAAAGGTAAGGATTCCTCGGCGGGAACCCCTCGGTTAAAGTAGATCCTGTCTTCTTTTTTTTGCTTCATTTTCACTCCCGATTTGCAAGTTTAATACTTTCCATCTTCCGGCACTCGGGAACACTGTCAGAATCTTCCGCTGCGGGACACCGAACCACCCGAGCCCCGGGAACCAAACTTTCACGTGAGATGGTAAGGTGGGGCCAGTCCCCCAATTTTGCTTCCCCCTTTAACGGCGAAGTCGCGACGCTTTATATTTCCGGCTTGCTCATTGCGTCTGTCACGTAATTTATAAAACTTCTACTTTGCTCCGTCAAACGGTTCCGGTTTGACTCGATGCGATAGAAAAACCCGCCCGAAACGGGCGGGTACTGGCTGTACATCCCCGGAAGCTTTGCCGCTAACTTACCGGTAAAGGGCTCCGTAGATCGCTTTAACTAGGGGGGCTGCTCCACCCGGACCGGTTATGAACTGAACCCCAAAGTCAGTAACGACCTTCTGTAGGTAATTTACTCCCCCAAGCGACCTCATTAACCTTTCCCGCGTCTTTACCGGTTTCCGTTCTCCCGTTACTACGACTGTAACAACTGAGACGGCATGATCCTTCTCGTATCCATTTTTCGGGATTCCGTCCACGTCTTCCGGCAGTATTGCCACGCTATTCCGACCTTCGAGGTGAATTACGTTTTTTGCCTGCTCTTTCAATAGTTCATCCCTGTTTATTTCCCTGCTTTTACCTTTTATCATGGTGAATTTCCCGTTAGTCGCGATCCCGGCGGGCAGGTGTTCCGGAGCCGACTTCTGGCCGACCAGCGTCTCACTTTCCCCGCTCCAGGAACACTTCACGCGGATCGGCATCCCCGATTTTTGGGCCTCTTCCACGGCGGCATTATGCACTACCCGAGCTCCGTTCTCGGTCAACCGGGCCAGAGAGGTCCGGGTTATCCTGGAAAAGTACTGCGGGTTCTCCACTATTTCCGGGTCGGCAACTGCAACCCCGGGAACGTCAGTGTACAGCTCCACGAAATCGGCATTTAGCTGGTTTGCTACCGCTAAAGCAGTAGTGTCACTTCCGCCTCTGCCAAGCGTGGTCACTTCACCCTGAACCGTTCTGCCCTGGAAACCGGCCAATACTACCGGCTTTCCCTGAGACGTATAGTGATTTATCCTGACGGGATCTATGTCAATAATGTCGGCATCTCCGAAGTTGTCGTTCGTAAATATTCCGGCCTTATCCCCTGTCATCGGTACGGAAGTATAGCCCTCACTATCCAGGTAGTGAGAGAAGAGCGAAGCGGATATGGTCTCCCCACAGGACATCATCAGGTCCTTCTTTCTTGAGTCCACTTCGGGAGAAACGTCTTCCAGAAGATCTATCAAAGTGTTTGTCGCGTACGGGTCGCCTTCGGAACCCATTGCAGAAACGACGACCACTACTTCATCCCCGTTTTCCAGGCTCTCGATCACTTCCCGTGCGGCAAGGTTGATCCTGGCCTCGTTCTTGAGCGAAGTGCCACCAAATTTTTTCACAACTTTTGCCATGTTACCACCTCTCGGGAGGAAAAAGACAGGCTATAAGAGGTCCCTTACTGCTAGCTCTTCCGCAATCTGGACGGTATTTAATGCCGCTCCCTTCCTCAAATTATCGGAGACGACCCAGAAGTTTAGCCCGTTCTCTACCGTCGAATCCTTCCTTATCCGCCCCACGTAAACTTCGTCCTTACCTTCGGCTGCCAGAGGCAGAGGGTATTCGTTGTTTTCCGGGTCGTCCTGAACCACGACTGACTCCTTTTCCGCTAGCAATCTCCGGGCCTCTTTCGGGTCAATTGGCTTTTTCGTTTCGATATTTACCGATTCGGCATGCGAACGATAAATCGGCAACCGCACTGCCGTCGGGCTAACCGAAATCGATCGTTCCATTATCTTCTGCGTTTCGTTGACCATCTTCATCTCTTCTTTGGTATAATCGTTTTCCTGAAATACGTCTATATGGGGCAGGGCATTGAAGGCAATTTGATGGGGGTATACTTCCGCCTCCGGCTCTTCCCCGTTCACGATGCTCTCCGATTGGGCTTTCAGCTCCTCAATCGCGTCGACACCCGAACCGGATACCGCCTGGTAGGTCGAAACCACAACTCGATCTATTTCAAACGCTTCGTGCAGTGGTTCCAGCGCAACAACCATCTGGATTGTGGAACAGTTCGGGTTGGCAACTATTCCCTCGTGCCAATCCAGGTCCTCCGGGTTGACCTCCGGGACCACGAGCGGTACTTCTGGATCCGTCCTCCACTGGCTGGAATTATCCACCACGACGGTTCCCGCGTCAGCAGCCATCGGAGCTATTTTTTTGGAGGCCGCGGAGCCGGCTGACATCGTTACGACGTCGCATTCGGCCAGGGCTTCTTTCGTCGGAACTTGACAGGGTATATCCTTTCCGTCGAATTTCGCCGTTTCCCCTTCCAGTTCCGGTCGTTCAAAGGTCTTGACTTTTCCAATATCCAGTTCTCCGGCGGGCAATATCTCCCTCATCTGCTCGCCGACCGCACCCAGAGCTCCGATAATTCCCACACAGTATTGAGACATGACTACCTCCTCCAAGTGAAGCCAATACTTTTACTCCGCATTTACCATTGCGTTCATATCAGCGAATACGCCACTTGCCGTAACCCTCGTTCCCGCACCGGGACCCTGAATCACCAGAGTGGGCGATTGATAGTTTTCGCTCTTGATCTCGACCACGTTTGCCGTACCCGGACCACCAGCGAGCTGAGAGCTTTTGTCTACGGCTTCAAAGCCGACTCTAACCACGTCTTCTTTTATCCTTGCCACGTAACGACCACGCTTTCCGGATTCTTCTGCGCTACTAACCTTTTCCTGGATTTCCGGGTCGTACCGTTCGAGATACCGCCGGAGTTCTTCCTCCGCGTACTCTCTTTCCTCGAGCGGTACCAGGGGCTCGACCTCGACGTCCGCGAGTGAGACGTTTTTGCCGATCGTCCGACCAAGAATCACCGCTTTCCTGTGAACGTCGTTGCCAACCAGATCCTCAACGGGATTTGGCTCCGTATAGCCATTCTTTTTTGCCCTAATTACGACTTCTTCGAGCGACTGACCTGCTTCAAGTTCGGAAAGGATATAGCTTAACGAACCACTCAGTATGGCGGCGACCTCCTGTATATCGTCTCCGCCATCTATTAACCTCCGGATGGTTGATATCACCGGCAGACCGGCTCCTACGGTTGCTTCGTACCTGAGACCTGATTCCGTAAACCGGCGGAATCGCTCGGGTGCGACTTGAGTCAGTGGAATTTTGTTTGCCAGAGCGACGTTCCAACCCTCGGACAGCGCACTTTCGTAGTATTCGGCAAGACCGGATGAATCCGTCAAATCCGCCAGCATCCCATGATCGAACCGTCGGAAGAGAGACCCCAGCTTTTCCAGTTCGAAGGTAGATTCGCCTGTCAGGTCGGCCAGACTCTTCCCGGATCGTTTTGCTTGCGCTATCTTCTTCAGCTTTCCCCCGTCAAAACCATCGCCGTCAATCAACGCCCCGGAACTATCCGCTATACAGACGTACCTGTAGGCGGGAAGGCTGTCACCGGAAGGCTCCGGACTCCCTACGTAGTGCAATAACTCGAGGCCCACGTTTCCGACACCGAGCTGAACCAGCGGCACGGGGTTTTCCGACCCCGCGTTTCGACCCGAAAGCTTACTTTCTCCAGTTAGATTGTTCACTTCACAACCCCTCCGATAGGAATAAGTCAAACAACTCCGGCCCACCAGAGATCTCTCTACCGGATTTACGAGCCGCCGATTCGGAAAAATTTCCCGACACCTGGTCGTTCAGGCTAGCGATTTCGGAGACGGCAAAAGGTACCGCACCCCGTTCGTGCGTCCCGGACTTCAGCCCGGTTACATGATCCGTCACGGCCATTATCCGCGTATCAGGATCTCCGGAAAGCGAACTCAACAGTGACCCAACTACGAGCTCGTCTACCTTTTCGATTGCTTCCAGCTTGGTCTCCAGTTCACCCATATGCGAAGCCTCGTCCGGGGCCTCAATATGGATAAATACCAGGCCGTCTTCAGATAGTCCGTCCAGAGCCGCCTGCACCTTACCTTCGTAGTTCGTGTCGATAAAACCGGTGGCTCCCTCGACGTCAACCGGGTCCAAACCGGCGTAACTGCCGATGCCCTTTATCAGATCGACGGCACTAATTACTGTACCCTCAAGGCCATAGCGCTGCTTGAACGTCGGGATATCCGGTCTGACGCCGGCACCCCAGAACCAGATACCGTTCGGACCACCGGAATAATCGGAAAGAACTTTTCTGCCCTGCTCCTGCAACTTACTCAGAGAGTTAGAACCAGCTCCACCCGGCAGGTATTCCGCCACGGCCTGGCCCGATATATCGTGTGGTGGGGTCAGATCTGCCCTCTTCCAATCCAACTCGTTCCTTCCGTCCTTCCATACCATCAGGTGGCGGTAACTTACTCCACTGTAAAAACGGAATTTGCCCCCTCCGACTTTTTCCTTCAGTTCATCAATCATGGCTTCCGCCGCCGGGTCGGAAGGATGGCCGCCGCTGTAGTCGGCCATAGTGCGCCCGCGACCATTTTCGCCAAACTTGACCAGATTACACCGAAAAGCCACGTCGTCCGGACCGATTTTGACTCCCTGGCCCCGGGCCTCTAGCGGTGCCCTGCCGGTGAAGTGTTCTTCCGGATTCAAACCCATGAGGCTGATGTTTCCAACAGAGCTACCCGGGGGGAGCTGAGACGGTATCGTTTCAACCAGCCCGATCTCCCCCGCACCGGCCAGCGCATCCATGTTCGGAGTATCCGCTGCCGCCAAGGGGGTCAAACCGGAAAGTTCTTCCTGAGAGCGATCGGCCATCCCGTCCCCCTGGACTATTACGTACTTCATAAACCCGCTACCTCCAGAACTTCTTCCACGTCGTTACCAACTGATTCCGGCTCTTCGCTGGACTCTATCGCGACGTCCGGATCCTTCAATCCGTGCCCGGTCAGCGTGCATGTAACCACGCTGCCCTGGTCGAAATAACCCGTGCCGTCCTTCTTGAACAGGCCCGCTACGGAAGCAGCTGAAGCCGGCTCGCAGAATACTCCTTCGGAATCGGCCAGCGCCTGATATGCTTCCACCAGCTCTGCGTCGGTTGCTTTTCCGATGTCCCCGCCGGATTCGTCCCGAGCGTTTTCGGCTTTCTCCCAGCTTGCCGGGTTACCTATCCTGATCGCGGTTGCGACCGTCTCCGGGTTATCGACTTTCTGGCCGTCGACTATCGGCGAAGCGCCCGCAGCCTGAAACCCGGTCATTTTCGGCAGATTATCCGTTACGCCGGCTTCATGATACTCCTTGTATCCCTTCCAGTACGCCGTAATGTTTCCGGCGTTGCCGACGGGCAAGAGATGGTAATCCGGGGCCCGGCCGAGGAAGTCCGATATCTCGAACGAGGCCGTCTTCTGGCCCTCGATCCTGTTTGGATTGAGGGAATTGACCAGAGTAACGGGGTAGTTCTCCGATATCTCAAGGACGAGTTCCAGGGCCTGATCGAAGTTACCGTCAATCTGTACGACCGTTGCACCATGCATCATCGCCTGAGACAGCTTGCCAAAAGCGATCTTGCCCTCGGGGATCACCACGATCGCTTCCAGGCCGGACCGTGCCGCAAAAGCAGCGGCCGAAGCTGACGTATTACCAGTTGAAGCACAAATTACTGCCTCTTCCCCCTTCTCGACGGCTTTCGATACGGCGACAGTCATGCCTCGATCCTTGAAGGACCCGGTCGGGTTCGCACCTTCGTACTTGAGATATACTTCCAGATCGTCCTCCAGGCTTTCTGCCAGACTATCGGCCCTGATCAATGGAGTGTTACCCTCGGTCAGGCTGACGATGTTTTCTCTATTCTCCACCGGTAAATAATCAAAGTACTGGTCAAGTACACCTCTCCACTGCATGGAAAAACCTCCTGAATAAGTCAGATGAGATTTTTTATAACTGATAAAGCTAACGAAAAATCGTAAAGAAGAAAAGTCTTGTTAGGATAGAGTTATTGGAGGGACGGAGTTCCCTCCCGTCATGCTGCTGGACGTCATCAGAACAGATACGGAAGAGGTGACGCAGGAGTTACCGGAAAGCGAACTGTAAAATTTATTGTACTTCCGCTCTTTTTCCATTGACAATCCTCTTCCAGAAGTTAAATTAGATTTACATTATACTAACGAAAGCCGTTTTCCCTTTCAAGTGCCTTTCGAAATATAATTGACCGAAAGTCCAGGGTGAAAGTTGATCAAAACAGGTAGCTACCGTTCCAGTCAAAAATAAAAAAACCCCACGACCTATCTGGCCGCGGGGCGGATTCGTACAACGAGATAATAAGAACTACGTTTAGGCCTCCAGTTCGTTTTCCCTGTACTTGCGCAGACCCCGGAAAGTTCCAAAGACGAGGACAATTAACAGGAACATCAGAGGGAAGGCCGTCGCAATTGAGGCAGTTTGAATCACGTTCAAACTACCCGTTGCAGCAAGGATGGCACCGATCACCCCGAGTGCTACTCCCCAGAAGACCCGGATGTGTTTGTTCGGTTCCTCTTCACCGGAAACGAACATGCAAAGTGCCATTGCCGCTCCGTTCGCGCTTGTCAGGAAGAAGCCGGCAATCAGGAACAGCACCGCAATAGCAAGCAACGGCGTCAGCGGCAGGTGCTGAATTGTCGCAAATACCGCACTCTCCAGGCCGTGTTCGCTCAGAGCTCCCGTAATGTCGAACTTGATTCCGGCACCACCGATTACGCCGTACCAGAGGAAGTCGGCAAGCGTCGGCAGCAATAGCGTTGCAGCGATGGTTTCCCGGATCGTCCTTCCTTTAGAGATCCTGGCAATAAACAACGCGACGAACGGAGCCCAGGCAATCCACCAGGCCCAGTAGAATATCGTCCAGCTACCGAGCCAGTTCAGAGCACCCTCGTTTGCTCCACCCGTAAACAGGCTCATCGGGATAAAGTTCAGGGCGTAATCCCCGATCGCGTTTGTCGTCAGGTTGAGGAAGAAAAGCGTTGGCCCGAAGATAAAGACGAAAAAGAACACCGCGATAAATAGCCACATATTTACGTCACCGATAAACTTGATTCCCTTTTTCACACCGGTATAGACGGCGACCGTAAATATCACGGTCAGGGCCCCGATAATCAAATATATCCCGTACTGCGGTAACTCCATTCCGTAGTGATACTTTAACCCGGAAGAGAACTGGAGAGCAATCAGACCCGTGGTGGTTGACAGACCGCCCACCGTCGCAAATACTCCAATGACGTCAATGACTTTGCCCCAGAATCCTCTGACGCGATCCCCGATGACGTAGTAAAAAGCACTGGAAAGACGGAAAGGTAGGTCCTTGGTATAACAGGCGTGGGCAAGTGGTATAGTCAGCATGACGTAAATTGCCCAGGGGGTAAGGCCCCAGTGGAAGAATGAGGTGGTCATCGCGTTATTTGCCGCAGCTGCCGTTTCCGCCTGGCCACCAAAAAAGGGCGGCGGGGTCATGTAGTGGTAGGCCGGTTCTGCCGGACCGTAAAATACGATACCGGCGGCAATTGCCGCACCAAAGAGCATGGAAAACCAGGAGAATTTGGATATCTCCGGTTCGTCGTCCGGTTTTCCAAGCTTCATCCCCCCGTAGCTGGAAAACAACATTACAAAGGCCGCACCAACTATGAGAAACGCGGTAAGCAACCAGAGCCAGGCCCAGGAAGTCGTCATCCAGCTAAAGACCTCGTTGATCACGTTCTCCATGTTGGTCGGGAAGGCGATCGACCAAATGATGAAACCAACGATTAGAATTGCCGAGAACCAAAAGATATACGGATCGTATGACCTTTCGTTCTGATTGGAATTGGACATGAAAACCTCCTTTTTTTATCGGTATAGGTTATGGAATAGGATGAAAATCGAGCTGGCAAGCCCGGCGGTACAGTTACCCCGTTAGAGGTTATAGCTCTCCCACCATCATGCACCGCCAAACGGGAACTTGCGCAAAAAGGGCAACTCGAACTCGGGACAGAAGCAGTCCCTCTAGGTTACTTCATCCATGTAATCCCTCAGTTTTTCGTCGATCTCGGGATCGAGCGGCGGGGCTTCGAAGTCGTCCAGAATTGTTTTGCATCGTTCATGGGCCCGCTCGTAGGTTTGTTTGAGCCCCTCCTCGGAGTCGAAGCCCTTTCTGTTGCTCAGGTTCGGCACCCGGAAGTCCTTCATGTGTTTGATCGTACTCGGTTCCTTCAGGTAGTGACCGGAATGCCCGACGTTCTGTATGGCGTCCTTGGCAATGGTTTCCTCGGTTACCTCCAGACCCTTCTGGTAGTTATTCACCATGTCGAGTATTTCGTCGTCCATGATGAACTTCTCGTAGGACATGGCCATGTAGTTTTTCAGCAGTCCGGCCGAGTGGAGAACGAAGTCCATGCCGTGACTCATCGAAGCATCAAACGTCATCATGGATTCGTAACCCGCCTGACCGTCGGGGAGCAGTGAGTCCGTAATCGACCCTCCACCCCTGCAGGGAACATCGTAGTGCCGGGCCAGCTGAGCCGTCGCCCCGATAAATTTGGCGTACTCGGGACTACCCACGGCCAGGTCTCCAGTATTCATGTCGACTATCGTGGAAGCCGAGCCGTAGACTACGGGCGTACCGGGATTAACCATCTGAGATAGGACGATTCCCGTCAGTACCTCGACGTTCTGCAGGGTAATCGTCCCGGCAACGGACACCGGGCCGGTGGAACCGGCCATTATGAGCGAGGCAATAACCGTCGGCTGGTTGAACCGGGCATGTTCCATCAGCGCCTGCAGCATCCTGTCATCGTAGCCGAGCGGACTGGTCGTATTGATCAGCGTGATCACAACCGGCCGATCACAGATTAACTCGTCCTCCCCCATCAGCAGGCTTGCCATCTGGATAGCTTCTCTGGCCTTTTTCTTACCCAGGGCAGAACCCATGAGGGGTTTGTCGGAGTACTTTGCCGCTGCGTACATCATCCTGACGTGCCTTTCCTCGTCTGCCAGGTCGGTCGGCTCCACGAGAACGCCGCCAAGAACGTCCAGGTTGTCACTGGCGGACGCCAGCTTTGTGAAGTTTTCGTAGTCCTCGTACGTGGCATCTCGGTTATTACCGTCCATGCCCGTAACCCAGGGAGCACCGTAACCCGGCGCCAGTACCCCGCTGTCCCCACCTATTTCGACGTTGTTCTCGGGGTTTCTGGCATGCAGCGTGAAAGAAGAAGGTACCTGTTCCAGGTATTCCTCGATCAGTTCCCTGTCAAGAAAGACCTTTCCGTCTTCGACCCTGGCACCGTTTTCCTCGAATACTTCCCTGGCCGCCTCGTTATTTATTTCCACGCCGGTCTCTTCAAATATTTCCATCGAGGTGCTATGGATTTTATCGATGTCCGCTTGCTCCAGAAGATCTCGCCTGAGAAAATTCTGCTTTATCATAGTCCCTCCTTTGATTTCTTTGTCCCGAACTGAAAAACGGCCCCCTCTTCTTTGCGTATCCGTTTTCCGATTCAACAGGAGCCGGGAGAGTCATCGGGTATTCCCCTCCTGAAATTTACCCTTCAACGTTTTTCCTGGTAAAAAGACGTCGATAACGAATTTATTCACAATTATAAGGAGATCCCTGCGACTGTCAAATAATTAATATGATCTTTTTCAAACTCCAATATATTACCAACAATAGCTGAGAATGCCCCAGGGCTTGCCCTGGGGATGAATCAGCTTGTTGTTGGTCCAGCAGTCAATCGAGGACACTTCCCTTAATAATTGCTGGTTATTATTTGAATATAGCCTTCTTATCCAGTACCTGTCCATGAGGTGGGCTCGATTGACTGTTGGTTTATTTCCTTTGGTAAAAAAAACACGGAATATGACCGAAGAACAAGTCTCGACACTTAGACCTACCATGACAGCGGCCCTGGAAAGGGCCGCCTATCGAATTATGTTTTTAACTCAATTCTTTGGCCTTTATAAAGTAACATGATTTTTATCGGGCAATTCGTTGCAGGCGACTTTTTGGGACCTGGCCTGCTGTTATAGCAGTACAAAACACACGATAGTCGGGGGTTTCTAGCCCCGATGTCGACGGAGGTCGAAGTGTTGGTCTATTTCCTTTGGTAATAAATACGGAATATTGACCAAAGAACAGGCCTCCACACTTATACCTACCATAACAGCGGCCCTGGAAACATCTATCAGGGCCGCCTATCGAAGATTTGAAGTGGTGCAAGGATTGAGTGGTAATAACTCCAGGTTGAAGTTTCCGGCGTCTTTCGTATGAATAGGTAATGGCGGGCAATCATTCAGGACGTATTCCGTCATTTTTCATTTAATTCCAATGCGGTCCATCCCCGTCCTTTCTACCAGTTTGTTGACGCCCCCCACATCATTTTTTACACTTTGCCATATTGAATGCACCAAAGGGTGAAACAATGAAAGGAAGATATTTTACCTCAGAATCAGTGACAGAAGGGCATCCGGACAAAGTTGCCGATAGGGTCTCGGATGCGGTACTGGATAGTATTATGGAGGACGATCCGAACGGCAGAGTCGCCTGTGAAACTTTCGTTACCACCGGACTGGTCCTGGTTGGCGGGGAGATTACCACCGAGACGTACGTGGATATATCGGACGTGGCCAGGAACACGGTCCTGGACGTCGGTTATAACGACAACAAGTACGGGTTTGACGGAGATGACTGCGCCGTCCTGACAAGCATTGACGAACAATCTCCGGACATTTCTCAGGGAGTCAGTCAGGCAAAGGAAATCCGTGAGGGCCAGGGAAAGAACAACTACGACGAGCTGGGAGCCGGAGATCAGGGCATAGTCTACGGCTACGCCTGCCGGGAGACCAAATCCCTGATGCCGCTACCGATTACCCTCGCGCACAGGTTGACGAAAAAACTGACGGAGGAAAGGAAAACCGGTTCGATCGCCCACCTGAGACCGGATGGAAAGTCTCAGGTTACGATCGAGTACGAAAACGACAGGCCGACGAGGGCTCATACCGTTATACTTGCCGCCCAGCACGACCCCGATATAGATGAGGCCAATCTGGAAAACAAACTTTTCAAGCGGGTGATCAAGCCCGTTCTCGGGCGCTGGCTCGACGATTCCACCGATATCTTTATTAACTCGTCCGGCAAGTTCGTCAAAGGTGGCCCCCCTGCGGACACCGGGATGACCGGGAGAAAGGTAATAGTCGACACCTACGGGGGGTACGGGAGCCACGGCGGCGGGGCTTATTCCGGCAAGGATCCGACTAAAGTAGACCGTTCCGGATCCTACATGGCCAGATATATCGCCAAAAACGTCGTTGCCGCGGAACTGGCCGACGAATGCGAAATCCAGATCGCCTACACCATTGGTAAGGCCAACCCCCTGGCGATAACCGTGGACACGTTCGGGACCGGGGAAGTCAGCGACAAACAGTTAAACTCGGCGATCCGGGAGGTTTTCGACATGCGGCCGGCGGCCATCATAGACCAGTTCCAGCTCAGGCGTCCGATTTACACACCGCTTTCCGCTTACGGCCACTTCGGGCGAGAAGAGCTGGATTTACCCTGGGAAAGGACCGACCAAAAGGAAGATTTGAAAGAGAAACTACTTTAAACCACGAGAGGCCGTATTGAAAGTTAAAAACAGTAACTGACCTCCGAGGTACCCCGAGCGGATTTGTTCCGTGGTAACCGGTCACAAGCTCGGTTACGGGTCGCCGGAGGTCAGTCCCGGTATTTTGTTACCCTAAAGTTCTTCCTTCCCCTCTATCTTTTCCACGGCAAACTCCTTGAACTCATCGAGCGGTCGAGGCCCAAGATCCTCTTCCGTCCTCAACCTGAGAGATACCTCCCCGGACTCTTCTTCATCGTCACCGACGACGAGCATGTAAGGGATCTTCTCCAGCTGGGCTTCGTGGATCTCCCGGGAGAGGTTCTCGTCGGTGTCTGTACGGGCATCCACCCTTATGCCGGCCTCGCGCAATTCAGCGGCCACGTGCTCTGCGTACTCGTTATTTGCCTCCCTAACGGGAAGAACGGCAGCCTGCACTGGTGCAAGCCAGACCGGGAAAGCACCCTTATAGTGTTCAACGAGAATCCCGAAGAACCGCTCAAGCGTGCCGAGCAGCGCCCGGTGGATCATATACGGTCGGTGCTCTCGGCCGTCGGAACCCATGTAGGTCATGTCGAACCGCTCCGGTAGATTGAAATCGAATTGAACGGTAGTTGTCTGCCAGAGCCGGCCGAGCGCGTCCTCGAGGTGAATGTCGATTTTTGGACCGTAAAAGGCCCCTTCACCCGACTCCTCCTCGTACTCGAGATCGAGGTCGGAAATGGCTTCCCGGAGCGCTTCAGTCGCCTCGTCCCATCGCTCCTCGTCGCCGACGGACTTTTCCGGTTTGGTCGACAGCGCCACCTTGTAGTCGTTGAAGCCAAAGTCGGACATGATATCGAAAGTCAGGTCGAGCACCCCTTCCACTTCGTCCTTAACCTGATCGGGCGTGGCAATTATGTGGGCATCGTCCTGGGTAAATCCCCGGGCCCGGAGCAACCCGTGCAGCACTCCTGAACGCTCGTGACGGTAGACTGTACCGAGCTCGGCCCAGCGCAACGGCAGATCGCGGTAGCTGCGTGTCCTGCTCTGATAGATCTTGATGTGGAACGGGCAGTTCATCGGCTTGAGGAAGTATTCCTGGTTGCTTTCACGCATCGGCGGGAACATGTCCTCGCGGAAGTAATCCAGGTGGCCGCTCTTCTCCCAGAGGTCGCTCTTCCCGATATGGGGTGTAGAAACGAACTCGTAGCCCGACTGCCTGTGCTTCTCGCGCCAGAAGTCCTTAATCTGATTCAGTACGGTCGTGCCCTTCGGGTGCCAGTAAGCCAGCCCGGGGCCGACTTCCGGATGAAAAGTGAACAGGTCCAACTCCGGTCCAAGCTTTCTGTGATCCCGCTCCTTCGCCTCTTTCTGTCGCTCAACGTATTCCTTCAAGTCGGACTCGCTGGAAAAAGCCGTACCGTAAACGCGCTGTAGCATCACGTTGGTCTCGTCGCCGCGCCAGTAGGCCCCGGCGACGTCCATCAGCTCGAAGTGCTGCAGCTGTGATGTATCCTGAAGGTGGGGCCCCTCACAGAGGTCCGCAAATCCGTCTTGCTGGTAAAAGGAAACTTCCTCCGCCCCCTCCGAGACGAACTCTTCGAGCAACTCGAGCTTGTAGTCTTCGCCCTTTTCCTCAAGGTACTCTTCGGCTGATTCAGCGTCCTTGATAAACCTCTCAATCTCGTACCCTGCATCCACTATCTCCTGCATTTCGTTCCTTATGTCGTCGAAATCGTCCTCGGAGAGCGTTTCGGACAGGTCGAAGTCGTAGTAAAACCCGTCGTCTATTGCCGGCCCGATTGCCAGCTTGACGTCGTCGTACAGGCGCTTGACAGCCTGGGCCATGACGTGGGATGCCGTGTGTCTGATGATTTCGTTCGCCTGGGGTGAATCCATCGTAATGATTTCGAACTCTCCCGCTTCCGTTATCTCGTCCCTCAGGTCCATGAGTTCTCCATCAAGCGTGGCGCCAACCGTAGCGTCTCCAAGTCCCGGTCCTATATCGTAAGCAACGTCAATTACTCTGGTTCCCTCTTCCACCTCTAAAGTATCTCCATCAGGAAGAGTTAATTTCATATTGGTTCACCCCTATGGTAAAAAATGTTTTTGAAGAAATATTTACGCACTTTCCTAAAAACAACCCCAACTTTCAATCAAACTCATAAACATTAAACTTAATGAAACTTTTTCAGTACTTTCTACAACCAGCTTTTGCTCACCGTTCGATAAAACCGCAGGCGATTTCCCCGGCGTGGAAATCGCTGCTTCCTCTCTCGACCTCGCTCCCCAGCACTTACCTGAGGCACGATACTTGGTCACATTTAACAGACGTTTAACAATTAAGGCTAACATGATCAGACTTTTTAAAAATATTTAGCCAAGTTAATATTCCTCAGGTAAGTGCTGGAGCCATGCCCGCTCGGTCTCCGACGGGATTTTCCTGAACGGTGACCAAAATCTGGTTTCAAGAACTAAACCTGAAACTAAAGAATATACCGAGACAAATCCCGGTCCTCGATTATCTTCTCCAGCTTATCCTTAACGTACTCCCGATCGATCTCCTGCACTCCCTTCTCCATACCGGGGGCCTCAAAGGAGATCTCCTCCATCAGCTTTTCCATGACGGTTTCCAGACGGCGAGCTCCAATGTTTTCCGTCGTCTCGTTCAGCTGGGTGGAAGCCCTCGCGATCTCGTCTATCGCACCGTCGGTAAATTCCAGCTCCAGGTCCTCCACCTCGAGCAGGGCCCTGTACTGTTTTACGAGAGCGTCCTTCGGCTCGGTTAGAATCCGTTTGAACTCATCCTTGCCGAGACTGTCCAGTTCGACTCGGATTGGCAAACGACCCTGCAGCTCCGGTATCAGGTCCGAGGGTTTGGAGACGTTGAAGGCTCCGGCAGTAATGAAAAGAATGTTCTCGGTATTTATAGTTCCCTGTTTGCTCCGGACGGTCGAACCTTCCAGCAGGGGAAGTATATCCCGCTGCACGCCCTGGCGGCTGACACCGGGTCCGCCACCGCCGGACTCTCCCGGCTGATCCCCGGCTATCTTGTCTATTTCGTCCAGAAATATTATACCGGCCTCTTCGGCAAGCTCTCGCCCGCGACGCTTGATTTCTTGCTCGTTCAAAAGCTTGTCCACTTCCTGGTCAAACAGCAGGTCTCGAGCCTCTTTTATCTTTACCCGCTTGGTTTCCTCCCGGGACGGGAATATGTTACCCAGCATGTCCCCCATGTCTATTCCCATCTGGTCCATTCCCTGATCCGAGAAGACTTCGACCTGAGGTGAGCTGGATTGTTTTACGGACACCTCGATGTATCGCTCGTCCAGCTCCCCTTGTTTCAGCTTTCGCTTCAGCTTATCCCGCGTCCGTTCCAGGCTCTCCGAGCGCTCCTCGCTTGCTTCCTCGGCCGGGAGTAATTTATCCAGAATTCTTTCCTCGACCATCTCCTGGGCTTCGTCTTCTACTTTCTCTACTTCGCTCTGGCGGACCATCTCTATTCCGCGGCTCATCAGGTCCCTGATCATCGCTTCCACGTCCCTGCCCATGTAGCCAACCTCGGTAAACTTGGTGGCCTCCACTTTCAGGAATGGAGCCCGGGCGACCCGGGCCAGTCGACGGGATATTTCCGTCTTACCGACGCCGGTCGGCCCAATCATTAAGATATTTTTCGGTTTGATATCGTCCTTGATCTCGCCCTCTACTTGCTGCCTTCTTACCCTGTTACGGAGAGCAATCGCTACTGAACGCTTGGCATCATCCTGACCGATTATGTACTCATCGAGCCGACTAACGATCTGACCCGGCGTAAGGTCCTGGCTTCCCGACTCGCTGACCGATGGCAAATTAACCATTATATTTCCCCCTTCGAGCTACCATTCAATGGTCTCCAGCGAAATCTGATCGTTGGTGTAAACGTCGATGGAGGAAGTTATAATCAAGGCTTCCCTTGCCACTTCCTCCGCGTTCAATTCAGAATTATTCAGAAGTGCCCGGCCCGCGGCCAGAGCGTAGGAGCCGCCGGAACCTATTCCAATTACGTTATGGTCCGGACGCAGGACGTCGCCCGCTCCGGAAATCAACAGTAAAGAATCGTCGTTAACCACGACCATTAACGCTTCCAGTTTCCGCAGGATCTTGTCCGTACGCCATTCCTTGGTCAGCTCCACCGCTGCTCTTTCCAGCTTACCGCTGTACTGTTCCAGCTTGCCCTCGAACTTGTCGAAAAGGGTCATCGCGTCAGCCGTGGAGCCCGCAAACCCGGCCAGAACTTTCCCGTCGTAGAGGACTCTGACCTTGTTGGTGTTGTTCTTGATTACAGTGTCCTCCATGGTGGCCTGGCCGTCGGAAGCAACGACGGACTTTCTTTCTTTTTCGGACCGGATGGCAATTATCGTGGTGCTCTCAATTAGCTCTTCGTTTTCTTCGCTTTCAGTTTCTTTTAACATAACTGTAGAAGTTTACCGACTTGAAATGGTGGTATCAACTAGACTGGGAACCGAAACCACAGTACGGGCAGACGTGATTGGGGTAAATTCCGCCGCAGGAGGGGCATTCGTTCCAGCCGCTTTCCAGCCTGACTTTTCGCTTTTTTTGCTGTGTAACAAGCAACTTTTTCAGGCTGCCGGCCGTCTCCCTCTCCAGTTCGGTTTTCTCTATCGCTGCTTCTATTTTCTCGTGCTCTTCTTCCGAAAGCGACACTTCGTCGAGGTCGAAATCCTCCGCTTCGGAGTTGTCCCGGGAAGGAAAGCGCCCCAGTTCGAACCTGAGTTTGTTTATTTCGGTTTCCTCGAGGTTTTCGTTCAACTCAGTTAAGAACTGGTCCTCCAGGTAGGAAAGTTCCTGTTTTGCGGCCGCCGAGGGGACCTCAAGTATCAGCGTATCTCCCTGAACCTTCTTCGGCCGGGCGATCTTCCCGACTTCCCCTGCAACCTGGTTCCAGACGAAGACCGGCTCCTGTTCCTTGAACTCGCTCAGCAGGTTATTTCTTTTGAAAATCGAATACAGGTAACTCTTTTCGGCGGTCATTGCGGCTCGATCCTTCCGGCCTCCAGCCGGAGCACGGAAAAATCTCCCTTAAGTTTTTTGAAGGCCTGATTCCGCGTGGCCGTTGTCATGAAAATTTGCGGCCCTTCGGGCACGTTCTGCAGGAAGGCTTCACCCCGGTTTCTATCCAGTTCGCTCAGTATGTCATCCAGTATCAGCACCGGCCAGTCGTCGAAGCTCCTGTTGTAGAGCTGCAGGTAGGCGAGATAGGTGGCGATGACAGCGGTACGCAGTTCTCCCTGCGAGCCGTACTTCCGGAGGTCCCTGCCCGCCAACCTGTAACCGAATTTATCCCGGTGCGGACCAACAACGGTCGTCTCCCTCTCCAGCTCCTTACTCCGACTGCTTTCAATTCGCTCCTTTAACCACTGCTGCACGCTGGCCTCGGTTACCTCTTCCGGCAGTTCCTCTTCGTAACCCAGACTCAGTTGCCTCGCGTCGTTCACGAATTTCGCGTAAAGCTCCGGCAAGAGGTCGTTCAGGTCCTGCAGGTAGTCGGCACGCCTTACGATAATACCGGCACCGAGGTCGGACAAACGCTCGTTCAGCACATCGAGGAACTCGAAATTTATATCCTCTTTCTTCAAAAGCGTATTCTTCTTCTGAAGCTCCGACCTGTAGTCCGAAAGCAGCTTGTCGTACTCGTGGTCAAGCAGGCTAATCTGTGAGTTGAGGGCCGACCGGCGCCGCCGCGGCGGTCCCTTCGAAATGTACAGGTCCTCGGGGACAAAAGTATGAGTCGGTACCAGCTCCCGCAGTTCAGACTGGCGCCTGGTCTTCGAATTGATCTTGACTTGCTTGCCCTCGCCCTGCTTGAGATAAACTACAACCCTATCCTCCCCTCCGGTCAGGAGTTTGATCAGGGCAAATTTGGCCTCCCAGTTTATTAGCTCTCCCTGCCTGCTACCCTTGAGGTTGTCGCCGCTGGAGGCAAAGTGAATCGATTCGCAGAAGTTGGTCTTCCCGGAACCATTCGGACCAAAGATAAGGTTGAGGCTGGGGTTAACGTCTACCTGCTGGTCATTGAGATTGCGATAGTTTCGCAGTTTGATTTCGTCTATTATCATCTGGAAGATTTCTCGCTTTCTTTGTCTCCATCCAGGTAGTTGTCGAAGAAGTTAGCCACGTTTTTCTGGTACTTATCCGGATAGACCTCGTGTGTACCGACGTGCCAGGCCCCTTCGGCGAGCCAGAGCCGCTTGGCTCCGCCCGCTTTTTCGTAAAGCATCTGGGAATTCTCCGGTTTAAGCGCCCTGTCCTCCAGGCCATGAATCAGGAATAATGGAGTGTCAAGGTTCTGCACTCTGTTCAGCAGGTCGGTTTTGGCGTAGAGGTTAAAATTAAGCGTAAACCGGGCAACCCCCATGTAAAAGGGGAAGAAGGCCTGGAGTAACGCGTCGTTTTCCAGGTCCCTGTAGCTCGAGGCGACCATTCTCAGGTTTGCATAGGGACTATCCGCAACAACTGCCTCGATCTCGTTGGATTCCAGCGCGGCAATTATCGCTGCCGAAGCGCCGGCAGAACCACCCCAGACACCGACCTCACGGACACCTTTTTCCTCCTTCAGGTACTTAGCGGCATTGACGATGTCCTGACTTTCAAAGTAACCAAAACCGTACATGTCGCCTTCGCTTTTACCGGTATTCCGGGGGTCAAAAAGGAGTATCTCGAATCCGTGGTCATGGAGGTATCGTACCGGGGCGTTCTCCAAAATGTCCCATCTGTTGGTTCCCCTGCCCGGTGCGAGAATTATTGCCCGCTCGGTCTCGTTGTTGTTGACGAACCAGCCCTTGAGCGTGAGGTCCTCGTTGGTCTTAAACGAAACGTCTTGGTAAGGTAACCCCCAGTCACCCGGAGTTAATTCACCAACTTCTCCGCCAGGAGTGTTGTATATCTCACCGTTAATCGTCGCGCTTATCCTGTACAGAGCCTGACCGGTACTTAACAGGCCGAGCAGGACGATCAGCGGGATCATATTAAAGTAAAGTTTGCGATCGCCACCGTTGAACATAACGATTAATTTTAGCTTCCGGAAATGAGTGTAACAACTGCAGGCCAAAAATACCGGGAGGAAGAAAAGAGGGAGGTGGAAGCAGCTCCTGCTTAGAGGGAGGGGTTGAAGAAGCCTAATAGATGTTTTTCACAACTTCAAATCTTCGATAGGTGGCCTTTTCCAGGGCCGCTATCATGGTAGGTATAAGTGTCGAGGCCTGTTCTTCGGTCAATATTCCAGTTTGTTACCAAAGAAAATAGACCAACACTTCGACCTCCGTCGACATCGGGGGTAGAAACCCCCGACTATCGAATGTTTTGTACTGCTAAAACAGTAGGCCAGATCCCCGTGCCTGGCCGAAAGGTCGCCTGCAACGAACTGCCCGATGAACATCATGTTACGTTTATAAAGGTGAAAGATTTGAGTTCAAAAGAAGTTTCCGTCCGATTATATTTAAGCCCGCAAGGAGTTTAAGAACCGCCTAATTTGCCTTAAACTGAGATGAATAACCTGAAAAAGGGAAAAAGGAGGAAGGGATGGAGGATAAATACGCTCTAGGCGTCGATATCGGTGCAACCTGGGTCAGAGTCGCCCTGGCAGACACGGACGGAGAGATACTTGCCAAGAAACGGGAAGCCATACAAACTTCGGAAGAGTTGATGGTCAGCAGGCAGATTGCCCGACTCGGCCACAAGTTGATCGAAGGAGTTAACTTGAGCGAAGCGGACCTGATCGGAGTCGGTATTGCCTCGGCCGGACCGATGAACAGGGAGGCGGGCAAGCTCACCAGCCCATCAAATATTCCGCTGGAGGAGGTCCCGCTGGCTGCCCCCCTGGAAAAGAAATTCGGCACGAAAGTCGGCCTGATAAACGACGGGGTATCCGCAGTACTCGCGGAGAGCAAGTACGGCGCCGGCCAGGATTACGAGAACATAGTTTACATTACGATCAGTACGGGCATCGGCGGCGGAGTAATCATGGACGGCAACTTGCTGATCGGCAAGAACGGTAACGCGGCCGAAGTCGGCCACTTCACGATCGACGAAGAAGAAAAGCTAAAATGTGGCTGCGGTCGCCGCGGTCACTGGGAGGCCTACTGTTCCGGATCAAACATTCCCGATTTCGTGGAAATGAAGCTCAACAGCCGTAACCTCGAAAACGAGGGAGGCAAACTCGCCGAACTGAAGCGTCGGGGCTTCGAGGACTTCAGACCCCGGGACCTGTTTGACCTCGCAAAAGCGGGAGACGAAGTTGCACTGGAACTGGTCCAGGAAATGGGAAGGCTAAACGCCATCGGATTCGCCACTGTGACAGAAGCCTACGATCCGGAATTAATCACGGTTGGCGGTGGGGTAGCACTGAACAACCCGGAATTGATAACAAACCCGATCCGGGAAAAGATTAGCAACCACACTCAAAACGAAGTGCCGAAAATCATGATAACCCCGCTGGAAGGAAACAACGTCCTGATGGGAGCAATTGCCTGGGCCCTAACCCTCGGGTAACGCGAGGTGCCCCCGGGCCAGTATTTCCACCAGACCGTGAGAAAAGCTTATTTCCTCAACGCCCCGATCACCCAGTACCAGCTTTACGAAAGTCGTCTCGGGGCCACCGATACTCTTTTCCTCACCGCCGGCGGCAAATTCTAGGTTCAACGTTCCCGTTCCGGAAATTATCCCCTCTTCCACCATGGCAACTACTGCCGCAACGGTACCGGAGCCGCAGGTTTGTTCCACAAGGCCTTCGGAAAGGTTGTGCGGAAAGATCAACTGGCCGTCCTTCTCCGACCCTCTCGATCGACCGACGACGGCAAAGTCCCTGTTGACTTCAGTAGCATCAAAGACCACCGGAAACCTTTCCTGCAACCCGATCAACAGTTCGGCGGTGGTCCGATCAATGGGATCGAAACTTGCTTCCGGATATTCTTTTTTTACCTCTGCGAGAAAAGTTACCAGAAAATGGCCGATGCGGTAGCACCGCACCCCGGCCAGCTCTCCGACCTCGACCCCGGCTTCGTAAACCGTATCCAGAAAAGAATCCATTACGGAGACTACCTTACTACCGTTATCCCTCCGATCAACGAGAACCGGGAATTCGCCGGCCGTCATCGCGAGATCTACCCGCTCCCACCCCGGCTCCAGCCCCAAACCAAGCAACTCCCCTAAGTCGAACTCGGCGTAGGCCCGGCCGAATACCTGAGTCAGGCCGCCACAGACAGGCAGGTAGTCCCGGGAGTTTATGTCGACTATTTTCACTTCTATCCCCTTTCCCCCCTCCACGTCGGATAGAAGTCCCAGCTGGTCTCCCCCTATATGGGGAGAGCTCAGCAGGGTCAGGCCGCTGGCCAGTTCGCTCTCCCGGGGCAGATCCGCCCGGTTCAAAAGGATTATTTCGTTACCGCCCATGTGACCCTTGACAAAGGGAATATTGGGAATGTTACAGCTCATAGCTTACTCCCCGTTAGCATTAAAGGCTTAAAAAGCTGACTTTCAGTATAATTCAAACTGCGGGATAACTCCAGCGAAAAAACGAATCAAGCACATCACCCCGAGGTACGGAACGCTAGAAAAGCTTTTTAGGCAGTTTTTCCCCTTATCAAACTACTTCTCAGCAGTCAATTCGGAACTGGCCCTGCCTGTACCGAAACTGGATAAGCAGTGCAAATTGACTGTTGTCTACCTTCATATCAAGGTAAATTAGGTGAAAGCTGATTCACCGCCCTGGGGTGTTCAGTTATCTACTTAATTTATACCACTCCTGAGGCTCTCAAGATTGTTCTTAACCGGAAGGAAAACTATAATTAAATGATTATGAAACTAAGCGAAGACGTCACGGAGTTCCTGTCCGACCGTTCTCTAATAAACTGTTCGCTTTTGGTCGCGGTTTCCGGTGGAATCGACTCGATAGCCCTGCTTTACCTGTTGTACGAACTGAGGGACGATTTAAACCTTCACCTTTCGGTGGCCCACCTCGACCACGGCATCCGTGGGGCGGCATCGAAAAGGGATGCCGACTTCGTCCGTGATATTGCTGGTAAGCTGGGGCTACCCGCAACCGTCGAAAAACGCGACGTGGAAGAGTTAACCGAAGCCTCCGCCTCACCAGAAGCAGCAGCCAGAAAAGTCAGGTATGACTTCCTGGCCGAAGTTAGAGAAAAAGAGGGCGCCGACTACGTGGCACTGGGGCACAACAGGGACGATCAGGTCGAAACGGTCCTCATGCATTTGATCCAGGGCTCGGGGTTGCGGGGTCTCGGCGGTATGGAACCGGTAAGGGATTTCTACGTCAGGCCACTGATAAATATTTCGCGGGAGGAAATCAGAGACTACGCCGACACAAGGGGTCTGGATTACAAAAAGGATGAGACGAACCGAGATACGGGCTACCTGCGTAACCGGATTCGTCACGAACTATTGCCGGAACTGGAGGAAAACTATAATCCCCGGATCAGGCAGAAGCTAAAGGAACTCAGTAACCTGGCGGGCGAAGCTCACTCCTTTATCCAGGAGGAAGTAACGGACGTCCTGGAGGAGCTCGACGTAGAAAGAAGACAGGAAGAAATCCGCTTTCGGAGAAAAGAAATTGAGGAACTGGGTTCCTACCTGAAGAAGGCGGCCATCAGACGACTGATTGGCGAAGTTCGGGGCAACCTGAAGGACGTAACTTCCCGTCACGTCCAGGCAGTAATCGACCAGCTCGAGAAAAACCGGGCCAGAGTTCAACTCGACTTACCCGGACTTACCTTCACTTTGCAGGGTGACACCGGACGCTTTCTGAAAGGGCAAATGGAGGATTCCGTGGGTACCAGAATGGAGTTTGACTACGAAATAGCACCCGGAGAATTACTGGAGCTCCCGGAGGCCGGAATGAAACTGAGCCTGAAGAGGAGTGCCGGTAAGTATACCCCGGACCCGACCGATTTTGCCACGGATAGTTTGACCGAAGTGGTAGATTGGGGTAAGGTTGAACGGTCAATCCACGTTCGGAACAGGAAACCGGGCGATCGCTTCGTACCGCTCGGCATGAACGGGGAGAAAAAGCTAAAGGATTTTTTTATTGACGAAAAAGTCCCGCGGGAGGAACGTAATCACGTCCCGCTGGTCTGCGATGGAAAAAGGATTGTCTGGGTAGTTGGCTATAGAATAAATGATAGGTATAAAATCAATAAATCGACTGAAAAAGGGTTGATAATGAAGGCGAGTAAACTATGACAACGGTATTGATTTTCCTTGCAGTATTGTCCTTTTTAATTGCAATTCACGAGGGTGGCCACCTGGTATCGGCCAAGTTATCCGGAGTATGGGTGCACGAGTACTCAATTGGTTTCGGTCCATCTCTGGTTAGTAAGAAGATAAAGGAAACCACTTACGCGATAAAACCGATACCGTTTGGCGGTTACGTCAAGATGGCCGGAGAGGACGTCGGCGAGGAAGACGACCAGGACGAAAAGGTGCCGGAAGACCGCAAGTTCTACTCCCAGCACCCGCTGACAAAGATGCTCATTTCCGTCTCCGGTCCGGCCATGAACGTAATAGCAGCACTGTTGATCATGATTCTGGTTATCGGGGCAACCGGTACTCCCAGGGTCTCTATCTATGGCTTCATGGATAATTCACCCTCTCAAGGAATTATTAAAACGGGCGATCAAATACTAAGTATCAACGGCAGGGACGTGTTTGATAGCAACCAGATCAGTACGGCACTCGACGGGGAACAGAAGCCGATTCCGATAAAATTGCTGCGGGACGGTAAGGAAATTCAGGTTTCCGTCACCCCGAGGTACTACGAGGACCAGGGTCGGTACATGCTGGGCGTGCAGTTAGGTACGGCAATGACCAATAACGTTACGGGTGTACAAAACGATTCCCCTGCAGCCGATATGGGTTTAAAGTCCGGGGACAGGATACTGGCAATAAACGGAACGCGCATCGACGATACTGCTTCGATAGTTAACTCCCTGGAGGGGCTGGAGGACGGCACCGAAGTGAACATGACTGTAAGGCGCGACGGAGAACAGCTGAACTTAACTGCCAGTCCGGAAAAGCCTGAGGACGTCTTCGCCGGCATCTCCCTCAAAACTATCCGGGATCCGGTCGGCCCCCTAACTGCAATAAAGCGGGGGGCGGGTCAGATCAAGACGATAATCGTTTTAACCTATCAGGGGATAAGGATGATAATTGGCGGAGAGGTTCCCGCCGGCCAGGCCGTAACCGGCCCCGTAGGTATAGCTAATTTACTCGGTGAAAGCGCAAGTCAGGGTCTGTACCCCCTCTTCTTCATGATCGCTCTGATCAGCCTCAACCTCGGCTTGATCAACCTGGTGCCCTTCCCGGCACTTGACGGGAGCCGGATCGGGTACGCAACGTACGAGCTAATCAGGGGCAAGCCGATACCACCGGAAAAGGAAGGGCTAATAAACACGGTGGGGTTCTTCATCCTAATCGGCTTGATGATCTTTATAACGTACAGGGATATAATCAGGTTCTTCACCTAAGGTTACTACCTTGTCGAACTCCAGTTTCTTCTTTAAAGTTCGCCACCATACGGACTCGGAGGAGGTAAAATGGACTTAACCAGAGATGAGTTGGCGAAAAAAGCCCGCCATTACGCACCAGGTTTCCGCAAGGTAAGGCTTTATTTTTTGCTTTTCTTTACCCTGACTATGCCAATGGTAATTTACCTGGGCAATACGGAGTACGGCTACACCAAGACGATCTACACTTTCGTCTTTATTTCTTTTCTACTGCTGCTCTGGCTAAGCGAACTACTGGTTAAGAAGGATAGAAGTATTTCTCTGACCAAGCTATCCGTACCCGTCGGCCTGCTCTTGCTTTCAGGTCTCCTATCATTATTCAACGCTCCCAGCAGAGGAGTAGTGCTTCAGAGTCTGGCGCTGCTGGTATATTTCTTTCTTATTTATCTCCTCGTCTCAAATACCGTAAAAACCAGGTCTGAGGCGGAGTACCTGCTTATCGCCCTCATAACCTCAGCGGTCGGCGCTACGATTTACGGGACCCTGCAATACTATGGTTTGGCCCGAGGGGGCCATGGATTTAGCTCGGGTGCAGGTAATATAATCAGCGTCATGGGAAACCAGAACTACCTTGGGGGGTTTATCTCCTACTTATTTATACCTGCCTTTGCCCTGGTACTGGTATCAGGTTCGAAAATAATCAAGTTTTACCTTTCACTATCTCTGGGACTTTTCTTTTTTTTACTTTTTCCAATAGGTTCGCGTGGCTCCTGGCTGGCCCTGGCTATTGGAGGACTGGTTTTCGTTAGCACGCTTGTTTTCTTTAGACCACTGACGGATTTTAACTCGAAAAAACTGTACCTGGCCCTAATCCTCGTTCTTGCCATACTGGTTGTCGTCTATTTTCTGGCACCAACGCCAAACATCCTCCAGTTCGATTTCGGTCTATCCGGATCCGGTGCGAGCAATAACCCGCTGAACTGGGTTTCCAGTTTCTTTGATAGGCTAGAGCAGGAGCTGGTCGAGGAAGGCGGTGCCCGGTTGGAGGACTGGAATATCGGACTGGAAATGTTTAAAGAACACCCAATTCTGGGCATCGGACTGGGCAACTACAAGATAAAGTTTCTCGACTACCGGGCCGAACTGCTCAGTTCCGATAAAGGGAAAGAATTCGGCGGCCATATTCCGAGAGGGGCCCAGGCACACAACGAGTACGTCCAGTTTCTGGCGGAACTGGG
>Ga0207414_1000058_pt1 | contig 52549 bp, 42 predicted proteins | sample PonA231FremontCA_2_FD_187269 | JGI IMG/M metagenome (GOLD analysis project Ga0207414, IMG submission 187269) | Marine sediment microbial community from Fremont, CA, USA - Pond A23 Sediment 1 (SPAdes) | ecosystem: Environmental > Aquatic > Marine > Unclassified | place: USA: Fremont, California...
AGAAATTTGTGATAAAATTAAGCAAAGGAAAACCCGAAGAATGCAAAAGTGATTAAAAAACGAGGTCATATTTTCTCTGTTGTCTGTTGCTTAATTTTTCTCTTTTTTTGTTCAAACGCTGACAGGCCTTGAAGGCACTGTCAGGTTTTTCTCTTCGCTACAGTTGCGACTGCTTACTTATTAGCAAATTGATAGACATTTTAATATTTGCCTCTAATTCTGAATAGGCCACTTTACTTAATCAACTCATTCAACTCAATCAACTCAATGCCGTAATTCCTGAAATTTCCTCTTTAGTCAACATATTTATAGCCAACGCCTTTAATGGTTTTAATGTGATGATCACCTATTTTTTCTCTCAGTTTTCTTACGTGTACATCAATTGTTCTGTCACCCACCACAACATTATCTCCCCATACGGAATAAAAAATCTCATCGCGTGTAAATACTTTATCCGGTTTAGAAATTAACAGGAGTAACAATTCGAATTCTTTTTTAGGAAGAATCAACTCTTCGTCACCCTTGTTAACTACATACCTTTCCTTATCGATTGTCAAATCCGGCTTTTCTATAATTGTTGACTCCTGTTCTTTAGGTGGCTCTTTTTTATTATAGCGTTTTAACAATGCTTTTATTCTACTATTTAGAACTTTTGGTTTTATGGGTTTTGTAATGTAATCGTCTCCTCCTGCTTCAAAACCGGCAATTTGAGAATAATCTTCACCTCTTGCTGTAAGAAATGCAATAATCGTATTCTGTAGCTCCGGGTCTTTTCTGATTTCCTCGCAAGTTTCAACACCATCCATCTTTGGCATCATTACATCCAGCAATATCAAATGTGGAATGATTTCCCTGGCTTTTTTTACAGCTTCTTTTCCGTTGGCAGTAGTGTAGACTTCATAACCGGCTTTTTTTAAATTATACCCGATAAATTCAAGAACATCGGGTTCATCGTCTACAAGTAGAATTTTATGTGCAGCATTTTCCATGGTTTGGGATATATATTTTTATAAACATACCAAATTACGTAATTATTTATTAAATGTTTGCTAATTATTTCTTAAGGTTATATTAAACAAATATTAATTCTGGTTTACAAATTCAAATTTATTTAATCTAAGCTTAATTGCCAGATAACATCCTTCCCTTTCAGTTAAGTTTTCTTTGCCATTGAGTTTAAAAATTGAAAACAATCTAATCTTTAAAATTAATTTTTATTATGAAAACAAAAAAATCACTCACTGACAAAATTTTCACTGGTCTTGCAATCGCAGGACTGATGATTAGTTCTATCGTTTTTTCAAGTTGTGAAGACGAAAATAATGATCCGGAGCCAGAACCGAAGGAAGAAACAAGTGAATTTAAGTTTATCACTGCCTATGTTGAAGGCGACAAAGGGGCTCTTCCTGAAGATTATGAAGAACAGTTGGAAGCGCATTTTAACAATAACAACAATATTATTGATTCAACCGGTTTAGTCAGCCTTGACTTTAGTGATATTCTCAATACGATTATTCCTGCATCAGGAGAAGCCGGAGATGGTGAAGCGCTTTCCGGTGACAACTTTATCAAAGAAGTTTCATACCAGGGAGCATTTGAACCAGGAGGAGACAACTGGGCTTCATGGACTTTAACCTATGACATGGAAGATTACCAGAACGGCAGTTACACATACAATGCCGAAGATACTGTAACTAAATCCGGGAAAATTACAAGTGATGAAACATGGAACAATTCTACACTTTATAAACTGGACGGTTTTGTCTTTGTAACAGAAGGTGCAACGCTAACCATCGAAGAAGGTACAATGATCCATGGTCTTCCCGGACAGGGAGAAAATGCATCTGCCCTTATCATCTCAAGAGATGGAAAAATAATGGCTGAAGGAACAGCAGAAATGCCGATAGTATTCACCGGCGATGACGATACTTATACAGGTGACACTTACAGTAAAACCGTAAGTGGTCTCTGGGGTGGTCTCATAGTTTTGGGAGAAGCAACAAATAACAATCCAAGCGATGATTACAGAATAGAAGGTATTCCTGATGATGAAAATTATCCCGGAACTTACGGCGGCGATGATCCAAATCACAACTCAGGTGTATTGAAATATATATCAATTCGTCATGGAGGATCCAATATTGGACAGGGTAATGAAATTAATGGATTGACTTTAGGCTCTGTTGGCACCGGCACAACTGTTGATAACATTGAAGTGATTGCTAATGTTGATGACGGCGTTGAGTGGTTTGGCGGAACAGCTAACACTAAGCACCTGCTTGTATCTTACTGTGGTGATGATTCTTTCGACTATGACGAAGGATTTACCGGTAAAGGACAGTTTTGGGCAACTATCCAGGCTGACGGAACCGGAGACCGTTTAGGAGAGCATGACAGTGGCGGGGATGGTGAAGGTGAAGAGCCTCGTTCCAAACCTCAAATTTATAATGCAACCTACGTTGGAAATGGTGGTAAATTAATTACACTCAGAGACGATGCAGGAGCTGTTTATGCGAACTCTATCTTTTACAATACAAACAGCGGACTTGAAATAGAATACAGGGAAGATATTCACAGTAGCTGGAATCAATTTGAAGAAGGGAACATAGTGATTAAAAACAATATTTTCAAAGACATAGCTAAGTAAGTTAAACCCATATATTAAGAAATTAGCTGGTAGTGAGTAACTATCAGCTAATCTTCTTTAAAAAATACAAGGATGATGAAAAAGATACTATTTGTTTTTTTATTAATATTAACGGCAATACAACTTACATACGGCCAAAAAGGAACATTGAGAGGAAAAATACTTGACCGTGAAACAGGAGAAACACTTCCGGGAGCTACCATTGCAGTTAAGAACAAACCAACAGGAACAACCACCGATTTTGACGGGAATTATGAGTTAAAACTTGAACCCGGATCCTATACCATTGAAATATCCTATGTGTCTTATACCAAACAAATATTTGAAGATATTAAAATTGAAGAAAGTGAAGTTGAAATATTAAATACGAACCTTGATCAGACTCAAACTGAAATAGGAGCTGTTGTGGTAACTGCCAGGGCCAGGCAGCGAACTGAAAACGCAATGCAACTTCTTCAGAAAAAATCAGGAAGATTACTGGATGGAATTTCCTATGAGAAAATCGCTAAATTGGGAGACAGTAATGCTGCTGGTGCACTAAAAAGAGTAACTGGTGTTTCTGTGCAGGATGATAAATATGTATTTGTCAGAGGACTCAGCGATCGGTATACCATGATTACATTGAATGAATCGGTTATACCTGCTATGGATCCCGAAAAAAATACTGTGCAGATGGACATTTTCCCCAGTAATATCATAGAAAATATCGTTGTCAATAAAACCTTTACTCCGGATATGCAGGGAGAATCGACCGGAGGACAAGTAGACATTGAAACAAAGGATTTTCCGGAGAAATTTACCCTGGAATTTTCAACAAAGTTTGGATACAATTCACAAGCAAACTTAAATGAGGAATTTTTATCTTACCCGGGCAGTGAAACAGATGCTCTTGGTTTTGACAACGGCACCAGGAATATTCCAGATATTGCATCCAATGCACTCAACACGATGGTCGAAGAGAACAGGGGTGAATTAAATGAATTTACATTTGAAGACGATATTACGGAAATCACAAAATCTTTTAATCCTGTTATGGCGCCGGAAAAACAAAAATCTTTCCTGGATCACAGTCATAAATTTTCCATTGGAAATCAAATTAAACTATTTGGTAAACCTTTGGGTTACAATGCTTCTTTAAGTTATTCCAGAGATTTCTCCTATTATGAAAATGGCATAAACAGTTTATACGAAGAGCATGTAACTCCATCTCCTCTCAAAATTCTTAATGACAACCAGGGCAAAGAAAAGGTATTGATTGCAGGATTGCTAAACCTCAACCTTAAACTGGATGATAATCATAAAGTTGGCACCAGGTATATGCGCAATCAAAGCGGTAACAAAACAGCCAGGTACCAGGATGGATACTTTTTTTATGAATCATCAAATAATACTGTCAGAAATTTAAGCTGGATTGAAAGATCGTTTAATTACTATCAAGTGCATGGAAAACATATTTTCCCGTCACTGAACAGAACCAGCGTAGAGTGGCAAACTTCTCTTACAGCGATGCAACAGGAAGAACCTGACCTGAGATTTTTTGAAAACCTCTATGAAACAGATAGCAATGACGAACCTTATGGCTGGAGAATAAAAACCAACGATGTGCCGGTGCGTTTTTACCGTGACATGAACGAAACGAATCTGAACAGTAAAATAGATATTGAAATTCCTGTTTCTCTTTTCAACGAAAAATCAAACATTCAGACAGGCGGAATGTATACATTCAAAAAGCGTGAAATGGAGAATATTCAATTTAGTTTGAACAGCTACATGACTTCCTTCCCAAATGGCGATGTTAGCAGCTACCTGGAAAATAATGTGTATAGTAAAGATAATCCGAATGGTTATAAATATAAAACCGATCATGAAGATAACCTGATAAATAGTTACCGTGCTGATCAAACGATTATAGCGGCTTATGCTATGTTGGATGCAAACCTAAGCTCTAAATTAAGACTATTAACTGGTGCACGAATTGAAAAATCTGAAACTTTTTCTGAAAATAAGGTTGATGAATCCCACAATAATTACAGAAAAGGTGAAATCAACAATACAGATATCCTTCCGTCTTTTAATTTAACATACAACATGACAGAGGAAATGAATGTTAGATTGGCTATGTCACAGACACTGGCACGACCAAAATTTCAGGAAATCGGAACAAATTATTACGATTACACCCGGGGAGCATATATTTATGCCAATCCAGACCTGGAGCAGACTTCCATAAATAATTTTGACCTGCGGTGGGAGTATTTTATTGACCAGGGAGAAAAAATTGCATTAAGCGGTTTCTATAAAAGATTTGACAAACCTATTGAACTGCGACTGAAAACTGGTACCCAAAACTATGAAATAGAACCATTTAATGCTGAACCGGCAGATCTTTACGGGGTAGAGCTTGAATTTGTAAAGCAGCTCGATTTCATTCCGGGTTTAGAGAATTTCACTGTTGGAGGAAACTTTACAGCCATAAAATCAGTCATTACAATTCCAAAAGATATTATGGAATACATCAGGGTTCAGGATCCGGACAGGGATAATACGCGGCCTATGCTGGGTCAGGCACCATTCATCGTAAATGCATTCATTGGTTACGAAAATGATGATAATGATATTTCAGCCAATCTTGGATTCAACGTGAACGGAGAAAAGTTGTACCTGATAACGAAAGGTCGTTTGCCCTATGCGTATGAAGAACCAAGACCAAAAATGAATTTCAACATAAGTAAAACGTTTGCTGAGAAGTTCGGAATAGAACTTGCAGTTGATAATATACTAAATTCTTCATATAAAGCGACTCATCACTTCAACCATGCGGACAGGTATATGCGGAAATATGAAGAAGGAAGCACATTTTCCGTTAGTCTTAATTATAAACTCAGATAATTTATTGCAATAATATCAAAAATGGGCTAAGAGCAGTAACAAATCATGCGCAGCTTGCGTACATTTTATAATCAAACAGTTTAAATCAAATCAATATGACAAAGCAAACTATTATATTTTTAATAATCACATTATTGCCGGTATTTCTTTTCTCCCAGGAAATAACTAAAAAGGACGGTAAATATTACAAAGCAGATGGTGAACTATATAGCGGAACTACAAAAGAATATTATGAATCCGGGGAATTAAAGGCAGAAATTAAAGTTGGAGACGGCGTTTTGGACGGGAATTCTGTGTTTTATTTCAAAAATGGAAATAAAAAGGAAATTCGATCATATAAAGACGGAGAGATGCATGGAACATGGATCACGTGGAATGCAGAAAAAACAAAAGTTGCCCTTGCCAATTATAAGAAAGGAGCGAAGCATGGTGTTTGGAAAATTTGGGATGAGAAAGGAACCATCCGCTTTAAAATGAAATATAAAAAGGGGAAAAAGGCAGGAACCTGGTATAACTACAATGAAAACGGTGAATTAGTCTCGACACGTAATTTTGGTGAAGAAAATCAAGAAAACAACAAATAATAGTCTCTCATCATCCTTTATATATTGAAGAAGGAAGCCACTAGTGGAGGCTTCCTTCTTTTAAAGTTTTGCGCTTATCCTTTTTTCTATTGTTTTTTCGCTTCTTTCTTTTCCTCTGTCTCCATTTCTTTAACAGACAGGTACCTTTCACTATCAAGAGCAGCTTTACATCCAGAACCGGCTGCCGTTACAGCCTGACGATATATCCAGTCCTGAACATCACCACAGGCAAAAACACCTTCCAGGTTTGTTTTTGAACTTCCTTCTTCAGTTATAATGTAGCCTGTCTCATCCATCTTCAGATAATCTTTAAAAATATCAGAATTTGGTTTGTGACCAATGCCCAGGAAGAAACCAGTGATTTCTACATCGTATTCTTCACCGGTAGTGTTTTTCAAAAGTCTGACCCCATTAACACCATCATCGTCACCGAGCACTTCTTTGGTTTCAGAGTTCCATAAAACTTCTATATTGCTGGTGCTCAACACGCGCTTTTGCATGATTTGGGATGCTCTTAATTCATCCCTTCTGTGTATCATGTAAACCTTATTACATATACCAGCAAGATAAAGAGCTTCCTCGGCAGCAGTATCTCCGCCACCAACTACTGCTACATCTTGTCCTTTGTAAAAGAACCCATCACAAGTTGCACATGCAGAAACACCCATACCTTTGAACTTTTCTTCAGACTCAATTCCCAAATATTTGGCAGAAGCGCCTGTGGCTATGATTAAAGCATCGGCCTGTATCTTCTTTTTATCGTCAATTGTGATTGTATAAGGCTGTTGTGAAAGATCTGCAGCAGTGGCCATTCCGAAACGCACATCCGTACCGAAACGTTCAGCCTGCTTTTTTAAATCTTCCATCATTTCAGGCCCTTTAATGCCTTCGGGATAACCAGGGTAATTTTCTACATCAGTGGTGGTGGTCAGCTGGCCTCCGGGCTCCATTCCTTCATAAAGTACAGGGTTTAAATTTGCCCTTGCGGCATAAATTGCAGCAGTATAACCTGCAGGTCCGGAGCCGATAATGAGTACTTTCACCTTTTCAACTTCCCCGTTCATTTCTTCCTTATTTGCACCCTCGTCTACGTTGTCCATTTGTTTGAATAATGCCATAATTCTGTTATTTAGTTGTTTTATAATTAGCTAACAATATATCTATATGTTTTAATTTTTGATAAAGCAAAATTAACAATAAATATACCAAATTTAATACAATGAAAATTTTGCAGAATAACTTTAGTTCTGTATTTTTGTGCATTATTATTCGGGATGTAGCTCAGCACGGTTAGAGTACTTGTCTGGGGGACAAGGGGTCGCCAGTTCGAATCTGGCCATCCCGACAGTTAAAAGCCGCAATTAACTAACAGATAGTTTTTTGCGGCTTTTTTGCCAAAATGGCAGAATTCAGGTTAAATTCTGCTTTATATCGAGAAGCGTGGAATATAATTGATCCACGTTTTTTATTTCCTGATCACCTGTTTCGTATTTTTCAATATATTGGAAATTCATTGGATCAAATAATGCATTCACTTTAAATAATCCTGCTTCTGAATTCCAAACCATAACTGAGACCAAATACGGTTCCATTTTATTTATTACATCAAAATGTAATGGAAATTTATGTTCATCTACCAATACTTCATTATAAGTGCCTTTTATTTCATAGTTTCCTTTTCCATCCTGATTTATTGATTGAACTGTACCATTATGGTGAATCTCCTCAATATTCATAACCCTTATCAGATAGGAAATATTAGTGGTAGGAATTGAGGATTGATTAGCGATATCAATTTGTAAACTGTTAAAACTCTCATAATCCTTGCTTTTATTAGGCCGATTAATATTAAAACTAGCCTGAAGCATTGGTTTTCGGCTTTTAAGGAATAAAGATTCTACTATTCCATGAGGAGCTGGTTTTGCTTCTAAATTCACGCGTATGTAATATCTGCCGTCTGTTAAAAATTGATGGGGCGGGTTTTGGCTCTGAGGAACTTCAATAATAAAATATTTCCCCTGAGTATCTCTTATTTCATGAATCTTTAATTCTTTAGGTTCTGGAACTATGTTGGCACTAACAAGGCTGTATAACCAGTCTTTATCTCTAAATCCTGAAGGGATAAGGTTTCCCCTGCAAATACGCTTACCTGTTTTGGGTATTTTTTGTTCTTTAGGAGAGCCAATGATAATGACCCCTCCTTCGGTATTCAAAAAGGCACATATTTCCTTGAAAACCCCGTTTATCTTGACCTCTCCGCTTTTAAATTCTAATATTGAAGTTTCTTCTCTTGGATGTTTAAAGAAGTCAACAAGATCACCTTTTGTCAGTTCAAAAAGTTCTTTTCCTAATATGTTGCGAACCAGAGACATTTTAGCTTAATATGTTGTTAACGTACATAGAAAAATTGTCCTAAATTATTTATCCTTTTAAATGTTATTTTCAATGTGTTTATGTTCCCATTTAGTAGATGAAAAGTATTAATTCATAAATACATGAAATTTAAAACTTTTCAAGTTAATTCACAATAATTTTTCATAAAGATTTGGCGCTAAATTTCTCAATAATAAACTGTTGCTATTTAACTACTAAAGTATCTCAACTGAAGTAAGTTTATTAAATTGATTGAGTTAAATGAGGTGAGGGAACTAAGTCCACTTAATTAACTCAATTAACTTATCTAACTCAATTAACTCAATCTAACGATTTTTTAACTTTTTTAAGATGATTTGTTAACCAGAGATAAGTGGCTATGCCAACGGTAATATTTGCTAAAAAGGCCGACCAAAAAACGCCCTGTAAATTCCAATAAACAGAAGCCAGCCAGGCTAAAGGCACATAAAGTCCGAACATTCGCAACATTGTTAATCCCATCGAAGGCATCGGTTTGTTAATACCGTTAAAAATATTGATGCCTACCATTAAGATACCCTGAAAGCCATAACTGAAAGAAACGATAAATAAATAATCAGCTGTAATCCTTACGACCTCAGTATTATCACTAAAAACAGAAGCAATTGGCTTCGCCCAGAATTGAGCTACAATAAAAAGGAGCATGCCCCAGCTAAGAGCAATTATAATTCCTGTATTAAATCCTTTCAGCAGTCGGTTAATTTTCTGTTTACCCCAGTTTTGACCAGCATAAATAATCATTACTGAACCTAAGGCGTTAACTAATATTAAAGAAAACATTTCCAGCCTGGAAACTACTCCAAATGCAGCAACTGCCTCCTCTCCAAATTTAGCAACGATGCGTGTCACTATACCAATAGATAAAGGCGTAATCAGCACACTTGCTGTAGCGGGACCGGCTATGTAAAGTATTTTTTTCCACGTTTTGAAGATTTCCCTTATCCTTGGTAAGTAAATTGTAAGAATCTTCTCTCTTTTTATTAGAACAAATAAGGTAAGGATTAACCCTGTTCCTCTGCCTATAACGGTCGCTATAGCAGCTCCTTTCATGTGCAGAGCCGGGAAAGGGCCGTATCCAAGTATTAAAAAAGGATCAACAATGATATTAACCACCGCCGAAATGGTCATAAACATCCCGGGAGTGAATGTGTCTCCTGTTGCACGAATGATATTATTGCCTATCATTGGAACCACCACAAAGATCATTCCCCAATACCAAATACTCATATAATCATAGATATGAGGAATTATTGCTTCTGTAGCTCCTAAGGTTCGGAATAAGGGCTTAATCGTCAATTGGCCTATCGTTACCATAATAATGATGATACTCAAGCCCAATAGCAAAGCTTCAGTGGAATACTGTCTCAGGGTTTGCCTGGGTTGGGTCACAATAGAGCGTGAAATCAAAGAAGAGGTTCCTATTCCCACCCCTAAAGCCAAACTTGAAACAACCATAACAACCGGAAAAGTAAAACCCATCGCAGCCAATTCATCTACTCCTACTTTCCCTATAAAATAAGTATCGGCCAGATTAAACATTACCATGCCCAGCATTCCAAAAATCATGGGCCAGGTTAGTTTGAGCAAAAGTTGTGTGATAGCCCCCTGTGTTAAGTCAGTTTGTTTTGCTCTCATCTTTTCCCTTCTCAATGTTTAAATATTGTTCTGAATTGATAATCATACGGTTTAATAGACTAAAAGCCTGTTTCTTTTCTTCAGGATTAAAATCTTTAGTTAATATTTCAGTCCAGCCTTTGAAAACTTGTTTTAACTCAGGCAGAAGCGCGTTTGTTTTTTCCGTAGTATAGAGAAAATAGGAGCGTTTATCAAGACTGTCCTGTTTTCTATAGATAAAATCATTTTTTTCAAGGCTTTTTATAAGTGCCGATGTACTCCCTTTATCCAAGTGAAAATGTTGATTTATCTTGTGCTGTGTAATTGGACCATGCTGAATAATATACATCAGAACAGGAACTTGTCCATGACCGAGGCCGTATCCGTCCAAATTACGGTGAAAATATACCTTAGCATGACGGTATAAGATAGATATTAGTCTTCCAATTGACTTTTTTTCGTCCATGTTTAGTTTTGTTTATTTTTTCGCTTTTTGAAAGGCTTGAATACTGATAAATAAACCATAAATAACAAAATGGCAACCTGCAGCGATCCTAATTTTGAAAGTTTGATGTTTTCATGTAAAACCTCATTTGTTAAAACTGATGGATCTTGAGGTTTTAATATTTCAAGAGTCTCGGTAAGCCAGGGCCCGAGGAAAAATATCCCGAACAATATAACCATTATAGTAAGTATCCATTTTAACATTAGCCACGTATGCTTGAAAAAACCCCACTTAGTGAAAAAGCCATATACAAATCCAAGCAGAAGATTTCCAATCGCTCCCGGAATAACCAGGTAATTTTCAATGATCATCAAAATTCGGTACTTCATAAAATATTCATAAACATTTTGAGGATGACTTAAAAACAATCCCAGCAAAAGGGCTATGCCACCACCTAACCACATAAATATGAATACAAAATGAATTATTTTTACTGTTTTTACTCCTGTTTTGCCTAATGTTCCCATAGAAATCAGATTAAGTTAACATTCTATTTTTATAAAAGAACAAAATTAAAAATATTTAGTTGGAACTCCAACTAAATTTCACACGCAATTTATAAAACTGTTTAGTGGCAAAAAAGGTTGAAGTCCTATACAAAAGGCTTAAATAACCAATAACTCTTTAGACTGAAGGGCATTAAACTTTAAATATTATTTTTTAATTTTATCATTTAATAAATTGCTATTTTTATTGATCAGAGAGACCATAAAAAAAATCGATTATGAAAGAATTTAAAATCTATACAGCTGGTGAATTCGTTAAAACAGAAAACGAGTTAGAAGTTACCAATCCTTACACAAAAAAGACATTCGCTAAAACTTATCTGGCAGGTAAAACAGAGTTGGAGAAGTGTATAAAAGAAGCAAAATCGGTAGAGGAGGAACTTAAAGATATGCCTTCTCATAAAAGGTACCAGATTTTAATGCAGATATCAGAGGGCCTTAAAGAAAACAGGAAAGAACTGGCAGAAACGCTTGCAAAGCAATCGGGAAAACCTTTAAAATATTCCTATGGAGAAATTGACCGTGCCACGCAGGGATTTATTATAGCTGCAGAAGAAACCAAAAGACTCCCCCGGGAATCTTTTTCCATAGATTGGACGGCCAAAGGAGAAGGCAAAGAGGGATTCGTTAAACATTTTCCTGTCGGCCTCGTTGCCGGGATTTCACCCTTCAATTTTCCAATGAATCTGGCAGTGCATAAAATTGCGCCGGCCATAGCTGCTGGGAATCCTATTATTTTGAAACCAGCCAGTAGCACTCCACTGTCGGTGCTGCAACTAGCAGAAATTATTGACAAGACTGACTTACCAAAAGGTGCTCTGTCAATTTTACCTATGAACAGAGAAGCAGGAAATCAGCTTGTCACTGACGAACGGATAAAAATGCTCTCCTTTACCGGTTCCCCTTCTGTTGGTTGGAAGATGAAACAAAATTGCGGAAAGAAAAAGATTGCCCTCGAATTAGGAGGCAATGCAGGTGTTGTCGTTTCTGACACGGCAGATATTGATCATGCAGTAAAAAGATGTTTGTTTGGAGCTTTTGCATACTCCGGTCAGGTTTGCATTCATGCTCAGCGGATTTATGTGCATGATGATGTATTTGAAGAGTTTAGCAATAAATTTGTTGAAAAAGTAAAGCAGCTAAAACAGGGTGATCCGTTAAAAAAGGAAACAGATATTTCAGTCCTGATTGATGAATCTGAAGCAGATAGGGTAGAAGAATGGGTGAATGAATCAGTAGAACAAGGTGCGCGAATTCTCACCGGTGGGAAAAAACAGGAAGGCTTTTATGAACCTACAGTTATTACAGATACAAAACAGGATATGAAAGTATGCGCACTCGAGATTTTCGGGCCTGTAGTAACTCTCGAACCATTTTCAGATTTCAAAAAAGCTATCGCTGAGGTGAATAATTCGGATTATGGACTTCAGGCAGGGGTTTTTACAAATATGATTAATGAAATGAATTATTCCTTTGAACAACTTGATGTTGGTGGTGTTATACTCAATGATGTTCCAACATTCCGTGTTGACCATATGCCTTACGGCGGAATGAAAGATTCCGGTTTTGGCAGAGAAGGAATCAAATATAGTATACACGAAATGATGGAACCAAAGTTGTTAGTTAAGAACACCAATTATTAAATACAAATACATTGAGTTATGAAGACAAAGAGCGTAATTATTATTTTAAGTTTACTGGTGATAGGAATTTCCAGTTGTAAGAATCCTGAGGGTAAAAAAACTGAAGCAAAAGATGCACAGGATGTAAAAAAAGAAAGCACAGAGGATATAACCTACAATATTCAGCCCGAAAAAAGTGAAGTTCACTGGACAGGTACTAAACCTGGTGGAGAGCATGTGGGAACAGTGAAAGTTAAAGAAGGGAACATTAAAATGAACGAGCAGGACATCCAAAATGCCACCGTTATTTTGGACATGACAAATATCGAAAACCAAGATATTGAAAATGAGAAAAATCGTAAGAAATTGGTTGGCCATCTGAAATCAAAAGATTTCTTTGATGTTGAAAACTTCCCTGAAGCCAGATTCGAACTTACAAATGCGACAAAAAGTCAGGATGAAAACAACGACTTTACGCATAAAGTTTCAGGAAACCTTACCATCAAAGATATATCAAAAAATATTTCATTTAGAATCAAAGCAGAAAATGAAAAAGATAAGCTTAAAATAGAATCTGAAAAATTTTTAATTGACAGAACGGAATGGGATATCAATTATAAATCCAAAAGTGTAATTGATGATATAAAGGATAATTTTATTCATGACGACATAGCCCTGAAAATAGAAACATACGCAAAAAAATAGTTGTATAACATATGAATCAAAAAAATAAGGTGCAAAGATTGTTGCACCTTTTTTTTTACTTTGTACCGAAATCACGAGAATAGTACACCCTCATCAGGAAACAGCCAATAATAAGAAATGTATAGAACGCTTCTTTCTTAAGATTAACAACAATGCAACAATTAAACAATAGAACAATAAAACATAATTCAAATGAAAATCAGCTCAGCAGAGTTCATTAAAAGTTCAACAGAAATTTCTCAATTTCCTTCAAAAAAATTACATGAATTTGGTTTTATAGGACGTTCAAATGTTGGCAAATCCTCATTAATAAACATGCTCCTGGAAAGCAAGAGCCTTGCTAAAACTTCGCAAAACCCGGGCAGAACAAGAACAATTAACCATTTTGAAATAAATAAAGAATGGTATATGGTGGATCTCCCGGGATATGGATATGCAAAGTTTTCCAAACAGGAAAGACAAAAGATTATGAAGTTCATTAAATCATATATTACTGAATCTAATGAGTTGCTGAATTTATTTGTATTATTGGATGCCAGAATAAAACCCCAGCAATCAGATTTGAAATTTATGGAATGGCTGGGCATCAATCAAATTCCTTTCGCAATGGTGTTTACTAAAATAGATAAACTCTCTAGTGCGGAATTATCAAAGAATATGGCAAACTACAGAGATGAAATGTTAAAAACATGGGAATTTCTTCCTAAAACATTTAAGACCTCTGCAATAACAAAACAGGGGCGTGATGAATTGCTTAATTATATTCAGGAAATATTAGAATCAGTAAAAAATTAAATTATACTATAAAGAAACCAAAGATATTGTTATTTTTGCATCCCAAAAAGGAAAAAAAATGGAAGAAAATTCTACTCCCCGTCCACCCATTAAAATCTTTTCAGGATCAGCCTCCCGTTACATTGCAGAAAAAATTGCTGCAAGTTACGGAGTTAGTTTAGGAAAATCCAGTTTCATCGAATTTAGCGATGGCGAATTTCAAACATCGTTTGAAGAAACGGTAAGAGGTTCGTATGTGTTTATAGTACAGTCAACTTTCCCTCCTGCCAGGAATTTGATGGAGCTGCTGCAAATGATTGATGCTGCAAGGCGTGCTTCAGCCTATAAAGTTGTTGCCGTAATGCCTTATTTCGGTTTTGCACGTCAGGACAGAAAAGATAAGCCCAGGGTCTCAATCGGAGCTAAATTGGTTGCCAATTTACTTACGGCATCAGGAGTAGACAGAGTTATGACTTTAGATTTGCATGCAGACCAAATTCAGGGATTTTTTGATGTTCCGGTCGATCATCTTTATGCCTCATCTATATTTGTTCAATATATTAATGAAATGAACCTGGATAATCTTGTTATGGCAGCACCTGATATGGGCGGAACAAAAAGAGCGAATGCGTATGCAAATCATTTTGGGACTCCCTTGGTAATTTGTCACAAAGCAAGAAAAAGAGCCAACGAAGTTGGTGACATGAAGGTAATCGGTGAAGTTGAAGGAAAGAATGTAATTATTCTTGATGATATGATCGATACTGCAGGTACTATGACAAAAGCTGCAGATCTCATGATAGATATGGGGGCTAAAAGTGTTCGTGCAATAGTCACTCACCCTGTGCTGTCAGGACCAGCGTACGAAAGAATAAACGACTCAAAAATAACAGAGGTCGTTGTAACGGACTCATTACCGCTAAAACCAATTTCAGATAAGATTAAAGTCCTTTCTATTTCGGGAGTTTTCGCGGATGTAATAAATAAAGTTTATAATTATCAGTCAATAAGTGCAAATTTTATTTTTTAAATTTTATATTTGCAGTCCGAAAAATTAAAATAACAAGTTGGAATAAAAAGGTATTACAATGAAGTCAATTGATATCAAAGGATCGTTCAGAGAAGAAGTTGGAAAAAAGAGCACTAAACAACTCAGGAAAAAGGGTCATGTACCTTGCATTCTTTATCGGGATGGCGAAGTAACACATTTCGAAGTAGAAGAAATAGCTTTAAAGGACTTAGTATATTCACCTGATGTTTACCTGGTTAATCTTGATCTTGATGGAGAAAAATATCAGGCAGTAATGCAGGATATACATTTTCATCCTGTAACGGATAATATTTTGCATATTGATTTTTACCGGGTTGTTGAGAAACATCCTTTCTGGATGCGTATCCCGGTTAGATTTAATGGTCAACCTGCCGGTGTTCAGGAAGGTGGTAAATTAATTATTAAGAAAAGAAAAGTTATTATTAAGGCTCTGCCAAGACACATGCCCGATGAAATCAATATGGATATTTCAGGATTAAATATCGGTGATTCTATCCGACTTGCAGATATAGAATATGAAAATCTTGAAATGTTAGATGATCCTAACTCAGTGCTTGTATTGGTTAAAAGTCCACGTGGCGGAAGCGCGTTTGCTACAGCGGAAGAACTTGCTGCAGAAGAAGCTGAAGGCGAAGAAGGTGCTGAAGGTGCCGAAGAAGGTGCTGAAGAAGGTGCTGAAGAAAAGCAAGAATAAGAATACAACACTAAAAACACAACGTTTTGAAATACCTTATTGCCGGACTGGGAAATATAGGTACCAAATACGAAAATACCAGACACAACATAGGTTTTATGATATTGGATGCTTTAGCCGAAGCATCCAATATTCATTTTAAGGATAAACGTTATGGTGCCATTGCAGAATATAAATTTAAAGGCAGAACCTTTATTCTGTTAAAACCTTCCACTTACATGAACCTAAGTGGTAAAGCAGTGCAATATTGGTTGAAAAAGGAAAAAATTCCGCATGAAAGGCTTCTTGTGATTTCCGATGATGTCTCTATTCCTTTTGGCTCAATTCGGATACGTCCCAAAGGTGGAGATGCCGGCCATAATGGATTAGCAAATATTAATCAGATTCTTGGAACACAGCAATATCCCCGCCTTCGCTTTGGAATTGGTAACGAATACCCCAAGGGTTCCCAAATAAATTATGTGTTATCAGAATGGAGCGATGCAGAAAAAAAGGAATTGCCTGAACTGATAAACCACGCCATTGAGATGATAAAAGCTTTCGGTACAATAGGAATTGAATTAACAATGACCAAATACAATAAAAAATAATTCCTTTCGTAAAAAGAGTACTATGAGCAACATTGATGAATTAAGAATTGATAAATGGTTATGGGCTGTAAGAATTTATAAGACCCGTAGTCAGGCTGCTAATGCCTGTAAAAAGGGAAGTGTTTTAATTGAGGGACAACAAGTGAAGCCCTCGCGGACAGTTAAAGCAGGAGAAACAGTGACCGTTAAGAAAAGGCCCGTTTTTTATAAGTATAAAGTTTTGGGGTTACTCGAGAAAAGGCAGTCAGCTAAGATTGCGGATGAATATAAAGAAGATATTACACCCGAAGAAGAATTGCAAAAGCTGGATGTGCAAAAGCAAGCTACATTTGAACGAAGAGATAAGGGCGCAGGTCGTCCAACCAAAAAAGAACGAAGAATACTTGACAGAATTAAAAAGAAAGGGATCGAATAATGATCATTGCCAGAGAAAAAAAGAAAACAAATATCATTGAGTACATCCTCTACATGTGGCAGATTGAAGACATGATACGTGCAAACGATTTTGACGTTGATAAGATCAACAAAAATATCATACAAAATTTTGAGCAACCGAAAGAGATCAAAGAGGAAATGTATGAATGGTACAAAGATCTTGCCCAGCGGATGGAAAATGAACAAATTAAGGAAAAAGGGCATCTGAATTTTTTAAGTGAAATTATTCAGCAACTTGATCATTTGCATGACGAACTGATTAAAAATCCAAACGAACTGGAGTATATTGAGGCATACAATGCTGCCAAACCCGCACTCAAAGATCTTAAACAGAAAGCAAGAGGAACTGTAGCAGGAGACGTTGAGACTTCTTTGCAAGGGCTTTATGGAATTTTATTATTAAAATTACAACAAAAGCCAATAAATTCATCAACACAAGATGCACTTGCTTCGATCAGCCATCTCATGGCTCTGCTGAATGATAAGTATATGGAGCGTGAGTAGCAGGCAGTTGTAATTTGCTTTTAGCTTTTAGCCTTTGGCGGAGAATTTTCTAACATTTCTTCATACTGCCTACTCGTTTACCTGCTGCATACCTCTGACTGTCTTTTGCCGATGGCAATTTGCCTTTAGTTCGTGGCGGGGATTTTATATTTTGTCTTGCTGCTTTACCGCCTACTGACGACTAATTTATTTACTTCAGTCAATTTTTTTGTTATTTATATTTAAAAGTATGCATAACACGCAAATTTTCTGTTGTTGTCGATTGCGTGTCCGTCCGTTCTCCGCTTTATTTATTCAAAAGATTGACAGGCCTTGAAGGCGCTGTCAATGTTTCACTGCCGGCTGCTTTTTGCCCACTGCCGACTACTACTCTCTATTATCTTCTATTTTCCTCTGGTTAATCACGAAATCTCTTTGAGACTTCAATAAATTAACCGTATGTAAGAGAAAGTTTTTTATTTCATTAAGTAATTGCAGGAATAGAATGCTGTTTTTGGTTCCTGTTTGCTTTTTCTTAATGCGTTTAATTTGTGATTTCCTGCTATTAGCAATGTGTTCAAGAGTCCTTTGTTGTTGTTCCAGGAGTTTTGGAGTTTCCTCAAAATTATTTGTTTTTATCACCTCCATGATGTTTGTAAAGAGTAAAGTGATTTCCTGATTTAGCTGCATTAATTCGTTTACCTGTTCCTTGTTAAGGCTCTTATGCTGATTGGCGATGTGATCATAACTTGGTTGTGCAATAAATGAAAGCGCGTGGGCCATTTCCCTTAAATAGTCAGTCACCTGCACATAGTAATGGCCAGTTTCTATATCATCTTCTTCCAGTTGTTCGAGTGTGAGATGGACATTCTTTTTAATACTTTTAGCATCTGCATCAAGTTGTTCTACTTGTTTATTTATCTCTTTCAGATTTTTCCGGTCTTCTTTTGATAAGTAGGTAATAGTCTGACTAAAGATATTAATAACTGTATCCAGCATGTGATTGATTTCGCTTGTACATTTTTCCATCACATTGCCGTTCTCTATTTCTGTTCTGGTAACTTCTTCCAGTTCTTTTTTCTCTTGCTCTTTGTTTTTATGTATAGCGTGCGTTTTTATGAGGAAAAATATTGCAAGCACAACCATTCCTCCAATGGCAATAATTCCGCCGTGGGAAATTATATTGGCGACAATAAAAGCAACTGTAAAAGCAATCAAAGCAGTGAAGAACCATCCGCCTATGACGGTAAATACTCCGGTTATTCTGTAAACTGCGCTTTCTCTGCCCCAGGCTTTATCGGATAAAGATGTTCCCATAGCTACCATAAACGTCACGTATGTTGTTGATAGTGGGAGTTTTAGTGATGTTGCAAATGAGATGATAATACTGGCAACCGTCAGATTTACTGAAGCCCTGACAAGGTCAAAGTGCGCTTTTTCTTCTTTTTTTCCTTTATTTTTTTTCTGAGTCGCTATGCTTTCATCTACATCTGTGAAACGTTTCTGTATTGCTTTATAGAATTTTTTGGGTAAAACAGATTTAATAGAGTCATTTAACTCCATGCTCTTTCTTACAACAAGCCTTGAAAAGTTAGATGAACCAAATCGTTCCTGTCCTTCATTCTGGCGGCTTAGGTTTATTTCTGTTTCAGTTACAGTTTTAGCCTTTCTTGACAACCATAATGTTATAGTCATTATAGCCCCTGCAATAAGTAATAGATAAGTATTTGTTTTAACACTTCCTGTTAACCCATCCATCAGGAAACTATCCGGATTAACGGTACCACCCGCTGCATTGAAGTCCTGAAAGGCTTTGAATCCTGCTACAGGAACACCGATAAAGTTGACAAGGTCATTACCCGCAAAAGCCATTGCAAGAGCAAACGTGCCAACTAATACAATGCCGCGAAATATATTCACTTTGGCAATAGCGTAAATTGCCTGCAAAATAAGTGACCACCCCACAAAACTTACCAGTAAGATAAGTCCTGTATTATCTTGTATCCATGTTACTCCCTCTGCATCAATTAATGAAGAACCTTTAGCCCCTTTTACAACTATGAAATAGGTGATGGCCGTAATTGCTATTCCACCCCAAACTGAGCCGAAGTATTTGATGTATTTTTTATAATCATAGGTGAAGGCAATTCGAACGAAAAACTGCACTATAGCTCCTATAATAAAAGCAACGATAACAGACAATAGGATTCCCGAAATTATTGCTAATGCTTTCGTTGAGTTGATATATCCTGCCAGTGTGTTGGCGGTTTCTGCATCTGACCCTAATTTTATTAATGAAACGGCAACAGCAGCGCCTAACAATTCAAATACAATGGAAACTGTTGTTGAAGTAGGTAAACCAAATGTACTAAAGAAATCCAGCAGTAATATATCGGTTAACATTACCGCAAGAAAGATCATCATAATTTCCGAAAAGTAGAACTGATCCGGATGAAATATCCCTTTACGGGCAACTTCCATCATTCCGCTTGAAAAAGTTGTTCCTATGATAATTCCGACACTTGCGATTATCATTATGACATACCGTGGTGCAGCTTTAGAACCAATTGAGGAATTCAGAAAATTTACAGCATCGTTACTTACTCCGACAACCAGGTCAGATATTGCCAAAGCAAATAAAACTACGACTATAATCAAGTAAATGTTTTCCATGACTTTAAATTTTTATCGGCATAAAAATAGCTATATTTAAATTTTTCAAAAATAATATTTATCTTGAATTTAAGTTAATTTATTAACAATTCATTTATTCATAAAATTTTTTGGTTCTCTGAAAATGTGAAACGAAATTACTATATTTGAATGAGAAATTAAATTATACATCAGTAGTCTTGTCTTAATATGGAATACTCAGAAAATATTATCAGTTATAAAGGTTTAATAGACAGGGGTATAGTTGATAATATTCTACATGAATTAAAAACTAAGTTAAAAATTATTGATCTTGAGGTTCTTACAAGAAAACGCATTTATTCTTCTGCAGTAGAATGCTTAGATAATATACACCGTCATTCTGAATTAAATAATAATCAAGCAAAAATTTCTATAGAATATCCACCCTATTTTAGTGTAGAAAAGAACAGCGAAGGTTTTATCATCGAAACTGGTAATCTTGTAACTAATCAGGAGATGAAAAAGTTGAAGAAAAAGCTGGATGAATTAAATGAATTGGAAACAGCCGGGGTAAACGATCTTTATAAAGAAACGATTATGAAAAGTGCCGGGTTGACTGATAAAGGTGGTGCAGGGCTTGGTTTGATTGTTATTGCCAAGACAACTCCCAAAAAGCTTAGTTATAGCTTTCAACCTGTAAATAAAAATTACGCGTATTTTACCTTAAAAGTAAAAATACTTCAAAAGTAATAATAGACTATGGAAGAATTAAGAGTAGAATCCACAGAGAAATCTCCCAGAATATTTTTTGATCCTAAAAATCAAAAATTTGAACTTGAAGGGAACTCAAGGCCGGAAGACGTTAGGGGTTTTTATTGTCCCATTATTGAAAAGTTAAAAAAGTATTTTGATAACATTTTAGAAAATGGAAATTTTGAGCATTATCAGGATAATCCGGTGAAATTTATTTTTAAGCTCGAATATTTTAACTCATCTTCTGCTAAATTTCTATCGGATATATTTGTTCTTATTGGTAATTACTCTAAAAAGGGGATTAATGTGAAGATATATTGGTACTTTGATGAGGGGGATGAAGATATGATGGAAGTAGGTGAGGATTTTTCAGAAATGATAAATATCCCTTTTCAGTTGATTATGGTTAGTCAGTAAAATATTTATATAGGCAGATTTAGTAGGTAAAGTTAATCTTAAAAACACATCTTTTTAGCTGAAATAAAAGTAGTCAGGCACATTCAGAAGTAGAGGCAAATATTAAAATGAGCATCAATTAGCTAATAATTAAGCAGTAAACAGTTTGCAGCAGGCAGTGAATATAATCTAACATCTACCATCTATTATCTACTTCTCAATAAAATGATGAGCTTTTTAATATTTACTTCTACTCCTAAAATTGCCTATTTAATGTCTGATGATTTAATGAATTCAGCACCAGCTTCTTTCATTTCTTTCAGTGCTTTTTCAACTGAACCATCAATATCAATTCCTCTTATAGCATCTTCAACAACATATACCTTAAAACCTTCTTTGCAACCGTCCACCGCAGACCATTTTACACAGAAGTCCGTAGCCAGGCCGCTGACATATAATGTGTCAATATTTCTATCTCTCAGATAACCAGCCAACCCAGTTTTTGTTTTGTGATCGTTTTCGTAAAAGGCTGAATAAGAATCTATATGTGTTCTGAACCCTTTCCTTACGATCATTTGTGTAGGTTGTGTATTCAAATCAGGGTGGAATTCAGAACCTTTTTTATTCTGCACACAATGGTCGGGCCACAGAACTTGTTCTCCATAGTCAAGCTGAATGGTTTCAAATGGTTTTTTTCCCTCATAAGATGAGGCAAAAGAATAGTGGCCTATTGGATGCCAATCTTGTGTTTGGACTATATTGCTGAATTTTTTTGTTAATTTATTTATAACAGGTACGACTTCGTCACCCTTTGGAACCTCCAATGCTCCACCAGGGCAGAAATCATTCTGCACATCGACTATTAATAAAGCTTTCATAAATCCTCCTTCTCTTTATTATTACTTCTTAAATTATGAACGAGATTGTTTCTGTAATTATTGAGTTTTTCCGATAACCCTACTTTGTATATGTGCGGCTTTTCAAACCTCCTGTGCTCAACTGGCAGGTTATTAAGCCTTTTCTTTCTATAATTGCTTATTTGTTGAATATCATCCGATTTATTAATGATTTCACCATCTTTAACATGTGTAGTGAAGAGGTGTTCTTTTTCCATATTTTTTAAGCTGCATTTTACGCCTTTTTTGTATGGATGATGCATTGTTTGCATCTCATTATCCTGAAAAAACTCGATGCAATCGGCGTAGAAATATCCTTCTGTGTCATAATACCGGCTGACCTCTTTTTTGCCAGGGATGGATATTTTCTCGAAGGTATCTGATAGTTTTATTTTGGGCTCATCATTGATCATAGATAATTTATAAACCCCATCTAAGGCAGCGGTTTTTTTTCCTGTAACAAGTTCAGTACCTACGCCAAATCCATCAATTGGTGCATTTTGTTCTTCAAGGCTTCGAATGACATACTCATCTAATTGATTTGAAACGATAATTTTCGTGTCATTTAGGCCGGCATCATCGAGCATTTTTCTTGTTTTTTTGCTTAAGTAGGCAAGGTCGCCACTGTCGAGTCGTACGCCTTTTAAAGTATATCCTTTCTTTTTTAATTCATAGCCTATTTTAATAGCATTTGGTACTCCCTGGTTTAAAGTATCATAAGTGTCTACCAATAATATAGTTTTATCAGGAAATGTTTCGGCATACTTTCTAAAGGCTGTTAATTCGTCGCTAAAACTTTGAATCCATGAGTGTGCTTGCGTTCCGGTTACCGGAATATTATAGGTGTATCCGGCGAGAACATTTGATGTTGCGCCAATTCCCCCGATAGCAGCTGCCCGGCTTGCTTGTAAGCCACCCAATCCTTGAGCTCTGCGTAGTCCAAAATCACTAAAAATGCGTTCTCCTGTTACTCTTTTAATTCTCGTAGCTTTAGTCGCTATAAGCGATTCAAAATTCAGGAAGTTTAAAAGCAAGGTTTCAATAAGCTGACATTCGATGATATTTCCTTCGATTTGCAGAATGGGTTCTGTGGGAAAAACAACTTCTCCTTCCTGCATTCCCCGAATTGTTCCCTGAAATTTGAATGCTTTTAAATAGTCTAAGAATTCGTCTTTAAAACCCAAATTTTTAAGATAGGCAATGTCTTCAGACTCATATGAAAAGTTTTTCAGAGAAGCTAAATAGTCCCCTAAGCCTGCAAATATAACATAGCTTCCATTAAAAGGGTTATCTCTGAAAAAATAGTCGAATATTACTTGTTCATCTTGTTTTTCACTATAAAAGTAACCCTGAGCCATGGTCAGCTCATAAAAATCAGTGTATAAGCCGTTATGATTGTTGAGTATATCCATTTTTTATGTGTTATTTAAAATTTTTACAGAAAGAAGTCCTTTTTGTTCAAAGTTAAAGAAGTTATCCCTAAATAAAAAAACGCCTTCCTCAAAGTTTAATCCTTTAAAGAAGGCGCTTTTAAATATTATGCAAAATGAGTATCCTGTTTTATGCCTGATAAACCCTATTGTTCAGAAAATCAACTTATTTGCCCTGTGCTCTTAAGGAAGCAATTGATTTTCTTCACTTCCGGCAACTGCCGGATCAGGGGCATATGAAGAAAATCAATTGCGGTTTTTTGGGGACAAAAATGGATAACCATTTATGCTATTTGTTTTTGCTTTACTCGCTGTCTTCTATTTGCTCCAGGAGCTCATTTACAGCTTTCTTAAGCTGTGGATCTTCGTTTTCTGCTTTACTATCTGGATCATTACCGACGATTATATCTGGTACAGCCGGGCCTAGTTCCATGTTTTTCTTTGTTTCTTTCACGTACCATCCGCGGAATGGAACTCTGATATATGAGTTGTCGATTAAGCTACTACCTCCTGTAGAGATTACAGCGCCGAAAGTTGGCTTTCCTACAAGTTTCCCCAGGTCAAGGGTTTTGTAGGCATGTGAAAATATTTCGGCATTGGAATAACTTGCTTCATTGCACATGGCAATTGAAGGTTTGGTCCATGCAGAAAGTGGCAACCTTTCTGAATAAGGATAGTATTCGCTGAACTTTTCGTGATTTTCTTTCAGATTATCTGTAGCTCCGCGTGGCACTGTATAGGCATGCTGTCTAACGTTAAGGACTGACATCAGGTAATCGGTAGTCCATCCGCCACCATTGAATCGTACATCTATAACTATGCCTTCTTTGCCATAACCACTTGCAGTTAATTCTCTTTCGAACCTTTCAAAACTGGTCCAGTTCATTCCTTGTATATGTATGTAGCCCAATTTGCCATTACTATACTTTTCTGTCAGCTCTTTTCTTTCTTCTACCCATTCTTTGTATTTCTTTTGCCGGGTGCTCTCTGTAGGCCTTATTGTTACCTTTCTGCGTTCACCGTTTTTGCCGATTACTTCGAGATAGATTTCTTCACCTGCTTTATTGGTCAGGTATGCATAAAAGTTAGACGATTTTGTCAGTTCATTTCCGTTTATATTGGTTATGATTTCGCCTTTTTCTAATTTACTGAAGGATTTATCAGCAGGGGTGTTCGGGACAATATCTTTAATCTCTGCACCTTGCTTATGGGGTATAACTTCAAGTCCCAGCAGACCTGTTTCTTCATCTTCTGTTTCTGCCATATCACTTCCGTATAATCCCATGTGGCTGGCATTTATCTGTCCCAGCATCAGATTGAACATGTCTCTGAAATCATGCTTTGTAGAAGCTTTCATGGCGTAATCCTTATATTTTTTCTTGAGTTTTTTCCAATCTACACCATGATGATTAGGGTCGTAAAATCTTTCTTTAATAATACTCCAGCCTTCTTCAAAAATCTGTTCAAATTCTTCCGGATAGTTGATAGTCATTTCAGCTTTTACAGAGACAGGCTTTAATTTAGGATCTTTCGTGTTCAGTTTAGCTAATGCCCCCCCGCTTTTTATCATATAGATATTTCCTGATTTGTAATCGATATCCAGTGCATAAGGCTTTTGATTATTTTCCGTCAGTCTGGTCATGTTTTTTCCGTCCCATCTGACGCTGTAAAGATCTTCTTCTGCATCATAAGTTTGTCTGCTGTCTCTATAGGCAACAAAATAGAAGGTTTTCCCGTCTTCAGATATTAAGATATTGCTTTCATTTCCGGGTAAGGCAGTTACCTGAGCGAGTCGTTCATGGATGTTTTCCAGATCGATCTTTACTTCCTGCACTTCATCTTCTTTTTTATCGCCATTTTCTTTATTTTCTTCCTCGTCTTCATCCATTTCTTCCCAATCTTCCCGGGTTTTTTGCCAGTCTTCTTTCTTAAGCCATGCAAACCAAAGATCTGAATCGTTATTGTTGCGTTCGGAAATGAAGCCAAGTTTTTTACCATCGGGGCTCCAGTATGGACTGTGATCACTCTTAGGATGCATGCTTACATTTACAGGTTTTTTGCTGTCATCAGCTGCGTGAATATAGACTTCGGAATTGAAGTACAGGTCTTCAAGAGAATAGGCTAACCATTTGCTATCCGGACTCCATTTGATACCTCTTGGTGTTGCCCAGCCGTCCAGAAGTGTTTTTTCGTTCTCTAAGGTTTCTTTTTCCGTATTGATTTCTGCAACAATAAGTTTTCCCCGATCTCTTACAAAAGCTATCTTTGAACCATCGGGTGATATGTTTAGTGATTGTTCAGGTTGCTCAGTATTTGTAATTCGTTTTGCTGTGAGCCTGAGACTCTCGTAAAGGTTATTTTCATCTTTATCTGTGGACTTAAGCAGATAGATATCTTTTTGTCCGGCGCGGTCAGAAACAAAAACGATAGTAGAATCATTCACCCAGTCAATGTCATGGTCTCTGAATGGATGATCAGTAAGACGAACTGTCCGGCTTTTTTTCTTCTTGTTGTTAATCAGGAAAAGTTCTCCGCGTACTACAAAAGCCGTGTATTTTCCACTAGGTGATAATTCATATTCTTTGATCTGATTGGAATACGTTTTATGTTTAACAGGTACGAAACGATTGTCCTTAGTCAGATTGAAGGCTAGTTTTTTTGCTTTGTCATCTTCTGCTTTACGCACAAAGATGTCAATACCTTTTTCAAATGTTAAAACACTGCCATCGTCGCTGATGTCAAAATATCGAATACCGTCATCTTTGTAATTGGTGATTTCTTCTATGGAGCCTTCTGCATTTCCTTCGTTGTTGATACCTACTTTGTGTATGTTGTATTTACCTGTTCTTGAGCTGATGAAGTATAAATCGTTGTTGTCAGTCCAGTTTGGAAGGAAATCATTGCCTTCGTAGTCAGTTATTTGAATATACTTGTCTTCTTTTGTATCATATATCCAAATATCCTTATTTGCCGGGCCTTTATATGCTTCGCGTTCAATCCTGCAGTGTCCCTTCACAAAAGCAATAAAGCGTTTGTTTGGCGAGATCTTTGGCATAAGTCCTACAGAATTCATGATACGATGTGGTGTTTCTCCTTCAGTTGAGACCTGAAAAATAGCATCTTCTCTTTCTACCTGGACGAAACTGCGACTGGTTGTAAAAAGTAGTTCGTTATTCGACTTCCAGTCGCTTAAATTATCAGAACCCGAGTGATGAGTCAGCCTTTTCGGGTTACTGCCTGTGGCTTTTATGGTGAACAAATCATTATTGCCGTATCTGTCACTAACAAAAGCAATGTTTTTGTCATTCGGACTCCAGATAGGTGCCATTTCATAGCCTTCATGAATTGTTAATCGCTGGGCAGAAGTTTCACCAGACAGAGATTTTACCCAAATATCTCCCTGATAACTAAATGTGATTTTTGTTCCATCAGAGTTTAAGTTTGGGTAGCGGACAAAGTAATCGTCTCCATATGAAAATGCGCTTGTCAGCGCCAAAATTATAACTGTTAAAGGAACCAAAAGAAGTTTTCGTTTCATAGTAAATTAATTTTATGGGTTAGTTAATTTAATTATAGATTATTTTTATTGTAATGCGTTTAATTCTTTCCTGAGAATTCTAAGCAAAAGGTCTACTCTTCGTCGGCAATCTATTCCTTTTAAGGCAGACGTTATTGCATCATTGCTATTGTTTTCTATTATCAGTCTTTATTTTTTTCGTAATATTTACAATAATCTTTTATCCCGCATTTATGGCATTTGGGGCTTCTTGCAGTGCAGATATACCTTCCATGTAAAATTAACCAATGATGAGCTTTAGGGATTAATTCTTCAGGAATATATTGAATGAGCTGGTTTTCAGCCTGCAGGGGATTTTTTGCATTGTGAGTTAATCCAACTCTTTCAGAGACTCTGAATACATGAGTATCTACTGCCATTGCCGGTTTGTTATATATCACAGAGGCGATTACATTTGCTGATTTTCTTCCTACTCCAGGGAGTTTCTGTAAATCGGTTATATTATCAGGAACAACACCATTGAATTCTGAAATTAGCGAATTTGCCATTCCTACTAAGTGTTTGGCTTTATTATTCGGGTATGAGCAACTTTTAATGTATTCGTAAACTTCTGATATTTCCGCTTTAGCTAAATCCTTTGGGGTCGGGAATTTTTCCAATAGTGGAGGTGTAAGTTGATTTACTCTTTTGTCTGTACATTGAGCAGACAAAATGACAGCTACAATTAGTTCGTAAGGATTGTGATGTTTGAGTTCTGTTTCTGCTATCGGATGGTTGGTTTTAAAATATTCTAATACCTTCTGATATCTTTCTTTTCTTGTCATCTTTTTCTTTTTCAATTATTCTAGTTCACGGGAATTGTAAAATAAAAGCTCGTTCCTTTATTGATTTCAGACTCAAACCATATCTTACCCCCTAAAATTTCTACAAACGATTTAGCAATAGCAAGCCCCAGTCCGGTTCCGCCATAATTTCGTGTTAATCCACCTTCTCCCTGAATAAAACTATTGAAGATATTTTCCTTCTGGTTATGAGATATTCCGATACCTGTATCTGTTACGAAGAACTGAATATATTCGCTTTGTTTTCTATAACCAAATTTTATATTGCCTTTATCGGTGAATTTCAGAGAATTTTCAATTAATGCAAGTAGAATTCTTCTTAATTTATATGGATCTGTGTGAATAAAAAAATCATTTTCATCTTCAGTCTCTGTATAAAGTTTAAGATTTTCATTATCCTGATAGCTTTTATCGAAAAAAAACATTTTTTTTAGTTCAGGAAGAAGCGAATTAATATTTACGTCCTCTTTTTGTACTTCTATTTGCTGTGTTTTTATTTTTGCAATATCTAATATGTCGTCAATGGTATTCAGGAGTGTTTTTGCATTTTTTTCAATCATCTGATGGTATTTAACCCGGTCGCTTTGTTGGGTAGTGTTCTCGGCTATTATTGAACTGAACCCCATGATGCCGTTTAGCGGGGTGCGAATTTCATGAGACATATTTCGCAGAAATTGATCTTTCAATTGCTCTGACTCTTCTGTTTTTGCTTTTGCCTGCTCCAGTTCTTCGTTTAACTTTTGTAACTTATCTTTTTGAGTTTGGATTTCAATATTTTTTTCCTGAAGGTGTTTTCTGACTTTTTTACCTCTAATGAACATTATGGTTAGTATTATAGCCAGTATTACAATTAAGGTTAAAATGATAATTAACAGGCGATTGGTGGTTTTTTGATTTTCAATTTTACTCTCCTGTCTTTTATTGATTTCGGTTTGCATGTTTAATTCATGCTGAAGTTTCTCTGCTTTGATGATCTCATTTACATTATATGATTTTTTATATAATTCCTGATATTTTTTAAGGAAGTCGAAGGCTTTATGATGCTTTTCTGCTTTATTATAGGTTCTGTATAGGCCTTTGTAACTTAACATTAGTTCTTTTTCCGTTCCTTTTTCTTGTGCCAGGCTTTCAGCTTTGTGAAAGTAATTTTCCGCTTTTGAAATGTAATTTTCATAGAGGCATAAATTTCCAAAGCCGACATAAGTCCTGCAAAGTCCAATGTTATCGTTAGCAATCTTATTATGTTCCCGTGCTTTGTTTAGTAATTCTTGGGCTTTGTGAGGTTGGTCTTTATCCAGGTGGATGTTTGCCATTGATGCGAATGAACGTCCGGCTTCTTTGTTTTTTCCGGTTTCAATTTCGATTTTACTTCCTTTGTGGTAATAATCAAGCGCTTTTTTAAGCTCACCCTTTTCGTAATATAATCTTCCCAGATTTGCATAGAGTGTCCCTGAATAACTCTTTGAACCAAGATTTTCTGATATCTTTAAAGCTTTATGATAATATTTTTCACCAAGCTCATAATTTCCAATTTGGGTGTACGTCAGGCCGAATACGTTATAGATACTTTTTATTCTGTTAGAGTCTGCATGTTCAATGTTTCTTTCAGCCTCCATCAGGAATGAAAGCGCTCTGCTGTAATTGCCCTTTAGCCAATAACAATAGGCAGTGAATGGTAGATATTGGTCAAAATACCTGTTATAGTTTTCTTTTTTTGCAATATTCCAGCCTTTTTTTACATATTTAATGGCGGAATCTAAAACTCCTTTATCTTCATAGTTTTGACTAATGAGCCAATATGCATTGGCCATTTCCATCTTGTCCTTTATTTGTTTTAAATTGATACGCTGTTTTAGCTTATTTATGATGGAATCCGAAGTTGTGTCTGCTTTTAAAACTTTTGAGGAAAACGTGTTGTGTTTCTTTTCATATTGCTGACCACACATCTCACTAAAGCTTAAAATAAAAATTAAGCTGAAGAATATAAAAGGATTAATCAATCTTTTCGGGTGAGCCATGTCTTTAATCATTTGCTATAACATTGTCTTGTTTGATATATAGAATATTATGGCCATCTAATAGTGTTCAGGTTTGCTTAACACGAATATAATAAATTATTTATAATTGCTTTTAAATATACAAATTTTGTAGTGTTTTAGGCCCTATTTATTTTATACCTTTGCGAAAATATAAATAATTCATTTAGTATTATAGAGGATTAACTATGATCAGTTACTTACAGGTAGAAAATATATCAAAATCTTTTGGTGATTTAGTTTTATTTGAAAATCTTTCATTTGGCATTGCAAAAGAACAGAAAGTTGCTTTCATTGCAAAGAACGGAGCAGGTAAAACCACCCTTCTGAATATAATAGCCGGTGAAGATACACCAGATTCCGGTGATGTAATTTTTCGCAACAATATTGAAGTGGGATATCTTCCACAAGAGCCGAAACTTAATCCGGATGATTCAATTTTCGGTTCAATTTTTTCCTCTCCTAACGAATTGATCAAAGCTGTACGAAATTATGAAGAGGCTTTGAATTCGGACGATCAGGATAAATTATCTGAGGCTATTGAACAGATGGATCGGATGGAGGCCTGGGACTATGAAGTGAAAATTAAGCAAATTCTTACACGCCTTAATGTTCAGGACTATGATAAACTCATAAAACAACTTTCCGGCGGAGAAAAGAAAAGGGTCGCACTCGCTAGTGTGCTTATTAAAGAACCCGATTTTCTTATTCTGGATGAGCCCACTAACCATTTGGACCTGGATATGATTGAATGGCTGGAAGAGTACCTTAAAAGTTCAGCAGTCACTTTGTTTATGGTTACCCACGATCGCTATTTCTTAGACAGAGTGTGTAATGACATTCTTGAATTGGATCAATCCTATATTTTTCGATATAAAGGGAATTATTCATATTTCCTGAAAAAAAGAGCCGAAAGGCTAGAAAACAAGGAGGCGGAAATTGAAAAGGCTAAGAATCAACTACGTAAAGAAGAAGATTGGGTTAAGCGCATGCCAAAGGCCAGGGGAACTAAGGCAAAATACAGAATAGATAAATACCATGAATTAAAAGATGTGGCCGCCCAAAAAAGAGATGATGAAGAGCTTGAAGTAAATATGGAATCATCCAGGATGGGAAAAAAGATATTAAATCTTCATCATTTGAATAAATCTTATGGAGAACAGAGCTTAATCAACGACTTTACATATAAGTTTAACAGATTTGAAAAGGTCGGTATTATAGGTCCTAATGGTTGCGGTAAAACCACCTTGCTGAATTTAATCGCCGGGCTGGAAATTCCTGACTCTGGTTCTATTGAAAAAGGGGAAACCTTAAAGGTTGGATACTATAGACAGGAAGGGATCCGCTTTAATGAAGAACAGCGGGTAATTGATATCGTCCGTGAGATTTCGGATTCTATAAAGATGAGCGACGGGAGAGAGCTTACAGCTAAACAATTCCTCCGGTACTTTCTTTTTGATGATAAGATGCAGTATGTTAGGGTGGCAAAACTAAGTGGGGGCGAAAAGCGTCGCTTGTATCTTATGACTGTGCTAATGCATAAACCCAACTTTTTAATCCTCGATGAGCCTACAAACGACCTGGATATTATGACACTGAATGTCCTTGAGGATTATTTATCCAGATTTAATGGTTGTGTGGTAATTGTTTCCCATGACCGTTATTTTATGGATAATATAGTCGATCATTTGTTTGTGTTCGCGGGTTCAGATAATGGAAAAATTAAAGATTTTCCCGGAACATATACTCAATATAGAAGTCACATCAGAGAAGAATTATCAGGAGAAAAGAAGGCTAAACCAGCGAAGTCACCAAAAAGTACAAAAAGCCAACCTAATGAGAAACCTAAAAAGAAAAAAGCGGTTTCTTATAAGATAAAGCAGGAATACAAGGATTTGAGTAAGGAGATTGATGAACTTGAGAAGGAAAAAAAGCAATTGGAAGAGGAAATTGCAAGTGGTGCAATCGATAACCAGGAAATGGTAGAGAAGTCAAATCGAATAGGGGAGATTATGAAATTATTAGATACAAAAACAGAAAGATGGTTCGAATTAAGTGAGCAGATTGAGAACGAGTAATTCAGATTAGATGCTGTGTTAATTAAGCACAATTAGCAGCAGAAGATATATAAAAAACAGTTATTTATTTGATGATAGATGATAGATGTTAGATGTTAGACATTGATCGTTTTACTATTTAACTCTACTTTTGGAAATTCCTAACCAGGTGCTCCTTAAGCTTATTTAAGGGGATTTCATCTGTAGCAAAGTCGTATTCGTTGAATACACTGAAATCTTTTAATCCCGAACCTGTTAGCATCGATACTACATGTGCGTCATTCTCTATTTTTTCTTGTTTCCGTAATTTCTTTACTGCCTGCAAGGTTGTTGCCGATGCCGGCTCAACAAACAGGCCTGATTGCGCCAGACTTTGATGTGCTGCTTTTATTTCTTCTTCGTTCACAGACGCTGCCAGCCAGTTATATTTGTTTGCTTTATCAATAATTTCTTTTCCACCCATGGGATTTCCGGTAGTAATTGCTTCTGCAATAGTGTGAAAATTTTCAAAAGGGATTACATCGTCTTTGCCTTCCTGAATGGCTTTCACAATAGGGGCGTTGTTTTCAGCCTGTACTACGATCATTTTAGGCAGTTTTTGAATAAACCCGGCTTCTTTTAGTTCTCTGAAACCCTTGAAAATACCCCTGATGTGCCCGCAGGCTGAAGTTGGGACAGCTATATAATCCGGTACCTTCCCATGAAATTGTTCATATAATTCCAACGCAGCTAATTTGTATCCTTCCACACGAATGGGGCCATTCCCTGAAACAATTCTAAGCTTCAGGTCTTTTGCCATGCTCAGGATCTCTTTTTTCATTTCCGAGTAATCCGGGGCTTTTACTTTAATCACGTTGGCGCCGTGAATACTCATGGCCATAATTTTCTCTTTTGCTGTATATTCCGGCACGAAAACAAACGCTTTAATTCCTGCTCGTGCAGCGTAAGCAGCTATCGAATTTCCCATGTTACCTGTTGATATGGTAGCAGTTGTTTGTTCCCCCATCTCTTTTGACATAAGCATGCAAGCGAATGAACCACGATCTTTAAAGCTCCATGTCGGATTTAAAGTTTCGTTTTTTAAATAGAGGTTTGAAATACCGGAATATTCAGCAAGCCGTTTGTCTGCTCTTAATAGTGGAGTATATTCTTCACCCAGAGAAATCTCTTCATTTATCGATTTAAATGGCAGGAAATCAGCATATTTTTGAAATAACCTGTTACCTTTTCTTATCTGTGCTTTGTCTGTGTTTTCTGTTCTTACTTCCAGTGACTCCCCATTATCTGCAAATTCTTCAATACGTTCAAAAGGATATTCAATTCCTGTCAATGTTGATACTAGTTTTCTATTCATGGCAAATTAGCTAATTTAGCAGTTCATCAAATTTTGAAACTTTTCAAATATACAATTAGTATTGGAAATTAATTTCCTTTTCATTAATATACTCTTGCAGAGTTTGATTGACCCAGTCTGTGGAATGTTGATCATTTGTGGCAATATAAATTTCCAGTTCTACATTTTCTAAAAGGCCAATATCTTTCAATATTTTTCGTACCACTTCGGGCTTGGAAAGCCTTAAATACAAAGAATGCGTTGCTGATGAATTGTAAATACTTGCAAGAAATGTGAAATAACTCTCCTTATCTTTGGGAGCAATGTATGTATAATGCATATCGTCAAGGAATGGCTTAAATTCCTTCATTTTTTTCATTAATTGATCATAATTATTCATCGTATTGCATAATTCGGTTGTCACTCAATAGTCATTCTGTTGTCATTCAGTTGTTTTGGGTTTTGATATGGTCTAAGGGGTTTTGTGATTAATTTTAGCTTTTGGCCTTTAGATTTTGGGTCCCCTCAATCAACTCAATCAATTTAATCGAACTTAATTAACTCAATTAACTTAGTCAACTTAAAACCACATTCAGCAATCATTCCTGCCTTGCATTTTACTCGGTTGAACCAATCTTACTGTGCAGCCAAAGGATATTTTCTGCCAGTCTTCTGACTACTTTAATGCCTTCCTCATCATCTTTGATTTCTCCCGGCTCTTTGGCTAGGCCTACATTCCAGTAGTTTGAACCCGGAACGATCATGTCATTTATGAAGAAGAAATCATTTATTGAATGAAGAGTTGGCATCGTACCAGATCTTCTTGCTACGGCAATCCCCGCACCAATTTTGCGACTGAGAATTCCACTATTTGCGCGTATCGTGTACCCACACCGGTCGATTAGTGCTTTAGTTTCAGGAGTCATTTGTGAAAAGTACACCGGTGAAGCAATTATTATGGCATCTGCGTGCTTCATTTTCTGGATATACTCGTTAATTGGGTCGTCATCGTAAACACATTTTTCATCTTTGTTGTCTTTACAGCTCATGCAAGCTGTGCAACCACGGAGTTTTTGCCCGCCAAGTTGAATGAATTCAGTTTCGGCTTTGTTTTGACGGAACAGATCGATCATTTGGGATAATAAGTAAGCTGTATTTCCATTTTCCCGGGGGCTGCCATTAAATAGTAGTGCTTTCATCTGAATATCGTTTTATGGTTCTATTGTTTTATTTTTGTTAACTAAAGTTTCGCACCTTACAAATCATAAATTCTATGTTTTTTCCTTACAATGTTGCTGATGAACATTTAATTAATTATGATTTTTCATTCCATCGTGGCGAAATTTTTCTTTCTAATATTATTGAACTTAAGCCTGACAGATTTTGGAAACCTGTTAGGTTTGCTGCTATTTATTGCTGTTTAGCTTTGTTTATCTTTTCCCTGATGATTTTTTCTACATCCGGATGTTGGTATGCTTCAAATTTGTCCAGTAAGGTATTTATTGAATTTTCGATAATGAGCATTTTTTTGTTTTTTTTATTCAGAAAACCTTCATTTACCATGTTTTCCAGGAATATATCCAGTTTGTCGTAAAAGCCGTTGATATTTAGTAATCCTATAGGTTTGTTATGTATTCCCAGTTGACCCCAGGTGAGCATTTCAAAGAGTTCCTCCATTGTGCCAAAACCTCCCGGCAATGCAATGACTGCATCTGATAACTCATGCATTTTTACTTTTCTTTCATGCATGGTGTTTACAAGAATCAGTTGACTGATTTGAGGATGGGCAACTTCTTTTTGTTTCAGGAAATCAGGCAGGATTCCTGTAACTTTGCCATTTTCACTTAAAACACCATCGGCGACTGCGCCCATTAATCCAATGTTTGTTCCTCCATATACCAATTCAATTTCTTTTTTAGCCAGGTTTATCCCGAGCTGGTAAGCTGCATTTCGATACTCAGTGCTATTCCCCATACTGGAACCACAAAAAACCGATATTTTTTTCATTTGACTTATTCCTCCCTTTTGTCTTGTATTTCTTGTTTTTGCTTTTCGTACTCATCATCGTCAATTTCACCCTTGAGATAGCGGCTGCGAAGATGATTTAAACTCGGGCTCCGAAAGTTTCTTTTATTCCTTTTTCCTATTCTTTTAAGGAAAAGCCATACAAAAAGTAAGAGGATGATTAACAGGAGCATCCAACCCATTTCTCCTAAGATTTCAATTTTATCAAACATTTTTTTATACAAATTTAATAATTCTTTGGGTATTCAAAATATCCGGATACTGAAACCCTCATCCATAAACTCTGGTCAAAAAGACACGAATAATATACGCTTGCTTGCTGCAGGAGAGGCACGAACTAGAAGCTCGCGCCAGCTAAGTATCTTTGTGTTAAAATCAAAAGGGGGGCGGTAATTTCTACTATTTTCTTTTTTGGCATTGCCCAAAAAGAAATATGTGTCCGGCCTTCAACAGAAAAAACAACAGGGGTAATCTTCGCGCCTTCGAATCTTTGTGGTTAATAAAATCTGCATTAATCTACCTGATTCGCGTCGCCCCTGCCTGCTGTAGATCCGTTGAAAGCCGGATATAGTTAATACCAATTTATTTATCAAAATTAATAATTACATTTAACGTTTTGTATTTTTGAGTTTTGTTTGATTTCAAAATGTAATAGCGTTTTTTATAATCTACTTCAGTCGTCGCATAAACTTTACAAAGATGAACATGTATATGAGATATTTCGTAGCTTTTTTTTGCTTTTCCTTTTTAGCTTTTTCTTTGTTTGGCCAGAAACTTGAAGAGAAAATATACAAATCCGGCATTAAGACCTTGCAGATACAGAAAAAAGGTGATAGTCTGGCACCTCCTGTTATTCATCTAAATTCCAATAACAAGGTAATCTTAAGCTTTGATGAACTTGAAACAGCCCCGCGTTCTTATTCCTATAAACTAGTTCATTGTGATGCACAATGGAACCCTTCAGGTTTGATGGAGCACGAGTATCTATACAGCCAGTTTGAATCTGAAATTCAGTATAGTAAAAATTCAATGAATACCATTATTCCCTACACGCATTATAGGGAAAGCATTCCTAATGATAGAATTGAACCTTCAATTTCTGGGAATTATGCGATTCTCGTTTATGAAAACTCTAATCCTGAGGATACAGTACTTGTCGCTCATTTTAGAATGACTGAAGGGAAAGTTTCTGTTCAGGCAGAAATGGAACGAATTAATGAGATGTCCTGGGAGAAACCAAATCAGGAGTTAAACTTTTCAGTAAATACCAGGTCATTTACCATTCAAAATCCCTATCGGTCGATAAAGGCGTTAGTAAAGCAGAATGGACATAACAACCGGCTTATTAGTAATGTTAATCCTTCATCTTATCGTGGGAATAAACTAATTTACAGGAATATGGAAGAATTAAAATTTAAAGGGGGCAATGAATTTCGTTATTTCAATTCAAAGTCAGTGGAATTTGCCGGGGAAAATGTGGAAGAAATTGATTTCTTTCAAAACAGATTTCATTTTAAACTCTCACCCGATCAAAACAGGAAATATAAAGATTTCAAAATTAAAAAGGAACTGAACGGGAAATTTCAAATTGATAAGGAACGTTCAGATGCTCCAACCCTTGAAGCCGATTATGTTTATGTTTATTTCACACTGAAAGATGAAACCCCGGAGATGAGTGGCGGCAGGGTTTATGTAACCGGAGAGTTCAATAATTGGAAGCATTCTGAAAATACTGAGATGAAATATAATTTTGATCAAAAGGCTTATGAGAACCGTGTTTTGCTAAAACAGGGTTATTATAACTATAAGTACGAATTGGTGAATGATCAGGGTGTTCAGGAAACTTTTTATTCAGGAAATCATGAGCAAACGGAAAATGATTATGAAATTTACATCTATTACGAGGATATATCAAAAGGGTACGACCGTTTAATTGGCCATACCCTTTATAATTCTTCGAATATCGATTATTAACCCTCGAAAACAAGAGAATCGGATGAAACTCCAAGTTTTTCCAGTGTTTTATTGATATCTTTTGTCATCTGAGGCGGCCCACATACATAAAAATGTTTGTTAAAATCATCAATGTGCTGCTTTAAAAATTCCTCATCAATAAGGCCATGATGATAATTCGGGTCTTTTTCCTGAGTTAACGTAAAGAGGGCATCATCTCCTAAAATTTCTTTCAATTCATTTTCAAGAATGATGTCATCCTTGGTTTTGTTAGAAAAGAACAGTTTGTTTCCTTTTACCTTTCCTTCTTTCTTTAATTGTCTGAAGATAGCTATAAATGGAGTAATTCCCGCTCCGCCGGCAATAAAGTATCCCGGACCTTTATATTTGATTGCCCCCCATGGGCCATTTATTATCATTTCATCTCCAACTTTTAAATGATCCATTGTATCAGTGACGCCATGTACATTGTTGTATATTTTTATGATAAATTCCAGATTTTCATTCTCGTTTAATGACGTAAAAGTAAAAGGCCGTTTTTCTTCTTCCATACCAGGTTTGTTAACAGAAACAACAGTTGCCTGGCCGGGCGAATATGTCAATCCTTCAGGTTTTTCTGTGATGAACTCTTTTACGTCGTGTGTGATTTCTTTTATGTCCAGTATTTTTACTTTATGATCCATGGCTATTGTTTTTTGATTTAATAAATTATTATTGAAAGTGTATTACACGAATAAAGGAATTTTGTTTTATCAATTATCCACATAAGTTAAACAATTTATTAAAAGAAGGCAAATTTTAGTTAAGTACCTTTTTAAATTCAAATTATAGGCATTTTAATCTTTCTGAAGGATTTCGAACTCTACTCTTCTGTTTAGTTCTCTCCCTTTTTCCGTGGTGTTTGGAGCTATAGGCGTGTTTTCCCCATACCCTGCAACTTTTATTTTTTCCTGTGGAATTCCTTTTTCCACCAGGTATTGCTTCACGGATTTAGCCCGCTCTAATGAAAGTTTTTTATTGTACTGATGTGTACCTGTGCTGTCTGTGTGGCCCGCAACTTCAATTTGTAAAGATTGGTATTTCTTCAAAAATGAATAAACTTGATTGAGTTCCCCTTTTGACTCTTCGGTAAGTCTTGATTTATCATGCTCAAAAAATATATTATTCAGGCGGACTTTCGCGCCAATACGAACTTCTGATAAATAGATGTTTCTTTTAAGTGTGCGGGCTTTGGGCTGTTTTTGAAGGTTGATGTGAATTCCGGTGGGAATATAACCTTCTTTTGTAGCTGTTAACCGGTATTTTCTCTCCCGTTTTAATTTGAATGAGAAGTTATTTTTTGACTTAACTGAATCCATTTTATTATTACTCTGCAAGTCGAAGAGGTCAACGTTTGCTGTGATGGAGCTGCTATCTTTTGACCTTAAAATCTTGCCTTTGATCTCAACCGATCTTGGAGCATCTCCTTCTCCAAATAAATTGATGTCCTCCTGCACCTCATAACCGGAGATATTGAAATGGATTTTACTGTTCGATTTTCCTCCATGCAAAGGTTTAAAACCAATCTTAATATTTGCTTTCTCACCGGGTTCAATTTGTGTTTTTGGGATAATCTCTTCAATGTTGAATTGCTGTTTTCCGGATCCGGATAACAGCAGATTTTTAATTTTCAGCGGATAATCCCCGGTGTTTTTTATCAAAGGGAGGGTGGTGTCTGTTTTTTTGTTTATTTCCACGAGGCCAAAATTCAGTTGACGGTTTAAAATTTGGTAGTCTGGCTCAATACCTGTTCCTTTGATTTCCTTTTTTATTGACTTTGTGGCAGATGAAACAGAAATATTTGCCTGGTAATCACCTCTTTCTTTCGGTGCAAATTGCATTTCCACGGGAACAGATTCGTTTGGTGAAATTGTGAAATCTCCTGCAGGTGATATCAGATGGAAAGCATCTTTGTTACGGCCAGATATGATAATGTTCTTAACATAAACAGGATAGGGCTTAGTGTTTTTAAAATAGGATTTTATGATTGTATCAGTAACTTTTCCTGTCAGTTGTGTTTGAAATTTGATATCACTGATTGCAGGTAAAGGTGAAATAATGGTGAAAGGCTTATCGGATATATCTTCCTTAAACGGGCTCTTTTTTTCAATGCCCCACACTTTAATGTTTTTTTCTTTGTCAGCAGAAATAATCCTGTTGCCGGAATGATCAAAATATGCATTAAGAAACCAATTACCCTGGGGTAGCTTTTTAAATTCTACTAATTCCGCAGATTTTGTGTGATAAATCCGAAGGGTGCGATCTTTCGAAGCAGTTACAAAATAACTGCCATCCGGACTGAAGGAGATGGTGAATACTTCGCCATTGAAATCATCAATTGTTTGAAGATGCTTTCCGTTACTCGCATCCCATAGTCGAACTGCGCTGTCTTTGCCTGCGGTAATTATTTTCTTTCCATCGGGACTATATTCCACATCATGTACCCATGTTTTATGTGCCAAGATACTCATCACTCTTGAATATGTGTTCATATTCCATATTTTAATCCTTTGGTCGTCGCCAATTGATGCAAGATGTTTACCATCAGGGCTGAGAGCAATGTCCATGATCCATCCGGTATGGGCTCTGAAACTATACTCAATCTGTTTTTCTTTGATGTTCCATACACGTATTGTTCCGTCATCTCCGGCAGTTACAATTTTTTCCCCACCTTTTAAGAACAATGATTTATTAATTCCCCAGCTGTTTTCACGAAATACTTTTTGTTCCTCTCCCGTTGATACATTAAATATTTTTGCCGAACCATCATCACTTGCCGTTACAATTAAATCGTTTTCCGGGTTCTCGGAGATATCATAAATCCACTTGCCGTGAGCTTTGAAGGTGTTAATATGCTCTCCGCTATTGCCTTCCCAAAGACTTAAACTATGATTATCATTGATCGTAAGAAAAAATCTGTCTTTTTTTATAAAGCGGGCTTTGTGTGCTTTGTAATTTTTGCCTCCGGGAGAATACAGGAATGATAGTTGAATGTCTTCCCGATTTTTTTCATTGGGGCTTACGCGTATACGGTTTTTGTTTCCCGGCTGCGGAGGTACTTTCCAACTTGTTTCCAGGCCATTTGTTTGAGAAACCTTTTCCCATGTTGTTCCGTCATCATTTGAGAAAGCTAAAGAAACCGTATCATTTGTAGTAACTCCTTCCCATGAGATAGTTGTATCGGTTCCCGCAGTTAACAACTCTTCCCCGTTTGGTTCAATTAATTTCAAGAGAGAAGAATCCGTAGGTTTATCGCCGGCTTTTAGGTAGATACTGGTTGCCGGACATTTGTTGTTTTTTATGGACAGGCGTGTGAATCCGGCACTTGTTTTTTTGCTATTTAAGCCTATCTCTATGGAATATCTTTCTCCTTTATTCAAAATATCAGGTAGGTTGTTTTTCTTGGGCAAAAAGAAAGCATTTTGCTTATTAAACTCAAATTTATCAATAATAAAATTTCCATTTTTAGCTGCTAGTTCAACTGTTTTAAGCGAATCTTTACCGGGAGTAAATGAAATATACTTAGGTAAGGCAACAAGACGGTGAAGTTTTTCAGAACTCAAGTTGTATTCTTGCGTAATTTGGTTTTGGGCTATAGAAAATGTGGCTGATACTTTTCTGCTGCAACCTGCTTTGCTGCGCCATTTGATTGTCCCAAAACTAATTGATTGGGATGTGTATAAAATCTCCTTATAAATCTGTTTGGCTTTTTCTGCAGAGTTGACCTTTTCGTAGTATGTTCCTCCTGTCTGCTCTGCTATTTTTTTTAGAATTTCAGGCATTTTCATTTCAACAGTAACAGGGTAAACGGTGATGTCATCTTTGTTCGCCTTGTTAATAATATTTTTTTTCTCCCCTTCACCAAGGCCGTCTGTAAGAAAAATAACTACTTTTTTGTATTCGCCGCCTGAGGCAATATTTAGAGCCCCTGCATAAGGCGTTGAAAATCCGGAATTATAATTTGTACCTCCTCCGGCTTCTAGTGATTCAATTGCCCCGGTAAGTTTTGTTTCTGAATATGAAAAGTCCTGATTTAAGTAGTTAAGATTATCAAAACTTGTAATGGCACATTCAGATTGTTCCAGGGGAAACATTTTAACAAATTCTTTCCCGGCTTCTTTTGCTATGTGCAGGCGTTTATGATTCATTGAATGGGAAACATCAAACGCGAGGACAATGGAGAGGGGTTTAGGGGTAGTTTGTTGAGGAGGCTGAATACTTATGAGCTCAGCTAGCTTTTCATTTTCTTCAATATTAACAGTATTTTTGTCTATGGAATTTATTTGATTACCGGAAGAATCACTCAACAGAAAATTAGCTGTAACGACCGGAAAGTTCTTCGTGTCGATATTAAACACTCTGAAATATTGAGCTTCTGTTTGAATTGTGGAAAAAACAAATAAAACAACACTTAAGAGTGCCGGAAGTAGAAATTTCAGGGCTCTTGGCAAATTGATGGAATATTGGCTTAATTTATTCATTATCCACCAAAGATAATGGGTTATTTTTAAAAATTAAATCAGCCCGTCGACTTCACGATTTAAACGATCGAAAAAATTCACCATGAATTTATGACGTTCCTCAGCGATTCGGCTACCTTCGGAAGTTAAAATTTTGTTCTTTACATGCTGAAGTTTAACGAGAAATTCGTTGTATGCGGTGTCTTCCTCTGAATAACGTTTCACTTTTGCCGGATCAATATTTTTGTAGTGGAGGTGTGCTCCGTTTTCGCCAGCAAATAAAAAAACTCTTCCGATTCCTACGGCTCCGATAGAATCCAGTTTATCAGCATCAAACAAAACTTTTGCCTCCAGCGTTTGCGGTGTTTTGTTGTCCCGGAAACGGTGCGTTTCAATGCAATGAGTAATTTGTTCCGTTTTTTCCGGTTCAAAGTTCTCGTTTTTTAATATTTCAGCGGCCATTTTAGCCCCCAGTTCAGCATGGCAAATTTTCCCACTGGATTTATCTTCTTCTGTCCTTCCAATATCATGCAGGTAGGCAGCTATTTTGACAATTTCAGGATTTGCTTTCTCCGTTTCTGCAATATGTTCAGCAAGCTCGCTTACGCGTTGGGTGTGATCCCACCTGTGACTGCCTTTGGCATCTAGAAATTTATTCTTTGCTATTTCGATAATTTTCGATATTTGGCTCATAGTTGTTTTTATTGCGCGAAAGTAATGAATTTCACCCAATTATTTATAACCCAAATTGAGCGATTCTCACTCACACCTTCTTTTAGCCGCTATGGCGGAGCGAGCTATAATACTGGTTTGAGGCACAGACTTTGTCTTTAATTCATATTTATAAGAATTTGAATAATGCCGGTTAAAGCACTAGTTAATAATTCCTGATATACTTTACTGCTAATTTTTAAACGCTTATCCTTCTATTTCCAGCGATAAATAAATTACATTGCTCACTGTTGAAAAAATATCTAAATTTAGCTTCCCGATAAATTTAAAAGTCATGGAATTTCCTGAAATAATAAAAATTAGCAGGCAGCTAAACGATGTGCTTCGAGGGAAAAGGTTTATTGATATTACCTTAGGTGATCAAAATGATAAACTGATCAAATGGGGGTTCGTTAATCTTCATAAACATGACATCGTGGGCCTTACGATTGAAGAAGTTTTTCCCCGTGGGCTATATTCCGTTCTGCGTTTTGAAAAAGGCGAAAATCTTGTTTTTGGTGATCTTATAGGTAGAATTTTATATCATCCCAATAAAAGCAGACTTCCAAATAAGTATACTATATTGTTTTCTCTTTCAGACAAATCTTTTCTTTCTTTACAGATAGATCAGTATGGTTTTGCTTATGCTCTGGATGATAATGCACTGAGTAATCATAAATATTTTGGAAATCAGGGGTTAACACCGAATGATGAACGTTTTTCCTATGGTTATTTTGAGGATGTGTTGTCAAAATATTCAAAGCATCATGTAAAAAAACTGCAGTTCCTTCAGAATGTCATCAGCGGATTTCAGAATGGCTATTTTCAGGATATTCTCTTATGTGCAGGAATTTTGCCTTACCGTAAGATTTCAAAGTTAACGGATAAAGAAAAGACGAATTTGTTTAAATGTATGGTCGAAATTATTGAAAAAGCAATTGAACTTGAAGGTAGTACAGATGAAGTGGATATTTATGGACATCCGGGCAAATACAAAAGAATGATTGGAACACGAATAAAGAACCGTATATGTCCGCAATGTGGTGATGTATTTGTTGAAAAAAATATTTTGGGTTCACCGTCATATTTTTGCATGACTTGCCAGGATTAATGGCACTAAGCAATTAGTAGACAGAAGGCAGCTTGTAAGAACTGACAACGCTTTCGCCGCATGTCAGGTCTTGCATGAATAGTATCTTTGACGGGCTGATGCAATAAGCTGAATTTAAAGGCCAACAGCCAAAGGCTAGAATCCAAAGGCAGTAAAAGTAAGCAGTCGGCGGTAAGCAGAAAGCAGCGTAGAAGCAAACCTGACAGCGTCTTTCAGATCCTGTCAGCGTTTGAGCAAAAATGAAAAAAGTAAGCAGTCGACAAAATGCAGATAGCAAATTAAACACCTACTAATGCAAACGTACAGAAAAAACTGATTTTTTTTTAGATTTAATTGCCAATATACTTGACAATTATAGTTAAAAAGTTGTACCTTCAAATCTCGATTCATGAATCAAAATTGATGTGCAATTTAACCTCTCATCAGGAGTTCTTTAGTAAAACTACTGATTAATTTTTCATACCTGGAGGCAGATAGAAAGTATGTCAGAATTTGCAAAGAGTGACATATCACTATTAAACTCCTTATACTATAGAATTTATAGTGGACTGAAAAATTTTACGAGATGGCATAGCCGGAAAAGTGAGTACATTTTCTCCGGTTTTTAGCATCCTGCTTATTCATTGCATAAATAGTATTGAGTTTTTATTCCTATTGTTTACTAAAATTTATTATCCGGAAGGATAAATGGGGCGTTTTTTGTTCCAACATGAGCGATTTTTGTAAAAAAAAGTTATCTGTTCTCTATTCAAAATTAAGCGCTCAATGGTCGATTTATTAATTTTTTTCTAATTGTTTAACTTTATACACCTTTTTATTATGAAATCAATAAAAATTATTGGCTTTTTCATTGTAACAGCCGCATTACTGAGTGCAATCTTTGTTGGTTGCGAAAAATATGATGATTCTCAAAAAAACAATGAATTTACAGAACAGGAAATTCAATTTGGCATTACGCCGTTATTCTCAGGTAACTTAAAGAGTGGCCATGATTTGCCTCCATGCTCAGGCGAAGTGCCGGATTATGCAGAAATAATAGTTGAAATCGATGGCGAAGAACACACTTTTACTCCTGATGTATTTGAAATAGATGAACAATGGTACACCGAAGTATTTAAAGTAAAAATTCCTGATGATGATGTAACTGTAACAGTAACACAGTTCTTTATTAAGGATGCTGATGGGAACAAAATACATGCTACTCCAAAAAAAGGTACCCCTTTTGCATCTTTCGTAGAAAAACCCTTAGATTTTGATTTTTCTGTAACGGGTATTAAAAAAATTGAAGTTGATATAGAAGTACTCTGTTTCAATGAGAAATATTATGTGGATTTCGGTTTTTACTGGTTTGCTTTTGATATTAAAGAGGTCAATAAACTCTATTTCTTTGGAGACCTTTGTACGAAGTACTTCGAGGACTATGTAGAAGAAGACAGCGATGGATATAGCAATCTTGATTCTGAATTTGACCTGCCTGCCATTTTTAAAGTAGAAGTATGGGATGGTGATGGATGGCTGATCAGTTACGATAATATGTATATGCTTAGTAACGGGGGTACAATCGACGAGCCTCTGGCTGTGTATTACCCTGACGACGTAGACGAAGCAAATGACATTAAGTTGAAACTGTATATCCGCCTGAAAGATGGCAACGACTATGACTGGGTTTATTATGAGACGATTCATGTGAATGATAATACGGGTGATTTAGAATTTCCTAACGGTGATTTAGTACCCGATTATGGCAATGATGGCGTTGTCGATTTTGTAATAGGTGAATGTGCTTATTACGAGTCAGATGCGGATCCAATGAGGCCGGACATTGAGTTTGCTCCTTACATGAATCTGCCGGAAAAAGCGGATATTACAATCTCATATCCTTATGATACCATAGCCTACTGGGAAGTAGAGGTCAACAGTGTACTTTCTTCATCAGGCTACGATTTTGGAGTAGGAACTTACGAAGGTTGGTGCGCAGATGCAAACGAAACGATAACTCAAGACAGAAGAGTCTATGATGTCTTTAGTTCGCTTTATCCCTCTCTGTGGCCGGAATGTGATGATGGCCACATTGATGTCGCTGTTATCAATAAGATCAATCACTTATATAACTTCTTGCAAAATAATAACATTGATTACAGCTGGCAGGGGTTCCAACTTGCGGTTTGGAAGCTAAGAGGACAAACTTATCCAAGTAGCCAATCTGATGTTTTTAGTAGTTATGAGGATGAAGCAAATGAACTAAAAGATGATTATGTGACTTTGGATGGCAACTACATGCCTTTGCCTGGTGGTTATGCAGCAGTTTTGCTTAACTATGACTGCGAGCAACAACTCATTTTTGTTCAAATAGACCCGTAACATTATCCATATTGAGTGCTTAATTGTTTACAGAGATAACTTTTCACCCGGTGCAATATTTGTGCCGGGTGTTTTTTTGATTGATCATGATTTAAATAGGCGTTCGAACAAGAAAGCGGTAGGCAGCCATAACTGTCCAGGAGGCTGTCTGAAATATTTTTTGGAATATTAAATATGTCTCGTTGCTTATGTGAAAAGAGGTGAGCGGAATTATTCGCTGTCGCTCATGAGATCGCTTCGCTAAGTTGCAAATTCCGCTCAGCAACAGCGCATCCGCCCCCGTTCCGTCAACAGCCAAGAAAAAGTTACGATCTACCTTGCAATTTGAATTGTTAGGTGGTTTTTTACTCCGGTTTTTTAGCCGATGTTTTCTGGGCTCACTCAAAAGATCGTAACTTTCCGCTTCGAACCCGAAACCCGAAACCCACTTGTTGCCCGCAGGCCAGAGGGTTTCCAAAGCCTGTCTGGCCTCGTTTAGAAACCCGAAGCCAAAGGCTAATCCCGGTATTCTTCAGATTTCATCAACCACCCGATTTCTTAGCCTTATATCCATTTTCTTTCAACATTGAAAGTATTTCATCCCGAAAATCGCCCTGAATTATGAGTTCTCCATTTTTTGCCGAACCCCCGACACCTAGTTTAGATTTAAGTGTTTTGCCCAACTCTTTGAGGTCTTCACTGTCTCCGATAAAACCGGTTATTAATGTTACTTCTTTGCCTTTGCGTTGTTTTCTGTCCAGGCTAACACGGAGGTCTTGCTGGTTTGGAGGCAATGTTTCCTGTGATTCATTATCCTCTTCAGAAGGTTCAAAATTTGGATCAGTCGAGTAAACAAATCCGCCCCCTTTCTTTTTATTCTTCTTTTTCTTTGACATGATTTGTATATTTTTATTACAATAATTTTATTTAGCTAAACTGTAGAGCCATTTTATTTCATCCGGCCATTTTTCTGGATCCGGAGTTTCAAGGATCATCGGTATATCTTCCAAACGGTCATCTTTCATAATGTTTTTGAAACTTTCTTCTCCGATAAAACCTTTACCAAGGCTGTCATGCCTGTCTACCCGTGTGGCTAAGTCTTTTTTTGAGTCATTTAAATGCATGCCTTTGAGGTATTCGAAACCAATGATGCGGTCAAATTCCTTCCATGTGTTTTCATATCCGTCTTTTGTTGTAAAATCGTAACCTGCGGCATATGAGTGAGCAGTATCGATACAAACCCCTGTTCGGCTTTTGTCCTCTATATGATCAATTATGTATTTGATTTGTTCAAAGGTATGGCCAAGAGCTGAGCCCATTCCTGCAGTAGTCTCTATTACTGCAGTCACGTTTTTTGTTTGATCCAGGGTCATATTAACTGATTCCGCTATGGTTTTCATGCATTCCTCTTCCGGGTATTTATTCAAGTGACTTCCGGGATGAAAGTTCAGCCTGTCGATTCCCAGTTGTTCGCAACGTTGCATCTCGTCAAGAAAAGCATTCCGGGATTTTTCAAGTTTGGTTTTCTCGGGATTGCCCAGGTTGATCAGGTAACTGTCATGAGGAAGAATCTGTCCTGGACCGAAGCCGTATTTTTCGCAGTTCTCTTGAAATTTAGTTATATTATCCTCTGTAAGAGGTTTTGCACTCCATCTTCTTTGATTTTTGGTGAACAAGGCAAAAGCCTTTGCTCCAATTTTATGGGCATTCAGGGGGGCATTTTCTACTCCGCCTGCTGCGCTGACATGTGCTCCGATATATTTCATTTTGATATTATTTTATTGTTCTATTGTTAAATTGTTTTATTGTTGTTAATTCCAAAGGTAGGAAAAGGAATTGAACATGAAAAATGCCTGCCTAATACTTTGTCATGATAAAATATTTTTTCATATCCCGGATTGTAACTTTTTTGAACGGAAGAGCGTCATATATTTCAAACATAAAAAAATTGCGTCATGTTCAAAAATTACATCAAGACCGCCATTCGAAACATTGCCCGGCAGAAAGGTTATGTTTTTATCAATATATTAGGACTGGCCATAGGTATCGCTGCAAGTATGCTGATAGCCAGCTACGTGATTAGTGAATTGAGTTACGATCAACATCATGAGAAAAAGGACAGGATTTACCGGGTATATTTGGACGGTAATATCAACAATCAGGAAATAAAAGGAGCATGGACTGCCATTCCGCTTGCATTTACAGCGAAAGATAAATTTCCTGAAATTGAAGAAGCAGTCAGAATAGATACATGGGATGAAACAATCATTAAACACAAGGAGCGGAGTTTTGTAGAGGATGCCTTTATAATGGCTGATTCTACGTTTTTTAATGTTTTTACAGCTCCGCTAATTAAGGGAAATCCACGAACTGCCCTGGCAAAACCAAATACAGTGGTTATTTCTGAGTCTACAGCAAAGAAAATTTTCGGTGATGAGTCGCCAATGGGGAAAAGTTTGAAAGTTGGTAATTATGAGGAGTATTTCGAAATTACCGGAGTTATGGAAGATATGCCCGAAACTTCACATTTTGATTGTAACATGATAGGCTCCTTTGTCACCAGTAACAGGTCAAACAATGGTAATTGGCTGAGTAACAATATTGCCACTTATTTTCTGCTTTCAGAGAATGCTTCCATGGAGCAGGTTGAAAGTAAATTCCCCGGCCTGTTGAGGGAATATGCCGGCCCTGTGTTGGAAGAGTTTCTAGGGTTAAATTTTGATGAATTTCTCGCGAAAGGAAATAAGTACGCTTACCATTTACAGCCTTTACAGGAAATTCATCTTAACCCAGATATTGGCGGAGAGATGAAGCCGACCCATGATAAAAAGTATATTTATATTTTTTCTGTTGTAGCCCTTATGCTTATTGTTATTGCCGTTATTAATTATATGAATCTTTCCACAGCACGAGCTTCCAACAGAACCAAAGAAGTAGGACTCAGAAAAGTAGTAGGTGGAACGAAACAGATGCTGGTAACGCAATTTCTTGTGGAATCTGTTATAATGAGCTTTATGGCTTTAATTTTGGCAGTAATTCTGGTTCAGGTTTCATTGCCATATTTTAATAATTTAATAAATACGCAACTTATTTTTGATTATCTGCAAGAATGGTACTATATTCCTGTACTTGTTTTGTTGGCAATAATGATAGGCCTGCTAGCCGGAAGCTATCCTGCATTTTATCTATCGAGTTTTAATCCGAAAAGCATTTTAAGCGGGGAGCTAAAATCAGGTATGAAAAATAAAAGAATCAGAAGTGTATTGGTTGTATCTCAGTTCATTATTTCTGCAGCTTTGATCCTTGGCACAATTGTCATTTCCCGGCAAACGAATTATATGTTAAATAAAGATCTGGGTTTTGAAAAAAGCCAGCTTTTAGTCATCCGTCGAATTAGTGTTTTGGCAGATCAAATTGAAACGTTCAAAAATGAAGTAAATAAAATTCCGGGTGTGCTTAATTCTTCGCATTCAACGATGGTTCCCGGTCATACGAACAACAATAATGCCCAGCAGCTTGAGAGCCAGCCAAAAGATGAAACTTTTGTGTTTGAAACCAATTGGGCGGATGAAGACTTTATAGATGTTTATAATATTAATATTGATAGAGGAAGGTATTTCAAAAAAGACATAACATCAGACGATAATGTGTGTGTCATTAATCAAAAAGCATTAAAAGATTATCCGATTGAAGATGTTTTCAGTGAAAGAATTTACAGCCCTGTAAATACAGAAGAGGGATTAAAACCCTACAAAATTGTAGGAGTCGTTAGTGATTTTCATGTACAGTCTTTGCATCAGAAAATTAGTCCGTATTTAATTCTTCCAAAAACTGAAGATACGCGATGGGGGTATTTCTCCGTAAAACTTTCAGGGGAAAATATTCCTGAAACAATGAGAGAGGTGGAAAGCACATGGAAAGAGTTTGCTAATAATGATCCCATGCTGTATTTTTTCATGGATAACGAATATGAAAATCTCTACGAAGAAGAACAGAGAAGTTCAACGCTTTCTGTTGGGTTTGCTATTCTGAGTATTTTTATTGCATCTCTCGGGCTATTCGGCTTAACTTCTTTTACTACAGAGCAACGTACAAAGGAGATCGGAATTCGAAAAGCAATGGGCTCGTCAATAACGAATATCGTATTGTTGATTGCAAAAGAAACGGTCCGTTTAATAATTATTTCGCTGATTATATCAATACCAATTGCGTATTATTTTCTTGCTAACTGGCTGAATAATTATCCCTACAGAATTGATTTGAGCCCGTTCGACTTTTTATATACTTTAGTTATTATACTGATAATTGCTTTTATTACAATTAGCTATCAAACTATACGTGCAGCCAGAAAAAATCCGGCCTATTCGCTAAGGGATGAGTAAGATGAATAAGTTGTTGGTTGGGTTGGTGGAAGGAAGAGGTGGTCGCAGTGGCAGTGGCAGTAGCAGTTGCAGTTGCAGTCGCAGTAGCAGTTGCAGTTGCAGTTTCAGCAGTTAGTGGCAGTAGAGGGAAAGTAGATTTTTTTGGGATATTTATTATTCGTGTTTTGCATAAAATTATTATTTTGGTAAAAATTTATCAGGATTATTGGCCATACCTCCCAACATCCTCCCAACTTCTTGGTATTCATGTTGAAGTTCATTTTTCTTTTTCTCTGAAATATAATTGCAATTGAAAGAAAAATCAAGCCATACAATTGTCTCACTACATTCAGCATCGGCATCTGTAATTTTACTTGTAAAATGTTTAGGATATCTTCTTTTTCTATATCCTTCTGCTATATTAACAGATACTGACCTTGAGGCTCTTCGGATTTGATCTGTTAAAGAATATCTCTCTTCTTTAGGAAATGTTTTTGTTAGGTCAAAAATCTCCATAGCTAAATTATAAGATTTCTGAAACACTTTCAAACGCTTAAAACTATATTCCATGAATTATATTATAACATTTTTCTCCTGATACTTTTACTGGATAATTTGTTAATTAATCTTTATCAGTCAATTATACCGGAACTGTCAGGAATTCTACCATGCCACTGCCACTAAGCTGCCACTGTCACTGCCACTGCCACTGCAACTGCAACTGCAACTAAGCTGCCACTGCCACTGCAACTTTTTTATGGTACCTTATAAACAATGCAATTTATATTCATTCCTGCTCCAACAGAAACAAAAAGAAGATGGTCTCCTGAATTTGGCGGATTGTTTTCAAAATACCCTTCCATTAATAAATCATAAATAATAGGAACTGTGGCAACCGAGTTGTTACCAAGTTCAGAGATGGTCATTGGCATAATATTTTCAGGGATTTCTTTAATTCCATACAATTTAAATAAACGCTGAAGCATTCCCTGGTCCATTTTTTCGTTCGCCTGATGGATAAGTACACGTTTGATGCTTTCAATAGAAACTTCAGCTTTTTCCAATGTGTCTTTAACAAGCGGTGGAACATATTTCATCGCATATTCAAAGACTTTTCTTCCATTCATTTTCAGGTATAAATTTTTCTCTTTTTTACCCGGATAAAAAGACTCACCCATCCACATATAATATACTTCTTCTATTGCATCACTTCTTGTCTTATGGGCTAAAATTCCGACAGGTTCTTCACTCTCTCTTGCTTCAACTATTACAGCACCTGCTCCGTCAGAATAAATCATTCCATCCCTGTCATAGGGATCCGATAACCTTGATAACGCATCTGAACCCACAACAAGCACTTTTTGGGCTTCGCCGGATTTAATGTAATAATTAGCCTGTATCATTGCCTGAATCCATCCCGGACAACCGAAAATGATGTCATAAGCAACGGTATCGGGGTTTTTTATTTCCAGCTTTCGTTTTACCCTCGAAGCTATGCTCGGCATTATGTCGCTTTGCCTGTTGTCATCTTTTACATCGCCAAAATTATGTGCAACAATTATGTAATCCAATTCTTCCTTGTCAATTTTAGCGTTTTCTATGGCATTGTGTGAAGCGAGAAAACCAATGTCGGAATTCACCTGTTCTTCCGTCAGGTATCTTCTTTCTTTAATTCCGGTAATTTCCATGAACTTCTGTATAATTTCTTCATTTGTCTTGTCGAGCAAATTTATAGAAGCATCATAGAAATCATTTTCCAGAAAATCTTCATTCTTTTTTATTTTGGTAGGGATATATCTTCCGCTACCAGTAATAATAGGATGAATGTTGTTATGCATATTTCTTTTTTTTTATAAAATTAAATAAAATGGAGAAATTATCAATTAAAACGGCGAAATTTATAATTTCTATTTACTAAAATCAACATTATATAATAATTATTGTTAAAAATCCCGATTAAGAAACTGTTTTGATTTAGTATAAGAGAAATATCTAGTACCGCCAGGATGGTGGTGCTCCTGAATTTGAGTGACAACTTTCGCCCCCTAAGAACTGAGAGAAAACTGCATGGAACACCGGCTTCCAGCCGGAGAAGACAGGAAATACACGCAAGAATACATGCAGATAACAAAAACAAAAAGATA